>Ga0073936_10004506_pt1 | contig 19278 bp, 9 predicted proteins | sample AliMusrvi5mmetaG_FD_87041 | JGI IMG/M metagenome (GOLD analysis project Ga0073936, IMG submission 87041) | Freshwater lake bacterial and archeal communities from Alinen Mustajarvi, Finland, to study Microbial Dark Matter (Phase II) - Alinen... | ecosystem: Environmental > Aquatic > Freshwater >... | reverse complement strand
CAATGTGTATTTTCTAATATGCTTAATTTTATTGTTCCACTTTTTATCATGCAATAAACACTGGTCTGTAACTAACGACTCTAATTGTCCACTATAATTCATCTCCACAAAGATTAATTTTCTGATCTTCTTCACGTTCGTATCCAAAAATTCTTTCAACCTCATATCAAATGGCTGGCAGACTTTGATGACGATCATTCAATATTTCTTTATACTTTTATCTTTGTTCTTTGATCTAATGAAGTCTTCTATCACATAACGATTGACCCCGAACGTTACAAAAAATTCTTTGGCTTCTGGATTGATAATTTCATAGCCATAGAAATTCTCGTTAAATTCTTGCTGGACGAAGGTTTCTAGTTTTTTAAATCTCTTGTCTTGCTGTTGTTTCTTTATAAACGGATCTTCATTGGTCGCACCGTATTCATCATGTTCGTATGACGTAGCGATAAATTCTCCATTCTCAGTTCCAGGCAAGGTTACTGGTGAAATTCCGTCCGTAATCAATTCGTATCTCTTGAATCAATCAGATCCATTGATTTGAAGTTTTCCTCTCAGAATAGGTTCAGAAAATAATTTAGTTTTGTCGATTGATAGATAGGATTCAGAAAGCTGTTTATCGATAAGGAAGATGACCGGATGCTGATAGATATCAGACCGGTTGAGTGCTTTTCAAATCAACGTGTATCATTCTTCAAACGTAGAAGGAGCCAAAACAATAGGAAAAGTATCGCCAAACGAAGCATTCAATGCATAATTTAGATCAGATTGTCCTGTAAATGTCGGTGTCCCTGTACTTGGACCATCACGCTGAGAAAGGATATATACTCATCCAAGTTCTGCGATATGTGAGAAACTGATAGATTCTGTCATAAGGGCGAATCCTCCTCCACTCGTACCGCACATCGCTCTCTTACCAGCAAATTTAGCACCGAGCATGGCCATACTTACTGCTATTTCATCTTCTCATTGAAAGAAGGTTGCTTCTTTGTGTTCTACAATCACATCAATTAATGATGACGCTGGAGTCATAGGATAGGCAGAATAGAAATTCATGCCTGCCGCAATAGCTCAGGTCCCCACCATCTCATTTCCATACATAAATTGTTTCGCTGGTCAGATATTTTTAGATACATCATATTTCGCTGTTTTGAAGTAGTCATATCACTTGGTCAGTGTAACTATATTATCAGTTAATATATCACCAGCAAATTGAGTCGCTAAGAGTTTTTCACCCTCCTCACAAGCAATACCGAGCAATTTCATGGCAGCTCAGAAGAAGTATACATTTTTGTATTTGATAGTGGTATCTTTGAGTGGATGAATCTTTTTGAGACGGTACAGTTTGGAATTTTTTGTCACAGAATATTCGTCAAACGAAAAAAAGTGGTCAATGTTTTGGGTTATGAATGGAGTAGTCTCAGAAATATACAGGAAAAAATCATTATTGTCTCCTTTGATGATAGAAGCATATTCTTTATCACCCAGTACTGAATATCATTTAGATGCCAAGAGCTGTCCAAGAAGCATTCCGGAAGTATTGACTCATGTACCAGCAGATCATGAGAAACCGATTGAGATTTTCATACGGTATATGATTAAAAGATTTAAAAAAGAACATCTAGTATTCTGTTTGATTATTTACTATGCCGATTCACTATAGTAAAAAAAAAATCTAAAACAATGTAAAATTATATTTGATATTGATGAAACAATATGTAAATACATAATATTCATTTATCCCTATAAGGATGATTTATGGAAGACAGGATTTCATCAAATACCAAATCACTCCAAAAACATCTGAGACGTGATTATGAGGATTTTTTTGCAAGGAACAATTTGGTTATAAGTTGATGTTTTACCGGTCCTCTAGCTCCTACCTGAGTAGGTCATGGATCAAGATTCATGCGTATAAAATTTAAGGTGCCGATAAAAATGTATATAGGAGTAAATACCAATCAGTCTAGAGAAGCACATTTTGAAACATTTTCTCTCTATAATACTACAGTAAATACTTTTGAAACCTGTGAATTCGATGCAATAGTCGATGGCAAAAAAAAAGAAATAGAAAAATTTATAACCACGTTCCTCAAAAAGCATAATAAGGAGCAAGGCGTGAATATACAGATTTTTTCGGAATGAGGAAGATGATGTTCCTTGTCTTTTTCATCTACATTCGCAGCAATCTTAGCGACAACGCTGTATGTCCTCATCGGAAAAATAACCAAGAAGGATTTGGAAAATTATGAGGCATTTATGACATCCGATGTCTTCCAAGAAGTAGAAAACACTGCACGACAGATAGCATTATTTACAAGATATGGCAACTCATCATGAAGCATGCATGTCTTATACAAAGGATATGCTCCAGCTCTCTTTTATTGCGAAACCTTTGATACCAATATACAGATAGCAGATATACAACATCTGAAACGTTCGTTTACTCCATTCACCGATTTATTCAAGATACAGGATCACAACTATCTCCCATTCGATTATGCGATAGTATTCTCATGATTACCAAACAACTCTCAGAAAATAGAACAGGCTATCCAATTGGATGAAAAAAAATTCCATAAATATCGAGATTTCGTAAAAAATAAAATATTGCCTATAACCCAACTCAAAGAAGATATACATTTTATACAGACATTAAAAAACTGAGTATATAACCAATTTGTGGATATGTTTGCTCTATCTACCATCATGATTTTGGAAAGTTTGGAAAAGATCTATACAGACAACGAAGATAGTAGGAACGCAGAACATCTGATCGATACGGTGAATAGAGTCAGATATCTTTTTTATATGTTGGAAAGAGAGCCTTCAGACTTTATTGAAAAGTTTACGTCCTATTTTCTGGAAGCATCATACAACAAGGAAAAAATAGGCATGGTAAATAGTTATTCTAGCAAATTGTGAGGCAGTTGTATTGTTATCTTGAAAGATTGAACCAACAAACAACATTTCTCTGAAGCGGTAAAAAGATTGAAAACTGATTATCCTACTATGCATGTCCATTATGCTTCACGGATAGATGGCGTAACAGAAGATGGAATCTGTATCGAACAGCATATTTCAGACAAAGTATTCTCTCAATATATCCAAAAAGATCAAGTCTTTTACAAAAACAATCAGGGAGAAGCTTTCCTAGGAAATTATAATGATCTCCTCCATAGACATACCGATGGGTTATTGCTAGATGTCATAGATAATAAGATTTATCTCAATGGAAGAAAACTCACTTCCAGCGATATCCCTTCTCAGACGACTACCATCAATGTCTTGGATAAATTATTGGACCATATCGGAAAAGATATTTCCAATAGAGACTTCGAAATCTCCAGTTATAGTAAGAATAAGAATGAGATGATAGGGAAAATAGTTCTTCCCTTGATTTCGCTGATCGAAAGAGAAACTGGTGAAAAATTCCCGCTCATCTGCAAAGGCAGCATCTATGATTTCTATATGAAACTCAATCCAAGCACCGTACCATTGGCCATCATCAAAAGGATATAATTTTCATTATTAAACATTGACTTTTATATTTATATATCTATAAAAATAGAATAGATATTTATAGGTAATCATTTTGATGATAGAGTATTTGCCCAAAACTGAATTTTTACAGCCAAATACATACTCCACCATCCAATATTGGACCAGGGATGTGATTTGTAGACTTTTTTTCGTCAGACACGGAGTGACCGATCAGGATATCATCAGTTCATCTTCGGGAATACAAGAATCATCTGCTCCTTTGAGCACTACAGGGATACAAGAAATGCAAGCAGCATCAAACAAGTTATTGACTATGGGATGTAAACCTGAAGATACCCTTATCCTCTACTCTCCAGGCAAACAGGATCCTGTACAAAGGATACTTGAAAGCAAAGAGGTATTGGCAGCTGCATGATTCATACATTTCAGAGTAGATCATAGACTAGATACTTCGCAGAGACAAAAGAACTCACATGGAGTCATTGAATTGCAAGACGATCGAGTCTATGCGAGAACCAAAAAGGCTGAAGAGATTTTGGAATTGGTAAACAAGGAGATAATAACTGCATTCAAACAACAAGATACTACATTCAGCATATATAAAAATATTGTATTATTATGACATAGAGCCAATGCCACCTTTTTGCAAAACGCAAAAAAAATGGGAGATGAGATAACTATCTGATCTTCTGATATTCGTCCAGGGCAAATCCTAGAATCTGATATCGGCGAGGATATTGAGATTATCCCCTATCATCATCAGAAAAATATTTTATGGCTTAGAAATGATAATGTGGATGGAATTTTAGAGATACTAAAGGAAGAATCAGGACTAAAAAAAGATATCGAAGCATATGGAAAAAACATTAATATTTTTGAACTCCAAAATACGATCAATCGTTTTTTTATGCATAATCCACATCTCTGCGAAAAATATCTTGATTGTGGTAATTTTGATATATCATTTTATTGTCTAGGTATTTTGGTGAGACTTCACCGTTTTGAAAGCATCAAAGAGAAAATAGTACATATTATCCACACCATTGATAAAAAATATTTAGAAAGTAGAATTAAATCTATTTTTGATTTATTTGTAGACACAAAGCATTTGATCAATGAAGTTCAAAATTGAAACATAAATATAAGGGATTGAAACATAGTGATAGAGTATATAGATTTTTTTCTCCGTATTGTATACGTAGATGGAATAGTAAATGATGAATTACGTGCATATTTTAAAATGCAATGCAATAGCGATTGAGATACTATACCCAAAAATTTTTTCGAAAAACTATCTCTCAACTCACCATTAAACAATTTTCAGAGACATGCTGGCCAAGAGGTACTTGAAAGAATAGACTATTATGAGAATTTAATGAAAAACCACGATACACATATAGAACCACAGATATTCACTATAAAAAATAAGGCATTGGATAAAAGATTTCATAAGGGAATAAATAAACCTATCATTAATAATTTTCAAATTTCAGACGAAAAGATTCAACAAGATTGTCTGAATATTTTAGAAAACAGCAAAATTTCGTATATAGAAGGAGATGGTGGAGCGTGAAAGTCATTCTTTTCAGCATATATCCAAGAGACCCTCAAAAAAGAGTATTTTACTCATAATTTCAAGACATATTTCCCTATATTCGTCCAATTAAGTAAAAAACAATGGGCTCAGGTACAAGAAGAGATTAAGACACAAAAAGAATATTATAAAGACCATACATCACCTATTCTCTATTACTTTGAATCTCTGGATGAAAGTCAATTTTGTAACCAAAACGGAGTAGAAAACTTTTTAACATGGATTAAAGAACTCTCTAGAGAAACTGATAGATGCATTATCACGACAAGATATGGATATATACAAGATGGAGATTTAAAACAATATTCCCTCACCGGAATGAAAGATCCTATGAAATATGTGAAAGATTATTTTGGGGAAGACGAAAAGAAAATAGAAAGATATAATACATTAAGAGAAGAACTTTGAGAGGAATATACTGATAAAAATGCTCTTTTTGTCATCATATTATGTGAACTCATCAATGAATGATGAGATAATGTAGAAATCATAAACAGCAAACGAAGGCTTTTTGAAGAGATAACCAAACAAAGACTAAGTAAACGAGAAGGTAAATATAAACCCTGAAATTATGATCACACAGCAGACAATGAAGCACTAGCCAAAGCAGAAGTACTGGAAATATCTAATAGATATAAAGCATTGGAAGAAATTGCTTACAAAAAAAGGATACAAGAAAGTAAAAGCATCAACGAAGAGATAGGTGCGATCATTGAAAAATACAATATAAATAAAGATAGACAATCATTAGGATTCCTTTTGAAAATAGACGACAATGGCAGCTATGATTTCATACATAAAAGCTTTGAAAGTTACTTCCTCTTGAGATACTTCAAAGAAAGACCAGATGCGCTTGATGAGTTAAGAACGAAACCCAAAGAAGAAGTAGTAGTAGTAGATACCTCATGGTTTGCTCCACTAAAGAAGAGATGGAAAGAGCTCTTCCCTGGGCAATATTCAATTGACCATCTCAATTATAAAGAGAACATCCTTATTACTGCGATTAAAGAATGATATACAGAGATGGTAGAATTTCTCGCAAACCAATGATATGATATAAATAAAGATAGTAACAAAGGAAGAGAAGCACCATTTATAGAGGCCTATGAAAGCTGAAAATGGGAAATAGTAGAATGGCTATATAATAGAATAGATAATATAAATCAAAAAGGCAATAGATGAGATAATGTATTTATGTGTGCATGTAAAGATGGCAGATTAGATATGGTCAAATTATTCAGCGACAAAATAGATGATATTAATCAAAAAAATTATGAGGGAGAAACAGGATTTATGATAGCTTGCGAACATGGGAAATTAGAGATTGTAAAATTCTTAGAGGATAAAGTAAAGAATATAAATGAAAAAGATAAAGAGGGGAAAACGGCATTTATCTGGGCTTGTTATCAATGAGAATTAGCGACAGCGCAACGATTGTCAGATAAAGCAGATAGTAATGAAAAGGACAATGAGTGAAGAAACGCATTTATGTTCGCATGCCTAAAATGACAACTAGAAGTAGCACAATGGTTAGCGGACAAAATAGATATCAACGGAAAAGACAATATATGAATGTCAGCATTTATGCGGGCTTGCCTAAACGGAAAGATAGAGATAGCAAAACGATTGTACGAAAAGACAGGTAATACAAACGAAGAGAATATTGAAGGAACGACAGCATTTATGTTCGCATGTGGAAGTGGCAATCTTGAATTAGTTCAGCGATTATTCGATAAGGGAGAAGACATATACAAGAAAGGCAATACAGGAAGAAATGCACTTATGAAAGCATGTGAAGAATGAAAACTGGAAGTAGTGCAATGGCTAGCAGACAAAATAGATATCAACGAAAAAGATATAGATGGATGAACAGCATTTATGCGAGCTTGTCATAATGGAAGATCAGAAGTAGCCGAATGGTTGTCTACAAGAATAGATAACATCAATGAGAAAAATAATAGCTGAACAAGTGCATTTTTACATGCTTGTTCAAATGGGAAAACACAGATAGTGCAACGACTATACGATAAGATAATCGATACCAATGAAGAAGATAATGAATGAAGAAATTGATTTATACGGGCTTGTTCTAGTTGAAGAGAAGATTTAGCAAAGCGATTATTTGATAGAACACCAGATATCAATAAAAAAGATAACGATGGGATGACTGCATTTATGTGGGCCTGTATAGGTTGAAGATGAAATATCATAGATCGATTATTTGATAAAGTAGATGATATTAATGAAAGAGATCTCTCTGGGAGAACTGCATTTATGCGATTTTGTTCAGACGCAACCTGAAATGTAAATTCATCCAGATGGACATTCGCATCTAAAATAAAAAAAGAAGCGGCTAAAGTAGACATCAATGCAAAAGACAATAAAGGGAAGACGGCATTTATCTGGGCGTGCCTATCCTGAGACACCACCATGGTTCGGACATTCAAAGAGCTTATAGAAAATATCAATGAACCAGATAATGAAGGCAAAACAGGATTTATATGGGCATGTGCGAAATGAAAATTAGATACGGCAAAGCGATTATACGATCAAACAATATTTCCACTCCAAAAAGCTCAAAAGAAGAAAATAAAACTGAAACAGAGATTTTGGGGAAGAGAAGTAGATCCAACAATAAAGGATAATGAGTGAAGAAACGCATTCATGCATGCTTGCAAGAACTGAGAACTAGAAGTTGCTAAATGGCTAGCAGATAAAATAGACATTAACGAAAAAGACAATGGATGACAATCCGCATTTATGATAGCCTGTACAAACTGAAAGTTAGAGGTGATACAATGGTTAGCGGACAAAGTAAACAACATTAACGAAAAAGATAATGATGGAATAACTGCATGTATGCGGGCAAGTCTGGCTTGACAAATTGATATAGTAAAATGGTTGGCTGATAAAGTAGACATCAATATAAGAGACAACAACTGAAGAACAACATTTATGTGGGCCTGTTTTGCATGATATATAGAGATAGCAAAATCATTATTACAAAATATAGACAACATCGACGATAAAGATAATGATGGAATCTCAACGTTCATGAAAACCTGTGGAAGATGACATAGAGAAATAGTACAATGGCTATGGGAAAATGGAGCAAACATCAATATAAAAGATAATGAGTGAATGAATGCATTTCTTTATGCCTGCTCAAAATGAAAATTGGAGGTAGCACAATGGCTAGCGGACAAAGTAGATATCAATGAAAAAAACAATAGATGAATAAATGCACTCATGTTAGCCTGCAAATACTGAGAATTGGAGGTAGTGAAATGGTTATCTGACAAGATTGATATCAATAAAAAAGATAATGAGTGAATGGATGTATTTATGTGGGCTTGTTTAGGATGAAATCCAGAAATAGCAGAACGGTTACATGACAAAACAGAGGATATAAATCAAAAAAATACATATGGATCTAACGGACTTATGTTAGCGTGTTGGAATTGAGAATTAGAGATAATAAAATGGTTTAGAACAAAGACAGAAAACATGGAAGAAATCTGTAATATATTAGCATACGCCCTTGGTTGTGCCTGTATAAAATGATATATAGATCTTGGCGAACGATCGTTGAAACAAATAGACACCATCGATGTACTAGAGCAAGCACTACCTGTAGCAGAAACAAATTGACAGATAGATATTATAGACATGATCAAAGAAAGGATGACCGAGATAAAAACCGTCCCTTAACCAAGCGTCATCAAATATACCTAATTTTCTTCATTTCTTCCGTTTTTTTCTTGTTTTGAAAAAATAGAGTGAGCAATGTAATTATTCACTTTATATTTTTTCAGTACATTACATGAAACCTTACCAATCATGATTGGATACTGATCAGCATATTCATTTGATTGCTCTCATAAGAAACAATACAATTCATGATCTGGATAGATTGGTCAAAGATATCATAAAAGATTATTTACAGAAGGAAAAAAGCTTTATCCATATCCATGATTTTTTTACCTTCATCTATGATAATATATACTATGATATTCTCTTCAAAAAGATACATCTCAAAAAGCAGACCGTAAGAATCCTAGAAACTCTTGCTATGCCAAACTATAGTACATCTACTATCAATGCCATTCTAAAAAAACTATAAATAATTACATTTTTTCATTTTCTCTCATCTATATTTTTATGATGAGTTTTTTTTTAAAAAAATACCCTTTTTTTGATATATTCAGACAAAAAGAGAGAAAAATTGAGCTAAAAGAGATAAATAACTACCATAAGAATATATAGATGAGAAGCTAGATTACAAAGAAAATATATATTTTTCTGTGTTTTGTCAGTTTTTTTCTTTTTTTGTACAACTATGACCTACATACAAATAAAAATCAAAACAAAAAAACATCAGTGGTCATTAACAAACAATAAAAAAGGAGGGAACAAACTATGAAAACACAATCCGAAACAAATGAAAGTGACTTTAGTGATTTTAAAGAAAATCCTAAACAATTAGCAACCATGATTATTCGCATGCTCCAAAAATTGGAGATGAAGGGAGCAGAAAACCATTGCTCTACACTATCCAGATCTTTTGGTGAAACGCTCGATGACATAGAGCATAATACGACTAGTTGGAAAACTGACGATATCGTAAACGCCTTTATCGATGCTGTAGCCAAAGAACGCTTATATTTCGATCCTACAACAACCTGGTATCATATGCTTACTGACCCGACGAATATCAGTAAGATAGCGTCCATATTGGGTACACTCATCAATGAAAACATCGTCTCTGCAGAAGTTTCCAAAATCGGTACGGAACTCCATAAACGTTTGAGTCGGATGCTACTTGAAATCATCGGTATGGAAAACATGCCTAGAGCAGTCGCATTATCTACAACTGGTGGTTCAGAAGCAAATATGTTGGCGATGAAATTGGCCGTCTATGAAATCACCAGAAAACAACTTCACATCAATCTTCGTGAAGTAGGGGTACAAGGATGCCCCAAAACCCTCAAAATACTCGTACCAGACACCAAACACTATAGTTTTGAAGCAATAGCTCAAAGCCTGGGTATAGGACTCAACAACCTGGTAAAAATCAAAACAAAGAACTTTAGTGCATCAGCACAAGACGTAAGTACCGCACTAGAAATGCTTGGGCCTAACGATATAGCAGTAGGTATCGTCTCTGTATTTGGGGCAACAGAAACAGGAGCTTGTGATGATATCCCAGAAATCGCAAAAGTAATTAAGGAATATCAAAAAACTCACGACATTTGGTGGCATATCGATGCAGCTTATGGCGGACCATTTCTTTTGCTTGATGCATTCAAAGAGCATAGAGAAGCAATGACAGTAGCTGACTCAGTGACCATTGATGCTCATAAACATCTATGGACACCATTTGGCGCTGGATTCCTTTGTGTCAAAGATGCTATTACCTTTCGGAATATTTCAACTGATTCACCGTATATCGGTACATGCACTACAGGAATCTCTGATGAAACATACATTGAAACGTTCTCTGATCACAGAGGTGGAGTCACTATCACAGGAAGTATGGCATCATCAGGACTGTTATCTACCTACCTTACACTCATTACCATGAGCAAGGATACGATTAAGACAGCGCTTCTGCAAACCATAGCAACAACTAAATTACTAAGTAAGAGATTGATGGAGAATGAATCACAGGAGCCACCGATTATCGTTACTAGCAAGCAGACACTCAATCTCCTGACGTTCAAACCAACTACGGGATCTCTTACACGAGACAATGAACTAGTACGAAAGATCAGAGCAGAATTGGCAAGCGATGGTAAAAATGGCGTCTTGGTATCAGAAACGAATCTCAACAAAGGAAAAGATGGCGATCCTATTCTCGTAAACAGAATTGCAATTATGTCCCCCCTTGCTGATAGCAATGACGTTGATGCATTCGTCAAAATATACAAATCAGCACTTCACAAAGTGTTTACATCTTAAATATGATACCACCCATATTGGGTGGTATTTTTTTACCAAAATGTCTTGTAATACTATCACAAAAACATATCTTTTAGTCCCAACAACGTCTTATCATATTTCAAAAAACATGAATACAACTACTAGAAAAAACTTCTTTGCTTTCTTTACTTTTCCTTCAGGATAAGAGGCTTTTCTAGAAAAATAACAAATGTACCTTCTAGAATACCTCTAGAGGTTTTTTTTAAAAAAATATATACTAATGGATGAAAACAATATTTTGAGAATAATATACCAGATAATATATAGGTTCCCATGAGATATCTTTTTTTTCCTATCTTTGTCAGTTTTTTTCTTTTTTTACAACTATATGTTCATGCTATAAACATTTTACTATTTATTACTATATCATGGAGAAGCAAAAAAAAAGTATCACAGATAATAATAAAAAATTACCAAACAATACTGAAGAACTTTTTACTATATTAGAAAGTACAGAAATAAATTGAGAAAAAATAGAAATACATTGAGATGATAATAAACGGATAAGATACATTGAAGCAAAAATACAGGATGAATCACTATCAGAAAGAGAGAAAGCTTATTATAATCGTATTCTAAGGGTTCTTGCTATGCCAAGCCTACATAAAATAAAAGGTAATCCGATAAATATGATCATAGAAAAAATACTTGAATCAGAATTTTTCAAATGATTTGATAATATAACAACGCCTGAAATAGTATCCGAATGGGAGACCTTTGATCTATTCAATTTTTCAGAAAATCATGTAGCAAGAAGACCGAGTGATAGTTATTTCGTCAAAAAGTCAGAAAACAAAAACGAAAGTATGCTCTTGAGACCACACACTTCAGTGATGCGATATTATTATTTACTGGAATGAAATGGGAAATCAAAACTAGAAAAAACAGGAGAAGTAAGAGCGTTATCTCAATGAAAAGTATATCGTGTAGATACTTTAGATAAACATCATCATGAATGCTTTCATCAGATCGACGGATTGAGAATCCTTTCAAAAGAAAAATGAACTATTGATCAATCAACATTAAAAGATGTATTATCAAACACTATAAAAACATTATTTGGAGAAAACGTAAAGTATAGATTTAATGAAGATACATTCCCTTATACAGTAGATAGCCTGGAAGCAGAAGTAGAATATGAGTGAAAACGAATCGAGGTACTCTGAGCATGAGTAGTCAATCCGACGGTTTTAGAAAAACTATGAATAGATCCAGAAAACTATACATGACGAGCTTTTTGATTTGGAATAGAAAGATTGGCTATGGCTTTAAAAAGAATCCCCGATATAAGAATATTCTGGAGTAAAGATAAAAGGATCACTAATCAACGATGAAACCTAGATACATATAAGGAAATTAGTGTGTTCCCTCCTGTATACAAAGACATTTCATTCCTTACTAGCAAAGATAAATTTATTAGAAAAGGAGAAAAACCAAAGGAATGATGAAAATTGGAACTAGTAAATGAGATAGATATTTTTGATTTAGCATGAATAGCCAGGGATATTTCATGATGACTGATTGAAGAAGTAAAAGTAATTGATGAATATGAGAATGATGATAAATTTTGAAAAGACAGCAAATCTGTAACTATTAGAATCACCTTTAGATCGCTAGAAAGAACACTAACTAATGAAGAAATAAATATCGCTTATTTCAAAATAAGAACCAAATTAGAGAGAGAATTGTCATATACATTTAGATAATATATTACATCAGATTGCAATATACAATTAGTATCCAAAAAAAAATATTTTATCTACTATTGCCGAAACAATGACTAATATTTTACAGAGTTATCACAACTGAATCCAATGAGTACACATCATTGATTCCAACGTACCATGACCAACTATCGGCATCGTAGCATGTACGCATGGGGGAGAAACCGTTTGAATACACGTAATACAAAAACTGGAAAAAAGCATCAGAGGGAAAAGACACCTGATCAAAGGGAAGATAGTTTTTATATTGGCCAATATAGAAGCATATAAAAAAAATATCAAGTTACAGAAACATTCATGTCTGACAAGAAAGGATATCATTAATTCAAGATATATAGAAGAAAATCTCAATAGATGCTGCGATACCCTCTTACTTCAGCATCCTCATACTTATGAAAGGAAAAGAGCGAATGAGCTTACTTCAGTACTAAATGAATTAGATATAGTAGTGGACATACATTCGACTACACAACCTTCATGATCTATGACTCTACATACGAAAAAAAGTTATGAGCAATTTAAAAATATTTTCAATACCGATGAAGTATATCTCAATCTTATCGATACTATCAAAGGGAAACCACTACTTACTATAACTGAGAACGCAGGCGGTATAGGCATAGGTATAGAAACCTGATGTCAATTAGACACATCATGATATACTACATGATTAGATAATATCTATAGGATACTCTTATCATTCAATATGATATCAAAAGACATGATAGACGAAAAAAACATCTTATTGCCTAAAAAAGCAAATCAACAATATATGATAATAGGAAGTATAATGAAGAATAACACGACATTCAAACCAATAAAACCATTTAAAAATTTAGAAAAAGTAAAAAAATGATCACCAATAGCTCACGAAAACGACAAAATGATTTATGCAGAACAAGATTGTTTAATTATTATGCCAGGAATGAATAAACCATGAGAAGAATACTGCTTTTTAGCAAAACCTTTATCATCTATCAACTAACAATGAAAAGTATCACACCAAAAAATAACGTAGCAATAAGCTTTATATTCTTCTTTTTTAGAAAAAGGGAGTAGCTTTTTTATGATCACGATAAAAAAACCCAAGCTACTTCCGGACTAGAGAAGTAGTTTTTAAAAATAGTCTTAAAAATATTTTTATATAGTAATTATTAAATATCATGAGAAACATTAGCCCTCAAACCCGAGGAATAGAAGTAGAAATGGGTATTGTAGATAACGAATGATATGCATGTTTCCCCTCCAAACACTGAGAAGAAAATGCATATGATACGCTTATCCACTACCGAAAACCAGACCCAATACTCGTAAAGCCGGAAGTAATAAATAACATGGTAGAATTGGTGACTGACCCGCACAAAAGTATTGAATCAGCACAAAAGCAAGCAAGCTCACTTATGGCATTATGCATACAAAAAAGCAAAGACATTGGAATGTCCTTAAGCCAAGTGCCTTGGACAAAGATCAATAGAGAGAAGCTACCTCATGATCAACTAGTGGAATATTGTGTAACACCCAAAGATTATTATCAGATAGCCACCCAAGAGATCTTGAGCGTATTACAAGATCCTTATGATCTCTTATGAGCAGGATGCATGGCAACCCATATCCATATATCAGCAGAAGATGATGAAGCAACATTATTATTGTTCAAAGCGATGTCCAATTATGCTACACATATATGGAAACACTGAGCACATCCCCAAAACATGTATATGAGTCCCGAAAGATACTATCAATGGAATAAAATCATACAAGCAAGGAAAAAATTATGACATCTCGTAGGAGGTATAGATCCCGAAATCATACCTGAAGATTATCTGCCCTATATCTACGAACACTATTTTGATCAAAAAGGGAATATCAAAAGAATGCACAATATTATTGCTCTTAAAAAACCAGGAGAACGTCTTACGGTGGAGGTAAGATCACCTGATTGAGCGATCAACCACCAAACATTGGCAGAAATAATATATTTTACTCAATATTTAGTACAAAAATCTCTTTCGACTCTCTCTACAAGAACATCTCTTTCGACCCTGTAACATAGTAATTAGCTATTGAAAAATGATGGTAGTTGATTACCAGTATATGAGATACTTTATAGTACTGAAAAATATATGGAAGGAGGTTTATTGCCAGAAGAAGAATTGTTAGCAGATCAACCATTAGGTCAGAAATTAATCAAGAAATGATTCTGGTTATATTTTTTTACTATTTTTATAGGTCCAGCAGGATATCTAGTAAGGGTATTGATTTCCAACAGCATAAGCGTAGCAGATGTAGGAATAGTATATAGTGTAATGTGACTTGTTCGGATATTAGCAACCTATCATGATCTCTGATTCACTGAAGCACTTCAATATCATCTCCCGAAATATTGGATAGAGAAAAAATATAATGCATATAAAACGAGTATTTACCTAACCTTACTGGTACAAATTGGTAGTGGATTGATTATTGCGTTCATATTGTTTTTTGGAGCAAATTTTTTAGCTGTTCATTATTTCCATAGTCCCCAGTCAGCACATATCATCAAAATATTCTGTCTTTATTTTTTATGACTAGGATTTTATAATATTCTCTTTTCAATATATATTGCCTTTCAAGATATCATTCAGAATAGGCTTATAGAACTTATAAGATCATATAGCATTCTTATCTTTTCTTTTTGTTTTCTCCTCTTTGGAAATTTAAATATCATTAATTTCACTCGATCATGGGTTATTTGAATTTGAATGGCTTTGCTCTTTTCTTTTATAGTATTTATAAAAAAATATAGATTTACCTTAAAAAAATGAGAGATAGAACGATCTAAAGCGATCATAAACAAACAGATAAAATATGCATTATGGGTATTTATATGAGCCAATGTAGCAGGATTATTGTTCCAATTGGATCAACAGTTTGCTATCTATTTTTTATGAGCACAAGCAGCAGGATACTATACGAACTATTCAAGCCTCATAGCATTATTTACAATCATTACCTGACCGATTTTGTCATATATTTTTCCCCTTACTACGGAATTGATAGCAAAAAATCACCATGAAAGATTCATTTTGCTCAAAAATATGTTTTATAAATATTTTTCTCTATTTGCTATAAGCATATCATGATTATTTATCGTATTTTGAAGAGAGATTGCAACTGTCTTTTTTGGACAAAAATTTATCTATTCCTGATACCTGTTACAATATTCAGCACTCTTCCTCATATTCAATATCCTCTTCAGCATCAATTTCTGATTTCTTGCAGGGATGGGAAAAGTGAGAGACAGAGCAAAGATAATATTTTTGGCACTCATCATAAATATCATCTTGAGTCTTATATTCATACAATTATGGTGATTGATAGGTATCGTGATAGCGATGGTAGTGGCACGGATTATATTATTCTATCTCAGTTATAGACTGATAAACAGAGACAAACAGATCGTTTTTGACCGAGGATATCTCTTCAAAAATTCCCTAGGCATAGCTATCGTCTGTATAATCTTATATTACGTCAAAGACAGGATTTTCGTTTTGGAAGATATCCATAGATACAGGAATTTCTTATATCTAGGATTGATTACCATAGGCTATTATTTATATATCCTAGCTATCAATTACAAGAACGTCATCATGATAAAAAAAGAATTGCGTTCCATGACAAAGATTTAGATATTCATCGGAAATATGCATAAGAAAGTCTCCATAGTCATCCCTATGTACAACGAATCCAGATATATCGGAAGATGTCTCGATAGTCTGCTACATCAGAGCTACAAGGATTTTGAGATTGTCCTCATAGATGACGGAAGCAAAGACAACACCGTAAAAATAGCCGAATGATATAAGAATAAATGCGATCTGACTATTCTACAACAAAAGAATAGCGGACCAGGAAAAGCGAGGAATCGATGAGCAAAAGAAGCCAAAGGAGATATTATAGTCCTCGTGGATGCGGATATGTATTTCGATAAAGACTTCATCAAGCATCTCGTAGATCCTATCCTTGCAGGGAAAGAGATAGGCACTTCTCACGGCATAGAGAAAGTAGGGAATCCTGAAAATCTCCGAGCAAGATCACGATCCATACATAGGATAATAAATCCGCCGAAAAGACAACAAATATACAGAGCGATCAAAAGAGAGATATTTTTGGACGCAGGATGATTCGATTCCAGCAGATGATATTTTGACGATAATCTATGACATATCAATAATGGCAAATGAGCATTGACAGTGATGAACGCCATTTGTTATCATAATAACCCGAGCACACTATGAGAAGCATTCAAGCATTCCACATGGGTAGGGAAATCGTTCGCACAGAATCCGGACATGATACTCACCTATGCAAAAAAATATCCCATACTCCTTTCCGTACTTTTCATAGCGCTGATAGCATGAATATTCATTCTCTGCAAAACCGGTGCCAATATATGGAATATACTCCTTACGCTACTGATCCTCTTGGTCTGCTTCTTGGAATATCTGACCAGCAAAAGGATAGCAAAAGAGAAAGAACGGAGATATCTCTATTCCATACCTCTGCTCTCCATGTCCAGATGAGCAGGATACGCGCGATGAATGATCAGATATAGTACATCCCGGATGAATATATCTCCAACATAGAAGTCTATTCATCCGAGGTTGTACTTATAGTCAATGAAATATAGTCATTGATTACTATCTGAATATATAATGAATTGACTATATTTATTTATTAGAAGATAATATGAAACCATTCGTATTTACTATAATAGATATCATACCCGTCTTTATATTTCATATAATCAATCTTTTCCGTTATAAAATACTCTACAGGTGAGCGATAGTATCGCCCAAAGCCATGCTGTTTCAGACGAAATTAGGATACAAGACGAGGATATGATGAGAAGTCGGATGTTTCAGATGCACGATAGGAGATTTCACGTATCTGAATAGCTGAGTCTGATGAAATTTTTGAGATCAGATAACTACCAACCTGACCAATGTAGAAATAGGTAAATTCTGTTCAATAGGACCGTATTTGCAGATACCATGAGGAAATCATAAAACCAAAGGAATAACAACATCACCCATAAATTTTCTCGTAAATAATGGACCGGAATCAGACGATATCACACAAAAAAAAACAATAATCTGAAACGATGTACGGATATGAGTGAATGTGACGATCATAAGCGGAATACATGTATGAGATTGAGCTATCATATGAGCAGGAGCGGTTGTAACAAAAGATGTAGAACCCTATACCGTTGTATGATGAGTGCCAGCAAATAGTATAAAACAAAGGTATGACCAAGAGACAATACGCAGACTAGTAAAAATACAATGGCGGGATTGGCCATTAGATAAGATCAAAAAGAATGCAAAGCTTATCTGATCAGAAGATATAAAAAAGTTTTTAGAAAAATTTGAACAATAGTATGTGATTAGTCTCTATAATAGTACTTAACTATAATGGTGGAAGATTCAATAAGCCTTGCATAGATAGCATTCTAAAACAGAACTATCATGATTTTGAGATTATTTTCATAGATAATGCATCTACGGATTGATCACTTGAACATGTCAAAGAAATCTATCTACAAGAGATACAGAGCAAAAAGATAATCATCGTAGAAAATAAGATAAATACATGATTTGCTTGAGGGAATAATCTATGAGTAAAACATGCAAATATGGAATCAGAATATATCTGTCTGCTAAATAATGATACTACAGTTCCTCAAAATCGATTACAGGAATTAATAAAAAGTATCGAATCAGACAAACATTTATGAGCAGTAGGAAGTATAGTATTGGATAGATGATATGAAGAACAAATAAGAAAATATACATTCGAAGATACATATATACATACGACAAGCATATTTTGAGAAAATATCCTGCAACATTATTCAAAAAAAGAATATGAAAACAAGCTCGCATATTCTTGAGTACTCTCATGATGTTGTCTTATGTATAAAAAAGATATCATATCCCAGCCGTTTCCTGACTACTATTTTGCATATGCCGAAGATGTATATCTCTCTTGGTATATATTGAAATCTTGATATAAACTCGCATATTCGCTTGATTCTTTAGTATACCATTATGGATCATGATCATTTGGAAAAAATCCTTCTTCATTGAAATTATTCCACGGAAACAAGAATCAGATCATAAATTTTTTGATTTTTTATTCCATCAAAGACATAATTTTACTCTTTCCATTATTCATTATAAAAGAATTTTCGCATTTGTTCCTCTCATGATGAGGGAAGAGATGCAGAGCAAAGATAAAGGCATGGATATGGATATGCAAAAATTACCAACAAATCAAACAATCAAAGACAATAGTAAAATCAGCGACAAAAATAACTGAAAAGCAATTTATATCAAATCTTTCCACCAAATTGAGCGATACCAACATCTTTTATTATCATTTCAATAAGATACAAAAAAAAATACTCCAATGAATAAATAGATTTTTTAT
>Ga0073936_10004503_pt1 | contig 19281 bp, 17 predicted proteins | sample AliMusrvi5mmetaG_FD_87041 | JGI IMG/M metagenome (GOLD analysis project Ga0073936, IMG submission 87041) | Freshwater lake bacterial and archeal communities from Alinen Mustajarvi, Finland, to study Microbial Dark Matter (Phase II) - Alinen... | ecosystem: Environmental > Aquatic > Freshwater >... | reverse complement strand
GTTGGGAGTTGATGGTTGATGGTTGAGAAATGCGGATTGAGCGACGGCGGGGAGTGGCAGCAGCGCCAAAAGGTGCGCGGTTAGCCAGAGGAGCCCAAACACGATCACGACCACCGCCAGACCGGCTGAACCGTGCAGGAACTCCATACGGGCCAGGCCTGACCGGGCGGCGGTCCAGGTCAGGAAGGAGGTGCGCCCGACGTTGGCGATGAAGGCGATCAGGAAGCTCGTGGGAACAAGCGCCAGGCGGACCCAATAACGCAGCCGATACAACTCGCCGAGGAACAGCGCTAGCATTAAGGAGGTCTGGAGCGAACGCATTCCACTGCACGCCCCATCCACGCTTACGACGCCCGACCCGATCTCCAGCAGGTTGCCCCGTTGCATCGCCGGTACGCCAAACAACCCTACCACCTCCACCGTTACCGCCGCCACCAGGCGCATCAGACCTTGCACGACACACTCCTCAATGCGCATTGGCCAAGGCACCGCCACCAGCAGAAACAGGACTGGAAACCCAAAGCGCCTCACCCACGCCCAACCGCCGGCTCGCCACACCAGAATCAGCGTAAGCGTCACCAGGATAACGGCGTGAAGCCATTGCGCGCTGCGCCAGCCCACGTTTGCTTCGTGAATAATCCGCAGTGGCAGCAGCATGAACATCAGGAAGACCACCGCCCACCGTCCGCCTACTACTGCCGACTGACGACTGACGCCTGACCACTGATTCCCGTCCTCCGCCCTCCATCCTCCGCCCTCCGCCCTATCCTCACAACGCCGCCAGAAAAGCACGGCCGCCAACAAAGGCACAAACCAGCCGTAGCCGTATTGGTCGTTAGCCGACCACTCGATCTGGAGTTGGTGAAATAATTGGCACCAACAGAGGACGATGACTGAAAGCCCAAGAATCCAACCGGGCCGCCCCACTGGTGCCATGTGACCAGGATGCACTACGCCCCTCTCGGACAACATCGCATTATTCATAATGCTCACCGAGACAATCATGACAAGACACAATGTTAGCAGCTATAGGACCACCTGGTTGTCGCACAATAGCCGCGCTTGCCGGCTTACTGTTCACTGCGGTCTCCGTGCAGGCCGTAATCGCTTTCTCCATGGATTCTCATAGTACTTAAACGACAAATGGGCAACCGCAAGGGTAACCACAAACGTAGTCACCAATGTAACGTTTCCAACCCATTCCGGGCAGAGCACAAAGGCGGCGTCTTCCCGCGGAGTAGATGGATAATGGAGTGCCAGTGTCAGGATTCGGCTTGAGATCCAGATGATCAATGCATGCCACAAGTAAACGCCGTATGAGACCTTCCCAAACCAGCCTTCTCCTATCCGCCCCAATCCTCGGGTGGCAGCATTGCCAGGATTCAGCGCACACAGCCCGATAACGCCAAGTGAGAGGAAGTGGATGCCCGGGTAGGCGAGCTGGTAAACCAAGGCTAGCGTACCGACGGCAGCCAAAACAAGGCAGAGCCAACTGACCCCGTTGGACAAGTTGGCGGCACTGCCTTTGCCTTCACCCTGGCCCTTCCGCAGCACCGCGCTCCCTAGCGCAACCCACCACAGACATCCAATGCCAAAGCCGAGAATGGCTCTGATCACCCCGAATGTCGCAAGGTTCACCTTCCGGAAGAAGATCGCTGCGACCACAACGCACAGAAGAACCAAGCCGATGCGTCGCCTGCAATCGGTAGTCGCGAGGACCACTACCCCAAATAGAACGTAACACGTTGCTTCGGCTCCGATGCTCCAGGCGGGGCCGTTGAAAGTCAGCCAATTCGTGAAACCATGAGCATTCAAAAGCAGCACGTTGATGACAAAAGCCCGCAAGTTGCTTTGCGAGAACGCAGGAAAAGTAGGTGCGAGGTTCCACTTCGACTCCCCGAAGTACTTCAACACTTCGATGAACAGAAACAAAAACAACGTCAAGACATGAAGGGGGTAGATCCTCGCAAAGCGAGACTGACCGTATCGCCAAACCGACTGAAATCCCGAGATCTCCCAGTAATTTATCGCGATTACGAAACCGGACAGCACAAAAAAGAAATCTACCGCCAGTCCCGTGTTCTGAAAGAACCCGATCTGCGTTACTGAGTTGGGGACACGGATATGGGCAAAGACCACGAGGAGTGCTGCTATAGTCCGGAGGGTGTCCAGTGACCGGATATATGGCTTCTGCACCCGCTTTGTGCCATCCGGAGTGGTGTTTCGCGCCGACTCAACCCGGTAGGCTAGGGAATGTCCTATTACCTCCGCACCTTGTTCCGGCGGCAGAAAAGAAAGGGGAATCATTCGACCTGGATCTGGTAGAATAGCTGGCACCAGTCGAGGGCCAAACCGGCAAGGGCAAGGAACATCATGAGGATTTTAGGGGCGGCCGTTCCTAGCTCGCGGCCCGGCCGTTGCATACTGCTGTTTCCGGCAAGCGCCGCACTATTGCTCCACAACAACGGGAGTCAGTGCACCGGAGCAGTGGTCTCAAGCGTCAGGACTGAGAGGCGCGGTCAGAAGGGCCAATTTCGGAAAGCTGAGCCGCTGCGGAGCCCGGCTGCGGCACCTTCCAGCCTGGCTGATTAAGCTCCTGAAGCAACCGCGCCACCCGGGGGATGGCGAATTGGCGAGTATATTCCCCGGCGTGCTTTAAGCAATTTGCCTGGAAGCGCCAGAATTGCTCCTGGTCTTCGAGGAGGTCACTCAATTTTGCGCCGACCGACTCCAGGCTCTCCCAGTCAACCTGCAGCCCCAGGCCGGCTGCACGGACTTCTGTGCCGAGCGGGCCCATACAGTCGCACACCGCCAACACCGGCGTGCCGGTTGCAATGCAGGGAATCAGCTTGCTTGGTATGAAGGAGGCCCCGGATCCGTGCTTCTCGGTGATCAGAAACAGGTCCGCCCGATGCAAGGCCGCCGTGAACGGACCCTCCTCGAGGAACCTGCCGAACGAAAAGCGACTGTCGTTCTGCTCCCGAATCCATTGTTCGACTGTATTGGCTTCTCCCCCGTCTCCATGGATGGTTAAATCGAATGCCAGATCGCTTTTCCCCAGGCACTGGCAGCATTTCAAAAGATCTTGTTTTTTGCCAATATTGCCGGCGTAAAGCAGCCGAACCGGCCGATGGACCGGCCGGCCGAGCTTCGGCTCGAGCTTTGCGATATGCTCCGCCAATGATTCGTTCAGCCAGTTCCGGCACAAATGCAGTGGCTGCTCCCGATCCCTCAGCTTCGCCAGCCGATCCAGCATCCCGGGCGAGATCGTGCTCCAGATGTCGGCGCGGTTAAAGAGCAGCCTTTGCACAAGGGCGGCCGCGCGATGGAAGAGCCGCGAGCTAATAATACCGCTTCCACTTGCGGCATCCGCCGGGATGTCTTGCACGTTCAGCCAAAGGCGCTCTCTGAGGAACAACTTGCGGACAGCCGCAAACAGGACGCTTCCGAACAGAGGGCAATAAACCATCACCGCGCCGTGCTTGCCTCCTCGCCATAGGCTGCGCGACAGACTGAGGAAGAACGAAAGCTCATAGCACAAGCGCGGCCCGAGGCTGGACGGTCGCGCGGGAACATAAATGCCGTGTCGCCAGATCCTGACTCCGCCGATCTTTTCGAAAGCAATTCTAAGCCGCTTGGCCTTGACCTTGGTGCGCCATTCCGGGTAGTAGGGGTAGGTGGTGAACACGTCAAGCTCCCAACCCATTTTGGCAAGCCCAAAGCAGAGGTCGGAAAAGACGGACGCGCCGCCTCCGCGGTCTGGATAAAACAGGTTGGTGATGACCAGGAGTTTCATTGGGCAGCGGCGCATGTCTATAGGCCGTTGGCTGAAGGCCTAGCGCGCCCCCTTTCCTGCAACCAGCGCGCGGTAGTTTACGAGTTCAACCCCGCCACGAGCGCGAAGAGCCAGGCTATTCGAAAGCAAGCGCGTCTCCTGATCGTACCCAGCCGAGCCGGGATGAACCATCGCCTCGATAGTCCGATGGCGCAGTTCGCCCGCGGCCATGGCCTCAGCAATCGTGGCGAAGTCGGCGAATCCCTCGACCGTGGTAACGCCGCACAGGTTCCTTAGAGCATGATTCCAAAGAGCTTTCTTGAGGAGACGGGACCATGGCTGTCGCTCACAAAAGATATTCTGACTTATTCGTGCGCTCGGGATCGCGTTCTCTCTCAGGACCTTTCTGAGCACGAGCAGTAATCCAGGGATCGTGTGGGTATGATGGTGCGAGTCAACATGGGTTATCGGCACTCCCGCGGACAGCAGCTTCTTGATTTGCGCCGACCATTCCGAGTATATCGCGGCTTTCAATGGTCGTGTCATCACCACACGACGGACCTGGCGCGGCGATTGGTTCGCTAGCTTCCGGAGGGCCTCCAACTCCGCCGCGCGGGTGAGCGACGGGTTCCCGGTGATGTCCAAATGAACCCCGAACGAGCAGTCCGGGAAAAGCCGGGCCCCACTGATCGCCGAGTCAAATGCCGGCCCGGTCGCCATGCACGTGGCAGAAGTGATACGTCGATGCGCCATCAATTCGAAAATCGCCTCATTGATTCTCACGGCTCCGCCCAGGTCATCGGCGTTAATGATGATCTTCATCGAGCTTCTGTTGCCCCTCGGGTGACCGCCGGATCAGATTACCAGGTCTTGCAGGATGTCCTTCAAACGGACCAAATCTTGGTTGAGCAGGAAAGTCGTCGCAGGCAGGCCCCGGATGCACTTTTGTCGCTCGCGCACCTCTGCGGGAGCGACCTTCTTGAAAAACTCGAGCAGCGTCTCCTCCAACGGCTCGCGCAGGCTCCAGCCGCTGCGAAGTCTCTCGACATACTTGCCGCCCATCGTCTCAGCTTCGACCAACAGGGGCACGCCGAAGAGGCCTGCCTCATAAATCCGGTTGGCCAAGCACCACTTCGAGTTCCCTCCGGCCGCGCGAAAATCGAAACCCCAGCACAAATCCACTTCCGAGTAGATCCCGGGCAGGTCGTCTGGAGAACTGTAAGGCCCCAGGAACCGTATGTTCGGATTGTCGGACACCAATTGTTCCAGCGCTGCTTTCAGATCCTCCAGGGGATAGCCACGCAAGATGAAACTGACTTTTTCCCGAACCGCGCGGGCCACCAGTCCTATGAGTTTGAGGCTCCGCTCGCATTTGATATTACCGAAGAGGCCGACAGTCAATGGCCCCTCAGGGATGCGGTTGGGCAACGGCTTGTACTTGGGCGTTTCTGGTCCGAAATACACTTTGTTCTCAAGCAGGAATGATGGTCCGTCATAACGTTGCCGCTTTTGAAGGAACTCATCCAGGTAGGCAGGCGAGGTCACCACCAGCAGGTCTATATGACGAAGGCACAAACGCTCGACGAACCGCAGCAAACGGCCCACCACGCCAGACCCGACCATTGCGGGCTGGATATCCGCGACTTCGTAGATGACCTTGCCGCGGAGTCCACGCAAATAGCGGGCCAGCATCATTACGGCCAGGTTTTCAACATTGGTGCAGTACAATAGTTCCGGGGCGCGCAGCAGCCCAGGTTTCAAGACTAGACGCCCAAGCGTACTGAAACATACCCATGCGCGCTGGATGTAATTCTCGTCAAACGTCCGCCCGAGCCGCATGTGGGGAAACTGGCCAAGAAGCTTATCCGAAGCTGGTGATCCTCGCCCTCGGTCATACCCCACCCAGGACACGCTGAAACCAAGGTCTCGGAAAGACAGGAGCCTTTTCAGAAATCGAGCCTCATCAGCGTTGTGCGCGAAGAACAGTAGAGTGGTCCTCCGTGGGTCATTCCGGTCCGGCGTCATGCTGGCGACCATGGTGCGGCAAACTTCAATGGGTTGTGGACTTGAGCACCGACACAGGTCTATCCCTCGAGCGGCTTCCGAGGCACCGGGCCTGCTCCGAGGCGCCGGTTTGCCAAGCGCTGGTACACCCGTCCACGCACGCCCTTCTCGTTAGGCTTAAACAGCCGCTGGCGCAATCCGTGCAACGTAAAGAGCAGAATGGCCTCGAACAGGAGCCTCTCTCCGCTTGAGAAATGCCGAAGCCTGAGGCGACGGCGTTCTTGGTTTGCGAGCAATGCGTTCTTCGGATTTGCGGTGTAGCCACCATCTTTGTAAACGACCGTGACATAGGGACAGAGCTCCGCACGGGTCGCGTGGTGGCGCACAAGGCGGGTGAGCAGCTCGTGGTCCGCAACTACCGGGAAGCTAAGATCGAATCCCCCATATCGCTCATAGCAATCGCGTGCGATGTACGTCGCCTGGTGGCATAGTGGACGACGATACAGGTAGAACCGCGTCAACCTTGCTGGGGCGCGACCCTCATATTCCAGTAGTTCATTCCTGTAATGCGTGTAAACGATCCCGGGAACGGAGTGCTCTTCGGCAAAAGCGTGGATGAGCCGCAGCGAGTTCGGCTCCTGGAGCCGGTCGCCGGCGTTCAGGAAGAGTACATAGTTGCCAGTGCAGTAAGAGAGGGCTTGGTTCATCGCGTCATAGATGCCTGTATCAGGCGCGACCCGGATTTCGGCCGGACCGGCGCGCCTTATGGCCTCTGGGGTGCCGTCCACAGACACGCCGTCCTTCACGATATACTCGTAGGCCACACCTTCCTGGGCCCACACGCTCTTGGCGGTCAGGAGCGCATCCTCGCGGCAATTGAGCGTCACGCTGACGATGGAGACAAACGGCGATCTCCGGGCCGTGGGGTTGCTGGTTCCAGCCGGCGAGGCCGGGTTGGATGTTGGCATATCTTGGATGTGCCCTTGGACCTTCATCGTTGCGTGGCGAGGCCTGCCTCTGGCCGCAGCACGCAGTAGTTCGCGACCAGGCTGATCGCGCGGTTTACGAACTTCCCCCACCACGAGGGCTCGAGGGTGTGCGCGTTGGCGCCGCATTCCGCAAGGCATCTTGACAGATGCGTCGCGCTCAATTGGTTGGGGGAAATCGAAAAGGCCGCCAGGAGAGTGCTGACCGTCCAAAGCCTGCTGTGGCGGGCGAACGCGCGCCACAACTGGTAATCGCCGGAGATTTTGTATTTAGCGAGAAAGGCACTGGGCTGCGCTTTTTCCCATAGACTACGGCGCCAGAACATGCTCTCTTGCTGGAGGCAGCCAAGTTGCCCAGGCCGGTACCATCCCCACCGGATGAAGGACCGCAAATATACTGGTGCCAGCGGGACCACTTTTACGATCCGGTTGTTTTGGTAACCTAGCGCTGGAAGGCCGATGATCCAATCGACTTCGGGATAGCGTGCGAACATGTGCTCTACCGTCGAGAGGGTCCAGGGCATGTAAAAGTCGTCGGCGCCCAGCCAGGCCAGGATGTCTCCCCGCGCCCGCGCCATACCCCGCAGCACTCCTTCGTACATGCCGCTGTCGCGTTCCTGATGAAACCGCAGGTCGTACCGGCAGGCGTAGCGAGCTACCAACTCGGCGGTTCCGTCGGCGCTACCGCCATCCTGAATGATGTGCTCAAAGTCGGCTTGCTGCATAGACATGGCGTACAAGCTACGCTCCAGGACCTGCGCGGCGTTCAGAGTAGGCGTTACAACAGTTATCATGCGCTTTCCTGTCGATTGTGAAGCCGCCTGCATAGCCGCCAAATGAAGTTCTTCGCTCGGAAGCCGGTGAAGGATATCCGGGCCCGCAAGTAAGCCTTCCTTTCCGCCCAGCGCTGCGCCGCCGCCGAACATTTGCTCTCGCGAAAAGCCTTGTAAACCGCCTCAAGGCTGGCGGCGGGGTTCCTAAAACACCACATGTCCACTCTCTCGGCTTGCTTTCGCCTCTCCGCTTCGACTTTGGCAGGAGCCCGCTCCAGGAGCTCCAGAACACCAATCAATCCGGCAAAATCGTCGTACTGCAGGTCCTCGCTCAGCAGTTCCGGAAACCCCCATAGGAGGCGGCGCGGCGCAAGGGCCAGACATCCCGCCGATATCGCCTCGATGACCCCGGTGCCCGCCACTGCTCTGCATTTCGGATGAGTCACAAAATACCTGGAAGTCATCTCCAGCTTGTGAATGTCAGCAATTGTCCGGTACCCGCCCAGGATCGAGCCAAACGGCAGGAGCGCCTCGCGTTCTTCGTCCGAAAGAAGGCTATAGCTGTGATGACTGAACAACAAGCCCTGGCGTGGTGTGGCCGCCAGCTCTGGGTAGAGATTTTGTATGGAGTGTGAGGATTGAAGGTAGTAGGGAAAATCCAGAGCACACCGTTTTTGGTCTCGGATTCGGACAACTTCCGCCGCACCTGCATTCACGGACCGCTTGCAGAGGCGATGATTGAGGAACACGTTGTAGCCATAGTACGGACTGCCTCTGAATTCCCCGTCAATACCCTGGGGTCCTGCTTCAATGAAATAGTAACACCACATTACCCGTGGATACTGCCGCACGATGCGAGTCGGGACCGCAACGTCAATGCTGATTACCGCGTCGTAGAGGCCCCAGTCCACTTCGCCGATGGCCTCAGCCGTTGAACCTTCGGGCCATATCTTCCATCCCTGGACATATTGGGACCAATGGCTCTTGCCGATCTGGCACTCGCGGTCCTGGCTCTCCCACACGATGCGGAAGTCACAATCAAATCCCTCCCACAACCCAACCGGCCCCGACCTCCAGTTCGAGGAGGAAACAACCGTTCGCAGATCCGGCCCCGTCGTTGTGTACAGATCGTAAGTCGTGTGCTGTTTGACCAGGCAGATCTTCATGGATCTGGCGTCAATCGAGAAAACTGTGGTATAGTGCCAGGAGGTGGTCCGCCTGGTTGTCGATTTCCAGCGGGGACTCAGCGAAACACTCTTCGACCCGTTGTCCCGGGACGAAGACTTTGGCAAGGCGCAAAACCTCGTCCGCCCATGCCGCTGGACCACCGGCCAGAGGAAGACGGTGAAATAATTCGGGTACGACACAAACATCGGCGGCGACGGCGCTGGAGCAGAGCACGGGCAAACCGCAGGCCTGGGCTTCGACCGCGACCCTCGGTGTTCCCTCGTAGTGGGAGGGGAGCGCCAAGAGGTCCATTCGCTGGCCCATAACATCGACAACGCTCCCGCTCGGACGAAGAAACTCAACCCGGTTCACGAGATTCTCCCGGGAGACGAATGCGCGGAGCGGCTTCTCAAGCGAACCACTGCCCATCAACAGAAGCCGGGCCTCGACACGTCTAGCCGTGAGGGCGGACAATACGTTGATCAGGAACTCGGGATTCTTTTGTGGCTCAAATCGGCCGACAAAGCCGATCACCGGCGCTGCCCGACCCTCGGCTTTATTCCGCAACGCCCGCAACTCCGCCTGGTGTCTGAACCGGGCCGAACAAATCGCGCTGGGCACAATGAAACTGGGGATTCGGCGCCGGTCGGTTGGGCCGAGCATGGCCTCAAGGGCTTCCTGGGTAACACCGAAAGCATGGGTGCAATAGCGGCGCGACAACCACCAGTACCATTGGTAACGGAGTTTGACGCGCAGACCGGGGCCTGATGGTCTCCAATTAGGGATGCGCGAATGCATGATGCGGACTGGAATCCCGGCGTGTTTGGCGAAAGGGAGATACGGTCCTGAGTAGGCGTCTGAGTTGAAGTGTGCGATATCGCATCGGCCCACGGCCTTGAAAGCCGCACGGATCGCACACCACCGACGACGACGCCCCCCCCAAACAGCCACCCGCCGGGTCTCGATTCCTTCGGCTCCCAACCGCTCCAACAGGACCAAATCCTCAGGCTCCCGTCCCTCAAACGTCATCACGATCACCTTTAGCCCGTGCCTTCGCAGCGCCGGGGCAATATCGCAGATCCATGACTGTGGACCGCCGATTTGCATCTGTCCAATTTCAAATAGAACGCTGAGATTTCGCTTCATCCGTTGGAGCTACCCTGCCTGCCGCTGCGGCGATGCCCGAGTTCTGAAATTGGCTCTTTCGGCGTCACTTTGCTGGCGGTTCCTCTTCGGAGCGTGGCGGAATTCCGCTTCCCACCCTGCACGCCACAAGATACTCCCGAGTCAACCGTTGGCCTTCCGGGTAGAGGCGCCGCTCATGATCGAGAATCGTGTTTACGTCCCAGCGGAACCTGAGGAGCCTGGCGGGGATGCCAACAACGATCGCGTAGGGCGGAACACTCCTGGTGACCACAGCCCCGGCCCCCACGACTGCGCCGCGTCCGATCCTGACTCCGGACAGGATTACCGCCCGTGTGCCGACCCAGACATCATCTTCGACCACCACTCCGCGATCGTCCTCCGGCCGTTTCTCCTCGTCCCGAATGCTCTTCATGAACCGGCCGACCACATCTATCCGGTGATTGCCACCGCGGATGGTCACCTCAGGGCCAAACATGACGTGATTGCCTATGACAATCCGTGAACGGCTCGCGATGAGGTTCGCTCCCTGTCCAAGCGCAACATCGTCTCCGACCGAGATTGTAGAGTAAGTGTACTGCCCCATCGGATCGAACCAGAAGTTCTCGCCGTGCGCTGCGAAGCGCGGCCGATACAGGGCCGCCACCACGCTTCGCCAGTAATCGCGCGCCGGTTCGTACACCATTCCGAAGAGGGCCAGGACGCAGTGTTTCACACCCCATCGAATAGGCTTGGCCGCCATAGCAGGTAGTTGTACCTCCAGTTACTGCAGGAGTTTGCGGTATGTTGTTGCGTAGGCCTCTCCATCAAAGCACTGAGCCGTCCTTCTAGCCACTCTTAATCACATATACGTAGCCGCTGCTGCACCTATCAACTCCTATAAATTGGCGGGTAAAGCCGAAATCTACCACTAGGAGCAAACGAGCGTCCAGGTCAGGCATGAGCCTGCCGCGCTCCGGCGTAACGGTGAAACAGGCCGTCCACTTCGAATTGCCGGCCGGTGAGTCGGTTATGAGAACCCGGTTCGATCGACACCATGGTATATCCCTTCTGGTAAAGCAGGCCGCACATCTCATGCAGGTGCATTTGGTTCTGGTACGTTGGGGTCAGCGCCAGTTCCAATTGAATCGTCTCGATGGACGCAAGCGAGTGTTCTGCTCCCTTCAGCACCTCCATCTCAAACCCCTGCACGTCCATCTTCAGCAGGATGTTCACGGCGCCTTGGCGTATGTTATCGAATAGCCCATCCAGGGTCGCCACGGAGATTGTCTCCCTTTCAATATATGATACCTGCGGGGACTCAGTTCCGGAGCCCTGGGCGAGATCAAGAATGGAGCTACTATCGCCGTTCGCGGAAACATGGATGTCAACGCTGCCATTCGCGGTACCCAGCGCGCAATTCATCACTTCCCACTTGTTGTCGGAGCGGCTGCTCTTCTCCAAAGCGCGAAAGGCAGCAGCTCGCGGCTCGAAGGAGCATATCCTTTCCCTGTAGCCATTGGCCCGGAGCTCTCTTGCGTAGCCTCCATCGCTGGCACCGACATCGAGTACCAGGTCAATGTGATAGGTCTGAAAGAGCAGCGCTCTCCGCAACAGGTGATAGTTGCGAGTATCGTATGGAACCACGTCATAGCCCCGCGCCCTGAGAACCCGCTCTACTTTGTGTCTGAGCACACGCTTTATCCAACGCCACGGGTTCATAGACGCGACCGACTTCAATTGGGTTATTTGCAAATCAATCTGGCGAGCCGGCCTCGTGAGCGGCAGGCCTGCTGCAGCAGCTCCCGATACGAGTCAGCGTAGGCCGTCGCATCGAAGTTCCGAGCCATCTGCCTCGCCTGTTCGCGCATTGAATGCAAAGTGTCGGTGCTCAAGCTCACGGCCTTCTGCAAGGCCGAACAAAAGCCTTCGACGCTGACATCGGGCACCAGGATAGCATTTTGTCCGTCCTGTAAGTACATGCCCAAGTCGCTGCTCAGGTTGCAGAGCATTGGAACTCCTAAGCCGCCGAATTCAGGCACTCGCGATGGAAAGCACGATTTGGACCAACGGGCTTCATCGCGGAGCAGGACACCAAAGGAGGCTGACCTTATGACGCGGGCAACCTGATCCTCCGGGACGCGGCCATGGAAATACACACCTTCGCCGAGCGAGTTCAACAGGTCGTCGCGGTTGACCAGGAGCTTTGCGATTTGCTCCCGAGTCGATCCTAAATACTCGATGCGGACATCATGTCCGCTCTGCCGCATTTTCAAGACTGCCTGTAGTACGACATCGTGTCGATCTCTATCGGGGGGCCCGGAGAAGAGCAATCGAGAGCGCTGCGCAATATCCGAATTCTTGAAGTCAGCGCCTGCTCTCCATTTTGTTTCACTCAGGTCCAGCAACGGTGGGATACGAACGGCAAGATACCCATTCCGAGCATAGTAATTGCGAAGGTAGGTCGAAACGCAGATGGTCCCGCTGAGGAGTTTGTTCACGGCTCTCACCCGAAGGCCAATGTCAGCAATCATTAGCAATCGGTGCCTCTCTGGCAAGTGCCTGGAGTAGTGCCATTCGGTCACGAAGCTTAGAACGGGTACCGAACACTGGCCGCAGAGCCTTTTCAAGCGCAGAAGAAATGCGCTAGTGCCGACCAGGCCAGGGTATACGATCACGGCTTTTACACTTGATAGTCCTCTGCGCCGCAGCCAGGCGATTTTATTCTCGTCCAGCGAAAGGTAGGAGCTCGCCGTGCGGAAGTATCTCGGCGGCGGTGGGGAGTTCCGGATCTCCCAAAAAGGCACCCCGCCGTAGTTCTTTTCGCTTTCCGATTCCCCTCCTGCATCGTCGCTTCTGGTAAGCAAGCCCACGGTGAACCCGGCCTTTCTCAGGGCACAACATTGACCCCTGAGGTTATTGGACGTGCCCGTTCCGCAGGGAAACGGGAATTCTGTTATGATGATTACGTCCGGAAGGAATCCAGCGTCTTTCATTGAGGGTTTAGACTGTAGTCCCTTGATCCCGGGGACAGACACTCCGTGGGTTGCTGATGAAGCTGCCATGGAAACCGCCCGAATCATCCTCGGTATTTGCCCTTCAAAAAGCGATTGTCGGCGGACTGACCGCCCCGATCAAAGTCTTTTCCTGCGCTGAATCTACCGACTTTCGCTTCAAGATTTTCTTGGATTCGCACAATGCGAAAGGAAGAACAATGACAGCGTAAGGAATGACGTTAGCCCAAGGAATCGCCCAAGCTCCAAAGAAGCGTACGCCAACATACTTGAGAGAGATTGAGAGGACCGCGAACACCCCAAATACAAGCACCTGTGGCCGCATTACATTAGCCCCGTTTAGGACCATGAAGTAGGGACCAGCAAAACAAAGCAGGCTGGTCCAGACAGCGAAGCCGGTCATTAAGGGATAATTCAGCTCAAGCATTCGACCCAACCAGATCCGAAAGACCGGGCCGGCCAGAACAATGAAGGCGCAACCTGCCGCCAAAGTCAAGCTGCTGCCCAGCAGCGAGATGCGGGCGGTAGTGCGACGGACCCACATCACCTCCCCGCGGGCGAGCGCCTCGCCATTCGCCGCCCACATGGGTTGGAAGATCATTCCTCCCACCACTGATATCATCTCGAATACCCTCGCCGGAATCGAATAGGAAGCCACGCTTCCGAGACCCTGCTCCTGAGCTACGATCAAATTGTCCACCTGTAACGCTACCACGCGGATTACACTCAGAACCAGAAACCACTGACCCTGCTTCAGCATGAGACGGGCGGTCGCACCGTCCCAGTCCTGGAGCCTCGGCCGTACCGACGGCCGCTGCCAACCGAAGTAAACCAAGCCGTTTAGAAACAGCACCAGAGGGCTGACTAAGCCCGCGGTCAACAGGAAGATCGGGAAACTCGCATGCGCTTTGGCAGCCATTACTACGACCACCATGCCGGCAATGCGGGCACTGATTTGCCAGAGTTGGCTGCGATACCCTTCCTGAAAACCCGCCTGAACTCTGTACACCACGCATAGGGGCAGACTGATGATAAATAGCAACAGACATATCGCCACGCCTGCCTCGGCATCGTTCGATCCCTGAGGCGTCGTCGCATTCAGCAGGCGACCCCAGGGCACGAGCGGCCAGGTGATCACGGCACAAAGGAACAGGAAGGCTGCGAACATCATCAGCAACTCCAGCGTGCCTGTCGCGGCTCTGCGGATCGTGCTCAAGTCCTCGCGCCCCCGAGCCCGGCAGATGCAAGTCACGAGTCCGTTGCCCAGGCCGAGTTCGAAAAAACCGAGCATCCCGACCAGCGACGTGAGCGTCATCCATAGGCCATAGCGCTCCGCCCCCAGATAGCCTAATGTGACCTTAATCGTCACGAGCGGAGTCATCAAAGATACTGCCTGACAGAGCCCGGCAGCCAACGCGGTCAGGGCGGCGCGCCGCAGGCGTTCTTTCGAGCGCCCCTCAGGCGTGGTCACGTCGAACGGTTGCAGGCGGATGAGGCTTGCAGCCTCCCGCACCGCCGATAATCGAAATATGTCCACTGAAGGTTAGGCGCGTGCCGTTGAGAAAGCGGCGTTACGGCGCCTTTGAGGCAGCGGGAGCACGCGCAACCCGCGAATCGGAATCTTCGGCATGTGCATTTGCGCGGCAAGACGCCAATGGCAGTAACCTGCCAGGAGCATAACAAAGTAGTTCTGTGCGAAGAAACCGATCGCGTTGTATGTGCTCAGACCAGCCAGGGCAAGGCTCCATAGGATCAGCGTGGCCGCGGCGGCGTAGTCCCTCTCGTTACGGGCACGGAAAAAGAGCCGAAACCCGGGAACGATGATCAGAATCGTATAGCCCAAGCAGATAAGGAATCCACCTTTTAGCAACATCCATATGAACTGGTTGTCGAAATAGCCGTAAGGCGATCCGTTCCAAAGGTAGCTCCCTTCCGGTCCTTTTCCAACGAGGAGATCGAACACCCCCATTTGGGAGAAGAACTGCCTGTATTGATCCGTTCGAGTATCCTCAGTCGCGCGCCCGATCAAGCCTTGGATGGCGGCGGGCTGGAATTGGACAAGGAGGTAGAAGGCGGCCAGCATTGCAAGGACCGCCAGGATTCCGTTCTTGAGCAACTTGGGGACGGCCTTTGCCTCGTGGAGAAAAAGGGGCCTGGCGAGGAGCAATAGAAAGACCAACAGGCATTGGAGTATCCAGCCACGGCCCTGGTTAAAAGCGGCAACCAGCAAACAGGCCAGGAGAGGGATGACACGCACGGCCCTGGGCAACCAAGCTGTACCGGGTGTGGAAAGCAGGTGATACGCTGCGAACCAGACCAACAGGCTCAGGTACATCACCTGCGGATTAACTCGCACAAAGCGACCATAGTGGGGGATCTTCGTTAGCGAGTAGAGCATCAGCGGGAATATTAGCCAGACTGCAATTCCGGCGATCCGGCCCAACTGCCTCGAGACTACTTGTCGAGTACCCGCGGCCACCCCAAGGCAGAGAAACCAGACCAAAGGGCTGTTAATCTCAGTAACGAGATCAAATTTCGTAAAACTGCGGAACCCGACCAGGAACCAAAAGCAAGCCGCCATGAAGTACAGCCCCACGACCAATCGCGTTCGTCCTCCCAACCAGCCGATGCCGCTTTGGAGGAAGGCCAGGAAGCCTGCGGCAAGCACGGAAGTGATCCCGAGAAACCGAAGGAGCAGAGCGTACCGTGGGCAAAAAGGAGCAAAAGCCCACATTTCGGAATCTGCGATCATAATAACAGTCCCTTTGGTGATCTCCACTAAGACCGCCAATGCGGCGGCACAGAGGGCGAAGACAACCATGGCCAGGAGCGCGAGTTCGAGCGGGGTCACAGCCGCATTCACTGGCTGGGCGCTGCTCGATGCGACTCCACCTGACCAGAGTTTTGGCGCCGACGCGGTTCTCAGGAGACGACCGTGCTCACGAGGCTGCCTGGTACTCGTCGTTGCAACAGGTTGCTCGCTAATTCGGTTCCGGGACCTGCGCTCCAACGGAATCGAGCCAACTGGACGCGATACCCGACGGGGCCAGCCGACAGAGTGAATTGCTCCTCGGTTAGACATCTGGTCGCGGATAATCAAGGAGGCTATTTTCTTCGCAGCCCGGATGCCGGAAGCAGCAGGGGGGCATATCTGCCCGTTGTTATTGATTGAAACCCAAGCGGCCAAACCGGAGAGTTTGTGAGAAGCCCGAAGTTGCGATGTGAATAATCCACAAAAAGCGGATCTCCGTTGGTGAAGTTGTTCATTACCGTTACGTTGGTATTCGCATTGTCTTCCCAGACTATCCATGCACTGCCATTGTTGTAGCTGATGTTGTTGCCGATCACGTTCCCGAGCGCGAGTTCCGGGTGGTTGCTGAGTATGCTTGCCAAAGCCGGGTACTCCGTGCTCCAAGGCGGGGTCTGGTAGGGCATCGCCGCAAGCCTCGTCATCATGGTTCCCCCGGCGTTGGTGAACCCGTTGTACGTGGAACACTGGCTGACAGCGATAGCGTAGGAAGCTCTTGTGCCAGCGGCGGTGTTCGTGCAGTCCACAAAAATGTTGTTTTGGATGATGTTGTCCCGGCCGCCATTGACATAAACACCGTGATCCACGTTGCAGAAAATGTTGCCGTACATGGTCACCCCGCTCCAAGCGGCGTCCGCGTAGATTCCCTTGACGCCGTCCCAATCCTTCGCGCCGCCCCCTGCGTTAATGTCGTGCAAGTAGTTGTACCGGATCACATTGCCGCGAAACGTCCAATCGTACCCTGAATAAATCGCCCCCGCATCTGCCGTCTCGGTACAAACGTGGTAAATCTCATTATATTCGATAACGTGGTTGTTGCCGTACAGAAGGATCGCAGAATGGGGGCAGTCGTATATCAGGTTGTGGCCAATATAGACGCCAACCACGTTCTCATTGGCCGAGTAGGTGTGGGTCAGGTCAATCGGGGGCTTGTAGCATGTACACAAGCGGGCCACACTAGAGATCGTGTTGTAGGAGATGAAGTTGTTTCCCGACGTGAGCGAGGACCGAGTTCCCGACCCGTAAATCCACACGCCCCTCTGGCCTAAATCGGTCAGGACGCACCACGAAACGCCAGTAATGGGTGAGTCTAAGATCTTGACTCCATCAGCGGAACCGCCCCTCAGAACGCAGCCGGTTATCAGGTTGCTTTGCCCCCCTTTGATCAGGATCAGTTGCGACCTTCCGCTTTCAAAAATGATTCCCGAAAAGGCGACGTTCGACACCGAGGTGAGCGTTACCAGATTGGTTACCGTGGACAGAACGCACGCCCCGTCGGTGATGCTGTTCGGAGGCCAAAAATAGAGTAAACCTGCGGTGCGGTCAACGTAGTATTCACCCGGGGAGTCGAGTTCTTCTAGTATGTTGAGGAAGCAAAATCTCTGGCCTACGCGATACTTCCCGTAAGCTGACCCCGGTTGCGTGATGTTGATTACCTTGGTTGTGGTGTTAATGGAACTTACCAACTCCCAACTGTCCCCCCAGTCATAGTCCCAGTACCCATGCACGACGCCTTTAGCCACCGCAACCCAGTTGCTGGGCTCATTGCCGGAGTATGCAAAACTCGTTGATGTCGGAGCCGGGGACGCAGCTATTGTCAGCCATGCGTTTGCGTTCGGATACCGCGCCAACTGCATCGCCTGATCCTGAAATAATAACTCGGCTTGCCAGTTGTCTTCGTTTTGATCGTAGCCTGTATGGTAATAGCCGTGAGGAACAATGGCTCCGAGATTGGTTATCCCCTGCCTTCCTAGGTTCGCCACCAGCACGTTGCTTTGTGCCGAGGCGGTAAGCCGCGCGCGAATTGCAGCGTTGGTGACGGTCTGAAAGCCGGTGACGTTGGTGCCGCCGATAATATGGCAAACCTCATTTGCATAATTCCTATACACAACAGGTGCGCTTGGGGTTCCGCTGTCCTGATAAGTCAGCGCAAATGTGGATTGCCTCAGGTACCGGCCCTCTCGAAGATACACCGTCACGGGGCTGGTCAACGGGGACCCCAAGGCTCGAATCGCCGTACGGGCGGCCTCCAACGTGGCAAAAGGCTTATCGATTGTCCCTGGGTTGGAATCGCTTCCGTTGGTGGCCACATAGAAGTCAGTAGCGTTGGCCAGGGTCAAAAGGAAGAAGGCGAAGAGCAAAGCGCCCAGGGCGACAGAGCAGAGTCTAAGCCCGGACCGCCAACCGGCTGAGACCAGCACCGGGGAAACCCCGGGGCGCAAGCCCAGAGTCTGCGTGGCATCAGACCCGTCGCGCGTAATAAGTTCCATAATTCTAGGCGAAATCCAGCATTTCCTGCGCCACGGTCGAGGGAGCGGGACGAAATGGCACTTTGTCAAGGCCCGGCAAAAGTGGGGGCATTCGAAGGGTTCTTGGATCATGGTGCGTTTTTACGGCGGCACCCGCCAGACTGCTGAGCAGCCGAGTGCTTCCCCCTTGTCCTGCCGCACGGCTATTTCTCCCATCCCGCCCCGGACCTTCCCGGGAGGGTATGGAGGTGTCAGCGGGCCGTAATGGACGTTGGTGCCCTCATCCTACCAAAACCAGTAGAAAGCCCAGTGCTGATCGGTAAGCCACTGTGGTTTAGAGATATACACATTAACCAGGTGCCATTCGGGTCAGGGCGAAGGGTGAGTTCAACCGCGAAATACGCGAAATACACAAAAACAAAGGGTGGGATGGCCCACCCACCCGGTGAAAACACAGTGGAAACCTAACGAACCTCGCTCACAGCGCTTTCCGGCGGATTGCTTTTCACTGCGGCGTGGAGCGGACGCGGTAGTAACGCGACTGGTTGGTGGCGGTCGGGTCGGAGAGGTTTTTTGTGGAGCCATCGCCAGCGACCGCAGGGAGCACGATCCAGTTGGTGGCGGGGATAGTGTCGCTGTACTCGAGGAAATAGCCCCAGCCTGGCTCGGTCAGGACCGACAAGCGGAAGACTCCGTCCTGCAGATTAGAATCAAACATCTGGAATTGGGCCTGAGATTGAATAACGGTCAGGTTGGCGGTGGCGCTCAGCGCGGAACCAACGGCATTCGTCACTTGCACGGAGTAGCTGCCGGCATCTCCCAATTGCACGTTGACAAGATCGTAGTTGCTGTCCGTTGCGCCGGGAATGGCTGTTCCGTTGAAAAGCCATTGATAAGTGAGCGGGGCGGTGCCGGTCGCAGCAACGCTGAATGTGGCTTTGGAACCAACCACGACGGATTGGGCTGCCGGTGGCGTGGTGATCGCGGGCGGCTGCGGGACGGTCAAGGCCACCCAATAAGTCTGTGTCTGGTATTGGTTTCCCGCAGTGTCGGTCACCAGGGAGTAGAAGGGATGCACGCCCAACCCCAAAGTTGCGGAGGGAACGGTGAAGACCGCCGATGGCTGGTTGGATGTCGCCCCCACCGAGCCACCGGTGCTGAAC
>Ga0073936_10004502_pt1 | contig 19289 bp, 3 predicted proteins | sample AliMusrvi5mmetaG_FD_87041 | JGI IMG/M metagenome (GOLD analysis project Ga0073936, IMG submission 87041) | Freshwater lake bacterial and archeal communities from Alinen Mustajarvi, Finland, to study Microbial Dark Matter (Phase II) - Alinen... | ecosystem: Environmental > Aquatic > Freshwater >... | reverse complement strand
GGAGTAAAGAAACTGACTATGTGACGCTCAAAAAACAAAATGTAGTGCCACTTGACGAAATTTACATCGGTAACACGCTGTAACAGCGAGTGTTTTTAATTACAGTGTCAAAAATGGGCTATGAAAACGAAACTGTTTCGGTCCTGGTGAGGATCGCACCGGTTGGCTCGATCAGCGGACGGGTGTTTCTGCCGGACGGTATAACCGCGCTTACCACGGCAACCGTCAGACTGAACAACACCCCCCCGACGCCGGTGGACACTGTCACCGGTATATTCCGCTACGATAATCTCGCGGCCGGTCAGTCATATACCCTTGCCAGTTTCCAACCCGGTACCCGCCGCACCGGTTCGTCCATTGCCACTGTCAACCATGATCTGGAAGTGGTCAACGGTGATATTACTCTCTGCGGGATTGGTGTCGTAGGAGGCACCGTATTCGAATCCGATGGTCTGACGCCGCTCCCTGCCGCCGCGATAAAGCTGAGCTTCGGAGGCGAACAACTTACGGTCTATTCCGATAGCAATGGCAGCTTCAGTTTCAGCGATATTCCGACCGGCTCGTTTACGCTTTCTGCCTCACATCCGCTGCGCAGCACCGGTGCGTCCCAGAGCGGTTACCTGGGGGGCGAAGGAGAGACGATCACTCAAAACCTGGTGCTTGGGCCGATAGGATCGGTAAGGGCAACAGTGCTCCTCCCCGACGGCGTTACCCCGTCCCGTGGCGGCGGCATCCGCATTTCCACCGACACCGGCCGTATCCTGACCGGTATTACGGACAGCAGTGGCCAGTATACTTTCACCGGCATTCCGGTCCCCTGTACTATCTCGCTCTACGTGGAAGATGCAGCCGGGGTGGGTATCGGCAAGGCATATGGCGTGCTGGACCACGATGGCCAACTGCTGGATCTCGGTACCACCGTCCTTGACGACAAACCGATCTTCGTCACCGGCATTAATCCGGCCGGCGGAGCGGTTAACGTGCCGGTCGATCAGAAAATGCGGGTTCTCTTCTCCGAAGCGTCTGATCCCGATACGGTCAACAACAGCAGCATTTTTCTGGCCCTGGGCAGTTCCAGGGTTGATGGGACGCTTCAGCCGGACGTAGACAACAGTGGGGTGTCTTTTACTCCCGCTGCGCCGCTCAAAGGTTTCACCCTCTATACGCTGGTGGTTACCGACGGGGTAACCGACCGGGCAGGCAGGAAATTGGCCGTTCCTCAGAGCATCTCCTTCATGACGATGGATACTATCCCGCCAGTGGTTACTGCCGTTTTCCCTGCCGACGGCACCCTGCAGGTTACAGCCGATGCGGTTGTACGTATGACCTTCAGTGAAACGGTTGACCCGGTTTCGCTGAACGGTATTGTCCTTTCCTCAGGCGGAACACCGGTGTCGATTCGTTCCGACCTTATTCAGAACGGTACCGTTGTGGCGCTGACACCACTTGAACCGCTTGGCCTTAACCGCACCTTTACGGTCAGCGCCGCCGGTGTGAAAGATATGGCCGGAAATATGATGGGTGGCATGGCTCAGGCTGCGTTCAATACCATCGACACCATTGTGCCGACGGTGACGGCGATAACCGTGCCGTCGTCCGCCGACCTGATCAAGGGGAACAGCGTACCGGTCACAGCTCTGGTTGCCGACAATGATGTGGCTTTTGTTGATTTCTACGCCGATGACGCGCGTATCGGAACGGTTAGTCAGGCTCCTTATACGCACTCTCTTACCCTTTCACATGAAGGTGTGATCCACCTCAAGGCGGTTGCCCAGGACCGTGTCGGCAATCGCGGTGTGCCGCAGACGCTGGAGCTTGATGTCAAGGTGGACATGCCGCCGCAGATAGCGATAATAACTCCGACTGACGGCAGCAGCGTAAATACCGGCGGCGCCATAGCTGTCACGGTACAGTGGAACGATGACCTGAATCTCATGGAATTTGTCCTGACCGTTTCTGGAGAGCTGACCGTCAGCCAGACGATCCCTGTCAATGGCAAAAGCGGTTCCGCAAGCTTTGTTCTGACCGCGCCAGCCGGGATTACCTCCACCGGTGCAATTACCATTGCCGTTGCAGCCAGAGACAGCGCCGGCAATGTCAGCAAAACAGCACAACGCACGGTGCAGCTCCATGACAGTATTGCACCAACCATAACCCTCGCCAGTCCGGGGCGTGACGTCAAGTACAAACCGGGTGAAAACGCAGAAGTTACCATTACCGCCACCGACAACATCGGTCTGGAAAGCATCGTTTGTACGGCGGATAATGCCGCCAGCAAAACGATGACATTTTTGGTTTCGCCTTCGGTACAGAGTGCCAGTCGGACGTTCAGCTTTGCTGTTCCAAACGACGCCGCGCCGTGTGCCACCATCACGGTTGCGTGCAGTGTCAGAGATCGCAGCGGCAACAGCAGCATCGATACACTGCTCCTTACCGTGGCCGATGTTGTCCCACCTACGGTGGTTTCTGTCACTCCGGCACCTGGCAGTACCAGCGTACCGGTTGGTTCGGCGGTTTCGGTCAGCTTTAACGAGCAAATCGCTCCGTCCTCTGTAACGGCTGATCTGGTATCGCTTACCTCAATCGACGGCCCGGTATCCGGTGCGCTCAGCGTTGCCAGCGATGGCCTCACTCTGACCTTTAAACCTTACAATCAGCTTGGCTTTGCCCGTGCCTACACATTTACCCTCAAGGCTGGGGTGCGCGATATCTCAGGCAACGCCATTACGAGTGATTTGACGGTTTCTTTTACCACACAGAGGCTGGATTCTGACATTGTAGGGTACTGGCCGATGGATGGGGACTGGAGTGATTATTCGGGGAATGGGAATCATGGTACGGCGAATGGTGGGGTGTCATTTACGTCGGATAGGGTTGTAGGGACGCAGGCGGGAAGTTTCGATGGGGTCAGTGGTTATGTGGAAATAAAGAATTCATCGAGCTTAAATCCGTCAGCAATTACCGTGGAAGCATGGGTAAGGAGTAATGCTTCTGTGTGGAACTCGGACGGATCTCTGATCAGTAAGAGAGATGTGTATATCCTGCATCCAATCAAAGATTCCCGGGAGATCCGCTTCTTTGTCTTTGCAGGTGGAAATTGGCCGTCGGTAAGTTGTAATGACGTAAACATGGATATTACGAAATGGCATCACTACGTATCAACTTACGATGGTACTGTTATTAAAATGTATGTTGATGGAGTGTTGAAAGGAACGACAAATTATTCCGGATCGATCAATACAAGTGATACCGGTTCGCTCTACGTTGGTTGGGATGATGGTATATCAGGTAGGTACTTTGACGGCACTATTGATGAAATTACTATTTATAAACGGGCACTTCTGCCGGAAGACGTACTCGAGCACTACAACGCCGGCCTGACCACCAATCACACTCCGCCTGCCGCACCAACAGTTGACCCTGTGCCATTATCCACTTTCAGCAGCCAGGTTGTACTGCGTGGCGCAAAGGAATCCGGTTCCTCTATTCGCGTCAACGGGAAGCAGATCGTGCCCCACGACGCTGGCACTTCCTGGCAGGCACTGTACACTCTTGTACTTGGTCAGAACATACTTGATGTTTCCAGCCATGATCCGGCCGGTAATATCAGCCCGGCGGTAAGTCTTGTGGTCGACTTGTTGCCGATAAACCGGAAAGACCCGAGTATTGCCGGCCTGTGGCATATGGATGGCGATTGGAAAGATTATTCGGGGAATGGGAATGATCTTTCAGGGGTGAATGCGATTGCATCCAGTTATGATTCACCTTTCCCCGGAATGTCAGCAGGTTTTACCGGCTCTGCGAGCTACTTGAGAAGTGCATCCGGAAGCCGGTTGCCTCTTGGTTCCTCACCACGCACAATAAGCGCGTGGATCAAACCATATGGATATCCTGATGCCACCTACAACGGTATCTTTGTGTATGGCCCAAGAAATTGCAATTCTGCAACAATGCTTTCCATTAAGAACGATGGCCGTCTTTCTACCGCCTTCTGGTGCAATGACAGTTACCAGACTGTGGGGCCGACTGCTCCATTAAATGAATGGACGCATGTGGCTATGACCTACGACACCGGGAACAAGATTGGTTTCTACATTAATGGTCAGCTCGTTCAGGAAAACACACTCTCCGACACGCCAGTTACTCAAGACGGGCCGATCGGTATTGGCGCAACTGATGATCCGGGACGTTTCTTTAACGGTCTTATTGATGACGTGGCTTTATATGGGCGCGCTCTTGGCGCGCAGGAAATTCTCGACATATTCAACGCCAAGTCGTCGCTATCCATGGTTTCCCCCGGCCAGACGCAGATGTACAAACCGGGCGATTTTGGCTTAGCCACGGTTTCGGTGTCAAATCCGAACGGCATAACCAAACTGTACTGCAATGCATCCGGCGCTGTCAGCGAGGGAACGCTCGTTGTTCCCTTCGACCCTCCGCAGACGGATGTAATCCAACAGTTTACCTTCAGGGTCGCATCGAATGCTTCTCCCTATGCGCTGCTTCACCTTTCCTGCATTGCCGAGACGGTAGCGGGTACTTTCGGAATAACTGATCTCGACCTCCAAGCGGCGGATGTCACACCCGCCGTCGTAACAGGCGCTTCCATCGCCGATAACGCCAGCGGAGTCGCTGTGACTCTGCCGATAACCGTCACATTCAACAAAGCGTTGCTGGCGACCAGCATTACCAGTGACACGGTACAACTGCGCCGTGTCGATTCCGGCGCAGTTGTTGCCGGAACCATCGCCCTTTCAGTTGACGGTACGACCATCACCTTTACTCCGGCACTCGCTTTGGATTGTTCAACTTCCTATCATTTTGTGATCCAGAGTGTCAGTGATCTGGTCGGAAACAATAGTGATTACAGTATTGTTTTTTCAACCCAGACATTAGTGTCTCCATTGATAGAAGATCAGGGCTCCTCGCGTGTACCGTATGTCCTCGCTTCAGGAAAGTACGGAACGGTAACGGTGAGTAACAGCTATGTCGTTGTCGATGGACCGGTGGTGGCTGACTCGATCTCTCTCTCTAACTCCACTATTACCCATTATGTTAACGGATTGACCGGGGCTGAAAAGCTGGAACTTGCGGTAGCGGGGACGATGAGCATCGACGTGGCATCCAGAATTGACGTAACCGGCAAGGGATACCTTGGCTCTCAGGGAGGTAGTAGCTCGGTTGGACGTACGAACGGTAATACAACTACGGGCGGAAGTGGTGGTGGCGCCGGTGGCAGTTACGGTGGCTATGGCGGACGTTACTATTACGGTTATGCTGCGCCCAACGCCGTGTACGGTGATCCGGCGAATCCGACCGAACCGGGCAGCGGCGGCGGTGGCATGATTTATTCGTACGGTAAAGGCGGCTATGGTGGAGGGGTTGTTACTATCAAAGCCGGCATACTTCTGCTGGATGGCAGGATAACGGCTGACGGCAGCTCAGGCGGCTACGTGAGCGGTGGCGGCAGCGGCGGCGGAATCCGTATCGACGTGGGAACTTTGTCCGGAACAGGTAGAATATCTGCCAGCGGTGGCTGGAACAGTAGTAACGATGAAGGGGGCGCGGGGGGCGGCGGCAGGATTGCCATTTACTATGGCATCAATACCTTGCCGGTGGCCAATATTTCAGCCTTCGGTGGCAAGTGGTATAACGGCGGCACTCTCTCCGGCAACGGCGGGGCAGGTACGATTTACCTGAAGGACAATGCCAAGACCAATCCGGATCTGATCGTTAACTACGGTAGTATTGCCACCAGTGTTGCCGCAACACCTGTTCCAGGTGGCGATTACGACGCAGTAACAGTCAAGGGCGGAGCGGTCCTCTTCATGAATTCCGGGCTTTCTACTGTGACGCCAATGGTGCTGACAAATAGTAATGTAACAATAGCCGGTGGGCTTGTGGTTTCAGGCGACCTGATTCTGGATAACAGTCATTTGAATGTTGATGCGGATGCTGTTTTGTCAGCAAATCTCGTCCTGACCAACAGTTCTCTCGGAGTTTCCGGCGGACTTAAAATTCCGGGAAGTATGTCAATGACCAATAGTTACCTCGTTCTCAAGGATATCTTGCAGGTGACCGGCACCATCTCCCTACAGAATGGAAGTACTCTTACTCATGAAAGCGCATCGAAGATGTCGCAGTGGAAACTTGATATCACTGCGTCATCTCTCAGTATCGATACCACCTCCAAAATTGACGTAACCGGACGCGGGTATCTTTCCGGCAGCGTCGGTCGTACTTATGGCAACTCGCTTGATGGTGGCAGCACTAATTACAGCGGCGCCAGTTATGGTGGATATGGTGGCGGTTTGAACGGTGGTGTAGTGAACGCTGTATACGGGGATTTTACAAATCCGAACGAAGTTGGTAGCGGAGGCGGTGGTTACGAATACTCGTCTGGTGATGGTGGTGGATTAGTCCGTATTTTGACCGGCAATTTGGCGCTCGACGGAAGCATTATAGCCGATGGCCAAACAAGTTACTACGGTGGAGGCAGTGGCGGAGGTATCCGGATAGATGCTGACGTGTTATCGGGTACCGGTTACGTGTATGCCCGCGGCGGCGGTAGTTGGTATGATTTTGGCGCCGGCGGAGGCGGTCGTATTGCGGTGTACTATGGCTTGTTGACACTGCCGGTGGCTAATATCGTTGCTTCCGGAGCTGCCTCAAGTTATCCCGGCGGAGCCGGCACAATCTACCTGAAGGACAATGCCAGGCCGTTTGCTGATCTGATCATCAACAACAATGGAATCAATTCTTCTTCCGGTTCGACCCCTCTAACCTCAATTGGTCGTGGTACGAGTTCGGTTCTCACCTACGACAGTTTGATTGTGAACGGTTTGCACTGGGCTCCCGGAGCATTGATCGGTATGCGAATCAACCCGAATATCAATCAGAGCGGTTTCTTTAAAATTGTGGACAACACAACTGATACCATCTTCATTGACCCTGCTGAAGGATACCTGAACCAGTTTGCGACTGTCGGTGACAGCTTCAGCGGTGTGTTTGCCCTGAATTCCCTGTCGGTACTCGGCAAAGCTCGCCTCTATACCGACGAGCAGTTCAACGTCGTTGGTGATGCGCAGATTGATAACGCAACCGTAGTAGCGGCGGAGCTGTATGCTGGCAGGACATTACTGACCAATGGCGGGCTGTTTGAGAAACGGTGAAAGGCAGGCTGATGTAGGTTGAAGTCCGAAGGAAAACGACGATATTTGAGTCTCCAGCCTGAATTTCAAGCTTCAGTCTGATTTTTTAAAGGAGATAGCGGATATGAATTCAACACAACAGGGTGGGATCGGATCCGGAAATTACGAAAACACTGGTCCAGGCGGTCGAGACATCATGTTCTTTGCCTTGCTTGTGACGCTCACGTCTCTCTTTGGCAGCGTTACTTCACTGCATGCGGCGGACCATACGGTGTCCATACCGGATAGATTCTCCTATGCTGTCTTTGCTAATAAGAGTGTAATCTTGACAGGGAGCAGCTACCTTGACAGTTATGGCGGCACTCCGGAGAGGTATGTTAAAGGTAAGTATCGCCACGGCAATGTGGGTATCAACGCAAAAGATGCGTGCGGAATAAAGTTGACCGGCGGCACGGTAGTTTACGGAAGCGCTTTTGTTGGTGTTGGCGGCGCCCCAGCAACGTCGGTTTGTACCACAAACGGCACCTCGATAACCGGTGGCGTCGGCACTTTGGCCACTCTCAAAGATCTAACCCCGATTGTTGCTCCGACTGCCGGTTCAAGTTTGGGTGCTCTTACTATTTCTGGTGGTACAACCAGGACATTAACCAGCGGCACCTACCGGTATAGCTCAATTAACCTTGGCGGATCGGGCAAGTTGATCATTAATGGTCAGGTTACCTTGATTGTCGATGGGAATATCAGCGTCTCAGGTGAGGCTACCTTTGTGGTCGCATCCGGCTCTGTTGTGGTCTATGCCAACGGAGCGACTGTCGATGTCGGCGGTGGGGCCTTGGTCAACATGTCGCAGAACCCCACCAATCTGATTATCTACGGCTCCTCGGCGCTGACTAAGGTCAACCTTTCGGGCGGAACGAGCCTGCACGGCTTGATTTATGCGCCGGACGCCGCTGTCAAAATATCCGGCAGTCAGGAAACTTTCGGGGCAATAGTCGGCAATACGGTCAATCTGACCGGTGCGGTATCGGTACATTATCCGGAACAGTTCTCCGCCGACACCACCCCACCGGTCATTACCATCTCCTCCCCGCAACCCGGCGCCTTGTTCAACACCGTGGCAGTTTCTGTATCGGGCCATGTCAATGAAGCGGTTTCGACTGTCACGGTCAAGGGGGTTGCCGCGACGCTGAGCGGTTCAGCCTTCAGTGTCGCATCTATCCCGTTGGTCGAAGGGGTAAACAGCATACCCGTCTTCGCGACCGATCTGGCCGGTAACAGCGCAACGAGCAGCGTCAGCGTCACCCGCGATACGACCCCGCCGCTTGCGCCGGTGCTGGTCCAGCCCTATTCACCTACAGCCACCCACCGGATTGTCATCAGCGGCAGTGCCGAAATCGGCAGCACGGTCAAACTCTTCAAAGCGGGTGTGCCGGCCGGGTCAACAACGACAAACAGTCAGGGGAACTTTACCCTGTCAGACGTCACCCTGTCCAGGGGGGTAAATACATTCAGCGCCACCGCTACCGACCTGGCCGGAAACATCAGCCCTGCGGCGACGGTCAGCGTAACCCTTGACCGCATCCCACCCGCGGCGCCGCAGTTGATTCCGTTAAACAGCCCTACCAACAGCCCGACCATCACGGTAAGCGGTGCGGCCGAACCTATGGCTATCGTTAAACTGTTCAACGGCTCGAACCTCATTGGCACGGTACCGGCAAACTCACAGGGGAAATTCATCCTGACCGGCGTCGCATTAAAAGAAGGGCGAAACAGACTTACCGCCGTGGCGATGGATACCGCCGGTAATGAGGGTCCGGCATCCGACCCGCTCGTGGTACTGCTCGATACAAAAGCTCCGGCAATCGCCATCACCGCGCCTGTCAATGGACTCTTTCTCAATGCCGCCACGGTCACCGTAACCGGCAACAGCGATGACCCTACCGCCCGGATTACGGTTACTTCGACTCCGCTCGGCAGAGGCGACGGGATAGCCGCCACCATCACCGGTCTGACCTTCAGCGCCGCCGCCGTGCCGCTCGCCGAAGGAAGCAACACCATCACGGTCACCGCCGTCGATCCGGCCGGAAATCAGACATTAGCCACGGTGAGCGTTACCCTGGACACCTCCCTGCCGGTGGTAACTATCAGCGCACCGGTTAACGGCAGCTTTATCAATAATAAGAACGTCACGGTGTCCGGCACGATCAGCGAACAGCTGGCTGCCCTGACGGCAAACGGCCAGTCGGTAACTCCTGCCGGACTCGCTTTTTCCACCACCGTAACCTTGAAAGAAGGGGCCAACAGCATCCTCCTGGAGGCGACTGACCGCGCCGGAAACAGAGGCACGGCATCACTCACCGTTACCCTTGACAGCACACCGCCGGTCGCACCGCTGCTGAACCCGATTACCACACCGACCCGCACTGCGACGACAGTCGTATCCGGGCAGGTCGAGGCAAATTCAACGGTGAAACTGTTCAGCAATAGTGTCCTTATTGCCACGCTCAAGGCTGATGCTGCCGGACTATTTACTGTTCCGAACGTAGCGCTGACTGAAGGAAATAATCCTTTTACCGCAACTTCCACCGACACCGCCGGGAACGCAAGTCCGCTCTCCGCGCCGCTGACAGTGGTGCTGGATACGAAGGCGCCGGTAATTATGGTTACGGCGCCCCAAGCGGGAATGGTGGTAAGCGCTGGACAGGTTGCCATCAGGGGCGCGGTGGACGAACCGCTGGCCTCGCTGGTCATCAACGGCGCTTCGACTCCTCTCAACAACCTGTCCTTTGAATATCTGCTGACCCTGGCCGCCGGGGATAACAGCGCCCTGATTACGGCTACTGACCTTGCTGGAAATGTTGCCACAACCACCATCACGATTCAGCGTGACTCTACGCCGCCCAAGGTGGTTATCACCACTCCGCTGAATGGTTTACTGACCAACAGTCCGCAGATTCAGGTTGGCGGCACGGTGGATGATTCCGAAGCGACCCTGACAGTGGGTGGCGCAGCCGTAACGATAGCCAATAAGGCGTTCAGCGCCGGGTATGTTCTTGGCGATGGCGACAACAATATTCAGGTGAAAGCGGTTGACAAGGCGGGTAATGAGGGGACGGCAGCGGTTACGGTTACTCTCGATGCTCAGCCACCGATGGTTGTGCTCTCTGCTCCGGCGACGGCCACTGCGGGAACCGATGTGCAGATAACCGTAAATGCCACGGACAACCGTAGTCTGACTCTGGTTGATCTCAGCGCCGACGGCGCATTGCTCTGGTCAGCTGCGCCCAATAGCGCTACTGCAAGCCAGAGCGTATCCCTGCGGCTCTCTCCGGCGCTCACCACCGGTGCAACGGTCACTGTACGAGCTCGCGCGCTGGATGCAGCAGGCAACAGTGGCAGCGTTTCCGCTGTCATTGCCATCGACAAAGGAGCTGATGGGCCGGGGTGGCTGCAAGGGAAAGTGCTGGACGACTCGCGCGGTTTGCCGCTAGGCGGAGCGCAGGTCAGTGTGACAGATGCCAAGGGCGTGCAGCAGAGCATCACCACTCCGGTAGATGGAACATGGTTCTTTGAACTCGCCTCCGGCGCTGCCGAAGTTGAGGTCATCAAAAGTGGCTTTACAACCGTACTCCGCGCCGTGACGGTACGCCCCGGCCAGCGCACCAGTGCGCTGGACAGCCGCTTGACCAAAATAGACGGCACGGTTCATCTGGTCGATGCAACCGGCAATACAGTTAAAAGCAGCCCAATCAAAATTCAGAACTCATTATTAACTATTGACGTTTCAATCCCTGTCGATGTCCTGCCAAAACAGGTTGACGTCCGCCTGACGCCGGTATCCAACCAGGGGTTGATAACACCTCTGCCGCTCGGCTGGTCACCGCTGGCTGTGGTTGATCTGCGTCTGCTCGACCCGGTAACCGCCGCACCCACCGATCTGCAGCTGACCGCTCCCGTCACTCTTTCTTTGCCGCTTCCCATAGGATTAGGTGACAATGCCCTGATGTTGGAACTGGCCCGTTACGAAAGCAGCAGCCGCAGTTGGATGGCTGTCGCCGAGGTTGCCATTGCCGCCAAGGCGACAACTGCCACCGTACAAATATACCAACCGGGGCAGTATGCCCTCGTGTTGGCTGATCCAACCCCGCTCAATCCACCGGTTCCGACAGCAGGCTCGGACGTGGCCGCTGCAACTCTTCAACCTTCATCCTTCAACCTTCAACCTTTTTCAGACGTTAGCCTGATCACCACCACTGGCAGGGTTGTCCCCCAGGCTGCTCCCCCCTGTGCCGGTCTGCGCGCTGCCGGTGATCTGCAGCTTGTTGCCAGAACAGATGCCGTGACAGCACCCACCCTGATCTCCGGCCTGGTAGTCAACACCCGTATCACTGAAAAGTTTGACCTCACCAGTGGAGATACACTCCAGCCAACTGAGACGCTTCAGGATATAGTTCTTTACCGTTTCCCCTGCGTTACCGCTATTTCCGGCGGGGTAACGGAACCTCCCTTCGACTCCGCTCAGGGAACAGGTCTTCGTACAACGTTCCCGGTATCGCCGTCGCGTGATTTTACCATCGTTGACCTGCTGCTCGGTAAAATCAATATCGAGGTTACTCCGCCGGACAGTGGCGGCGGGGTCATGGTTGGCGCGGACGGCGCACGGCTTTTGCAGCCTGACGGCACGGCCCTCAGTATCCCGGCTGGTGCATTAACCGGAACGGCGCCGGTTAGCGTTGCCACGATTCCGGAGGCAACCGTTACTTCCCTGGTGGGAGCGGATTTTCGCCTGTTGCGTGGTGTGAGTGTTACCATCACCGGTCAGACCTTAAAGAACAGTGCAACCCTGTCTATCCCGGCTCCTGACGGATTTAACGCCATATTGCCGGTGGTTGTGGCAAAGAAATTCGACGTCAAAGGCGGCAGCAAACTAAAACTAGTTGCCGCAGCCAAACTCAGCGGCTCAATCATCAACTCGGAACTCTTAACTTCCGAACTCCTGAACTCTACAAACTCCATAAACTCATCAGGAGTATATTGCTTCCTGCAAGCGGTTGCCCCCATCGGTTACGTAGCCGGCCAGATTACGGACGCCGCTGCTGCCGCTTTCGCCGCAATCCAGATCTCTGCACAGTCCGCCACGCTATCCGATCTGACCGGTGTCAGCGGACAGTATCTGTTGGCGCTCGCCGCCGGGGTGCAAACTGTCACCGCCCTTGACCCGGTCCGTGGCGACGCGGCATCCGGAACTGTTGCCATTACTGCTAACACGAAGAGCACCTTCAATCTGAACGTGCGCACGATTCCACCGCGAATAAGCGGCATTACACCCGCCAACGGCGCAATCAACGTGCAACCAACGGTGCCGGTGGTAATCACCTTCAGCAAGCCGATGGACAAGAACAGTATCAACTCTACAACGCTCAAACTCACCAACTCAACTAACTCAGAACCGGTTCCGGGCGTACTCACTTTCAATGGAGATACTACGGCGGTAACCTTCTATCCATCGGATGCCTTCACGCAGGAGGCTACCTACAACGTCACCATTTCCGCCACGGTCAAGGATTTGCAAGGGTATCAACTGGGACAGGATGTGGCATCAGTATTTGTAGTGCGACGCACCACTCCGCCCGTAATGCCGGCTGCCGGGTCTGTCTCCGGCAGCTTCCCCGATGCCGACGGTTTCATCACCGTCACCGCAACGCAAGGAAGCGCCGAGACAGGAAATACGGTGTTATTGATCAACGACACCAGCGGCGAAATTCAGTCGGTCACCCCGGCCACTAACGGCTCGTTCACCGGCAAGGTGCGCGGCCAACTTGGAGATGAGATCAAAGTGATACTGATGGACTATTCCGGCAACCGGACACTGATTTCCTACATCACCTACAAGAGTGATGATGGCAAATATCTGGTAACGGCCAAGGGGGGCAAGGTTGAAGGGGAGGGGGGAGTACTGCTGGATATCCCGGAAGGTGCATTGGTCGGGCCTGCGGTTTTCAAAATCAAACAACTGCTTGCAACAGATCTGCCCCATCCAGTGCCGGAAGGTGTTCGAATACTCGGTGCGTTGAATATTGACAGCGGTGGTTCCTATTTACGGAAGGAAGTTCACTTGTCTATTCCACTGCCTTCGGATATGCCGGTCGGCGCAGTGCCCTTCCTGGCTCAACCGACAACAATGACCAACGCCGATGGAACGGTGGAAAAGGTTTATGAAGTCATAGACAGCATAAAAGTTATCAATGGTCGGCTTACCACTGCCAGTCCTCCGTTCGATGGTGTAACGGGCTTCGGAGATTTTGTTTTTCTAATTGTGACAGGTCAGGTAATGGGGGATGTCATCGTTTCCGGCACCGCCTATCGTGATATGGACGGCCTGCCGGGATATACACCGGGTGTTGATAAGCCGATCCAAGGTGCCGTTATCCGTTCGCCGCAATCTGCCAATTTTGTTTCATACAGCAAGGCTGACGGTCGCTACGCCACCTTTGGTTTTGCAGCGAATGGATCGTGCCGTAATTTCCCGATAACGGCCGTTCACCCCCAGACAATGTTTAAATCCACCGCAAATATCACTACCTGTGATGCGCCATACTTCGTCAAAAATTTGAACTTTAAGCTGGCTGATAAAGATACGGTGTTACCGGACAAAACAGCGCCAATCATCGACCTGAACATGGCTGTTGCGTCTGGGCAGGTTGGTAATCCGCGCTTTGTTTCCGGCACCATCAACACCGGAACGGAAATGACCCTGCCGCTCACCATAACCGATCAACTCATGGGGAGCGCCAGTCTCACCATAGGCTTTACCGCGCAAGGAATGAACAGTGCCGTCCGGATTCCGGTGACACTTATGGCGTCCGGTCAAAGTTTGGTGAGTACCAATGCTGGTATGCTTACCCGGTACACATATACTCCGGATTTCCCCTCTGACATTGCCGGTAGCAGCAGTTTCCGGTTCAAGCCGATGCAAGAGGGTCGGTACGATTTTACCGTAGAAGCGACCGATGAGAGCAAAAATAAAAGCAGTCGTAGCATTAGTATTAGGGCCATTCCTCAGGGGAGCAGTCTTGGAAGCGGTAAGGAAGGGGCACCAGCCATCGACAGCACCGTTCCGTCTGACAAATCTGTTGATGTAATGGTTACATCACCGGTTATGGTCTGGTTTAGTGAGCCGGTAGAAAACGTTGACGACTCCACCTTTGTTCTTTTCGACTCAGAAACCGGAATAAAAGTACCGACAACAGTTCAATCCGGACTTGAGGGAGGGCGGATGCTGGCTACCCTTATCCCAAAAGGGAACCTTTATTACGGCAGAAAATATGAATTTCAGCTAACTGACAGCATCACGGATTCCTATCCCAATGCAGACGGAAACAAGCAGAACCTTGCCTCATTCAGCGCCACTTTCACCACCAAAGTGCCCAAAGGGTATGACCTGACCGACACTCCATTTGCAGGTCGCGACATTGACCTTTTCACCTTTAACGACGATAACGGCGATTCCAGTACCTATGCGTATCTCACTGCCGGAACTCAGGGGTGGAGAATTACGAACGTAACCGATCCGACAGTTCCTGCGACAATTTATCCAACCGATGGCAAAACATTTCCGGCAGGTTTTGATTATCGTAATCTAGCCATCAACCAGGATAAAAAAATCATGGGCATGACCGAGAACATTACCTTTTCCGATGGCAACCAGTATGGCTATGTTCGGTTCTACGACCTTTACGCTGATCCTGCCAACCCGCCGATCATCGGCAGGGAAAAACTTACCGAAGCGTACAGTGGCATCCCTGGCAGAATTGCAATGATGGGCGACTTCGCCTATGTTGCCACCATCAATGCCGGTTTACAGGTTATAGATATTCAACTGGCAATCAGCAATCAGAATAACGGTCAACCCTCCGATGGTACGGCCATTGCCGGTGTCTTCGACTCAGTAGGCCAGGGCTACGGCCAGCCCAATGATATCGCAGCCTACGGGGTAAACAAAACTTTGCTGACCACAACCAGCGGAAATCTTGTTGTGCTTGATGTCAGCCTGCCGTTGCCACAACTGATGGCCCAGTATCAGGACAGCAACCACCACCCTCTGCGTGTCGGTGTCGCACCTGAATACAGCTACCTGAACAGCTTCGGCGTACAAGAAGTCAAAGACATAGGCTTAGCAGGAACTCGCGAAGGAAAGGTTGTCACCATAGACCTTTCCGATCCCTACAATCCTGCTACCATGGCGGTAACCAAAAACGAAAGCGGTAACGATCTGGTCACCCTAATCCGGGAGATGTCAGTCAATAAAGAGGCCGGTCTTGCCTTTATCACCACCAACAGCAGCATTCAGGTGATCGATATCAAAGATCCGGCAAATCCGAGATTGCTCAGTACCATCGCCAGTCTTCCCGACAATAACGGCGCACTTACTCCGCTTGGTCAGATTCCGGCGCTTGTGGAAAAAGGTGGGTGGGTGTATCTGGCAAGCCAGAATAAGGGATTGAGTGTTGTTGACTTTGACCCGGCGACAGCGGTTATTGAGGTCCCTGCAATTCGGTTGGCAACACCTATCAAGGGATTTTCCAATGACTTGCGGGTACCAATAACGTACCGGGTTTTTGAAAATGGAGATTTTAGTCCGATCTCCGCAAGTATGTACGTCTATGAAACGACAGACAGCACCAGGAAAGTCATTGCCAAATATTCTCAAATACCGCACTACGGAACCAATACAATTTTGTTCCCTGCAAAAGATATAGGTATAGAGTTTGATGTGCGGAAGAAGTATGAAGTCGAAGTGTTGTTTGAGGAAGGTCTGGCACAGAGCTTAATAAACAAGTATAAACCAAGCCGAAAACGTATTCCCTTGGAATGGCAGGCGATAGCCACCGATTACAACAGGGATGGCATAATCAATGACGGGGATTTTGGTGAGGCAATGGCGGAAAATCCGTACTACTTCTGGATTAATGATAACGATGATCAGGACGATGTAACCGGCAACAGTATTCCTGGAAGCGGACCCGATTGGAAGAAAACAAATATTAGCGGTACACGGGATTTGGTGGATTATTTCCCGGTTCATTTGGATATAAAACCATTAATAGATGTTTTACCTCTGCAATATTACAAATATGTCCTTAAACATGAGGATTCGGCTTTAACTTACTCTGGCACTGAGCTAACAAATATGGAGGCAAGGAAATATCTGAATGATGTTGATATTGCTCTGAAAATTGCGGGATCTGGCACTTTCTCTCCAGACCACATAAAATACCCGGTAACCAGAGGCGGCAGCAATATCAGAGCTGAACATCTTCAATTGCTTCAAAAGAACGGCTCGGCCTTGCTGTTGATGCAGGGGAAATTCAAAACCAGGAACCCATTGGTTTTGGAGGTTGTGGATCGAAGTAATAATGAAGTCGCGTTCAGAAGTAAAATGGCACTGAGTCTTGATGGCGTAGAGCAGATGTTCAGGCATAAGAATTTGATTAGATATGTAAAAGGTGGAAATGGCCCTCTTCCTGCTCAAAATTCTAACGCCGGTGGAGAACCCGATCGATTTCTGGCCGCAAACGAGCAACCCACAAATTACCCGGATTCAGAGGTAAAAAATGATGTAAATCTTGTTATGCTGCACGGATACAATGTTGATGGTCAGGAGGCGCGTGGTTTTCACTCAGAAATGTTCAAGCGCCTCTATTGGTCAGGATCAAAAGCGAAGTTCTGGGCTATTTCATGGTATGGAGCAGAGACAAAGAAATACTTGGCAAACAAATTTACTCTTGATTACCATACCAATGTAGTAAATGCTTTTGATACCGCGCCAATACTGAAAGACTTTCTGAATTTTAACGTCAAGGGAGATGTCACCATCATAGCACACAGTCTGGGGAATATGGTGGCTTCAAGTATGCTAAGCGATAATTATCAAAGCTGGGACGCTAACTATTCAGCATCTCACCTTATGCCAAAAATCAAAAACTACTTCATGGTTGACGCAGCTGTTGCGATAGAAGCATACGACGGTGATGCCACAAAAAGTCTGGATATGATCCATAAGGATTGGGTCAATTACAAACAAAGCCTGTGGCCATCAGAATGGTATAAGCTTTTTTCAAACGATTATCCACCGGACAACCGAGCGAAATTAACATGGAGAGGCAGGTTCAAAGACCGGCCTGCCAATACGACGTACTACAATTTCTATTCTTCCGGTGAAGAGGTTTTGGGGGCACTGCCTTTTAATACCCCGATTACTCAAATCCTTGTTGATGAAGCACAGCAAGTCGGTTCTTATGCATGGGCAATACAGGAAAAGTTGAAAGGCGGTAACCCAATACCTGTTGATATAATAGGCAGTTCGATGGGTGGATGGGGCTTCAACCCCGATGACAAGGAGTATTATCTAACGAAGCTTGATGTATACGGCTATGTACTCCCGGTGCCAATACCAGCATCTGATGCAAACTTGATTGATGAAAATGTTTTAAAGACAAAACCTTTCTTCAAAAAAGGGCCTGATCCTGATCTTTATTGGCCGGGGATTACAGGGAGTACGTACGTTGCCAACAATATGAACCGGCTACTGGCGGATGCCATACCGGCGCTGACTTTGCCGGTGGGGGCAAATTTTACAAGTGTTTTTGGGCAAGCCAACAAAAACAACTTTGATATGCAGGAAGTTTATAAGAACGATAAGAAAGACTGGCCTTCACTTAGAATAGAAAAGAACTGGCGGCATAGTGACTTGAAGGATGTCTCGTATATTTATGTCTATAATCTATTTGATGCCTTTGTGACATTAGGAGGACTGAAATAATGATTAGATGTTTTGTTTGTGTACTGACTGCATTGTTATTAATATCAGTAGGTTGTTCTTCTTTTTGTAATTATCCAGAAGCCAAGATTACGGTAAAAGTTTTTGATGAGTTTTCAAAACCAATGGATAACGTAAATGTCACAATTGGTTTTCAGGAACCCAAATTAAGAGAACAGGGAATAAAGGATGTTGCAGAGAGCGGTATTACTGGAACTGGCGGGACATTTACTGCTTCGAGGAAAACAGGCACTCATATTGCTTATGGTGCAGAAAAATTGGGTTATTACAAAAGCTATGGTGAGTATCAATTTACAACCAGCAAAAATGGTCGTTGGCAGCCATGGAATCCGCAGTTCACATTGGTTCTGCGCAAAATCGGAAATCCAGTCCCTATGTATGCGTGTCAGTTGAGAACTATTACACTTCCAGCATTGAACAAAAGCATCGGCTTTGACTTGATGGAATATGATTGGATTTCGCCTTATGGCAAAGGTAAACGTGCAGATTTCATTTTCCGTGCAGATGGGAAATATTATAATGAATATGATTATGACAATACCCTGACACTTACATTCGCCAACAAATTTGATGGGATTCAGCTAGTGACAGAAGATCGAAAATTTGGCAGCCAATTCAAACTCCCCAGAACTGCACCTGAGATCGGTTATAAAAGCAAACTTATCAGATCGGAAAGTAGGACGCCCGGACAGCCTTGCAAAAGTGACAGCAAGGAAGATAATAATTATATATTCAGGATTCGGTCTGAAGAGAAAGATGGAAATCTGTTACGTGCAATGTATGGGAAAATTCATGGAGATATTAACTTTGGCGTTGATAAGATGACACATAAAACTTCCATTACATTTATACCTTACCTCAATCCGGACTATACAAGGAATCTGGAATTCGCTATTGATAAAAACCTGTTCAAAAACTTGAAAAGCTTTGAACGTGCTGGTTTGAACTGACTGTAAACTGTCATTTTGGGGTTTTAGTCAAAATACCCATTCTGTAAGTATATTGCCTACAAATTATTCAGCCTCTTTCTGACTGGTAATCAACAATGGTTTCTCATATTTTGAGCGTAGACTCTGCCATGGGGTTGCCGCAAGGTCATTTATTATCGTAACGTTCAACCGTTTGATGACAATTCAGTCAAAGACCTTCCGGATTTTCGGGGGGTATTTTTTTTCATAAAATGACCTGAATCGTTCTAATAGAGCGCTTGCCGTAAAAACCATTCTGGCCGACGTCCGGTATGAGTAGCGGCGTAGACCAGTCTGGTGAATATGGCTGGCAGGTCGAACCGGCGGTTG
>Ga0073936_10004499_pt1 | contig 19298 bp, 10 predicted proteins | sample AliMusrvi5mmetaG_FD_87041 | JGI IMG/M metagenome (GOLD analysis project Ga0073936, IMG submission 87041) | Freshwater lake bacterial and archeal communities from Alinen Mustajarvi, Finland, to study Microbial Dark Matter (Phase II) - Alinen... | ecosystem: Environmental > Aquatic > Freshwater >... | reverse complement strand
GGTCCATATTCACCTCATTGGTCCGCGGGATACTTGGCGGCCGTGTAGCAGATCACGCGGTCCCGGCCTTGGGATTTGGCCAGATACAGCGCACTGTCGGCCTTAGCGACGAGGTCCTCGGGGGTCGCCGCGTCGCGCGGGAAGTGCGCGATCCCGATGGAGGCCGTCACCGGGATGGTCTCGAAGGCCAGGACGAACCTCTCGGTCGCGATGGCGCGGCGGATGCTCTGCGCCTTGCGCAGCACGCCCTCAGGCTCGGCGCGCGGCATGAGGACCATGAACTCCTCTCCGCCGTAGCGCGCCACGAAGTCCGTCTCATAGACCGAGGCTTTCAAGATCTCTCCGATGCGGCGCAGGACTTGGTCTCCGAAGGGATGCCCGTAGCGGTCATTCAAGCTCTTGAAGTGGTCTATGTCAAGCATGAGCAGCCCATAGGTGGTCTTGAAGGTCCGGGCCCGGACGGTCTCCTCGCGCAGTTTCTCGTCGAAGGTCCCGCGGCGGAACACGCCGGTGAGGCCGTCGACCTGCGAGAGCTGCTCCATCTCCTGGAAGAGCTTCACGCGCCGGAAGGCCAGCGAGGTCTCGGCCGCGAAGGTCCGCGCCTTGGCCAGCAGCGCGGCCGACTCCTGGTCCTGGGGCAAGCGGGCGTAGAAATATCCCACCAGCTCTCCCGAATCCTCGATGGGCATCGCCAGCGCCCGCTCCGGCGACTCCAGGAGGTGCGCTTCGGGAAGGGTCAGCCCGTGCTCCTGGACATAGCGCTCCCAGGTGGCCCAGGAACCGCCGGGCGAGTTCTCCAGGTTGCGCGCGCTCAGGCGCTGGAAGGCGCCCTTGTCCCCCGCGACATAGAGGGCGAAGTCGGACACCCCGAGGAACTGGCTGGCGGCCAGCTCCAACTTGGGGCGCATCTCCTCCCAGGAGAGGGCTTCGGAGAAGCCCTTGATCATCCCGTAAAGAGCCAGAGTCTCCTTATGCTCCCGCTCGGTGCGCAGACCGGCGGCTTTGACCCGGGCCAGCTCACGCGCCGCCGCCTCCCGCCGGTGCCTGGTGCGCTCGAGCTCTTCGCTGCGGGTCGCATGCTCACCGCGCGACCGGCGGCACGCCGATAGGCTGTAAAGGCTCCCCAACACCCCCCACCCCGCGCACAGCCACGCGGCCGACTCGCCCCCCGGGCCCGACTGCAACGCCAAGGTCGCGCCCGCGCCCACCGCGGCCAGCGCTGTCGCGACGGCCGCCCAGGACCGACGCGGGTAGCTCGCCAACAGCGCCGCAGCCGGGAGCAGAGAGAGCACCGCGCAGGCGATCGGAAGACTCATCCCGCCACCTGGTTGCGGCCGCCGTGCTTGGCCTTATAGAGACGCTCGTCGGCTATGCGCACGATCTGGCTGGCGGTGGTGGCGTCCACCGGGAAGCTCGATACGCCGAAGCTCATGGTGGCGCCGGTGCGCTGGCCCTGCAGGACGAAGGGCTCCTCGGCCACGCGCATCCGAATCCGCTCAGCCAGGCCGACCGCCTCAGAGCGCACGAAGTTGGGCAGGATCAGGCAGAACTCTTCTCCGCCGTAGCGCGCCGGGAAGTCCACCGGCCGCGCGAAAGAAGCGATGATGGCCGCCAGCGAACGCAGAAGCTGGTCGCCGGCCTGGTGCCCGTAGTGGTCGTTATACGCCTTGAAGTGGTCGATATCGCAGAGGATCACGGAGAGCGGCGTCTGGCTGCGGCCGGCGCGCAGCAGTTCCTCCCGCAACCTCTGCTGGAAGGCCCGGTGGCTGTAGAGCTGGGTCAACGCGTCATGCACCGCGGCCTCGTGCACGTGGTCGTAGAGCTGGATGTTCTCGAGGCTCAAGGCCGCCATGGTCGCGAAGAGGTCCACCGTGCGCAGGTCCTCCGAAGTGAAGGCGCCGACTTGGTCGGATTCGAGCTTCAAGAAGCCGGCCGGTTGGCGCATGACTTTGATGGGCAAGGCCAAGCCCGAGCCGAAGGCCGGGGGCTGGCCGCCCCACGCTTGGGTGGCGGCGTCCTTGACCAGGACCGCGGACTGGCGCTGGAAGGCGAGGCCGACCAGGGGATCGGAGGCGGCTTCGGCCAGGATCTGCACCCGGGCCTCCGGGAAGCGCTCCGCGAGGATCTCCACGAGACGATGGTAGACCTCGCGACTGTCGGTGATGCGTCCCAGGCGGCGCGCGGTCTCGGCCAGGTCCCGACGCAAACGGATCTGGCCGCCCACGTTCTCCTGGTGGCTCCGGTAGTACTTGAGGTCGCGCTCGTCGTCCCGGATGCCCGCGTCAAGAGCCAGCCGCCGAGTCTGGATATCGCGCTGGTCCACCAGGTCCCGCCCCCGATAGAGGGAGATGCCCCAATCCAGGCCCCAGAGGCCGGCCATCTCGATGACCAGGGCCGTCTTCTCCGCCGCCAAGGGAACGCGCATGATCAGCAGGATGCCGGCCACGGTCGCCAAGAAAGTGAAGATGAAGGGCAGCTCGGATTCGCGACGGAGGTCCGTCCACAAGGCCAGGGCCCCGTAGAAAGGATAGACCGCCACGCCGAGGTCCGGCCGCAGCACGAGCTGCACCGAAATGGCGGCGAACAGGAGGTTCGCTCCGAGCAGGGTCACGGAGCGCCGAGCCAGCATCAATGACGGCGCGCCAGGGCGCGCCGTCCCTGGAGGGCAGCCGTTTTCCCTTCCCAGAAGGGACTACCCGATGCACTCATCAAATGGTGGAGGTGGCGAGATTCGCACTCGCGTCCAAACGACGACCAGCAAGATCACTACAGGCTTAGTCCGCCTTGAGTTTCATCCGGACAAAACCGGCAGACTGGTACGTCCGGACTAGCCCCGTTCTGGTCTCAAGGCCCCCTCCGACGGTGCCAGCGGGAGGACCCCCAGCCTGCTGATGGCGCCGGCGACCCCCCAGCAGGCGTCAGGGACCGGCGTGTGCTCACTGCGTGTTAGGCAGTGGCCCAGGCCAACTGTGTGTTGGCATTTGTTGTTTAGCCGGATTTTATCCTGGTTCCAGCCACCCAGGGCCTGCGACCGTTGCGGGAACGCCGCCTGTCGAAGCTATTCACCCCCGTATAGAGACAGTATATCAGACGGCGGCTCGCCGCTCAAGCCCGCGGGGCCGCAGGAAGAGCTTCCAGGGCCGAGAGGAACTCCCCGGCCGAGTGGAAACGCTGGTCCGGATCCGCCTGAAAGGCGCGCGCGAAGACCAGGTCGATGCCCTGGGGCAGGCCGGGGACCGCCTTGGAGATCGGGATGTAGGACATGTTGACCTTGTTCATGAGCATCCCCGCGCCCGTGCCGGCGAAGGCGACCCGGCCGCAGAGCATCTCATAGACGCAGATGCCCAGGGAATAGACGTCGGCCTCCTTGCGCACCACGCCCTGCTCCTGCTCCGGGGACATGTAGGGCGGCGTGCCCACCACCGTATTGGTCATGGAGACCCGGGTGGCGGCGTCCTTGGCCATGCGCGCGATGCCGAAATCCATGACCTTGATGAAGCCTTCCTTGTTGACCATGACATTCGAGGGCTTGAGGTCCCGATGGATGATGCCGCGGCCGTGGGCGTAGTCCAGGGCCGTGACCATGCCGCGGGTGACGCCCAGGGCCTCCTTGAATCCCAAGGCGCCCCGGTGCGAGATAAGGTCGTAGACGGTGTGGCCGCTGACATACTCGAAGACCAGGAAGAGCTCGTCGCCTTCCTCGATGATGGCGTAGATGTCGACGATATTGGGATGGTGCAGGGCGGCCACGGTCTTGGCCTCGTTGATGAAGCGCATGCGCTCGCGGCGGTCGAGGCGCAATTCATCGCGCATCTTCTTGACGGCGACCGGACGGTTGAGCGTCACATCCGTGCCCTCAAAGACCAAGCCCATGCCGCCGGAGCCGATCTGGCGCAGGATCTTGTACTGGCCCCGCAGCGATTCGCCGTCCGGACTATCGAGGGAGCGCGCCGTCAAGGTCGTGGGGCCGCCCTCGACGGCGCCGCGCGCGGACGCGGGCACTTCCGTGAAGGCGGTCTTGAACCGCTTGGTCAGGGGCCCGACCACGGACTGCAGCAGCCCCAGGGCCACGAGGATCCCGCCTAACAGCGTCGCGATGGCCAGCACGCCGTAGCGCCGCGTGCGGCTCGGACGGTTCGTCCCCTCCGGGCCGAACGGCTGCGCTGAGCCGCCGGCCGCGGACTCGCCCGGGAACAGGAAGAGGATGTCGCTGCCCACGGGCCGGTTCTTGGCGTCCTGGAGGCTGGCCTGGTAGCGCGCGTCCCTAGCTGCGGCCTGGCCCAGGAGATCCAGCATCTGATCCCGCTGCCCCAGACCGCCGAGGGCGTAGGCGTAATTGGCCATGGCGTCGACGCTGCCGGGATCGACCTCGCGAGCCGTCCCGGCGGCGGCCAGGGCCGCGTTGTAATCCTTCTGGCGGTTCTTGTCGAACGCCTTGATCACGAGCAAAGATGCGTCGCGCGGGACCAGGTTCAATCCGGCCTCGACGTCTCGGAGGGATGAGTCGTGCATCCCCTGCCGGGCGTAGGCCATGGCCCGCAGGCGGTAGGCGTCGAGGTTGTGCGGGTCGGCGGCCAAGGCGCGGTTGAGCTGGGAGACGGCGGCCGGCACGTCGCCCAGGCGCAAGGCGTTCTGGGCCGACTGCACGGCGTTGTCCGCCGCAGAGTTCTTGCTAGTCATGGCCAGGTCCGGCCGCGCCGGCAGGCCAGCCGCGCCGGAGCCGCCGAGTCCTCCGGAGGCATTGAGCGCTGTCCCGGCTTGCGCCAGCTGCCCCGCCGGGTTGTCTCCCTGCGAATCGGAGCGCCCTTCGGTCAGCTTGAAGACGGCTATAGCCGCCTGGTCTGTCGGGTCGAGCTCCAGCGCGCGGCGCGCGTCCGCGTTGGCGGCCTGGAGTTGCCCCAGGCTGTAGAGGATATTGGACCGCGCGTCCAAAGCTTCGACGTTTTTGGGATCCGACTTGATAACCGAATCGAGATAGGACAAGTCGTCCTTGCCATGGCCTGCCTGGGCATCCTGAGAGACGGCCGCGCCGCAACCGGCCTGCCATTGGTGCTTGCAATCATCCATGGCAGGGGTGGGGACTTGCTGGCCTTGCCCTCCCGTCGGGATGTCGTGATGACCGGGGTGCGAGTCGCCGTGGTGGCCCGGTCCCCCATGATCGTCAGGCTCCCCGCCACCCGGCCCGTCGCGGAGGTAATCCACTAACTCCGATCTATCCGCCAGCTTCTGCTTCGCCTTCTCGTACTGCTCTCTGAACTGCCACATCTTCGCTTTCTCATCCTGATTGAAACTCCCGTCCGAACCCGCCTGCTTGGCATAGTCCTGCATGTCCTGACGCACCTTGGCTAACTGCATGAGGTCTTCGAGTTCCTGGTGAGAAGAGATGTCTTTGCCCTTGCCGTAGACAGTCTGGTCGAGCTTTTCCTTCAGCCGCCCCGTCGACTCCGCTGACAGACCGAGCCTGGCAGCCTCCCGGTCTACCTGATTGAACGCGGCCTGCTTATCCAAAGTCTCCTGAGTCGAAAAGCCGTCTCCCCCTAGCGCCGCTGAAGGCAATAGAACGGAAAGGAGGAAGATAGAAATGAGTTTCATGATATAGAGTTTATGAGGGCTTCCGAAGTTTGTCAACCCACGGAACTGAAATTTACGATATTTTAACCCTGCAACTTCTGCAGAGCAGCGCCGAACTCCCCCGGCGTGCTGTAGCGCTTCTCCGGGTCGGGGTCCAGGGCCTTGGCCACGACCGCGTCTACTCCGGCAGGCAGGCCGGGCACGACCTGGCTCAAAGGGACATGCTTGCCGTTCATCTTATTGAGCAGCATGCCGGCGCCCTGACCCGCGAAAGGCAGCTTGCCGCTGAGCATCTCGTAAAAGCAGACCCCGAGAGCGAAGACGTCGGATTCCCGGCGCACGGTCCCCTGCTCCTGCTCCGGGGCCATATAGGGCGGGGTCCCCACGATGGTGGTGGTCCGGGCCACCTTGGTGATCGCCTCCTTGGCTTGGCGTGCCACGCCGAAGTCCATGACCTTGACGCGGCCGTCGGCGGCCAACATGATGTTCGAGGACTTCAGGTCGCGGTGGATGACCCCTTGCTGATGCGCGTAAGACACGGCCTCGCAGACCTCCTTCATGATCCGCTTGGCGTCGGCCAAAGCCAGCGGCCCATTATCCTCCAAAAACTGATACACCGTGCGGCCGTCCACGTACTCGAAGACCAGATAGATGTCGCCGGAATCCTCCACGATCGAGTAAATATCCACGATATGGGGGTGGTGCAGAGTCGCCACGGTACGCGCCTCGTCCAGGAAGTGCCGCCGCTCCTCGGGGTCGGCACGGATCTCGTCTCGCATCTTCTTGATGGCGACGCGGCGGGCCAAGGCATTGTCCATCGCCTCATAGACGATGCCCATGCCGCCGGAGCCGACCTCCCGGGTCACGGTGTAGCCGCTCCAGAACCCGTCGCCGGTCTCGGCCGAGCCTTCGGCCGGGGCCGCGCCGGTGAGACGGCGCAGCGTGGCGTTGACGGTCTGCCGCCAGCGCGGAGAGAAGATGTGGAGCAGCCCCAAGGCGACCAGGCCGCCGCCCAACACCGAGATAAGCATAAGATGCGCGAAACGCTTCTGCCGGTTGCCCGGAGCCTGCGCCAACGCCTCTGCAGGCGCGCTTTTCTTGGCGCCCACATCGGAGAAAAGGAATACAAGATCCGTATCCTTGGGCGCTTCCAGAGCCTGCTGATAGGTCTGCTGGAAGCGGTGGTCGAGCTCCGCGGCCTTCTTAAGGGACTCCAGGGCGCCGTCACGCTCCTGAAGGCCGGCCAAAGCGAAGGCGCGGTTGTAGTAAGCGTAGGCGTTGCCGGGGTCCCTCTCCAGACTGTAGTTGGCGTCGCCCAAGGCTTCCTTATATTGGCCGGCCTGGGCAAAGGCCCAGGAACGGGTCTGCAAAGCGGCGGCGCTGCCCGGGACCAGGCCAAGGGCGAAACTGGAGTCATGGATGGAGTCGTTGTATTTCCCAAGCTTATTCTCGGCTATGGCGCGGGCGTTGTAGGCCTCGGCGTTGCGGCCATTGAGGGCCACGGCCTGGGTGAGGAGATCCTGAGCCTTGGAGAAATCGTGCACGGCCATGGCCGCAGCGGCCTGTTGCGTGATGGCCGCGGACTGCTGGACGGCCGAGGGCGGCGCGCTGGCCTGGCGCTGGGCCTCGGCCGCGATATCGGCCGGAGACATCTTGGGGGATGTGACGCCCGGCACGCGGGGGCGATCATCGGACCCGGCATCGGGAGTCATGGCAAAGTCGCCGGACTTCTCCTTGGCGTCCAGGACGTTGGGAAGGCTGACCGTGGGCGAGCGGTTCTCGGTCAGCTTGAGCAAGGCGATCGCCCCCTTGTGCGCCGGGTTTATTTCCAGAGCCATGTTCGCGGTCCTGGCGGCTAAGCGCGTGTCTCCCAGATTATAGGCCGCGCTGCCGTAGCCGAACAGAGCGTCGGGGTTGCGTCTGTCCAAGCCGATAGCGCGGCCGAAGTAGTCGAACGCCTCGCGGTATCGATGAGCAGCCATTTCCTGCCGACCCAGATCCACCCAGACCGAGGGTTCATTCGGGTAATTCGAGGTCAAGAATTGGTTGCCCATGCTGACAGCCGCATCGGTCACCGGGGTCGCACTGGGCTGAGTCCCGTGGGGACCACCGCTGGACTGCGGCGCAGCAGGGGACTGGGCCCCTGGAGAAACGCCGACCGGGATATCCACGGTAAGGTCCTGAGGATTCTGCCCCCCCAGGTCGATCTTATGGCTCTGCAGGACCTGCATGGACAGCCCGAGGACCAGTTCAGGCTTCACGAGCTTTCTTGCGGTACCGGGGGATCCCGATGTGATCGCAGTCGAGTTGTCCGATCCCACCCCGACAGGCGGTGCCAAGCCGCCCTGCGCCGCGGGATCCTCCTTCTGGTTCTGATTATCCCGCACTTCCTGGAGGACCTTGAGATACTCCTGTTTGGGATCCTGCGCATCAGCGATCCGCCCCCAGGTCGCGGCCACATAGGCTTCATAGTTCGCCCATTCCCGATCGGTCATCTTGGCCATGCTGGGATCAGCTCGCACTACCATATCCCTGAGTGTGGCGAAAATCTCTTTCTTCTGATTCGGTGGGAGATTGATATTCTTGGCCGCCAAGAAGGTGGGCGCCAACAGCAAGAAGGCGTGAATCAACAGCTTCATAAACCCCCCAGGGAATCTCAAACCAGTTTATCCCCTGCCCAGTGATTTGTCAAGAAAAGCTCTCATCTTTTACCAAAGTTAAATCTAAGTAAAATACGCCGTCGAACCCTTGATTTGTCTTGGAAGTCCTGTTACACTTCCGGTACAAAGGAGGCCCCCATGAAGTACATCCCGAGCATAGTCGTCTGTGCGTTGATACTATGCTGCCCCCTCGTGAGAGCGAACGCCGACTCCTCTGCGAACACCCAGCTCTTGTCCCAATGCAAGGTCCCACAGGCCGACATCGACATCATCGGAAAGCTCTCATCGGACACCCAGGCGCTGATCACTTCCTGGACGACCTGCAGCCAGGCGACGCCCTTCAAGGCCTCGCGGGCCTACTACAAGCAGCTCAAACCGAACACAAAGATCCCGCTGCCTCCCGCCGGGTGGGACACGGAATTCCTCACGGACGATGAATTCGTCAAGTACGCTGATCTCATCGCGAACGCTCCTTGGTGAAGACCGCTGACCAGGGCCTCCCGGTCGGCAAGCCCCCTGGCGCCAGCCAGGGGGTCTTCGTTTCTAGCGGCAGAGCGTGGCGGCAAGGCTCGCCGCGGCAGCCGTGGCCGAATCATCGGCACGACCCCGGCCAGCGAGATCGAAAGCCGTGCCATGCCCCGGCGAGACGCGCACGAAGGGCAGGCCCGCGGTCCAGTTGACCACGCCCATACCGGCCACGGCCTTGAGCCCGATCATCGCCTGGTCGTGATAGAGGCAGACCAGGCCATCGCAGCCGCCCTCTACGTGAAGTCTCCAGGCCGCGTCCGCAGGCAGCGGCCCCGACAAATCCAATCCGGCGCGCCGGGCCCGGCGCACCGCCGGAACCAACACCCTCCGTTCCTCGTGCCCCAACAGTCCGCCTTCGCCCGCATGGGGATTCAAACCGCAAAGCACCAGCCTGGGACGCTTCGACGACACCTGTCTTAAGGCCTGATCCAGAGTCCGCGCCGCGGCCAGCACCCCGGCCGGACTCAGGGCGCCGGGGACGCGCGCCAGCGGCAAATGCCTGGTCACCAGCACGCACCACAATCCCCGCTGGGGCGCGGCCAGGATCATCTGCGCATCGGCCCCAGTCACGGACCTCAGGTATTCCGTGTGGTCGCGATAGGGGACCCCGGCCAAGCTCCAGGCTTCCTTAGAAATAGGCGCGGTCACTATAGCGTCCACCAGCCCCCGCGCGGCCAGCCGTACTGCCGCCGCCACTGCGGCGAAAGACATGGCCCCGCCGGCCTTGGTGATCCGTCCGCAAGAAGGAGGCTTGAAGCCCAGGCCAGTGTCCCAGAGCGGGGTGGCTCCGGGCCGCCAGCCCACGCGGCGCCAGACCGCGGTCTCTCCGACCATGAGCGGCCGACATGATCGCAACAGCCGGCCGCGCCGCAACGCCGCCATCACCGCCTCCGGCCCGATGCCGGAAGGATCCCCGCAGGTGAAAGCCAGGACCGGCCTAAAGCGGCGGGAGGTTCCGTTCAATGACGGCCTGGGCCTTGAGCGATTTGACGTAGGCCTCCAGTTCCCTCTGGTAGGACATGTTCATCATCGCCTTGGAAAGCTCGTCCTTGAACTTCTCGAAATCCGGCTCCTCCGCCGCGCGCTTCTCTTGGACGCGGATGATGAAATAGCCGACCTCGGTCTCGATGGGCTGGCTGATCTCACCCACCGGCAATGAGAAAGCGGCCTTCTCAAAGTCCGGCGGCGCCACGCCGCGGACCAGGAAACCGATGTCGCCGCCGTGAGCCGCGTACTCCGCCTCCTCGGACGCCTCTTTGGCCACCAACGCGAAGTTCGAGGCCCCGTCCAGAAGGTGCCGGCGCGTCTCCTGGGCTGCGGCCAGGGCGCGCTTTTTCTCCCGCGAGGAATTGGCGGGCGAGAAGCGGAAAAGGATGCGGGAGACCCTCACCCGCTCCGAGGTCATGGCCTTGACCTGACCGGCGATCTCAAGGAAAGCCTGGCCCGCGTCGTCGGCCATCCCCTTGGGCGGCTCGGTCGCGCCGCCCACGATGAACGTCTTGAGCCGGTCGAAATACTCCCGGACCTCCTTGTCGGCAGGCGGCTGGACCCTGGCCTTCACCGCTTCCTCGACGACCTTGCGCGCCATGATCTGCTTGGAGAGCCGGTCTCGGAACTGCTCATAGCTCAAGCCCATGCCCTTGAGCTTCTTGGCGAAAGCGGCCTCGGCATCGGCCTCGGCGACCGGGTTGCCCTCGTCATCCTTGGAGAAGCGGTCCTTGACCTCGGCCACGCCGTTGTCGATGTCGCGTTCGCGCACCTTGACCTTGAGCTTGGTCCCCTCCTGAAAGAGGACCTCGCGGTCCACAAGCTGCTCCAGGGTCGTTTCCCGCAGCTTGCGCACATGCGCCGGGTCCGCAGCGGCCGCAGGCATGGCCTTGCGCCAATAGTCCATCACCTCGTCGATCTCCTTCTGGTAGTCCGAGAGGAGTATCGGCGTGCCGTTGACCACGGCGACCGTGTCCTCCAAGACCTTGCCGGACGCCGCCGCGGCCAGCCCCATCAGCACGACGCAAAGGACCTTACTTGAACTGTTCATCGACGACCTCCACGGGGAACTTCTCCTGGATTGACTGCAGGTAATGGTCGAGCTTCTGCTTCTCCATGATTTTGGCGATGCGGTCATGCGCCTCGCCGAAATCCACCCTGTGCTCGGACTCCTTCTTGAGGACATGATAGCCGAACTTGCTCTTGATCGGTCCGGCGATCTCCCCCACCCTCATCTTGAAGACGACGTCCTCCAGCTCCGGGATGATCTCGCCGTAGATCGCCGGGGGCATGCGCCCCCCATCGACGGCGGTGGCCGCATCGAGCGAATGGTCCCGGGCCAACACCGTCAGGTTGGCCCCGCCGCGCGCCTTCTTGGCCAGCTCCTCGGCCTCGACTGGCGAGGCGCAGAGGATGTGGCGGACCTCGATCTCCAGAGGGTAGCGCCGATGGTAGTCCCGGATCTCATCCTCGCCGGTCTTGATCGTCCCGTTGCTGCGCAGATTGTCGAGCCACATGCGCGTGAGCAGGTAGTCGCGGCCCTCGCGCAGGCGCTCCTCCTCGTCCGCCTTGAGCCGGTCCAGCTGCACCCGGAAATCGACGGACCTGGACACGTCCGAGTTCTGGGCCGCAGCCAGGATGAGCTTCTCCCGGATGAGGATGTCGAGGAATTGCCGGCGGCCGTTGGGGGTGGCCACGTAGTTCTGGTAGTTCTGCGCGACCTCCGCGAGCTTGCGCTGGAACTCGGACTCAGTGATCTTCAGGGGCCCCACCTTGGCCACCATGGCGTCCCGATTCCGGCAGCCTGTTGACAAGGCCCCTATGGCCAGGAAAAAAAGAATCCGCCTCACGGGCTCATCGTATCATTTTTCCCGTATTCGTCCCAACCGAGCCGGCTGATTGCGACCGCTCGAGTCGCCCCATCTTCCCTAGCACCTCTTTTCTTCCTTTTAAAGCTTCTTCGATCACGATGGGATGCAGCAGCCGCTTCTGAGAGAATCGGGCCCACCATGGATCCAAGACTTGCCACTCTAGATTGTTGACCACATTCAGGATAACATCGTATTCGTGCAGAGACCGCTGAAGGTCGCCAGCAGCTGAGAAGATTGCGGCCCTGTTCAGCCGGGCGTTGAGATTCTCCGGGTCCAAGGCCAAGGCCTTGCCCAGCATCCTCAGGGCGGTGGCGCGATCCCCGCCGAGCGCAACCCGCATCGCTTCATCATTAAACAGCGCCGCCCTCAGGCCGTCCGTGACTCTTCCGCCCGCCGACAAGGCCTGCGGATCGAGCCGGAGCTTGGGATCAGCGCCGGACAAGCCTGCGCAGATCAGCTCCATGTCCGGACGGCGCACCATCTCGATCGCCGGGACACTCTCCTCTCCTAGGCGCAGTCTCCCGCACAAGCCGCGCAAGGAAGATATGTCGGAAAAGATCAAAGGCTCCTTCTGGTAGGCCGAACCGAACTCCCGAAGAGCCTGTTCCCTGCGCCCCTCCGAAAGCAAGCCAAGCCCTTTGTCGAGATGCTCTCTCGCTCCCTCATAGGACAAGATCCGGGCCGGAAGCTCCTCCCAGCGCCTCTGCCTAAGGAGACCCGCCGCGGCGCGCATGCGCCAGGGATCCTTATAAAGACGACGGTCCGAAAAGAAACCGAGTACCCGGTCCGCCCGGGCGCAGGAGAAGAGCCTGCAGAGGGGCGTCCGAAGCTCCTCGCGATATCTGGGGGTCTCTGACCCCAAAAGAGACAACGACGCCAGGGCCGAGGCTAGGCTGGACTCGCTCAACTCCAAGACCTTAATGCGGCTCTGAGCATCCCGGACGGCTTGCCCGTAGATCCTAGCTTCCGTCTGGACCAGACCGCGCGCGTTGACGGAAGCGGCATAGAGCATGCCGATCATCATCACCCCCCAGGCGGCGTTCCGGCGGCCCGAGGGGATCATGGAGGCCGCCCAGCGGCTGGTCAGAGCCACGAGCCAACAGGCGCCGACCGCGGCTAAAGAGAGATAGCTTAAGGGAAGGCTCGCCAGATAGCCCGAGAGCCTCGGAAAGATCAGGATGGATGCCAATAAGGGCAGGAAGCAGGCGGCGCTCCAAAGCGCGAAAAAAGCGGCGGCGCGCAGGCTCCTCCGGACCGCTCCCGCAAGGATGAAGAGCAGGAGCAAAGGGACCCTCCATCCCGGGCTGCCTGCTCCTAGACCGAAGAGGGGCCCCGACTTCTCCCACGCCGCCTGAGCCAGTGAGCTCAGCGCGGCGCCGTGATCGAACTGGATCGATCCGTAGAGGTCTTCGCCATGGATCCGGAACTTCAAGAGCAGGAAATAAGCGACTAGCACGCTGGAGAACCCGACCCATTCCAGGAGCCCACCGCGAGCGTCCAGTTCCTTCCTGAAGGACCGGAAAACCACGTCGTGCACGAGGACGAGCAGGGGCAGAACGATGGCCGTCTCCTTGGAAAGGAGGGCCAAGGCGAATGAGCCCGCCGCCAGGACCATCCATCGGGGACGACCGGTATCCCGCAGGCGCAGATGAAAGCAAAAAGAGAGGAGGACGAAGAAACAGACAAAAAAGTCCGGCAAGAAGCTCGCGCAGCCGAAGGAACAGGCATTGGCGGGATGAAGGGCATAAAGGCTCGCGGCCAAGAAGGCTGCCGGCGGACTCCCCAAGAAGCGCAATCCAAGGAGCAGGACGAAGCTGGCGCTTCCCCACAAGGTCAGGGCTTTAAGGCCATTGAAGCCGGGGACGTACGGACCGAAGGACCGATAGACGAAAGAATCGGCGAGACCGGCCAGCGGGCGGTACCCCCCGTCCCGAAAGACAAGTAAGTAATCCCTGGAGAAGGCGGCACGGAGACTGTCCGTCCGTCCGAGAGCCGGATTCGCGACGATCCGGTCGAAATCTTCCGAGAAGTTGACGGCGCGGTTCGAGATCCCCGGCCAATAGACCGACATGATGAGTAGGAGCAAAAGCAGGCTCATCAAACCCGACTTGACCCGCTCAGAGCGCATGATGACCCAAGCCCGCGAGGAAGACCTCCAGCCAAGCCAGCGGTTCCTCGCCCCGCAGTTCCACCACCACGCCCTCGCCGTCCGGACGGCGCGCGAAGCCCAGCCTGCCGGCGTAGGTCTTGAGCCAGGCCTGCGTGGTCGCGGGGGATATCTGCGCGTCCGGACGGAACAGGACCTCCAAGGCGCCGCCCTTCTGGGTCACTCGGCTCACGCGCGCCCTCTGGGCTAGGGACCGCACTTCCAGGACCCTGAAGAGCAGGCGCACCGGCCCGGGCAGAGGCCCGCAGAGGTCCTCAAGCTCCCGGCGCAACGCCTCGGCTCCCGCCGCGTCGGCCTTGAGGATGCGCTTGTAGTAGTCGAGCCTCTCCATCTCTCCCGGCAGGTAGCTCTCCGGGATGAAGGCGTCCACGTTGAGGTCGAGCGCCACCGGCGACTCGCTCGGCGCCGCCGGCCGGCCCTGGCGGCAGTCGAGCTCGGCGCTGAGCAGGTCGGCGTACATCTCCACTCCCACGGCGTGGATGAAGCCATGCTGCCGGGCGCCCAGGAGCTCTCCGCAGCCCCGGATCTCCAGGTCGCGCATGGCCAGCTTCACGCCCGAGCCCAGCTCCCCGAACTCGCGCAAAGCCTCCAGCCTCTTGCGCGCCTCCTCGGTCAGAGCTGAGAGCTCCTCGGTCCCGGCCGGGAAGAAGAGATAACAGGTGGCGCGCTGGCGTTCGCGGCCGATGCGGCCGCGCAGCTGGTAGAGCTGGGCTAGGCCGAAATCCTGGGCGTCCTCCACCAGCAGGGTGTTCACCGAGGGGATGTCCAGCCCCGATTCGATGATGGTGGAGGCCACCAGCACGTCGAACTTCCGGTTGAAGAACTCCCACATGACCGACTCGATCTCCGAGCCGCGCATGCGCCCGTGGATCATGGCGAAGCGCGCGCCCGGGACGAGCTTCTGTAGCCGGCGCTGGCAATCCTCCAAGGTCCGGACCCGGTTATGGACGTAGTAGGCCTGCCCGCCTCGGGCAAGCTCCTCGGCGATGGCCGCGGCTACCGCGCCCTCGTCATAAGGCCCCACCTTGGTGACGATGGGCTGGCGGCCCACGGGCGGGCTCTGGATGAGCGAGATGGCGCGCAGGCCGGAAAGGGTCTGGTTGAGGGTGCGCGGGATGGGCGTAGCGGAGAGCGCCAGGCAGTCCACGCTGCGGCGCAGGAGCTTGAGCTTCTCCTTGTCGCGCACGCCGAAGCGATGCTCCTCGTCGATGACGGTCAGGCCCAGGTCCTTGAACTTGACGTCCTTCTGCAGGAGCCGCGCCGTGCCGATGACCACGTCCACCGTGCCTGCGGCCAGGCCGGCGCGGACCTTCGCCATCTCGCGCTCACCCTGGAAGCGCGTCATGAGCCCCAACCGGACGGGATAGTCGGCGTAACGCGCGCAGAACGTGCGGTAGTGCTGCTCCGCCAGGATGGTGGTGGGCACGAGGATGGCGGTCTGCTTGAAGGCCGCCGCGCACTTGAAAGCCGCGCGCATGGCCACCTCGGTCTTGCCGAAGCCCACGTCGCCCACCACCACGCGGTCCATGGGATGCGGCGCGCACATGTCCGCCAAGGTGTCGGCGATGGCTTGGGCCTGGTCCGGGGTCTCTTCGTAGGGGAACTCCGCGGCGAAGGCCCGCTCCATGGCGCTCTCCGGAGGGAAGGCGAAGCCGAGCTGGGCGGCGCGCTCGGCCTGGGTCTTCAGGAGCGCCTCGGCCAGCTCGCGCACGCCCTCGCGCACCGCTCGCTTGACCTCCTCCCAGTTGCGGGTGTCCAAGGAGGAAAGCCGCGGCCTCTTGCCCTCGGCGCCCGAGTACTTCTGCACCTTGCCGAACTCGTACATGGGCAAGAAGAGCTTGTCCGAGCCGCGGAACTCCAGAGCCAGGCAGTCCACCGTGCCATGGCCCGGCGCGGAGACCGGCTCCAGGCCCCGGAACCGGGCCAAGCCATAGTCCTGGTGAACGATGAAGTCCCCCTTCTTGAGTTCGCGCAGACGCAGGGCGCCTCTGTTCGCGGCCGTGAAATGCCGCCAGCGCAAGGAAGGCCGGTAATTGCGCGCGAAGATCTCGGATGCGGAAAAAGCCGCCAGGCGGTGGCCGGGATGATGGAAGCCGTGGCGCAAAGGACCTATGAGGAACTGGCAGGGCGGCTGACCCTCGAACTCTTCCTCCAGAAGCTCCTGCATCCGGCGGTCCTCGCCGCGGTTGAGGGAGAACAAGACTGTGCGATAGCCTTCCGCGGCCCGGCGCCTGAGCTCCTCCCAAGCGCGGGCCGGGTCGCCGAGATAGGGCCCGTTGGGACGCGCGCCCAGGTCCAGGCCAGCGCCCGCCGGGCCGGCCCGGAGCACGGTCGCTCCCGCTGGCGCTGGCACGGCCTCCAGGCCCTCTTCGAGCAGCCAAGTCCAACCCGGGCCGAACCAGTCCGCCAAGGCCGCCCCGGGCTCAAGCGCGGCCGCGCAGACGGCGCGGGCCTGGCTCATGAGCTCGCGGGTCTGCTGGGTCAAAGGGTCCACGCTGCGCACGGATGCGACCTCGTCCTCATCGAAGAGGACACGCACCGCCTCCATGGGCTCGAGGCCGTAGAAATCCAGCACGGCGCCCCGCTCGGCGAACTCTCCGGGGGTCTCCACGAAGTCGACTTTCCGATAACCGGCGCGCAGCAACCCCTCCACGGCCCGGCTGCGAGGCAGGCGCGAGCCGACGCGGAACTCCACGGCCAGACTGGAGAGTTCCGCCGCAGACGGCGCGGGCGCGCGCAGGGCCTCGGGCGTGGCCAACGCTAGGGGAGCTCCGGCGCGCAGCAGCTCGAGGGAAGAGAGTCGCAGGCGGAGGTCGTCTCCGAAGAAGGCGGCGCGCAGGGGCGCGTCCTTAAAAAGGGGTGCTAAGGCTGTGGCCGCGTCCGCCACATCCTCAAGTTCGGAATGCTCGCGGCGCAGCAAGAGCAGCCTCCCGGGGAATCCCTCCCAACGGAAAGGAGAGCCTGCCTCGGGAGTGAGCAGGCAGCGCGCCAGGTAAGCCCAGGCGCCGGGATTGCAAAGTCCGCTGATGAAGCCGGTCATCCGAGATTCTCCGCCGAAGGTCCTGGACCGGCGCCTGCGGTATCGAAGGTTCCGCAGGCACCGTCCGGACGGATTTCCCTACGGCCGGCGCGCATCCATATCTCCCTCAGATATGGCTCGTGTCGGCGGACACCGAGGGCCAAGCGCAGGCCGGTCTTGAGGACCCGTAGGACTTCTTGGTCCGTGCGCGGGCCTTCTCCGTCCAGACCCAGCCTCTGTTCGACATGCTTGACGACTTCGCGGTCCACCATCCCAAGGTCGGCGCGCATCGCGCCCCTGTCCCCAGTCTGGGCATGCAGCAGGGCTCGGTTCCAGCATCCCCACTGCCGGTCCCCGAGACGGACCGCCTGATCGAGATCGGCCTTGGCCTCCCGCAGACGCCCCTTGCGGCGCAGGAGCTCCCCGCGCCAGATGAAGGCCTCGACATCCTTCGATCCCGGGACGATAGCCGAGTCGAGATCGCGCAAGGCGGCCGCCTGATGGCCCCCCTGCAGGTTGGCGGCACCTCTCCAGCAGACCGCCAGCCAGGAACCCAAACGGACCGCCTGGTCCAAGCTGTCCAGCGCCTCCCGCCAGCGCCCCGTCCACAGCAGCGCTTCTCCGTGCCAAGCCAGGACGTGGGCCCGGACCTCGGGCAGATCGGCTTCCAGACGGGAGAACACGTCGAAGGCCTCGGCTTGACGGCCGAGGCAGAGGAGCGATTCCGCCAGCCGGCATCGGGCCCACCAGAATCTCGGCCGGGAGCGTGCGGCAGCGTCGAAATGCCTCCGCGCCTGCGCGCTGCCGCGCGATCCTAAACGGCCGAGGCCGGCGAAATAGAGCATCCATCCGTAGCGCTTCGGGGATGCAGCCGAAAGACGCTCCAGATCCTCCAGGCACCGGAGCTGCCGCGACCCTGCCGCTGGGAGAGCCTTATCCCATCCGCCCAGCCGGCTCCAGAGACAGGTCTTCAGAAAGGCAGGCCAAGGCGACGGCCGCCGGCCCCGTTCCCAGCGCTCCAGCGCCAAGAGCTGGCGTTCGTAGAAAGACCGGTCATAGGGACGCAGCCAGCTCTCCGGCCACGGGAGGGCCAGTCTCTCGAGGACCGTATCGTTGTCGGCTCGGGCGATGAACTCCTCGGCGGCGCGGAAGGCCCGCTGATAGTCACCTAGCGCGACCCCGGCGCAATACCGGCGCAGAGGCTCGTCATGGACCGGGGCGCGGCGCAGATAGCTTCTGAACCGGTCCCGCATCAGGTCGAATCTCCGCAGCTTGCCATAGACCCAGCCGAGCTGGAAGTCTCCGGCCGCTTCCCGGCCCGGCTCCTTCCGGATCGCCTCGAGGCAGCGCACGGCCTCCGCGTAGCGGCCTTGGTCCTTCAGGAACTCGACGAGCGGCATCCGCAGTTCCAGGCTGCCTCTGGTCGCCGCGGCCCGACGCAACAGGGTTTCGGCGCCCTCTGCGAGCCCGGAGCCCTGATAAGCCTTGGCGGCTCGCAGCAGCAGAGTGGCCGCCCGCAACAGCAGGGGATGCGCGACCCCATCCCGGCCGCGGTCCGGACGCCCAGGACCCAAGGAGACCAGGACTTGGCGCAGGTGGGCATCCGCCGACTCAAATCTCCCGGAATCGAGGCAGGCCTCGGCGCAAGCCAAGAGGGCATCGGCGTCGTCTGGGACAAGAGCCAGCGACTCCTGGAAAAGAACCAAGGCCTTCCGGCCCAACCCACAACCCCGATAACCCTTACCCACCCGGAGCAACAGAGAAGCCGCGGTCGCGCGCTGGCTGCGGCTCAGACGACCCGGTCCCGAAACCCGCAAGGCCTGGTGCAGCTGCGCATCCGCGGCCTCGGGTCTGCCGGAATCGAGACAGAACTCAGCGTAGGCCAAGAGCACGCGGGCATCGTCCGGAGCCAGAGCCAGCGCTCCCAGGAACCGCGTCTCAGCCAGGCGCCGTCGGCCGCTCTTCCACGAGGCCATCGCCTGATTCAGCCGTTCCTCGAAAGCATCCGACTTTCGGCCGATGACGAGGCCCCCGGCCTCTGTAGGCTTGTGTCCTTTCAAGGCCAGATCGAGCAGACAACGGGCGGCAGCGGAAGCCGGGGCGAGCGCGAGAGCCTTGCTTAAGAGCGCCTCGGCATCCTGCGTGCGGCCTTGCTTGAGATAGAACTCCCCGCACTTGACATACGCCTCGGGCCGAGACGGGTCCCTGTCCAAGGCCTGCTGGAATTGTTTCTCCGCCGCCTCTGCACGTCCGAGGCCGGCCAGGAGCGTGCCCATGATGAGGTGCGTCCCAGCTCGGCCTGGATCAAGAAGAAGGGCTTGGCGGCAGCACTCCAGGGCCTGCCGTTGCCTGCCTTGGCGGACGAGGTTCTCGCAGAGGAGCAACTGGACATCGGCGCTCCCGGGCAAGAGCCTGGCCGCCTCTTGGAACCGCGCCTCTGCCTTCTCCAGGAAGCCGAGCTTTTCCTCGATGCGCCCCAAAGTGACGTAGGACTT
>Ga0073936_10004498_pt1 | contig 19299 bp, 15 predicted proteins | sample AliMusrvi5mmetaG_FD_87041 | JGI IMG/M metagenome (GOLD analysis project Ga0073936, IMG submission 87041) | Freshwater lake bacterial and archeal communities from Alinen Mustajarvi, Finland, to study Microbial Dark Matter (Phase II) - Alinen... | ecosystem: Environmental > Aquatic > Freshwater >... | reverse complement strand
CGCCGGATCTTCGACAACATCCGCAAGGCCATCGCCTACATCTTCGCCATCCACGTGCCGATCGCCGGCATGTCGCTCCTGCCCGTGCTGCTGGGGTGGCCGCTGGTGCTGCTGCCGGTGCACATCCTGTTCCTGGAGCTGATCATCGATCCGGCCTGCTCGACCATCTTCGAGGCCGAACCGGAAGAAGCGGACATCATGCAGCGTCCGCCGCGCGATCCGCGCGAACCGTTGTTCAGCCGCGGTTGCGTCCTGTCCAGCATCCTGCAGGGACTCAGCGTGCTGGCGATCGTCGTGGCTGTTTTCGCCATCGCCTGGCATCTCGACCGCGGCGAACGCGAAGCGCGGGCGCTGGCCTATACTACCCTGATCGTTGCCAACCTGGGGCTGATCCTGACGAACCGTTCCCGCACACGGACGATCCTGGCCACGCTGCGCACGCCCAATGCCGCGTTGTGGTGGGTGCTGGGCGGCGCCACCGTGTTCCTGTCGCTGGTGCTGGCCGTGCCCGCGCTGCGGGAAATCTTCCGGTTCGCGCCGCTGCACCTGCCGGATATCGTCATCTGCCTCACCGCCGCCTTGCTTGCCATCTTCGGCTTCGAAGTGGCCAAACGACTCCGCCACGGGTAATCGGAACTGGAAAAGAGGCGTGGTTTGTGTCATTCTTTTTCCTCAACGGATTTTCCGGAACGGCAAATCCCGTCAAGGACCGAGATTGCATGAGCGCCGACAACAAGCCACTCTACAAGGTCGTCGTGGAAGCGGGTCCGAACCGGAATTGCGAATTCGCGATTCCCGCCGCGGGCGCGCGCGTCGGCCGCTCCAGCCAGAACGACATCGCCCTGACCGATCCGCTCCTGTCGCGGCATCACTGCCGCTTCGAGCTGCGTGGCGCCGAGTTGTGGCTGGTCGATCTCGCCAGCGCGAACCAGACCCTGGTCAACGGCAAGGTCATCGAGGACAGCCGCCTGCAGGTGGGCGATGCCGTGCAGGTGGGCGACACCGTCATGCGCGTCGTTGCCATGGGCGGCGCCACACCCGCCACGCCGGTTGTCCCCCCCGCAATCGCCGCCGGCGCCACCCCGTCTGTGCCCGCATGCCTCCCGGCGGTCCCCGCCGAAAAGCCGCTGATCGACCTGGGGCTCGACCGCCGCGACGAACAGCCGTCGTCCGCCCGCCACAACCTGCGGCCGCTGCTCTGGTCCGTGGCCGGCGTCGCCGTGCTGCTCCTCGGCGCCGTGTATTTCATTGACACCGGCGGCGGCAAGCCGCCGCCGCGGCAGATCGCGGAAGTCGAGGATCTCACGCTCCAAATCCAGTACGAGAAGATCGAGGCGGACCCGGCCGGCGTCTTCCGCTACGAGCTGTCGCTCGCGCCCGACAACGCCATCGCCGTCCGCATCGACGACCTGAAGCAGAACAACCATCCACGCAAGGAGGGCAGAATCAAGGACGCCGAACGGGTCAGGGACCTCGCGCGGGAACTCCTGGCCAGCGGGTTCTTCAAGCTCGATGCGTCGTATGCCGGCATCAACCCCCAGCCCGGCGCCTTGAACGCATGGGATCTCACCATCGTCGTCGGCCGCAAGACGCACCACTGCCGCGTCGTCAACCGCCTGGAACCCGAAATCTTCCGCACCGTCCGCGAACGCATCGAAACCTTCGGCCAGAACGAACTCGGCATCTGGGCCATCCAGTTCTCGCGCGACAAGCTGGTGGATCTTGCCGCCGAGACCTTCCGCGTCGGCCGCAAGAACTACGACGAGCGCGAGATTCAGTATGGCAACCTCTACCAGGCCATCAAGAACTTCAAACTGGCGTCGTTCTACCTCCAGACCGTGGAACCCAAGCCCGAGTTCTTCGCCGAAATCGCCGAAGCCTCGCGCAAGGCCATCGAGGAACTCGACCAGCGCTACAAGGAGCAGAATTTCCGCGCCGACCGCGCCATCAACATGCAGGAATGGCAGACTGCCGCGCAGGAACTGCGCGTGCTCCGCGAACTGGTGCCGGACCGCGACGACGACCGCTACAAGGACGCCACGCGCAAACTGGTCGATATTGAACCGCGTCTCAAGCCGCACAGAAAATGACCGCCCCGGAGAGTCCGCCATGAGCCGCATCCCGCACTCCGCACGCCGCACTCCGCATTGTCGAGCTTGCCTGCTGCCGTTGGCCGCCGGCCTGCTGCTGGCCATTTCCTGCGCCCGCGAAACGGAACCGCCGCCGCCCGTGGGTCGTTTGCAGATCACCTCCGATCCGCCCAAGGCCACGGTGCTGATCGACCGGCAGGTGCGCGGCGAAACGCCGCTGACCCTGCCGAAAGTTCCGGTCGGCCAGCACCTGATCACGGTGCGAAAACAGGGCTTTGTCGACGCCTGGCAGACGACGGAGCTGCTGGGCCAGGACACGCGCGAGATCGAATGCAAGCTCGAGCCGCTCACCGGCCTGCTGCTGCTGCAAAGTTCGCCCTCCAACGCCGATGTAACGGTCAACGGCGTGGCGCTGGGAAGCACCCCCCTGCTCGTCAGCACACTGCCCATCGGCACACACCGCATCAAAATCGCCTCGCCTGGCTACCAACCCAAGGAAGTGGAGGTACTGCTGGAGGACCGCTCGCCCGTCCGGAAACAGGTCGATCTTGTCTCCGACTCGGCTTCCCTGACCGTGGAGACGGACGCCGAAGGCGCCAGCATCCGCATCAACGGCATCGACCACGGCGGTTCGCCCTGCACCGTGGACCGGATTCCGGAAGGCGAGGCCACCGTGGAACTCCATGCCGACGGATATTCGCCGCTCGTGCAAAAAATCAAGCTTGCCGCCGGCGAGACGCAAAAAATCAAGCTGCCGATGACGCCGATCCCCGCCGCGTTGAAGATCATCTCCATCCCGGACAAGGCGCGTGTGTACGTCAACAACGAACCGCGCGGACAGACGCCCCTCGAACTGGCCGATCTCGCACCCGGAAAATACCGCGTGCGCGTGGAAATGGACGGGTATGACCCGGACGCGCGCGACGTCGAACTCGCGCGTGGCAGCCGGAAGAGCGAGGAGTTCCGCCTGACCTCCAACGTCGGCAAACTGGAGCTGATCACCGAACCGGATCGCGTCACGGTCCTTCTGGACGGCAAGAAGATCGGTGAAACCAAGGCCAAGGCCGATGCCACCACCAATATTTCGGATCCGCTGCCGGTGGATGCGATTCCCGCCGGCGAACACGAACTGCGACTGGTGCGCAAGGGGTATGTCGAGATCAAGCAGAAGATCCAGGTCGAACAGGGCAAGACGCTGCCGCTGAACGTGAAACTCACGCGCCGCTTCGTCCCCGACTGCCTGGTGGTCACCATTCATGGCGCCGAATTCCGGGGCATGCTCGATGCCGCATCCGACGACGCCATTCGCCTGGAAACCGCACCGGGCGTCATGTCCACAATCCCCGTCAAGGACGTGAGGTACCAGCGCGTCATCCGCGAAGACGGCTCGCTGGAATAAATTTTCCGCTTCGGAACATGACTGTCATGGATTGGAAAATTACGGAACATGACCGGCCGATTCTGCTGGCGTTAGCGCACCGGGTGCGGGCACTGGCAGACAGTCCGCGCAACCAGGAGATTGTGCGGCAGTGGCACCTGTACGATGCCGGCAAGGCCGAACGCCCCCTGATTCAAACCGAACTGGACGGCGGCCCGCAATTGGTTGTTCCAGGCTTCCGCTTGCATTGTGAGGAGAACTGGGCGCAGAAGCAGGAAGCATCTTTCCTTTATACGCTGATTCACGCGGACACGATCCAGGACGACTGTCCGGTGGATCCTTTTGTGAATCTCCCCTGGCAATTTTCGATCAGCGACTACGGCATTCCTTTTCACAGCACCAAGCCGGAAGACACCGGGGTTCGAGGCGCAGTCCACATCGATGCCGTCATCGCGGATCTTTCGAAGGACTTTCACAAACTCACGCCTCGTACGTTCGGAGTCAACCGCGAGGCCTCGCTGGCGGCCAAGGCTTTTCTGGAAGACTTTTATGGGGGTGTCCTGGGCGTTCGCCTGCGAGGCAATCCCTGGTGGACCTTGGGCCTTACCCAGACGGCTGTCAAACTCATCGGCTTGGAATCGCTCATGGTGTCCCTGTACGACCAGCCGGAGAATCTGCATCGTCTCATGTCTTTTTTGCGCGACGATCATCTGGCATTGCTGCAATGGCTGGAGCAGGAAGGCTTGCTCAATCTGAATAACGAGGGAGACTACATCGGTTCCGGCAGCCGCGGGTACACGCGCGCGCTGCCCCAAGCGGACTGGACACCGGGAAGTCCGGTGCGCCAGCGGGATATCTGGGGCCTCATCGAGTCGCAGGAGACCGTCGGCGTCGGCCCGGATCAGTACGCGGAGTTCATTTTCCCGTATGAGAATGCCATCGCGCAACAACTGGGCCGGGTTTATTACGGGTGCTGCGAACCGGTCAACACCCGCTGGCATGTGCTGCGGCAGATGGCCAACCTCAAGCGAGTCTCCATTTCTCCCTGGTGCGACCAGGAATTCATGGCCCGGGAAATGGGCGGACATTACGGTTTTTCCCGCAAACCCAATCCGTCCATGGTCAGCACAACGATATTCGACGAGCGCCTGATCCGCAATGACCTGACCACGACCATGCGTCTGGTCAAGGAGCACGGATGTTCGTTGGAGATCGCGATGAAAGATGTGCATACACTGAACGGCGAACCCGACCGGCTAACCCGGTGGGTTCGGATTGCGCGCGAGACGTCGGCGGAAATTTTCGGCGCCGGCTGATGCTTTCTGGAATCGCCTCCATGCGCTTCTCCCTGATTGTCCTCTGCTACAACAAGCTCGCCTGCACACAGCGCTGCCTGGGCGCTGTGGTGCAGAACTCCGTGGTGGACGAGCCCTGGGAACTGGTGGCGGTGGACAACGGTTCCACGGACGGCACACGCGCCTGGCTCACGGACGAACTGAAGCCCATGGCTGCGCGCCGCAACCTGCGCGTCACTGTGCTGGCCAACGACCGCAACATCGGCTGCTCCACCGCCCGCAACCAGGCCATTGCCGCCGCCACCGGCCACTATCTCGCCTTCCTCGACAACGACGTCGCGCCCCGCACGCGCGACTGGCTCCCGCGTCTCGCGTCAGCTTTGGAGGCCCATCCGCGCGCCGCCCTTGTCGGCCCCAAGCTTGTTTATCCACACCCGCCGCACAACATCCAGTGCGCAGGCGTGGGCATCTCCCGGCGCGGCCATGTCTGTTTTCGCGGCCGCGGCGAGCCGCGCGATGACCCGCGTTTCAACCGGCCGGAACCGGTGCAATGCCTCATCAGCGCCTGCCTGCTGGCGCGGGCGAATCTCGTGCGGGAGAACGGCGGGTTCGACGAGGCGTTCAATCCGGTGCAGTTCGAGGATTTCGACCTTTGCTACCGGCTCCGCCACCAGGGCTGGGAGGCGCGCTACCATCCCGAGGTCGAGATGTACCATTTCGAAAGCGTCACCACACAGGGCACAACTTCGCTCGCCAATCCTGCCGTGATCGTGCGCAACGGCTTGACTTTCCAGCGCCGCTGGCGTCAACTGTTTGCCCACGAGGACGGCCCATCGGAAGAAGCCTGCCGTTGGCGGCAGGTGCCGGCGGCGCCGTTGGATGCAATCGGAGAATTGCCGCTGGTGTAGTAGGAGGCTGTTAGGCTGAAGGCAGTTAGACTGTTAGGCTTGGCAGCCAACACGTTGCGATATTTTTGAAATGCCATCATTGGGTGCGTGCATTTCAGTGCATAACTCATTCGTTTTCAACCTAACAGCCTAACAGTCTTCAGCCTAACAGCCTAGGAGCCCAATGACCAACGCCGCCATCGAAGCCAAGCTCAAGAACATGATCGTCGACCGGCTCTTCCTCAAGGTGAAGCCGGAGGAAATCCCGAATGACGTTTCGCTGATGGACGCCTACGGTGTGGATTCCGTCAGCCTGCTCGAACTGGTCGTGGGGTTGGAGGAGGCTTTCGGCGTGCAGATCGAGGACGGCGATTTCAATGTGAAAAATTTCACGACCGTAGCGGCGCTGCGCGATTTTGTGCGCGCGCATCTGCCGGGTTGAGCTCCCGCAACTGACTACTGACCGAATTCTGCTCTCGGCCCGGGGCGGCCCGGAGCTACGGCTTCCTCGCCATCGGGTCCATCCACACCAGTTCGACCGGATGTGGCTGGATCGCCAGCGCCTTGCGGATGGCCTCGTCGTACTTGGGCAGCTCGGCCATGCGCTGGACAATGGCCGGCGCGCGCTGGGTTTCGATCTGCGCCTCGATTTCCTTTTTGTTCGTGACAAAGTCGGGAATGCTGTAGGTCGCCCGTATCACGCCGCTAAAAATCTTATCGTGAAAGTAGTGATTCTTGGCCTCCACCGCAGCGACGACCGCCTTGACCTGCGCCGCCACCGGACCTTCTTTCAGCGCGGCATCCGCAAGATTGACCCCCTGCGCCAACATCGTGTCCGTGGCGTTCGTGACTGTTTTGCCGCCCAGCCGAATCGCATACGAGCCGGGTTTCAGGCCGGTGACTTTCAACTCGTACACATTGAGATCCTGCAGGATGTGCGTCCATGACAGGATGGGCTCGGCCCCTGCCGGGAAAAAGGGAAGCGCGGCATCCAACTGCTGGAAGCGAAGCACACCGTTGGTTCCGGTCGCCAAGCCCGTGACCTGGCATTGCGCGGTTTTCACGACCTTCATCTGCGCCGCGTCGATCTCGACAGCCGAGACCAGCGGAGGGAAGTTCATGGCCTGCAGGATGGACGCAGCCATCAGCGCCTGTCCGGGAGGGCCTGGATGTACCTTGTCGCCGCCCATGATGCGGCGTTTCGGATCGGACGCGCGCGCCTGATTCATCACCTGCAAATACGGATGAAACTGGTCCACGAATAACCCGTGGTTGGCCTCGGCAACCGCTTTCACGCCTTCCGAAAACTTCTCCAGCGTGGCCGCATACCCCTCGATGGCAGGGCCATCTTCCACCTTCTCCACCGGCTGGGGTGTAACCCAGGCGACGCGAATCTGGTTGCTGCGCGCCTGATTGGCAATCCCCTGCAGCCCGTTGGTGTAGGTCTGGAAATCCCCTTCGTTGAAGCCGCGATAGTTGCCGTCGTTCATGCCAAAGTCGACCGTCATGGCCGTCGGCTGCAGCGGGACCGTATCGCGCGCAAACCGGGCGTTGCCGCCGGTCGAGCGGTCGCCGCCGATGCCGACATTACGGAAGATGAGGTTCCAAGCCGGGAAGCGGGTCAGCGTCCACAATTCCACGTAGGTGCTGTACAAGTGTTGTTCCGTGATGCTGTCGCCCATCATCGCGACGCGGTCGCCATCCCGCAGAAAGAAGGGCGCTCCGGACGTGTCAGCGGCGCCTGCGGCGCAGGCCCAGGCGATGATGCCAGCGGCAAACCAACGGCATCCGAACAGTGAAGATTTCATGCGTGCGTCTCCTGATCGTAGTGTATTGTTTCCAAAATCACGATGCAACCGTCGGCTTGGGTTCCGCAATGGACGCAGCGGCAGGGGCGGGTTGCTGTGTCGCGGCGGTGGCGGCGGCATAGAGCGCTTCGCGCTTCTCCATGTCGTCCTTCGTGGCGCCGACAAAATCCTGCGATTCCTTTTCCGCGAGGAAGTAGCGTTTGCAGGCCTTGCAGACATGCCATTTTTTGTGAATTTCCCAGATTTTCCGGTTCGAACCGTTTTCCAGGCGATAGGCATGGCCGGAAGCCCCGCGCAGATAGTTGTTTGCCGTGCAGTCGCGCGCCGTCGGGATAGTGTGCAGGAGGCCCAGCGCGTCGTGACACCGGGCGCAGGACGACGCGTCGGGCTTCTGCTTAAGTTTCCAGAACAGGTAGCCGGACGCCAGCAGCCCCAAACCGCCCAGCGCCATGAGCCCCTCGCCCACGATTTTCGATTTCAGCAGCCGGAATAGAATGAACCCGATCATCAGGAGGACGCCGCCGATCCAAATGACCCCCATGGCGTCGGCTTTCTGTAATCCGCCACGCGCCTGTTCCGCTTCGTGGTCGTAGGTCCACCCCTGAAATTCGACATCCTCCGGTTTCAAAAGCGCAGGTAGACGGCGCGGTTTCGGCTGCGTCGCCGTCTCGCCGGCAGGAGTGGGTGTTGCCGGCGCCGATGCGGCAATTGCCGGTTGTTCGGCAGACGTGTTCACCTTGGCCTTGCACTGCGGGCAGGTGACTTGTTTGGGTTTGACGGCGAAACTGACGCGAAATTTTTTACCGCACGCGCTGCAATCCAAAGTCAACTCGGTCATAGCCCCTCCACGACTGCCCAACCGAACCCGAATTATGGCTGCTTCGTCTGCTGGCGCAGCTTGAAGATCCGTTCCATCTTCTGGCTGATATCCAGGTATCCAATATCGGCGCTGTAAACCTCGCGGTAGCAGTTGAAGGCTTTTTCGTGATTGCCGGTCGCCTCGTAAATTTCGCCGAGGTCGAAAAGCACCTTCTTCCGGTTGTCGTCCATGATCGGAAGCAGGTCCAGCGCGGTCTCGAGCTGCATGAGGGCGATGTCGTCCTGTCCCTTGGCGCGGAAGGAACGGGCGAGGAAGAAGAGCGCGTCCGTGCGCTCCTTGGGGCTGCGCTGGGCAAGCTGGAGCTGCTGGATGGCCTCGTCGTAGCCTTCGCGCTCGTAGTAGAGGACGCCCAGTTCGTACCGCAGCCGCAGGTCGTTGGGGTAGTTCTTCACGCGCAACACGAGATCGTCAAACACGAACTGCCGCTTCTCCTGCTCCAGTTGATCCGCTGCGTTCGTGTCGTTTTTCGCGCGCAGCGCCTCGATGCGGGCGGCGTAATCCCGTACGCGCGCCTCGGTCAGCGAGCGGTCGAGTTCGGGATCGGCCGTGGCGATCTTGCGGGCTTTTTCCAGCGTCTCGATGGCTTCGGCGTAGCGCTTGAGCTGCAGGAAGACGCGGGCCAGCGCGCGGTAGTAATTCAGGTTGTTGGGTTCCACCGTGATTTTGGCGCGCCACTCGTTGATCATGATGTCGGCGTCGGAGCCAACCACCTGCGCCTTGTTCTGGATGTCGATCTTCTTGGCCTGATCCTGGTTTGAGATGCGATCGGTGAATTTTCCCTGACCTTCCGCCGATTCATCCCATCCGCCGGTCTTCATGGAGTAGTGGGCTTCGGCATCCTTCAGCAGCTTGAGCACGTCCGCAGACATGGGGCGTTCGGCCAGAACCTTGCTGTACGAGTCGCGGGCCTTGCCATAGTCCTCGGTCTTCATGTAGGAATCGCCCAGGCGCTTCTCGATATCCATATCCTGCGGATCGTGTTCCGAGGCCGCTTCCAACGTCAGGATGGCGGCATCCATCTGGCCGGCCGCCTCGGCGACGTCTGCGAACAGATAGACGGACCTGCGTTGCAGCGGGTTCTGCTTGAGCAGCTTTTCGGCTTCAAACAACGCCCGTTCCATTTTTCCAGCCTGGAACAGCGCCGTGACCTTGAGATAGGCCGGCAGGCTGGTCCATTCGCCGAGCTTGCTCATGAGACCGGACTTGGGGGGTGATTTCTTGATCTTCTGTATCTCGGCTGCGCGCAAAAAACGGCGGGCGCGAATGAAACCGGGGGAGAGTTCCACGGCGCGCAGCAGAAGGTCGATGGCGATGTCCAGATTTCCGCGTTCAAAGGTCGCGAAGCCCTTGTTGAACAGCGTCTGCGCCAATTGAGCGTTCTGTTCGTTCGTTTCTTCGGCCATGTTGAATTACCCGGCAGCCTGTCCCCGCGGCAACAACAGCCGCGTTCTGACTCGTACGAAACGCTACACTTTTTAGTACGATTCCGCGCAATCGTCAAGCACCGCATGCCCGAAAGTGCGAGAGTGGCGCGCGAGGTATGTCAGCGCCGGACACCAAGATCGCCGAGATGCAAGAGAACACAGAGTCAAATGCCGTGAATGTGACTCGTTCTTTCTCTGTGTTCTCGGTGTCCGCATTCGAATCCCTCGCACCCAACTCTCACAAAACGGGGGCCGGCCACAGCTCCTGCAGCCAGGTTTCGCAGGCGCGCGTCCATTCGCGGGCCGTGCCGGGATGGTTGCGGCCAAGCCCGATTCCGTGCGGAGCCGCCGGATAGACGTGCAGCGCAAAAGGCACGTGGACGTCCGATAAGGCCTGCGCATAGAGCAGGCTGTTCGCCACCGGCACGCCGTCATCGTTGGCGGAATGCCAGAGAAAGGATGGCGGATTGCGCGGCGTGACGGTGTTCTCGAGGGAAAGCTGACGCTGCAGCGCAGGGTCCGGGTTTTCGCCAATCAGGTTGACCATCGAGCCGCGGTGGCCACACGGCCCGAACGACACCACCGGGTAGCAGGCAATCAACGCGTTCGCGCGGGAGGCGTGGCGCGCCACTGGATCGGCGGCGGCCGGGTCGCCGTCATCGCCGAAATTCGCGACGGAACAGGCCAGGTGTCCGCCGGCGCTGAACCCCAGCACGCCGATGCGATCCGGCGCCACCCGCCACGCGGCGGCATGACGGCGGACCAGCCGCAGGGCGCGCTGCGCGTCGGCCAGCGGCGCGGGGTGGCGCCACGGGAAAACCCGGTAGTGGCAGACCAGCGCATGCACGCCGATGCCGTTCAGCCATTCGGCCACGGGATCGGCCTCGTGCGGCGCGCGCATGCAGTAGCCGCCGCCGGGAAGGACCACCACCAGCGGACGCGGCGCGTTCCCTTCGAGCAGGAAGAGCTTGAGGTGCGGCGTCTCCTGTGCGCGCTCGTGCCGCTCCTGGCCGGGAACGATGACGCCAGGCATGGAATCGGACCAGAGAGGCATTGTTTCGCCACGCGCCGACATGCAAGTCTCCTGTTTGGGCGAACCGCAAAAATATCGAGTGAGGCGTTTCCAATTAATGTGAGTCGCTTACCGCCAGTACCCCGGCCGCCATGCTCTTCGCCCGTGCGAGATTTCCCAGCCGCCGACGATCCAGACCGCATGCGGATGGGGAGGCACGGCCCAATGTCCGCCGCACCACACCCAGCCGCTCCCGCACCACATCCAGGCGCCGCCGACCCAGATATAGTCCGGTCCGGGCGCCACAACGACGGTTTCCGCCACGGGGGGGGGCGGTTCGCTGACCACGGTCGTCTCGGTCGGCGGCGTCACCGCGCTGGACGGCGTGTTGATCATGAAGTCGATGACCTTCTCGCTGACCTTGGCGTTCTTCAGGGAGATGATATCGGCCGTGCCCAAATGGTAGACCGTGCCCGTGTTGTGGATCTGGCTGATAATCAAGTCGTCGCTCACGCCAGCCTGGGCCAGCGCCTTGACATCTTCGATGCCGAGCGGCTGGCCTTGCTCCACGCGCTGCCATGTCTGCGGCGCCGCAGCTTGCAGACGCGCCTGCTGGGCCTGGTCCATGCCGTGCCCGATCAGGCCGCCGACGATGACACCCGCGGCGGCGCCGATTGCCGCGCCGACGCCAGGATGCCTTGCCACCGCACTGCCGATAATCGCCCCTGTGGCGCCGCCAACCAACGCGCCGGTGGCGGTATTGTCCGGCTGGCCCTGCGGCGACACGCAGCCGGCCAGCGCCAAAATGCCGGCGACAACGAGATTTGCACGATGCGTCTTCATAAAACAGATCCTTATCAGGCCCGTGATTTTTTAACTATACCGAGCGCTCCGGCGTCTTGTCAAATGAGGGAACGGCGTGAAAGGAATCAGAGGCCGTGAAACAATCCTTTCGCGCCACGGGGTGACGCTCCCACAGATACGCAAACGTCCGTCGATTGTGGGAGCGCCACCCCGTGGCGCGATATTTTCACAGCTTCTGCCCGTGGCGTGTGCGTCAGCCAAGCAGATGGCGGATGACATCCGCAGCCGTGTAGTCGGGATTTTCGACGGTGCAGAAGCGGCTGACGCCAAGAAAGTCATCGCCCAACGTAACCAGGCACGGTTCGCGGCTCCCATTGGGGAGCACCTGCCCCATGCCGATGTTGGCGAACAGACCATTGCAGACGCACTTTCGACCGGTGATGTCGGCCGGTTTGCCGCCCTTGGCGAGAAAACTCGTTTCCGGCTCGGCGGCGCAGCGATAACCAAAGCTGCCATCTTCCTTGAGGTAGATTTCCCGCAGGTAGCCGAGATCGCACACGCGATTGCGCTGCAGGTAAACGTCCGGTTCGGAAGCCGAACCGTCCACCTGGGCGACCTTAAAAGGGAAACCGGCCGGAGATGCCAGCGGATCAGTGAAAACAAAGGCTTCCCCGGCAAATGCCTTGCGGATCAGTTCGTGCCGGAGTTCGGGCATCAGTCCGGATTCGACGCAAAGCGCAAACGCGGTTCCCACCTGCACACCGGCCGCACCTTCGGCCAGCGCCGCCTGCAGTCGTTCCGGCGTGGCGTATGCGCCTCCCAGCCAGAAGGGGAGGCCCAGTTTCCGCATCACGGCCAGATCCACGGTGTCGCGCGGCCCATAGATCGGCTGCCCGTCGGGCGTCAGGTGCAGTTGTCCGCGAGGCGGCGCGTTGTGCCCGCCGGCCAGGGGACCTTCAATCACAAACCCCTCGATGCTGCCGCTGGCGCGCCGGAGCATCATCGTGGCCAACGAGTCTGCGGAAATGATCGGCAGAAAATCCGGCCGCCGCAGGGGCGGCAGCGAAACATTCGGTTCCGCAAACACCGCCGGGTCGAAGACCTTGCGCGAGTCCGTGTCCGGCAGCGCGCCTGCCACGCGGATCGGATAGGCTGCGGGCTGGTGGCTGGAAAGGTTGTCGAGCACGCGGGGCATTTCCAGGGGAATTCCGGCTCCCACGATGACCACGGCCACGCCCGCCAGCATGGCGCCATAGATCGAGGGGAGATGCGGCAACTGGATCTTCTCCAGGTAATTGATGCCGACAGGGTTGGCGTGGCCTTCTCGCGCCAGGAAGACCTCCACGTAGTTCGCCACCATGCACAGTTCGTCCATCCAGTTCCGCCCCTTGACGGTATGCTGGCCGACCAACTTGTAGGATGATTCCGGTTTTTTGCCTCCGGGAACGAACAACGCGTCCTGGATGCGCCTGGCCACTTCGGGAAAGGGGAAATTCTGGAGCGCCCGGCGGATGTGCCCGCCCGGGTCTCCGTCCTGCAGACGACGCGCAAGAATCTGGTCCAACCCGGTGCCGGACACCACGCCGAGCTGGCCGAGTTTGGAAACGCTCTGCGCGAGGCGCCAGTTGGACACGCCGACGCCCATGCCGCCTTGGATGATTTTTGGGAGGGAGATGTGCATTGCAACGATTAGTATGGACTTTATTCCGGCGGACAGCCACAACAATGAGACTCGGATTGACAATCCGCGCGTGGCGGAACAGACTGCCCACGAATATGCCCGCCAATCCCACACTGCCGTCCGCGCCACTCACCCTGCGCAACACCGTCTTTTCGCCCCCGCTTTTCAGCGCCCCCATGGCCGGCATCACCCACAGCGCTTTCCGTCGCCTGCTCGCCGCGTATGGCGGTTACGGCGCCCTATGGACCGAAATGCTGTCCGCAAAAAACATCCTGGCCGAAAATGTTCTCGCATCCCCCTGGCTCAAGCGCTCCCCGCAGGAAGGCAAGGTGATCTATCAACTTCTCGTCGTCGACGTCGACCGTCTGCCCGAAATCCTTGACCGCCTCGCCGTGCTGCATCCCGACGGAATCGATCTCAACATCGCCTGCCCCGCCCCCGGCATCCGACGGCAACGCGGCGGCGCCGACCTTTTCGAGGATGCCGTCCGCTTGCGCGACATTGTCCGCGTCCTGCGACGCAACTTTGCCGGCCCCCTCCTGGTCAAGACCCGCCTCGGCCGGCAGACGCCCGACTGGCGCGAAAAGCTGCGCGACCGCCTGCGCCTGCTGGAGGACGAAGGCGTGGATGCGCTCACCCTGCACCCGCGCTACGCCGAGGAAAAGCTCAAGCGCTCCGCGCGCCACGCCCTCTATGCCGAACTGGCCGCCGAAACCCGGCTGCCCATCATTGCCAATGGCGACATTGTGAGCCGTGACTACGCCCGCAGCCGTGCAGCCCAACTGGCGCCTGCCGCCGGACTCATGATCGGCCGCATGGCGGCCGCGCAGCCGTGGTTCTTTGCGAAGTGGCACAACCCCGGACTCGCCGTGGATTATCTGGCCGTGTGGAACCGCCTGTGCGACTACATTGCCGAGGATTTTCCCGCCCGCCAGGCATTGGGACGGATCAGGATCGTCACGCCCTACTTTGCCCGCAACTTCCTCTTCGGCCACACCTTCTTCGCAAAGATCCAGTCGGCGCCCGATCTCGCCACTGCCCGATCCCGCGCCACGGAGTTCCTCTCCCAGGATCCCGCGCCCGCCACCCACGTAACCGTGAACGGCATCTAGGCGTCCAACGTTCCCGGCAGCAGTCCCAGCGGAAGGGCCGCGGGACGTTTGCAGGTGCTGGCGAGCGTGATGGCCTTGCCTTTCGCCGAGGCCTCGGCGGCCGCCTCCATGGCGTCGAGCACATGGAAGGCCAGTTCGCCGCTGGCGCGGTGCGGACGGCCGGACCGGATGGCATTGGCCATGTCGGCGACGCCGATGCTGCGGCTGTTGTCCGTATAGCCGTGCGTCAGCGGAACGTCCTGCCAATCCTTGCCCTTGCCGCCGATGCGGACCGGTCCGCCGAAGGTGTTCGGATCCGGCACGCTCAGCGTGCCCTCGGTGCCGTAGATCTCGATGCGCGGCAATTGCGCGGCCCGGACGTCGAAGGACATGATCATGGAGCAGATCGCGCCCTGTGCGAAATCCAGCACCGCCGCGTAGTGGGTCAGCGCCTTGACCTTCATGATCTTGCCGTTCAGGGGCTGGCTGGTGATCATGCGCTCGGCGCGCGTGGTGCGCGCGGAACCGCTGACGCGTTTGATCGGGCCCAGCAGGTTGACCAGCGCCGTCAGGTAATAAGGGCCCATGTCCAGCATCGGTCCGCCGCCGATGTCGTAGTAAAATTCCGGCGACGGGTGCCAGCTCTCGTGCCCGGCACAAACCATGAAGGCCGAGGCCGCGACCGGCTGGCCGATCCAGCCGTCGTCAATCAGCTTCCGGCAGGTCTGGATGCCGCCGCCGAAAAAGGTATCCGGCGCCGAACCCACGCGCAGATGTTTCGACTTGGCCAGCGCCAGGATTTTCTGTCCGTCCTTGCGCGTGACCGCCAGCGGCTTTTCGCCATACACATGTTTGCCGGCATGGAGCGCCGCCAGCGCCACTTCCGCGTGCGCCCGGGGAATGGTCAGGTTGACCACAATCTCGATCTCGGGATCCGCCAGCAACTCCTTGACCGTGCAGGCCTTGGGAATTTTGAATTCATCCGCCTTGGCCCGGGCCCGGTCCATGTCCAAGTCCGCGCAGGCGGCTATTTCGAGATTCCGGAACGTCTGCCCGGCCTTGAAATACGCCCCGCTGATGTTGCCGCAACCTATGACGCCGATTTTTGTTGGTTTCATGACGAACGCTCCTTGGTGTCCTGGGCGTTCAGAATTACATATCGGGTGCCTGCCGTACAAGAAGGATTGGGTGCGATTCCGGTTGGACATCGATCCGGCGCACGCTCAGCCGAAGGCCGCCTCGATCTCCTGGCGCGCGATCGCGACCCAGCGGCCAACGCGGCTGGGATCGCCCTGCACCGTCTCGACATCCTTGAGCGTGATGTCGACGAAACAGTTGCGGCAAGCCTGCAAATCGCGCCGCAGGATCGTGCGGATGCGGTGCTCGTCGAACCCGTAGCTCACCATGTCCGCGGGACTGGGCCGGTAACTCAGCACATAGTCGCGGCCGATCTGTTCCGCGCAGCGCGCCACGTTGGCAAAGGGGGACACGGCGATGCGGCGCAGGTTCGGGATCTGGCGCAGGATGCCGATCTTGTGGGTCAGGTCCTCGCAGCAGCCGTAGGCCACGAGGCCGAATTTGCGCAGGATCGGCAACTGATACTGGAGCAGGAACTCGTTGTGCATCGCGGGCGAAACGCCGGTGTATTCCTGCGCCGCCATGAAGCACCAGAGCTGGCTGCGCCGCACGCCGCGCGCGTTGGCCGCGGAGTCCTGCAACTCTTCGGCATACGGCATGGCCTGGTTCTGGTGGTCGCACAGCCCCCAGTCGCCGTCCGCTTCGGCCTTGTCCTGGGCGCGCAGGACACCGTCGCGCAGGAATGCGAGTAGTTGGTGGTACCACTCCGGCCGGTCCAGCATGTCCAGCATGAGGTGCTCGATGCCGCGCAGAAGGCCAAGGTCGGTCGATAAATCCGCCGTCCACATGCGGTAGTACGGCCCGCGGTCGAGATTGACGGCGATCAGGTCGCCGATGGCCTCCTGCACGCGCACCAGCTTGGCGGCTGTGGCGGCTTCGTCGATCTCGTGGCGCGGCGGCCGCAGCTTCGCGAAGTCTTCCGGCTCGCGGATCGCGTAATCCACCTTGAACGCACCATGCTCCACGCCGCTTTCGATGCGGTGGATTTCCACACCCCACCCCGTGCAGGCATATTCAGCCTCCACGCTGACCCACGGCTCGAAGATGTAGTCGTCGTGGAAGTCGGCGCGGAAGAGTTCGCAACGCAGATGGTTTTCGATGCGACGGAAAAGCGGATCGCGGCACACGCAGCGGGACGCCGCCATCTCGGACCAGCCAAAGGCGCGCACATACATGGGCGGGCGCGCCGGCTGCAGGCTGTTGTGCCGCCGCCACACCTCGCGCCGCCGCTGTTGGTCCTGGTCCCGGCAGAGATCGGCATAGCGTTTGGCCAGTTCGCGCAGCGTGTCCCGATCGGAAGCAGTCGATTTCATCGGAACTCCTGGAGTACGACAAGTGGAACGTATGATAGCAAAGAGCTTCATGCGTTCCAAATATGTCCCGTGAATCATGCGTCTTCGACAGCAATTCTCCTTGTGACCGGCGCCGACGGCGCGGCGCCCTCCATGCGCGCCGTCGCATCCGGCGGTGTTCGGCGCGCCATAATGAGAATTGCTGGCGTTTTCGATTGGCAAGATGGCGGACGGAAGCGCAAAATAAATTCATGACGAGAATTCTGATCGTCGCACTTTGGGTGGCGCTGCTGTCCGGCCTGCGCGCCGTGGCTGCGCCCGCGGCCGGCGCGACCAGTCAGGTCGTGATCGCGAGCTGGAACGTCGAAAACCTTTTCGATCCCTACAACGATCCGGCCAATCCCGGTGCGGTGGATTTCACGCCCGACGGCTGGGCGCACTGGACGCGGCCGCGCTACGCGCTCAAGCTCGACCATCTCGCGGAAGTGATCGCCGCCATGCAGCCGGACGTGCTCTGCCTCACCGAGGTGGAGAACCGGCGCGTGCTGGAGGATCTGGTGCTCGTGCTGCATGCGAAGCGCGGCTACGACCTGCCGGTGATCCTGCATCGCGAAGGGGGCGACCGCCGCGGCATCGACGTGGCCATGCTGGCGCGTTTGGCGCCGGTGGCGACCAACTGGATTGCGCCGGTGCCGCAGCAGCGCGACATCCTGATCGCGCGCTTCGACTTTGCCGGACGCCCGCTGACCGTCTGCCTGAACCACTGGAAATCGTGGCTGGGGCCAAAGGACCAGGATGTGGAAATCCGTACGATCGAGGCACGCGCCGCACGCGCCGAAATTGTGCAACGGCTGGCCAAAAACCCCGCGGCGGCCATCGTGGCTCTCGGCGACTTCAACGACAACGTGGATGCGCCGAGCCTGACACAGGAAGCCGGGTTCGTGCTCTGGAGCCCATCGGCCGTGGTCACGAACCGCACCGCCGTGCTCTTCAACCTCTCCGGCCTGCTGGCGCCCGCGGCGCGCGGCACGTTCTACTACGGCAAGGACCGCGTCTGGAATTCGTTCGACTCCATGAGCGTCAGCCGCGGCATGCTCCCCGGCGCGGTGCGGACCGCGGCGTGGCAGGTGGTGACGAATTCCTACGGACCGTTCGTGCTGCCGCAGCAAAGCGACAAGTATGGACACCCGATGGGGTTTCACCGCTCGCGCAAGAAGGACGAGAATGGCATCATCCACGACGCCTACGTCACCGGCTACTCGGATCACTTCCCGGTGCGCGTCGTGCTGCAGGCAACAGGGCCGTAGCCCCGGCCCGCCCCGGGCCGAGGGCAAAAAAGTCATTGGTCATCGGTCATTGGGGAGACGTGCTGTGGGAGCGCCACCCCGTGGCGCGATGGCGCTGGACCGGCGCATGACCCGGGCTGATCGCGCCACGGGGTGGCGCTCCCACAGCACCGCGGCTACAGAATTCTGCTACTGCGCCATCGGGTCGGTCACGCGTCCCATAAACAAAATGCTGCCCGTGGCATTCTCCTGGATCAAAAACAGGAACGGGTGGTCCGCGCGGAAGACCGGCGGCGGTCTGGGCCTGGATATGGCCAACGAGTGCATGGTGATGGCGGTCGCGGCCGCGGCTTCCGTGCCCTCTTCGTTCACGTCAACAAAAGCCTTCTGCAAAATCCGGGAAATCAAGAGGTCCGGACGGCCGTCCATGCCCGAGAAGTCCGCCCTCGTTGCGTTGAACGCGTCGCTCATGCCCAGCGCCTGCAACGCGTTGTTGAGCAACGCCGCACCCCAGGTGATCTTGAACTTCGGCAGGAACAACTGGACTTTCTGCAGGCGCAGTTGTTGGCGCCACTGCTGCAAACCGCTCACGGAAAGGTCGCCTTCCAGTTCGGCCATGCCATTGGTCGACGATGGCAGCAGCACGAGCATGGAAAGTTCGTTGCCGGCGTACGGCAGTTCGATCACCTGGACAGTCTGCCATTCGCCGTACTTGTACGTGCGCGTGTGGGTCATCAGGGGCGTCTGGACCGGGTCGCCGACCGGCCGGTGGAATGGCGCGTTCTTGGTTTCTTCGGCCTTGAACGGACTTTCCCACGTTCCTTTGAAATAAACCGCATTGACCAGCACCAGACGCGTCAGCGGATCGAGTGGCGCGCCGATGATGTTGGTGATCTTCTTCTGCGTCTTGTCCTCCACCCACTGGTTGATCTGCGCGCGCGCCGCGGGCTCGGCGTGTTCGTAATCCACAGGCGTGATGGTGCTGCCATAGTTCTTCTTCACGAGCGCAAGGTAGTCTTCGAGGAACGGGTAGGTCTTATACGGCCAGAGGGAATTGGCGATGCTCAGCTTCACATGGCCGGCGGTCTGCACCGCGTTCATCTGCGCGGCCAGCGCGGCGAAGGCCGGATGCAGTTCCGCCTGCGGGAGAGAGAAGTGCAGCGCCTTGGCCATCTGCGCGGCGGTTTCGCCCCGCGCGCCGGCATAGGTCATGGCCAGCGCGGTGGAGACGCTG
>Ga0073936_10004492_pt1 | contig 19321 bp, 9 predicted proteins | sample AliMusrvi5mmetaG_FD_87041 | JGI IMG/M metagenome (GOLD analysis project Ga0073936, IMG submission 87041) | Freshwater lake bacterial and archeal communities from Alinen Mustajarvi, Finland, to study Microbial Dark Matter (Phase II) - Alinen... | ecosystem: Environmental > Aquatic > Freshwater >... | reverse complement strand
GGAACTGCCGAGCAGCGCCTCCTGCACCCCATGGTTATCCATGTGGTACATCTTGCCATGCAGGAAGCCGGGATAGCGGACTGACCGGATATCCACCTTGCGCCGGATCCAGTCGGCACAGTCCTTGGCCACCCGACGCTGTTCCAGCCGTTTCTGCAGTTGGAGTTTGGAATCCTCGATATCGAACGCCTTCTTATCAGTCTTGTCCGGATCGATATTCCGGACGAACCGGGGCTCACCGAACAGGAAACGGAGAGAGTCGGCCGATTCCAGATGGGCACGCATCAGATCGTAGGCGTAAATCGTGAAATAGGCTGAAACAAAGGATAATTTTGACCCCGATTGGATTTTCTCCCTCAGAAAATCGCCAACCTTGCCCCGTTTGTGATTATCCCTGATTCCAGAAATGACGTCCATGGCGAACATGGTGCTAAAATGAAGACAATAGTTCAAGCGGGATGATGGGGAGAACGACGATCTGCTCATTCTTTGCCACCAGGGTATAACAAAAGGTTACAACTTTTTTAAGAAGTTGATGACACGAATCGCCTCACGATGTAGCTTTTGAAAAGTAAAGAAGAGGTAAGCATGTGAAATTCTATTTTCATGGCCGCGCTCACACGTGGGTGGCGGAAATTACCGAATCAGTAAAAAGGAGAACCGCATGGCGCAACGAAAGGCTAAAAAGAGTACCCCGGCAGTGAAGCAGGAACCGAATCCCAAGACTCCCGCCCAGACGGCACTGGAGGTGACCTGGCTTTTGAAGGGCAACCTCAAGAATGCCCAGATTGCCTATATCCGTATCGGCACACTCCTCGCCCAGGTGCGGGATGAAAAGCTCTACACCGCCTTGAAACATCCGGATATGGAAAGTTATGCTGAAGAGCGGTTGCAACTCGGCCGATCCTCCCTCTATCGGTACCTCCAGGTTCACGACTGGATGGTCGAGTTCCACCCGAAGTGGCTGGAACCCAAGCCGGAAGGGTTCATCCCCGACTTAACCGATGCCGGTAACCTGATTTGGATCGAGAAGGAGCTTGCGAAAGCCGATCTCAAGCCGGAAACGAGAACGGCATTGGAGGGGGTGCAGAAGAAAGCCATGGAGGGTCAATTGCGAGAAGGCGACCTCAAGCCTTACCTCCAACGTCAGAATACGGCAGTGGCAGGACTCAAGGCCTGTCTGTCGAAACTCCGGCTTTTGCGCAAACGCGCCGCCGAACTGACGAGCATGCCGCCGGAAGTGATCGCGTGCCTCGACCAGGCGATCGAAATCCTCAAGAACGACCACTCCACGCTGTCGGCCAGTCCGGCTCCCGGCGGGTCGCCCACCCGGAGTGGCGCTAAAAATAACGTCGTAACATCTTGAAAAAATGAGTGTTATGAAAAGTCCAGCCGGCTGGACTTTTCTGATTGTAACGGATTATCGAGGAGATTCGGGTGGGGTGAAGGGAAAGACCTGAGCACGGAATTTTAATTTTCCGCTTTGAACTTGAAAGCATCCTCTCTGCTACCTATCATCCCTCCCGTCCTCTTTACCCCCGTAGCTCAGCTGGATAGAGCATCGGATTTCTAATCCGGCGGTCGCAAGTTCGAACCTTGCCGGGGGTGCCAGCTGCCTGCGGCAGCAGACTACAGACCATAGACCCCAGACTTGGATTGAGAGCCTTTTTTTCTTCAGGTCTAAAGTCAGTGGTCTATTGTCTATGGTCTCTCCCTATCTTACAAAGCGATTGTATCGGTCCACTTTATCAGCTACTTTTACGCCATGCAACCGGCTGATCATGCATTATTGATTTTTGATGGCGCCACAGGGACCCAACTCCAGGGGAAGAAGATTCCTGCCTCCGCTTGGGAAGGCAACGAGGGATGTAACGAGTTCCTGAACCTCTCTGCGCCTGAGATCATTACGGGGTTGCATCAGGAATTTCTGGAGGCCGGGGCCCAGGTTGTGGAAACGAACACCTTCGGCGCGTCACGGATCGTTCTGGATGAATATGGGATCGGGGATCGCACCACCGAAATCAATGTTGCCGCCGTCGCCAATGCGCGCGCCGCCATCGCCGGTCGGCCCGGACGCTATGTCTGCGGCTCACTCGGGCCCAGTACCAAATTGCCATCCCTGGGGCATATCTCACCCGAGGCCATGAACGCGGCCTATCGTGAACAGATTACCGCCCTGGTTGAAGCCGGTGTGGATCTCCTTTTGTTGGAAACCTGTCAGGATTTGTTCCAGATCAAACTGGCGCTCATCACCTGTTTCGAAACCCTGGAGCAACTGGGCCGCGATGTGCCGGTGATGGTGTCGGCCACACTTGAGAGGACGGGGACGATGTTGGTGGGAACGGACATCGCCGCCGCCGCTGTGACGTTGGAGCCTTTCCCGTTGTTTTCATTCGGGCTCAACTGTGCGACCGGTCCGGCGGATATGGTCTCGCATATTCATTACCTTCAACATCAATGGCCGGGCCGTATCTCCGTGATGCCGAATCAAGGCCTCCCTGAAATCGTCAACGGGCAGACGGCCTACCGGTTGACCCCTGCGGAGTTTGCCCGGCAGATGCGGGTGTTTGTAGCAGACTACGGCGTGAGCATCGTGGGCGGCTGTTGCGGGACTACGCCGGAACATATCCGCGCCCTGGCGGAGGCCGTGCGTGATGTCCGGCCTGCGGCACGCAAGGTGGAAACATGAAGCCAGCCCTGGCGAGTCTTTATCAGGCGGTGGATCTGCGGCAGGAAATTCCCCCGTTACTGATTGGTGAACGTATGAACACCAACGGGTCCAAACGGTTCCGTGACCGTTTGCTGGCTGATGATTTCCAGGGGTGCGTTGAGATCGGGCTGGAGCAGGAACGGCGCGGCGCCCATATCCTTGATTTATGTGTGGCCTATGCGGGCCGTGACGAGAAAGCCGACATGCTTGAAATGGTGAGGCGTCTCCGGGGAACGGTCAAATTGCCCCTGCTGATTGACTCCACCACGCCCGATGTTATCGAGGCCGCGCTGCGTATCTATCCCGGCCGCTGCATGATTAATTCCATCAACCTTGAGGATGGCGGCAAAGCCATTCGCCGGGTTTGCGCCCTGCTTAAGAAATATGGGGCCTCCACCGTTGCCCTCACGATCGGACCGAAAGGGATGGCGATGAAGGCGGAGGACAAGGTGGCCATCGCGAAACAGATCCACGACATTGCGGTTGGGGAATTCGGTTTGCGGCCCCAGGATTTGTTATTTGATGCGCTGACCTTTACCATAGGGGCAGGTGATGAATCCCTCCGTGATGCGGCCATACAGACGCTGGATGGGATCCGGGGAATCAAGGGGGCGTTGCCGGGGGTCGGCTGCGTGCTGGGCCTGAGTAACATTTCGTTCGGACTTACCCCGCCCAGCCGGAAAGTCCTCAACTCGGTCTTCTTACATGAAGCCGTACTGGCGGGGCTGGATGCCGCGATTGTGGATCCCGGCAATATCCTGCCTCTGGCCCGGATTGATGCTGCGGACCGGGAGATCTGCCTGGATCTTCTCTACAACCGCCAGAAAGATCCCTTGCGAACGCCTCTGATGCTCTTCATCGATCATTTCCAGCGTTTGGCAGGAGGGGAGGCGACTTCTGAGAAAAAAGCGGAGGATGAACACCGGCCTGCCGAACAGGCTCTGGCGGCACGTATTGAGGAAGGCTCAAAAGAGGGTTTGGAAGATCTGCTGGCGATTCTGCTGAGGCGGATGCCTGCCGTGGAGATCATCAATCGCATCCTGATCCCGGCAATGCGCCACGTCGGCGAGTTATTCGGGAAGGGGGAATTGCTTTTACCTTTTGTGCTGCAGAGTGCCGAGGCGATGAAAAAATCGGTTTCACTACTGGAACCCCACATGCCGCTGGTGAAGGAAGGCCACGCCACACGGATTTTGCTTGCGACGGTCCAGGGGGATGTTCATGACATTGGCAAGAACCTTGTGGATATCATCCTGACCAATAATGGGTATCAGGTTTTTAATCTAGGCATCAAAGTTCCGGCGGAAACGATCATTCAGCACGCGATGGAAAAGAAGGTCCATGTGATCGGACTGAGTGGTTTGCTGGTGAAATCCGCCCTGGTGATGAAGGAGAGCATGTCGCAGTACCGCGAGGCAGGGCTTGGTATTCCGATCCTACTGGGCGGTGCGGCCCTGACTAAAAAATTTGTCGCCACAGAATGTGGTCCTGCCTATGACGCGCCTGTCGTTTACTGTGCCGATGCCTTCGCGGGGCTCCAGGCGGTGCGTGAATCCGAGGCCGGGAAACTGAAGGGGACCACCTTTGACACCACTGCACCCGCCGCACTGAAGCCCGGGGTCAAGACGGTGGAGCTGGATCGCTCCAATAAGGTGCCCATACCGCCTTTCCTCGGGTTCCGGCATGTCCGTGATATTCCGTTGTCGTTGCTTTACCCCTATGTGAATACCCAGGCGCTCTTTCGTGGGCGCTGGGGCTATCGCCGGGCGAAAATGACTGTAGAGGAATATGACAAGCTGATTGCCGAGAAGGTTCAGCCCCTTTATGAGCGGCTGGTCCGGGAAAGCGCCAGTGAGGGATGGCTCAAGCCGCAGGCGGCGTATGGATATTTCCGCTGCTTCAGCCGGGGCAATGAGCTCATTGTGCGTGACGGTAACCGGGAGCATGTTTTTGGCTTTCCCCGGCAGGCTGAGGCCCCCAACCTGTGTATTGCCGATTACTATAAGACTGAAGACGAAGGCGGCGATATTGTCGGCTTCTTTGTGGTCACGATGGGGGACGCGATTGCTGAAAAGACGAGGCAGTTGTATGAGACGAATCAATATCACGATTACCTTATGATTCATGCCTTTGGCGTGGAATTGACCGATGCCCTGGCGGAATATTGGCACACGGTCATGCGGCGTGAATTGGGGATCGCGGGCAAGGAACCGGCTGATACTTCGGGGTTTGTCACGCAGGAGTACCAGGGGTCGCGGTATGGCTTTGGATATCCCGCCTGTCCGGATATGGAGGCCCATAAGCCGGTCTTTGAGCTGTTGCGCCCCGAGGCGCTGGGGCTAGGGCTTACTGAAACCATGCAGATGACGCCGGAGTTCAGCACCTCGGCGCTCATCGCCCATCACCCGCAAGCCAAGTATTTTGCAGTATAGGATTTATGATGAGCACACCGACCCAACGCTATATTTGTACCCACTGCGGATATATTTATGATCCTGCCAAGGGTGACCCGATGAATACCATCCCGCCCGGTGTGGCTTTTGAGGATCTGCCCGAGGAATGGGTCTGCCCCATTTGTTATGTCACCCGGGACAATTTCGATCCGCTGGATTAGGTCGCCTGTGGCGATCTGGTTATGGGTTTCGGAGTGCTTAATAACATATAACCTAGACTCGACGTTTTGAAGTCTGACCTCTATAGTTTCCCGCCGTGAAACCGAATCAAAACTTTCTCGATAAGTTACGTAATGACGTGCTGATCTTCGACGGCGCCATGGGGACGATGATCTATCAGCGTGGTGTTTTTGTGAATGTGTGTTACGACGATCTGAGTCTGACCCAGCCCCAGATGATTCTGGGGATTCACAAGGAATACGTCGACGCCGGTGCGGATGTCATTGAGACCAACACCTTTGGCGCCAACCGCATCAAGCTGGCGGCTTACGGGTTGGCGGAGCGGGTGACCGACATGAACCGTGCGGCGGTCCGCCTTGCCCGCGAGGCGGCGGGGTCAAATGTTTATGTGGCCGCCTCGGTGGGCCCCTGTTTTGCGCCCGAGCAGAAACCGTCTGGCCAGCAAATGGCTGATATGGAACTGGCGTTTGATGAGCAACTCGCCATCCTGGCCGCGGAGGGGATTGACCTGGTGGTGCTCGAAACGTTTTCCGATCTGGCGCAATTGCAGGTGGCGGCCCGCCTTGCCCGTAAGCATCATCTGACGGTGCTGGCCTCGTATATGCTCGATCCCCAGGCAGGGGAAGGCAAAGATCCGTTTGAGCTTGATGTTGCCCGACGTCTTCAGGCTGATCCCAATGTGGATATTGTGGGCCTGAACTGTGGCCGGGGTCCTGCCGATCTTCTGGGGTCTGTCAGAACGGTGGTGGGTGCCACGACGAAACCGGTGGTGGTGATGCCGAATGCCGGGGGGCCCAGTGAGGTGGGGGGGCGTATGCTTTACCTCAACAGTCCTGAATATTTCACCGAATACTGCAAACGCTATGTGGAAATAGGAGTACGTGGGGTGGGGGGCTGCTGTGGAACGACCCCTGCCCATATCCGAATGGCGGCCAGAGCCATCCGCACGATGAGCGGGGTGAAGCAGTTTATCGATGTTACCACGGCGCCGGTGCCCGAGGTGGGCGGCAAGGCGGTGGCTCCCGTGGTGATGGTGCCTTTCGCCGAAAAATCTCCCTTTGCGGCCAAACTGGCCTCCGGGGCCCAGGTGACTTCCGTCGAGTTGCTTCCTCCGCAAAGCGGAGCTGGATTGAAAGGCTTTATTGAAAAGTGCAAAATCTGTGAAGAGGCCGGTATTGATGCCATCAACCTGCCGGATGGCCCGCGTGCCAGTGCCCGTATGTCGGTGATGGCGACCGCCTTCTCGATGATGCAAACCGTCAAGATTGAGCCGATACCCCATTACTGCTGTCGCGATCGCAATTTGATCGCCATGCAATCGGACTTGCTGGGCGGGTATGCGTTGGGATTGAAGACGTTTCTTTTCATTACCGGGGATCCGCCCAAGCTGGGAAATTATCCGGATGCCACCGGGGTTTTCGATCTGGATGCCATCGGGCTCACCCAGTTGGCCAGCAACTTGAATCACGGGTTTGATGCGGGCGGCCAGTCGATTGGCAAGCCGACGGCGATGGTCATTGGCGTGGGCGCCAATCCGGTATCGGTGGAGATGGACCGGGAGATTTTGCGGTTTTATGGAAAGATTGATGCGGGTGCGGAGTATGCCATTACTCAGCCGGTATTCGATGTGGAGGCGCTGTTGCGTTTCCTGGAGCGAGCCAACAAGCATGCTTCGCCCATTCCCATCATTATAGGCATTTATCCGTTGTTATCTTTCAAGAATGCCGAGTTCATGCATAATCATGTTCCCGGTGTATCGGTGCCAGAATCCATTCTCACCCGGATGAGCAAGCGAGTGGATAAGGAAGACGCCATTAAAGAGGGAATTGAAATTGCCCGTGAAATCCGACAGCAAATCGGCGCGTCTGTGGCGGGATTCCAGGTCTCCGCGCCCCTGGGGCGGGTGAATACGGCGTTGTCAGTGCTTGCTCCTTAAGTCTGAAGGAAACGTTTATGAGTAGTGTGCTTGATAAAGTTAATGATCCGGCGGATGTGAAGTTGCTGACGGTGGCAGAAATGACGGAGCTGGCCGCGGAGATCCGCGCCCTGATGATTGAAACGATCAGTAAGACCGGGGGGCATCTGGCCTCCAATCTCGGCATGGTTGAACTTACGCTCGCCCTGTTGAAGGTGTTTCAGCCCCCAAACGATAAGATTCTGATGGATGTCAGCCATCAGGCGTATGCGTACAAAATCCTTACCGGCCGGAAAGATCAATTTTCAACGCTACGCCAGTATGGCGGGCTTTCCGGCTTCTTAAGCCGCAAGGAGAGTCCCTTTGATGCCTTTGGCGCCGGCCATGCGGGAACGGCATTATCCGCCGCCCTGGGGATGGCTGTGGCGCGAGATCGGCAGAAGGGTGACAATCATGTGGTGGCGGTGGTCGGGGACGCCGCGCTTGGCGGAGGCTCCTCCTTTGAAGCGTTGAATAATATCCAGGGCACCACGGGCCGTTTGATAGTGGTCTTGAATGATAACGAGATGTCCATTTCCGCGAATGTGGGCTCGGTCTCCAAGTATCTCGGCGAGATGCTGACGAATCCCGGTTATAATAAATGGAAGCACTCGATTGAGTCCGTGGTAAAGCGCATGTCGGGGCAATCGAACTTCTTGAGGCGTCTGTATTACCGGTTGGAGGAATCTGTCAAAAGCATATTCCTGAAGAGCGTGATTTTCGAGGAATTCGGGTTGCGTTACATCGGACCGATTGACGGGCATGACATATCGCGTCTGACGGCTGCCCTGGAAATCGCCAGGAATGATGTCACGCCCATTCTGTTGCATGTCGTGACGCAGAAGGGGCGCGGCTATTCTTTTGCTGAGAAATGCCCCGAGAATTGGCATGGCATCGGGAATTTCGATGTCGAATCGGGGACGCCGATTTCCAGTTCATCGGCGCCTTCCTATTCTCAGGTGTTTGGCAATACCTTGGAAAGATTGGCGGCGCGGGACTCCAGCATTGTTGCGATCACGGCCGCCATGCGCTCAGGAACCGGACTGATGTCTTTCGCCAACCGGTACCCCGACCGGTTTTTTGACGTGGGGATTTGTGAGGAGCATGCGGTGATTTTTGCGGCCGGGCTGGCAACCCAGGGAATGACTCCGGTCCTGCCGCTCTATTCGACGTTTTCCCAGCGAGTCGTGGATTACATCCTCCATGACGTCTGCCTTCAGAATTTACCGGTGGTCATCTGTTTGGACCGGGCCGGGATTGTAGGAGATGATGGCCCCACGCACCACGGGGTGTTTGACCTGGCTTTGATGCGGACATTTCCCGGATTGACCATCATGCAGCCTGCGGATGGGGCAGAGTTGGCGCATATGCTTAATTCGGCAATCAAGTGGAAATGTCCCGTGGTGATCCGTTATCCGCGCGGGATTTGTGCGGGGTATGTTCCTCCGGATCAATTTGAGGATGTGGTTCCCGGTAAAGCGCGTGTTCTTCGCGAAGGATGGGAAATCCAGATCTGGGCCTTGGGCGACATGATTCCCATGGCCATTTCCGCCGCCGATCGTTTGGTGACCAAGGGCTTCTCCGTAGGCGTGGTGAATGCCCGTTTTGTGGCTCCACTGGACCAGGATTTGCTCGCCTCGCAAAGCCGGTTGGCGCGTGTTTTCGTGACGATTGAAAACGGGGTGGCCGCCGGTGGATTCGGGTCTGCGGTGGCCGAAACGTTGGGTGAGCTGGGCTATCAAGGGCGGGTGATCCGCAATGGTTGGCCGCGTGAGTTCATTCCGCACGGGGCGCCTGCCATCCTACTGGAGAAATACGGTTTGACGGCCGAAGCCCTTGCGGAGCGGGTGGCGAGGACTATAGACAGTGGGCAGTAGGCACTATGCTTCAGAGTAAAATCGTTTTTCTAAAAATCACCGTCATGTTTCTGGTGATGGTTGCGGGTTGGTGGAGTGCCCGTCGGCAATATCTTACCCCTGCCTTGACCAAGGGGCTGAGTTTGCTGGTGGTTCAATTGACGTTCCCTGCCCTGGTGTTTGTCCAGATGCTTGAGACGGTCAGCTTCGCGGCCATACAACGGGGGTGGTGGATTCCGCTTTTTGGGGGATTGAGTATTGTCCTGGCCGCATGGGTGGGCAAAGCGCTTGTCGGTCTTTTTAAGGTGCCTCTGGAAAGCCGGAAAACGTTTGTCTTCCTGGTTGCGCTGCCTAACTGGGTCTTTTTGCCGTTGCCGATTGCCTCAGGCCTATACGGTGCGGAGGGCGTGCGGTTTGTTCTGCTGGTCAACTTCGGCGCCCAGATTACCCTGTGGACCTATGGCATCAGGTTGTTGAAGGACGGAACGGTTGAAAAGCAATCTCCCCTGCGGATGCTGTTAAGTAACGCGGGAGTCATGGCGACGCTGGCAGGGGCTGGATTGGCGTTATGTTGGCCGGGGATGACCACGCCGTCGGAGGCCGCTTCGGGATTGGTCTGGGGGCTTACTATTAACGGGATGATCGGGGCCTTGAAGATGATTGGGGATTTGACAATTCCGCTCTCTCTGCTGGTGGCCGGTGCCCAGTTGGCTGAATTACTGCGCTCGAATCAGTTTCAATGGCGACCCTTGTCGGGGGTAACAATCGCCCGGCTGGGAGTAGCCCCGTTAGTAACCCTTTTGGCACTGAAAGCCGTTACATTGCTGGTCGGTGTGCGACTGACCGAGGTGGAGCTTGTCACCGCGACGGTGATTGTATCCATGCCCGTGGCCATTAGTTGTTCCATGTTTGCCGACCACTACAACGGGGACCGAGGACTGACAGCGAGCAGTATTTTTATAACCACTCTTCTTAGTCTGCTAACGGTACCCACAGCCGTCTGGTGTTGCCACTGGTTGCTGTAGAATCAGTGAGCAGTAAACAGTAGGCAGTGAGCAGTTGGCAAACCGAACGATCCTTTTTCACTACCCACTGCCTACTGTCCACTGCCGACTGTCCACTGTTTACTGGAGTACTGCGCCGGTTCCCGCGCTGGTGACTTGTTCGGCGTAGCGCTTAAGATACCCGGTCACGATTTTCGGTGTAAACGGGACGGCGGCCGCGCGACGGCGATTCAATTCGTCGTCTGAAACTTCCAATTCAAGTTTATGGCCCGGGATATCAAGGTTGATAATGTCGCCGGGTTTGACCAGGCCAATGACACCCCCTGCGGCGGCTTCGGGTGAGACATGGCCGACGCAGGCACCCCGTGTGCCGCCCGAGAATCGTCCATCCGTGATGAGGGCGACACTTTCGCCGAGTCCGGCGCCCATGATATAAGAAGTAGGCGCTAGCATCTCCTGCATGCCCGGGCCTCCACGCGGGCCTTCATAGCGGATGATGACACAGTCGCCGGCCTTGACCATCCCCTTTAGAATTCCCGCGCACGCGTCTTCCTGGGATTCGAAAATGACAGCCGGCCCGCGGAATTTCAGCATGGAAGGCGCCACTCCCGCTTTTTTCACAACGGCGCCGCCCTCCGCCAGATTACCCCTCAAAATGGTGAGCCCGCCGTCTGCGGAATAAGGTTTGTCGATGGGGTGGATAATGGCCGCGTCCTTGACGCCGGCCCGGGCCACATTCTGCCAGAGTGTTTTGCCCGTGACGGTCGGGGCGTCCCGGCTGATCAGGCCGTGAATGGCTCCAATCGACTTGATGATGGCGCTGATCCCCCCGGCGCGGTCCACATCCTCCATATGATGGGGAGAGGAGGGGGCGACCTTGCAGATATTGGGACACTTCTGGGAGATCTGGTTGATCCGGTTAAGGTCATACTTGACTCCGGCCTCGTGAGCGATGGCGAGAGCATGCAGAACGGTATTGGTGCTTCCCCCCATGGCCATATCAATCGCAAAGGCGTTATCCAGTGACTTCTCCGTGACGATTTCGCGGGGCTTGGGGCCACCCGCTTGAGCCATGGCGACGATCCGGGCCGCGGCAGTCCGGAACAGTTTTTTGCGGCGTGGATCTGCTGCCAAAATGCTGCCATTCCCCGGCAGGGCGATGCCGATCGCCTCGCAGAGACAGTTCATGGAATTGGCCGTGAACATTCCCGAACAGGATCCGCATCCCGGGCAGGCATTTTCTTCCAATGTGAGAAGCCCTTGATCGTCAATCTTGCCCTGCTTGTGGGCTGCCACCCCCTCAAACACGCTGATCAAGTCGATGGCTTTACCGTCAGGCAGTCGCCCGGCGGCCATGGGGCCTCCGCTGACCATCAAGGTGGGAACATTGGCCCTGAGTGCGCCCATGAGCATGCCCGGCACGATCTTGTCACAATTGGGGATGCAGATGACGCCGTCAAAGCAGTGGGCCTTGATCACGGATTCCACGCTGTCGGCAATGATTTCCCGGCTGGGCAGGGAATACTTCATGCCGGTATGGCCCATGGCGATGCCGTCACAAATGCCAATGGTGTTGAATTCGAAGGGAATGCCACCTGCTTTGCGAATGGCTTTCTTGATGAGTTCCGCCACCTTGTTCAGATGGACATGGCCGGGGATCATTTCGTTGAATGAATTGCAGACTCCAATGAACGGTTTTTTGAAATCGCCTGTTTTCACCATCCCTGTTGCCCTGAGAAGGCTGCGGTGAGGTGCACGTTCAGTTCCCTGCTTGATGATATCGCTGTTCATGATGATCCCTTTCATTGACTAAAACAGATTGCGAACTATAACGAAGCATCTGGGTGGTGTCGAGAAAGGAAGCTTGACAGAACACAGCCAAATTTCACTAAAAAACTCGACAGTGCTAAGCACGCAGTGTAATTATGCGCGCCAGTGAAAACAATTGTAGTTATCTTATATTGAAGTGTTTTCGCTGAAAATTTAATGCGTTGATACGCAAAACCGCTTCGGCCTAAAAACCGCGAATTTTTTGATCTACGAAGCGAGATGTGTGGAGACGTGCCCCCCTGTGGGCGCGGCTCCTCGTCTCGTGTTTCGTAGATGGGGCTTCGCGGTCCCTCAGTAGAGGCATGAACTTGGAGTTCGCGCCTCTTTCATTAAAAGGCGGAATAGGTGCGAGCCCGGAAACAAGAAGGACATGATGTTTCGATTACCGACAACGGGCAGTAAACGGATTCTCGTATTTTCATTATTAGCCGCACTGGGTTTATTGGCCACCGGACTGGTGGTCTGGGCAGGCACGGGGTTGAGTCGTAAAATTGTCTCGGAGCGGCAGGCCAGACTTATTACCGAACTGCAGGACAACGTTGCCGATAGTCCCGCTTTTCTGGCGGAACGACTGTTCACCCTGCAATTGGACAAGATTATTCTGTTCGTGCCCGGGATGTCGAAACCGGTTTCCCTTCCGGCAGGCCGGTGTTCCTTCGACCCCAAGACATTTCCCGATTCGTTTCTGAAAGGGCTTGTCTATGAGGTTGAGCATGGGAGCCCGGTCTACCACCTGAAACTGCGGGAGGTGCGCGCCACCCGGCAGATTGAGGTGTTGAACGCAGACGGAAAAGTTTTCTATGTGTTCAATCCCCAGCCCGGTTACGATCCTCTCTGGATTGCCAAGCGGCTTCACCCCAAGGACTTTCTGCCGGATTGTGCCCCTGCCAAACGAGCGTTTACGGAGGAGTGGATGGATCCCTCGCATGTGGAGATGGAGATCACGCTGATCCCGGCGGATTATATCGAGGTATATGCGGAAAACGCCGTGGCCTCGTTACTGGATGTGCTGCTGGCGGATGCAAGCGTGAACGCCGCCTCACCGACCGTGGCCCGTGCATCATTGCCCAGTGGAACGATGACGATGATGCGTTCAACGCTGGCGGATAGTAATATTCTGGTGGAAAAACCTGTCAACACTCCCACGGGAGCGATTCTGGTGGTTGAGTATCCGGACGATTTCACCAACCGCATGGAGTTATTTGTCTCAACCAACCTGATGTATTTTGGCTGGTCGCTCCTGGCCACGAATCTATCGACGGCGGGCACGAATACGCTGACATGGCTTGATCCGGGCGCGACCAACAGTGATTTCACCAACCGGTTCTATGCGGCGGGCAATGCCGATATTGATTCCGATGGCGATGGGCTCGTGGATGGGCGGGAAGTCATTATGTACCGTACTGATCCGAACAGTATTGACAGTGATGGCGATGGCCTTGTTGATGGGTACAGCGGGGTTGTCACCACCAACAGTTACCCCGGCGGCGTGGCCACCAACGGCAATCTCTATGTGGAAGGTGAACTAACCTGGCACACCAATCCGAAAGTGAAAGACACCGATGGGGATGGGATGAACGATGGCTGGGAAGTGGCACATGGGCATAACCCGCTTGATCCAAACGATCCTCCGAACGTGTCCGGGACGGTGTTCTATTCCGGGCGCCAGACCGGAACGGTGTGGGTCATAGCTGTTACGGCTTCAAATAGCTGGTCAACCGCGCATAGTTACACCTCGACCGCCACAGGGTTTCCTGTGTCATATTTGATTCCCGATCTGGAGCAGACGAATTACTGGATCAAGTCATGGCTGGATAGTATCAGCAACGGCCAGACCAATGCCACGGAGGCGCAGGGCGTTTACACCAATGTACAACTTGTCGTCACGAACAGATTGACGGGGCGGAATTTCACGCTGGCCGATCCTGACATCAATACCAACGGCCTGCCCGACTGGTGGGAGATCGCCTATTTCGGCAGTATCACCAACACAACAGGGGGCGCGGACAAGGATGGCGATGAGTACTCGAATCTCGATGAATACAATGCGAACACCGATCCCACAAACAACTTGAGCCATCCCTGGAATATCAGCGGCACGGTCACCTACACCGGCCCCCAGACAGGCGTGATTCATGTGGTGGCCTGCACGAATGGAACAGACTGGGCCTGGGTCTATGCCGACACGCTCACAAATTCCATGACATATACCATCACCCATTTGCCGCCCAATACCAACTACTGGGTGCGAGCGTGGCGGGACAGCAATGGCGACGGGCAGCCGACATTCTGGGAAGCCTGTGGCAGCCACAACAGCAATCCGGTATTTTTGGATGCCAATCTCCCAGGGCAGGACATTGCCTTGGCCGACCCTGACAATGACGGGGATGGATTGCCCGATTGGTGGGAAGTGCGTTACGGGCTGGATCCGACGTATGGCGGTGAAGGTGGTGCCGCAGCGTGGTGGAAACTTGATGAGGGGATCGGAACCAATGTCCTCGACACCACGACCAATGCCAATCATGGCTTGCTGATAAACGGAACCAATGCGTGGGTCACCGGGATCATCAGCAATGGCCTGTTGTTGAATGGGACCAATGCCTATGTGGAAGTCCCTGATGGCGCCGTCCTTAAACCTGATCAGGTGAGCGTCGGGCTCTGGCTCAAACCCAGTTGTCTTTACACGAACGGAACGGCCATGTTCCTGAGCAAGCGCGTGCCAAATGGTTCAGCCGGTTACAGCATCGGGTACGAGACGGGCGCGGTAACCTTCACCATTTGCGCGACGGGAGTGAAGTCGCTCCGGTATCCCTGCGCGCTCACTGCGGATGTGCCGGTCCATGTTGTTGGAACCTTTGGAAGCACAGCCCAGTCAATCTATATTAATGGCATCCGGGTGGTCGCCACCAATTACGATTGGGGTCTGGGGTTTGGGACGCTTTCGCAGGACACCAATGTCCTGCGGCTGGGCGCGGCCTCGGGTCCGGTGCCGACCAACTTCTTTGCCGGAATGCTGGATGATGTGCGGGTCTATCCGGGCGAGTGGTCAACCAATCAGGTGCGGGCCATCTGGGAACTGGGCGCTGACCCGGACCAGGATGGCCTGAGCAATACCGAGGAATACCGACACGGGACAAATCCCACTAATAGCGACAGCGATGCCGACGGGATGCTGGATGGCGTAGAGGTGAAGTACGGACTCAATCCACTGGTTGCTGACACGATGGCGGACAAGGATGGCGATGGCTATAGCAATATCTATGAGGTGAAACGCGGGAGCGATCCGAGTTCGAGCAACAGCATTCCCGCGCCGACCGTCATTGTTACCAATGGTGTCAGCACCATTCAGGCGGCAATCAATGCCGTGACGCAGGATTTTGCCGTGGTGCAAGTAAAGGCTGGCACTTATACCAACGCAGGGAACCGCGCCTTGGATTTCGGGGGGAAGACATTGATGCTGGTCTCTGAGAGTGGTGCGGCGAATACCATCATCGACTGTCAACAGGCCGACCGTGGCTTCGATTTCCATCATGGCGAGACGGCGTGGTCGGTTGTCCGCGGATTCACCATCCGTAACGGCAAGGCTGACTGGGGGGCGGGAATAAAGTGCCAGCCCGGCAGCCCGACCATCACGGAATGTGTGATTGCCGGGAATATTCCGCTGGATTCCGCAGGAACCTATGGGGGCTGCGGCTTGTGCGTGAAAGGTGGAAGTCCCTGGATCAGTGCGACGACCTTCCTGACCAACGGGGCGCTTGGGTTGGGGATAGCAGGTGGTGCGGTAATGGCGTCTGGCGGAGTAACCCTGACTAATTGTGTATTCCTGGGGAATAAGGGGGGCGATGGTGGGGCGATCAAGGCGGCACCGACGGGAACGGCGGTTGTGGTGGTAGCCAATTGTTCGGTAGCCTCGAATTCGGCCTTTAACGGGGGCGGGCTGTGGATCTCGAATCGGGTGACGGTCTCGGGGTGTAGCATCTATTCCAACTCGGTTTCCAGTTATGGAGGGGGCATTCTGTGCGTGGGAGCTGCCAGGGTCGAGACGAGCGTGGTGGCCAGTAATTCGGCCGGCGTCGGCGCTGGCGTGAGTTTTATGAATGTGAACGGGACAAATTCGCCGGTGTTCTCAGGCTGCGAAATCAGAGGAAACCGAACCGCCTTCAATGGCGCCGGGGGCGGGATCTTTTCCAACGGCCAACAGCCCTTGGTGCTGAGCAATACGTTTGTGAACGGCAATTCATCAGAGGGAGGAACGGGCGGCGGGATTTTCGTTAATTCCGGCGGACTGCTGATGTCGGGTGGGGGGATAAACAGCAATACATCCAAGAGTGATGCGGGCGGATTTGTTTCGTTATCAAGTGCGGTTCCCGTGACGATGACGAATGTGGCCATTATCGGAAATGTTGCCCAAGGTTCCGACACGCGGGGCGGCATGTATATCTCAAGCGCCGCGTCTGTCCAGTTGTCGGGACTGATAGTCTCCAACAATAGTGTAACAAGCTCGAATGGCGTGGGCGGGCTTTATGTTTCCGGGCTTGGTATTACGATGGATCAATGCGAGGTGGTGGGGAATCGCGTGAATGGGGGCGGCGGCCATGCGGGTGGCGCTTTCCTCACGGTTTCCGCATCGCCGGGCACTGCCAGCGTGACGCGCTGTCATTTCGCCAATAACAAGAGCGAATCGTCCGGAGGCCTATTTATCAGCAACCCCTATGGTTGGGTTATGGTTCGGCGCTGTGTGATTGATGGCAACGAGGCGACGTGGGCCTATGGTGGACTCTATGCCAATAGCGGCAATAACGGGACGATCATTGAGGATACAGCGCTCATTAACAACCGGGCAGGTACTTATGCTGGGGCAGGCTTCAGTTGGGCAGGCTTCCTCCAAAACTGCGTAATTGCCGGAAACACTTGCGATAATCCCTCTGTGTCCGGCGGGTTTGTGGGGCGTGGTGCGCCGAATTGCGTGGTGGTGCGTAATGGTGTCGCCTGGGGCAATACCGGGGCGCAGCTTGATGCAGGAGTGCAAGCCACCTACTCCTGTGTGCAGGGTGGCTACACCACCAACGGGTCCTCCAACATCATCACCAACGATCCGAAACTGGTGGGCGGCTACCGACTGCTGTCCCCCGGCTCTCCCTGCATCGGCGCCGGGACAACAGCGGGACTGCCCTCCACAGATATCAACGGCGACCCTTGGGCCAATCCCCTGACTCCGGATATCGGATGTGACGGGTCCAGTTTGTGGATAACAACCATAACTCCATGAACGACGATTGGGAGCAGTATTACTTTGGCGGGTTGGATCATGACGGAACCGGGGATACCGATAATGATGGGCTCACTGATGCCCAGGAATATGCCGCCAGGGTTGACCCGCTGGAGTGGGATACGGATCACGATGGCCTGCCGGATGGCTGGGAAGTGGCACACGGGCTCGATCCCGCCAATCCGGGTGACGGGGGCGGCGACTGGAATGGGGATGGAATTGCCAACAGCAACGAGTTCACGCGCGGTACCCTTGCGATACGGGTGACGGTGGCGGATCGCGACTGCATTGATGACAGTTGGGATCTGGTGCTGGATGGTGTCGTGGTGGCTTCGGATCGGCCGTCGAACGGGTTTACCGATACACAGGTGGTGTCCCTGAACGCGGGCAGGACGGCGTATTTCACGTTGCGGCGCGTGGAGACCGGCCAATACCCGCCGACGGATGAATACCGTGTGAGTTTCGAGCCGGTGGACTGGCCGTCCAATCAGGTGCCGTGGGTGGCATCGCTGTCAAATTCAGCGCTCTCGGATACATTGCTGTGGAGTGGCTCGGTTCCGCCCGATCCCAGCGGCTTGCACTGGGAATTCACGATTCCCACCAATATGCTCCAGCAGAATGTCAAGGCGGGCGGAGACGATGCCCTTACAAAAGACCCGATCAATACGATTAACGGCAATATTACGCTCGACGAGACCGATCTGGCAATCCCCTGCCCATCCTTTGATCTGGTATTTGCCCGCGCCTACAACAGTGCGTCCCCGGTCTCCAACACCCTTGGCCGGGGTTGGACTCATAGCCTCGACTGGTCACTGGCGACGGTATCCAACACGGCCTACGGAAGCTTGGCGGGAATGTTTAAGGTTCTCAAAACCGGCGACGGCCAGTTGTACTGGTTCCACCAGGAGGTTGATGGGACGTTCTCGTCGCCGCAGGACAGCAACCTTCGACTTTCGACTTTCGACTTAGGACTTCCCTTCATGGAATACCGGGTGACCTGGCCGGGAGGGACAGTAGCGCGGTTCGATGCCAGCGGCGTGATCCAGAGGCTGGAGGATGGTTTCCACACAGGGTTGACGTTTACCCATGCCGCGGGAAAACTGACGCAGGTGGCTCATGACAACGGCAAGGCACTTGCGCTGTCCTATACAGGAGACCTCCTGACGCGGGTGGATTCGCCGAGCACAAACCTTTGCGAAACCTATGCCTACAGTGCGGATGGCCTGCTCACCAATGTGACGCGGGTGGCGGATGGAGTGGCTTATTCCGTGCAGTATTCTTATGAACCGGTCTGCCATGTGCTGACGCAGAAGGTCAACGCGGCGGGGCAGGTGTTTGCCTACAGCGTGGGGTATGTGACGAACTCCCCGGCATGGAATGGGCAACCGGCAGTGGTGACGGCGCGGGGCACGGGCATGGCGCTGGATCCTGCCGGGAGCCGCTGGTACGCCCACAGCCTCAATTACACGAATCCGGGCGGGTTCATCACGCGGGTGACCTATGACCGTGGCGATACGAATGTGGTGTTGGACTACGCTTATGATCCGGTGAAGATGAGGATTACTGGGATTACCGGCCCCGGCACGCCGGGTGTAGCGGCGTGGAGCAACACGTTTACCAGCTTCGGGTTCGATGCCGCCGGGAACGTCACGAATCAACTGGTGAAGGATGGCGGCAGCGGGGAGACGCTGGCGGCCTTGGCGTTCTACGATACCCGGCATAACGTTTTGAGCAATGGGGTGGCCTATAACGGGAATGCGGCAACGAATTGGTCGCAGTTTGCCTGGAATGCCGACAACACGCTGGCGGTGGCCACAGACCCGCTCGGGCGGAAGACGGCTTTCGAGTACACAAACGGGCTGGCGAGCGTGGTACGGGAATGTACGAACGGGGTGACTGGCTTTGAAACCCGGTTCTTCTACACCACGAATGGGCTTCTGGCGTCGGTGACGAATGCCAATGGGCATGGGGTCGGTTATGAAATCGATTCGGCAGGTTACATGAGCCGGGTGGTTCCGGCTTTGGGACCGGATGCGCGGCTGGTGCGGAACGACCTCGGCCAAGT
>Ga0073936_10004490_pt1 | contig 19328 bp, 18 predicted proteins | sample AliMusrvi5mmetaG_FD_87041 | JGI IMG/M metagenome (GOLD analysis project Ga0073936, IMG submission 87041) | Freshwater lake bacterial and archeal communities from Alinen Mustajarvi, Finland, to study Microbial Dark Matter (Phase II) - Alinen... | ecosystem: Environmental > Aquatic > Freshwater >... | reverse complement strand
CACGTGCGAACAGCCATGGGCAACTACCGTTGGTCTACCGAATCAGTAGCCAGAGACAGCTTGTTCCTGGAATATCTGGGAGTGCCCAGCAAATAGTGTACGCTTTATCCTACTTTCAGGATATCAAAAGAATAACGGCCTGACTGTTCCGTATAGCGAAGTTGACGCACAACCTTGAGCAGCACAGGATCGCTCTCAATCTCTGTCGATTGCACAAAACGTTCAAGCATGTATGAACCGCTGCTTCGAGCTTTAAGTGAGGCCACAATTTTTTCATTCTCTTCCTCAGCCTCCTTCTCTCTTTGCCGGGCAGGATCCGCTGTTGTTGCAGCATCGCTCTGCACCTCTGATATCGGAGACTTTTCTTCCTTGTCTACAGCTTCAGACTGCTCTTCGAGAAAGGGGATAAAGAGGCGTTTATAGAGTTCAAAAAATGTCGCCTGCTGTTCGGCTGAATGAGCCAGTACGGGGCATAACCATAGATCGATCCCCTCCAGATTACCCGATGCAATGGCTTTTATGATAACATAGTGCGCTGTTTCAAGGGTATCGACACCAAAGCTGAAACCCTGTTCCCGCAGAATTTCAAAAAACTCATCAAACGGATAGTGACGGTTGGCTGAAATATAGTTGGCCAGGGTATCCATCATCATTACTTGAGAGTATTGGATGTTATGGCTTCAGTAACCCGTTTCCAGTCATCAGCTTCCTTGGCTAAAACAGAGATTCCACTCAGCAGGGTTTCAGCATGTTCTGACGTTTTGTCAAACTGATAGAGGTCATGAGGTGTAAACTTATGCCTTCGCATCCACCATATCCATAAAATCAGTTCGTGTGTGGCTGGTTTTTTCCCTTTAACCAGATCACTAATCGAAAAAAAGAGTTTGATCAACTCACCGCCCTCCTGTTTCGATATATCGGGTAAAATAGACTTTTTGGCCAGCAGAATTTTCATTAATTCTATGGTGCCTGGCATTTGAATGTGAAAAAAGACGCAACGACGAAGAAATGCTTCTGGCAGGGTCTTTTCAGAATTGCTGGTAAGGATAACAACCGGCTTCAGCTCATCATTACCTGTCTTTTTATAAATGGGTTTTTCTTTGCTTGGAAATTGTATGCCATCGGCTGTTTTCAGTTGCGGCACTTCAAAGCTCATCTCCTCAATAATCGTCAAGATATCGTTGGGCAAATCACGGGGTGCCTTGTCAATTTCATCAATCAGAACAACCCTGCGTCTCGGCACACCTTCGTCATTTTGACCGCTTGAATCACGAATTGCCCGACCAAGTGCTACATAGGTTATAAACATCTCCTCAATTTTAGCCACTGTCAATTCCACGCTACCCTTTATTTTAATATTCACTTTCTGGAAATGGGCAAGGCTGTCGTAGCGGTAGAGCAGATCTGTTGCCACGGAATCGGTTCGTGTCGCAAAATGTTCAACCTTTCCCCAGCCAAAATGGTCGGCAAGATGCCAGGCGAGATCTGACTTTCCTGTTCCAGGTGCACCTGTCAGCAGCAGGGGTTTATGTAGCATCAACGCCACATTGACCGCATGTATCAACGCCTCCGAAGGTTTATACTCTTCGCCCCGTTTGATAGTACCCTTAGATTGGTGATCTTCGTCACGTTTAAGCATGGGAAACTGATCATCCCGACTCAACTCGAATGGCAAAGGGCTTTTTTCGTTTAGCTTAAAGCTTTTGTTCTCTTCGGCCCTTTTTTTGTAGAAATTATATTTTTCCATTGTTAGATTTGTCTTCACTTTTTTCAAATAATTGTAATTTTTCTACTGCGTCAGCGAAGGTCATCGGATCGCAGTTACATAATTTGATATATCCAGGTTTAAATGATTTTCCATCAAATAATGCCGAGAAATCTTCACCGTCCACTAGTTCATGTTCATGACAACGACACAGGTAATAGTTCGATAAAGCTGGAGAATGCTCTGATACTTTTGGCAGTTCCTTTACATGAATAAAAAGAACTACTGGTTTTTCAGGTTGTAAACTGGCCCATAACTTGTAATATTTATTGAAATCAGAAAAATTGAAATCAGAAATTACTTTTTGTACAATAAAATGAGTTTCAGACTTTTTTTCCTCCTTCTTTTTAAAACTGGAAGGAATCTGCGATAATGTGACATCAGTAATGCCAAAATATTTTCGCATATAGTGCATAAAATGTTTTTCGCGATCTTTTTTATTTACAATATTCAAATGATCGCGCATACTCCCTTTTATGCTCCCTTTTATGCTACTTTGAGGTAGACGAAATTCATGTCTGTAATATGAGTGCAAAATGTTATGAAGTTGAAGCGAATACGCATTTAAGTTCGGCTCAATCAAAACAACTTTGACTTTTTGTTTTTGATCAAGACATAAGTCTCTAAAGGCATTTTTTATATTGTTTTTATCCAAATGATACCATTGGGGACATGACTCACGGGAATCATCTTCGGGTGAATCATCATCAATTGAATCATCGTAGAGTGACAATAAGTTTTGCATTTCGCCAACCCAGCGTGGTCTGTCATGATCACTCAACCCGTCAATGTATTGTTGCTGTTTTTGTTTGAACCTTACCTTGTCGTCACCCCGGAATGTCAACTTCGCCGCTTCCCGTAAAGCTTCATCAATGGTCGCTGGATTTGCGAGCATCATGATAATATCTTCAACACTCATACTGCCTTTAATTTGCACTGTTATTATGGATTGCTATCACAGATACTGTGCAAGAAAGTTTTTCATTTCACCAACCCAGCGGGGTCTGTCATGATCACTCAACCCGTCAATGTATTGTTGCTGTTTTTGTTTGAACCTTACCTTGTCGTCACCCCGGTATGGCAAATTCGCCGCTTCCTGCAAAGCTTCGCCAAGGGTCGCAGGATTATCAAGCAGTTGCATGATGTCCTTGCCCGAGTTACTGGCGGACGAATCACCAAGGATTTCTCTGGTTCCCTCTGCCGGTTTCAGTTGGTTTTCGCTCTGCACCAGGTTCAGCTCCCGGCTCTCATAAGCTTCAGGGTGTGCGGCCATGCGCATCATCTCCATCTTGATCTCTGCAAGTTGAGTAAACATTCTGTCGCGCTCTGCCTTGTCCCTGATATTGGCAATGGTCTGACAGAGGTCGTACTGCTGCAAATCCATCAGCATAAGCTTTTCGGATACTTTCACAAACTCGGGAGAGAGCTTGAACTGCCCAAGCTTGAAATCAAAATCCGCCAGTTCTGTGGAAGAGAGGTCAGCAGAGAGAGCACTGAAATCAAGTGTTTTTGTGGCGTAGGTGAAAAATTTTCGGCACGCTGGTTTTGAGAGTCATTGGTTTCCTTACCTTGAGATGATGAAGCGTAACATGGTCATGGTACCCAGCACCAGCCTGTTCTTCAGAACAAGCACAACGCCAAAACCCGCTGGAGAAGATACAAGGCCACACAGGCTGAAAAAAGAGGCCCGGCATGTTCGCAGCAATCCGGCGCAGGCCGGACACTGCGCAATTTACTTATTATGCGAGCGTTATCAAGGTGGTTCACTCAATAAATCCGTTCCAGAAGAACCCTGCAAATAATTTTAACCCCGTCGAATTCGACGGGAATGAAGTTCACCTTCGCTCTGCCAAAAAGGAAGTAATATCAGACATACTCAACCCGGTGAACTCGGCTATGGTGTTCGTATCAATACCTTTACCAGCCATGTTCAGCACAATGGCTTTTGATGCTTTTTCCATCCCTATTTCTATGTTTTTGTCCGCTCCAGAGGCGATGATGCTTGCTACATCGGTGAACTCTTTCAGACGAATTTCGTAGACTTGACGCTCCTCTTCATTAAACATCCGATCAATCGCAGCAATGGCTTTCACAATATTTTTATCGGATGCCAGCTCTTTTGGCGTATGCTCCCGGTCAAGTTGATGCGCTGTCGTTAAAAAACTGCTCCAGCGATCCAGTGCGCTCTGAATTTCGTGATACTTTTTTGTAAACTTTTTTAACTCTATATAGTGCAGCTCAAAAACATCGTGCAGGCGGTCATCCTTGCCCGTCGCGGTATTGATTATTTTGTAACAACTGTGAACCTCCGTGGTATCAGGCACAAAATTGTAGTCGAGAATGTTGATGCTGATGGTTTTCTTCAGCTCCTTGTACATCATCCCTTCACTGAGCTGTTCGGTCACCAGTTTTGCCCAGTAATAGATCGCACGTTTGTCAAAGTTGTTGTCTTCCCTGATCTGCATTTCGACGTTGAACCAGCGACCATTTTCATCTTTGGCCTTGATATCAAGTATAGAGATTTTATCCGCCCGGTAATCGGCCAGGTTAAAGGGATTTTTCAACTCCACCTCCACCACCTGATCCTCTTCCGAAACAATGGCATTAATCAACGAGATCAGTAAATCCTTGTTCTCTTCACTGCCAAAGAGCTTTTTAAAGGCGAAATCAACACGGGGATTTATTTTGCACATGGTTGTATCCGGTTCATGATCAATAAAAACGGGAAAGAATTTTGGCCAACAATGAACAGACGCAAATTCCTGTCTGCCCATTTTAACGTATAATTGAGCGAAATATAAGAATTCTTCTTCTATACATGCTTATGGAGACAACATCAAACAGAAAAGCAGAAGCAAGCGGTCAACCGTCTGCGGAACAAGAACCCGGGATTCAGTGGATTTTGATTGGCTTTCATACTGACGATAAAACATCATTGCCTGAGGCTCAATACTCTGAAATCACCCAATTTTCAATCTGTAATGCAGGTACCCTGATAAACTCCTTGACATTGTTGGTGACCATAATCAGCCCTTCACTGCGGGCATGAGCGGCAATATGGACGTCATTGACACCAATTTGCTGACCCGTTTTTGCAAGAAGTGCACGAATGGCACCGTAATGCTGCGAAGCTTTTGGACCGTAAGGCAAAACCTCCAGCCTGCTGCAAAAATCTTCAATCCCCGAGAGGTTTGCACTCACGTTGTTGCTCTTTTCCGCCCCATAATACAATTCAGATAACGTGATGGATGAGATGGCCATTCGGTCTGCATTTATGTTAAACACCTCCAATACCTCGATGGGACGACGCTTCAAGGTATAGATAACGATATTGGTATCAAGAAGATAGCGTAGCATTACAAAGCCTCCCGCTCTTGCTGCTCCTCTGCGTCACGCTCTTCCATAAAATCATCCGTAACCTTTTGCGGCCCAAGAAAAAAACTGTCCCAAGTCTGCCCGACAGGCGCAATTATCCGCTCATTACCTTTTACCCGAATGCTTACTTTTTTAACACTCTCCGGCAAACGGGCATCAACAGGCAATCTTACTGCCTGCGAGCGATTATTGATAAATACGGTGCTGATAGTCATTATTCTCTCCTGAAAGAATGGATATCTTATCTGTATATAGCAAATAATCACCGGGCAAGCAATCTCCCTTGACTCGTAAATCCGCGCTTCCGAACAAAAGCAGCAAACAAGGGATTTTCAAGAAAGCAAAAAGGCACTTGACCAAAGTGTCAAGCGCCCTCGTGCTGTTGTCATTCTTGCTCAGAAAAGCTGGTGCTTATCTGGCATACCTGTGATGTCTCTTGTGGTGACGCCCTGCTCTTTTAGAAAAACCCCTTCTGCTGGCTTTTTTCCTTAAACCTCTTTTTCTAAACGACCTTTCCCTGGGGCCATGAGCTTCAGCTTTTGCTGAAACTTCTACCGATGGCTTTGTTCCTGCTGCTCTGTCTTCAGCCAAGGAAAGTCCGCCGAAAATTCCGGTCGTGGCGAATGAAATGAGAAGACCGACAATCAGATTTTTTTTCATGTTTACTACCGTTAGAATTCGTTAATAAATTGGAGTAATTCTATATACTTCCCGTTTATTAATACGAGCAGAATCTGCAATTCTTTCAAAAAAAATCACATAACGAGAAAAAGGCGACCATGGAACATGCCATGATCGCCTTTTGGGTCGGGGTGGCGGGACTTGAACCCACGACCTCTGCGTCCCGAACGCAGCACTCTACCAACTGAGCCACACCCCGATATATCATTTTTTCTGTGCCCTTGGGCAGACTTGAACTGCCGGCCTTTAGTTTCGGAAACTACTGCTCTATCCACTGAGCTACAAGGGCTTGCTGTGCCTAAAATAAGAATTTCCGTCTCTTTTCTCAATTTTTTCTGGCTTCGTTCACCAGCGCATCGACGGCAAGATTTGCACTCATGACCGCCCCGCCCATGGAATCGTAGTACAACTGCTGCGAAAAGCCGCCTGCAAGAAAAAGGTTGCGGACAGGAGTTTTCTGTGTCGGCCGGTATTGCTCCATGTTAGGCAGCGGCGCATAGACTGAATGTGGAATTTTCACCAGTGTTGATTTCAGTATCCGGGCGCCCCTGGACGTTTCGGGGTAGCAGTTTCGCACGCTCTTGTCAACCAGACTGATAATCTCCTCCTTTGAAAGACCCATAAGGTTTTTTGCCGGAGCGACGCAGAATTCGAAACGGCTCTTGCCGCTGAAGGGTTCACCCCTGAGCGTGCGGTACTCCGGTGTGGTTCGGGCAAGGTTGGCATAGACCGGAATGACACCATCGGGCGAGAAGAGGACGTTATCTGCGGAGGTAATTTCCCGATCGTACCAAATCTGGACCGAAATCACCGGAACGCCTTCAAGTTTTTCAAGTTTGCCAAAAAACGGGTCATGCTGTTTTAGTGTATCGGGCAATACCTTGTTCAGGTCATGAATCGGCAGGGCACTGAGATAGTAGTCAGCCGTCAATATCTCGCCGTTGCGAAGTTGAACACCTTTTATTTCAGTGCCATCGAAAAGCAGTTCTTCAACAATTACTTTTGTCTTGAACTGTGCTCCTCTTGATGCTGAGTAGTCGATTAGCGGCTGATGGAGATACTCTTGTGGAGCGCCTTTCAGAAAACCCATGCAAGAGGCTACGGGAATGCGGTAAAAAGTCTCGGTGACGTCAAGAATTATCTTTGCGGATATCTCTTCTGGCGGAATAAACTTGAGAGCAAGCGCCATGGGACGGAACATGGTATCCATGAGTCGTTTGCCGAACTTTTTCTCCGCTGCCCACTCTGCGAAGGTCAGATGATCCTGCGTGGGTGGATATTTATCCTTTTTTAAAGCGAGGGGAATAAGGGATTTCGCAAAAGCTGCCATTTCGCCAAAGGAAAAGTAGCCGTTTTTTACGATGGCTGGCAACAGGTGAAGCGGACTGGGAAGCTCCCAGGTATTGAAGGTAAAGTTTCCGCCTCCAGCCAGGGTGTAGGTTAACTGGTGATCTTTCCACAACACGGCATGGTCGGTCTTGATCTCTTTCATGAGATCATAAAGCACGCTGTAAGCTCCAAAAAAACAGTGTGTTCCAGATTCGATCCAGTCGCCCTCTTCATCTTTCCATGAGGAGACCTTTCCGCCGAATATCTCTCTTTTTTCAAGCACTTTGACCTGAAACCCCTTGTCTGTCAACCGTTTGGCTGCGGTCAGACCGGCAAGGCCACCTCCAAAGATCAATACTGACTTTTTTTCTGAACTCATTATTGGAATTGAAACGGAATTTGCATTAAACACTACACGGCAGTACGCCCTTCCATCGCTCGTGAGAGGGTTGCGTCGTCAATAAATTCAAGCTCTGCCCCGACAGGAATGCCCCTGGCTATTTTGGAAACATGGATACCGAGGGGTTTGAGAAGTTTGGTGAGATAGAGGGCTGTTGTTTCCCCTTCAATGGTAGGGTTCAGGGCAAGCACAATTTCTTTGACTTCCAGGGGTTCACGCTGGGAGAGCCGGGAAAGCAGTTCACGAACCTTGATATCATCGGGCCCTACACCGTCAAGGGGTGATATGACGCCATGGAGGACATGGTAAAGCCCTTTGTAGTAACCGGTTTTCTCGAAGGCGAGCATATCGACGGGCGATTCAACCACGCAGATAATGGAGCGATCACGTGACTTGCTTGTGCAGACGATGCAGGGATCGGTTCCGATATCGGTGATATTCTGGCAAACCGAACAGCGGATAACCTTGTCTTTCACTTCAAGCAGCGCTCCAGCCAGTTTTTCGGCCTCTACCCTCGGCTCTTGCAGAATGTACATGGCAAGGCGCTGGGCTGTCTTGCGCCCAATACCGGGAAGTTTGGCAAATTCGTCAATAAGGGCATCCAGAGCCGCCGAGGTATAATACATTATTATTGACCGAGATTCAGGTTTTTGAGCATATCCGCAGGATTGATCATCCCTCCGGTCACTTTGGATATCTCCTCCTGTGCAAGTCGGGCTGATTCGTCGAGTGCATTGTTGGCTGCAGCAAGTACAAGGTCCTGTACCATTTCGAGGTCATCCATAATATCAGGATCAATGGTGAGGCTGAGCAGTTTCTGCTTGCCGCTGACACTGACTTTTACCATTCCTCCTCCGGCTTCGCCGTAAGCAACGATCTTTTCAAGCTGTTTCTGCACATCCTGCATCTTTTCACCAGCTTGCTGGATCTGTTTCATCATGTCACCAAAATTCGGCATTGCCATCGGTTATTTCTCCTGTATGTTATAAAATTTGCTGCCAATATGTCGGCCCCTGCGGGGCTTACGCTCTGCCAACAGGTCGGGCCGGGGCTTGCACTACCGACAGCTCAACACTTCCTGCGAAGGGCAAGATATATTTTTTCAAGTATGTCAGCCGTTGTGAGTTTATATTTTTCAAGAAGATCGTCAGCTTTGCCGGACTCGCCGAACTGGTCTTCAACGCCAACCATCTCAATCGGCACGGGAATATTGAGAGCACAAACATGGGAGACAGCATCACCAAGGCCATTATTGATCTGGTGCTCTTCAGCAGTAACAATAGCACCGGTATCATTAGCGGCACGAACGATAGCCAAGGTATCGACAGGCTTGATGGTGTGCATGTTGATCACCCGGACACCAACACCCTCTTTTTCGAGAATACGGGCCGCCTCGAGAGCTTTCCACACCATGATACCACAGGCAATGACGGTGACATCCTTGCCGGGATGCAGTTCTATTGACTTCCCGATTTCAAAACCGTCCTCATCAAGCGAGAAATCGGGGACATTCGGTCTTCCAAAACGGAGATAAACCGGGCCCTGATGTTTTATAATGGCTTTGGTGGCACGAATGGTTTCGCTGTAATCGGATGGCACAACAACGGTCATTCTCGGCAGCCCGCGCATCAGACCGATATCCTCAAGCATCTGGTGGGTAGCGCCATCTTCGCCCAGTGTCAGCCCGGCATGTGAAGCACAGATCTTGACATTGAGGTTAGAGTAGCATACCGACTGGCGGATCTGGTCATAAACTCTGCCAGTAGCAAAAACGGCAAAACTTGCTGCAACGGGGATTTTACCTGTTGTAGCAAGACCGGCAGCCATTGAAATCATGTTGGCTTCGGCTATCCCTGTCTGGATAAAACGGTCAGGAAAAGCATCGCGGAACAAATTCATGTTTAAGGAGCCGGTCAAATCAGCGCATAACGCGACAACAGAGCTATTCTCCCGGGCGATTTCAAGCAAAGCTTCGCCAAACCCGGTACGGGTAGCCTTGTTTCCCCTCGAAATGTATTGCGCAGCCGCAGCCACGATGTTATTGTCTTCCATTACTTCCAGAATAACTTAAATTATAAAAGGTACTTTCATCCGGCTATGGTACTGAAATAATTCCAGCTCTCATGACAAAAGTTGAATATAAGGATACTGAAATCGCGGTGAAAAAAAAATTAGGTCAAAACTTTCTGACCGACCGCAATATCACAAGAAAAATAGTAATTGCTTCAGGTGCAGGCCCCCTGGACAACATTCTTGAAATTGGCCCGGGTTTCGGCGCACTGACAAAAGAGATCTTAACGTGCAATCCAATATTCACTGTTGTTGAAAAAGATCCGAAGCTTGCTGAATTCATAAGAACGGAGTACCCGCAACTTAACCTTCTGGAAGGTGATTTTCTCGACACTGACCTTGAATTGCTTGCAAGAGAGCAGCCGCTGAGAATACTTGGCAATATTCCCTACTCTATCACCACCCCCATTCTTTTCAAACTTCTTGAACAGCGCCGCTTTTTTTTATCGGCAACCCTGATGATGCAGCATGAAGTGGCTATGAGAATCGTCGCAAAGCCTTCCACAAAAGATTATGGCATTCTTGCTGTCCAGATGCAGGCATTCTGTGATGTTGATTACCTTTTCAAGGTTGGGCGCAAGGTCTTTCGCCCTCAGCCGGGTGTAGACAGCGCGGTTATAAGAATGACACCAAAACAAAATGACCCAGTGGAGGATGCCCCCGGGTTCCGCCGATTTGTCCGCACCGCTTTTCGCCAGCGCCGAAAAACTCTGCTGAACAATCTCAAGGAAAGCTATAACCTTGAGTCTGTTGAAAGCCATACTCTGAAACTTCGGGCTGAAGCGCTCTCGATTGAAGAATTATTTCATCTTTTCCTTCGGCTGAAACCACTTACCTGATAAATGTTCATTGCTCTACTGCGTATTTTTTGTTAACATTCCCCCTTAAGCTCTTTGGTTTATAATTGTCCGTCCTCCCTTATTTTTTATTAACATTTTTTTTCAGGGGGTCATTCGTATGCCGCAGTCCTTTAACACCGTTTATCAACACTCAATTGAGAACCCGGAAGCATTCTGGGGAGAAGCCGCAGAAAAGCTTCACTGGTACAAAAAATGGAATCAGGTTCTGGACACAAGCAATCCACCGTTTTACCGATGGTTTGCCGGAGGAATTACCAACACCTGCTATAATGCACTTGACCGTCATGTTGATGAAGGACGCGGCAACCAGTTAGCTGTCATCTACGACAGTCCGGTAACCGGCACAAAGCAACGCTATACTTATCGTGAGTTCCGTGATATCGTTGCACTCTTTGCTGGTGCGCTTCAGTCAAGGGGCGTGCGCAAGGGTGATCGTGTTATTATTTATATGCCGATGATTCCTGAGGCTATGGTTGCCATGCTTGCCTGTGCAAGAATCGGCGCTATCCATTCTGTGGTCTTCGGAGGATTTGCTTCTCACGAACTTGCCATAAGAATTGACGACTGTAAGCCGAAAGTCATCATTTCAGCATCATGCGGCATTGAACACACCAAGATTATTGACTACAAACGGCTTCTTGACTTTGCCATTGAGCTGGCCCACTTCAAACCTGAAATCTGTATCATCAAACAGCGCGACCAGTTAAAGGCGGAACTCAATGAGGAGCGTGACCTGACCTGGAACCAGTCTCTTCTCGGCGCTGAACCCGCACAATGTGTCCCTGTCGAATCTTCTGATCCTCTCTATATCCTCTACACCTCAGGAACCACCGGCCAGCCCAAGGGCATTGTTCGCGATCACGGCGGACACATGGTGGCGCTGCAATGGTCGATGAAGAACGTTTACAATGTCGAACCGGGAGAGGTATTCTGGGCGGCAAGTGATGTTGGCTGGGTTGTGGGGCACTCCTATATCGTTTACGCGCCTCTTCTCCAGGGCTGTACAACCCTGATTTTTGAAGGCAAACCTGTCGGCACCCCCGATCCGGGCACGTTCTGGAGAATAATCAGCGAACACAACGTCTCGGTACTCTTTACGGCTCCGACAGCATTCAGGGCCATCAAAAAAGAGGATCCAAACGGCAACTACATCAAGAACTATAATCTTTCACATTTCCGAACACTCTTTCTTGCCGGTGAACGGGCTGATCCTGATACCGTAAAATGGGCTGAGAATAATCTCAAAGTACCGGTTATCGACCATTGGTGGCAGACTGAGACCGGGTGGGCTATCGCGGCAAACTGTCAGGGCATTGAACCTGGCCCTGTCAAGTATGGTTCCTCTTCACGAGCCGTTCCCGGTTACAACGTTCAGGTCGTCAATGCTGAGCTGGAACAGCTTCCTGCAGGTCAGATGGGCGATATCGTCATAAAACAGCCTCTTCCTCCCGGTACCATGCTGACACTCTGGAAAGCTGATAACCGTTTTGTGGAAACCTACATGAAACAGTTCCCCGGTTACTATCAGACCAGCGACGCAGGATTTATCGACGAAGACGGCTATATCAATATTATGTCGCGTACTGATGATGTCATCAATGTTGCTGGCCATCGGCTCTCGACCGGTGCCATTGAGGGAGCCCTCTGCGAACACCCTGACGTTGCAGAAAGCGCGGTCGTCGGCGCTCATGACGATTTGAAAGGTCAGGTGCCGCTTGCCTTCATCGTTCTCAAGAACAATGTCGATACTCCACACAGTCAGATCATCAAACACGTCATCGAGTACGTGCGTGAGAATATCGGACCAGTTGCCTCGTTCAAGAATGCTGTTATCGTTGACCGTCTGCCGAAAACCCGTTCAGGCAAGATTCTCCGTGGAACGATGAGAAAAATTGCCAACAGCGAAGAGTATACCATGCCGGCGACAATTGACGATCCGGCGATTCTCGATGAAATCAGGGTGGCGCTTCAGACAATCGGTTATGCCGCCAAAAGCAAACCAGTTACAATGGACGAATGATCAAAAAAATTGACCACATAGCGATTGCCGTCCAGAACCTTGAAAGCGCACTTGAGACGTTTCGGAACGTTCTCGGGTGCGCCCCCGGGGCAATCAGGATCGAAGAGGTTGCGTCTGAAAAAGTGCGAGTCGCATTCATTACTCTTGGTGACAGCAAAATTGAACTGCTCGAGCCTTTGAGCGATGAGAGTCCAATTGCAAAATTCCTTGCAAAAAACGGTGACGGAATGCATCACATCGCACTTGAAACGGACGATATCGAAAAAGAAACGGAACGTCTTGAATCCGTCAACATTCATCCACTTGGCTTGCCAAAAGAGGGGGCAGGCGGAAAAAAAATCATGTTTCTTCATCCGAAAGAGACGAACAGGGTACTTCTTGAATTTGCTCAAAAACAGCATCAACCAATCGAAGGCAAAGCCGCTTGTAACCAGTGAAACATTTTTATCTTCCTTTCGAAAAAAAAGAGAGTTTCAGCTACTCCCATGAGAGTATTGAAAAGCTCACCGAATACGAAAAATATCAACTCTCCTTTCACCCCGAACGCCCCAAGTATCTTGACTACCTGACCGTCTTTGATGAAGCGGAAGAGTGTCTGCAGAACGATCTGCACGGCAGTTGCATCATCCAGACCCATCGGGCAATACTGCGCAATGGGGAAAACTCTTGGTGGCCAGTCATGCTCATTGGCCAGCAATCGGGACCAACCTCCGATTTTGAGCTCATGCTCGAACTGATGAGAAATCCCGATGAAATAGCGAAATGGAACCAGGGTATGCCGACACCTGCGGCATTTGAAAAGGCAACAAAGGCTATTGAGCTTGCCGAACAGGAACACCGCATCATCATTACCGTTATTGACACTGCAGGCGCCGACCCTACCGAACAGTCTGAAGGTGGCGGCATAGCCTGGAAAATCGGACGATGTATGCAGGCTCTTGCCGAAGCAACCGTCCCAACCATATCGGTCATCATCAATCGGGGATGCAGCGGCGGCGCCATTGCCCTGACTGGATGCGATGCCGTGCTCGCCATGGAATATTCCACTTACATGGTTATTTCTCCTGAAGCGTGCTCATCCATTCTCTTCCGTACACGGGAAAAAGCAGGCATGGCGGCAGAAATTTCTCAGATAACAGCAACAGAGGGCTTAAAAAACGGCATCATTGACGACATCATCATTGAGCATGACGGACCAGCCCACCATTTTCCCGAATCTGCCCGTCAATCTTTCAAGGGAGCCATAGTAAGATGGGTAGATAAACTCAGCAAAATACCTTCCGAAGAGATTTTTTCAAGCAGAATGGATCGCTGGGAAAAGATAGGCCAGTGGGCTACGATTACCGAGGAGGAAATCATAGCCTTTGAGAAGCCGGTCTCCTACTTCATCCCCAAGCCCGAAAAAATCCTTTTTGTTGCCCGCCACAAAAATTGTATCGACAATGCCGGTAAAAAGATATTCGATCCAGTACTCTATGCAAAACTGTTTGCCGACAATTTTCTTTGTGAAATCTGCGGGCACCGCTATCTGAGACTGTCGGCGCATGACTACATTGATCTCATTCTTGACGAAGGATCGTTCAGCGAACACCAGAACACTCGCTACATTGTAGACAAGGATATTCTTGATTTCCCCGACTACAGCAAGAAAATTGGTGAAGCTCAGCAAAAAACCGGCGCTGCATCCTCCGTTATTACCGGCAATGCAACGATTGAGGGCAAACCCATTGTCTTTTGCGTAACCAACTTCAATTTCCTCGGTGGTTCATTCTGTATGTCAACCGCTGAAAAAATCTGGAGAGCCAGCAAAACAGCCGTTGAATGGGGTGTCCCGCTTGTTATACAGGCTACAGGAGGTGGTGCAAGAATGCACGAAGGATGTTCATCAATGGTCGGCCTGCCGAAGCTGCATGTTGCCATATCAAGTGTTGAAAAAGCCGGACTCCCTGTTATTACCATCATTACTGATCCGACCCTTGGCGGCGTAGCTATAGGCATCGGGTCAAGGGGAATCAAAATCTTTGAACATAACGCCGGCAATATCGGCTTCTCCGGCAAGCGGGTCATTGAGCAGTATACCGGAAAACCGACAACCAAGGATTTCCAGACAACTTGGTGGCTGCAGCAGAGAGGTTTTGTTGAAAGAACAGCTTTGCCAACCAATATGAAACATGCAATTTCTGAAATCATCAGTGAGTACCAATCACAAAACTACCAGAACGCATAAGTTATGATACACTCCCGGCCTGATTCTCTCTTTCATGAGTTCCCGGCAGTCAGCCGGGAGGAGTGGAAAAAGAAGGCGATCTCCGAACTCAAGGAAACCCCTTACGACAGCATCGTCTGGCATACGCCGGACGGCTTTGATCTGGAACCCTGGCACTCTTCTGAAGAAACAAAGCAGCACCTCGATATACCAACCTCCAAATCGGTAAACACCTGGAAAAACTGCTTCCGTATTATCGTTCATGACTTGGATACTGCAAACCGTGATGCCTTAAAAAGCTTTGAACTGGATGCAGCGGCAATTGAGTTCCAAATGGCAGATGCTTCGCTCTGTTCTCCTGAAAATCTTGATCGGCTCCTTGCCGGAATCAATCCCGCTACAGTTGCCATTCACTTTTCGGGCAATCTCCCCCATGCTGAAGAACTCTTGAAAACCCTTGCCGCTGTTCCCGGATTTTCGGGAAACTCCGGGGGAGTACTTTCTGGAACGCCTGCTGTTTCAAAAGATCGAGATGCTAAACTTTTTGGATTGTGCAACGCGCTTCCCCAATTCAGGTTTTTGGCCGTTGATACCATACCCTTCCATGAAAAAGGCTCTACATCGGCAGAGGAGATTGCACTGGCGCTGGCCGGAGCAAGCGATTACCTGAACCGATTTATTGAGGCCGGAGTTCCTGCAGAGAGTATTGTTGCTGCGATGGCGATCATCCTGCCGGTTACCTCAAGCCACTTCACCGAGCTTGCAAAACCAAGAGCCCTGCGTTATCTCCTCGCTCATCTGCTCAAAGCCTATGGGGCATCGGGCGACACACTGCCCCGCCTCTTTGCCCGAACATCGGAACGCAACTGTTCGGCGATTGAACCCTATACCAATCTGCTCCGTTTTACTACGGAGGCGGTATCAGCCATTCTTGGCGGGTACGAGACACTGCAGATCAGCGCGTTCGACAGCGGTGATTCTGTCAATCCCGACATTGCTGAGCGCATCTCCGGCAACATTCACCTTATTCTCAGGGAAGAGGGCTCACTCGACCAGGTTGTTGACCCTGCCCGTGGCTCAAACTACATTGAAACCCTGACCAGAAAACTTGCTGAATCGGCATGGAACAGGTTCAAGGAGATCGGAGCCGCAAATGAGCACGGCGAGGCAACTGAAATGTGGCCCGATTTTTCAGCCATTGATATTTTTTCTCCAGTTGCGGCTACCAATGGCACTGAAGCTCAGAGGGAAAGCTGGACAACCGCTGAGGGAATTGACATCAAATCGACCTATCACCAATCTGATGTCGCACAGTTCGACCATCTGAACTTTGCGCCTGGGTTCCCCCCATATATTGGCGGCCCCTACACCATGATGTACACCACCCAGCCATGGACGATAAGGCAGTACGCAGGGTTCTCAACCGCTGAGGAGTCAAACAACTTTTACCGCAAGAACCTGGCGGCAGGCCAGAAGGGGCTCTCCGTCGCCTTCGACCTTCCAACCCATCGAGGGTACGATTCAGATCACGAACGAGTCATCGGTGATGTCGGCAAGGCCGGTGTTGCTGTCGATTCAGTTGAGGACATGAAAATTCTCTTTGACCAGATCCCGCTGGGGGATATCTCTGTCTCTATGACCATGAACGGAGCCGTGCTGCCCATCATGGCCTTTTACATTGTAGCTGGTGAAGAGCAGGGTGTGCCACCGGAAAAACTGAGTGGCACCATCCAGAACGATATCCTCAAAGAGTTCATGGTTCGCAACACCTACATCTACCCGCCGGAACCCTCCATGAAGATCATTGCCGACATCTTCCGCTACACCAGCGAAAAGATGCCGAAGTTCAACTCCATCAGCATCTTAGGCTACCATATCCAGGAGGCTGGCGCCACCGCTGACCTTGAACTTGCCTTTACCCTTGCCGATGGCCTTGAGTATATTCGTACCGGCCTGAAGGCAGGACTCGATATTGACGCCTTTGCTCCTCGCCTCTCTTTCTTTTGGGGCATCGGGATGAACTATTTCATGGAGATTGCCAAGTTGCGGGCAGCAAGGATGCTCTGGGCAAAAATTGTGAAGCAGTTCAATCCGAAAAATCCAAAATCGCTGATGCTTCGCTCTCACTGCCAGACCTCTGGCTGGAGCTTGACTGAACAGGATCCGTTTAACAATATAACACGCACCTGCCTTGAGGCATTAGCGGCGACACTTGGCCATACACAGTCACTGCATACCAATGCCCTTGACGAAGCGATTGCACTCCCCACACCCTTTTCAGCGAAAATCGCCCGCGACACCCAGCTCTATTTGCAGAAGGAGAGCGATATCACCAAAAGCATCGACCCGTGGGCTGGCTCATCGTTTGTTGAGTATCTGACGGGAGAGCTCGCAGCAAAAGCGTGGAAGATCATCTGCGATATTGAAGCGGCTGGCGGCATGGTCAAAGCTATCGAGCAGGGCCTCCCCAAATTGCAGATTGAAGAGGCGGCAACCCGCAAGCAGGCACGGATTGACAGCGGGAAAGAGATTATTGTCGGCGTCAACGGCTACAAAACCAGCAGCAAAACCGACATCGAACTGCTGGAAGTGGACAATACCAAGGTACTGGAACAACAGCTCCAGCAACTTGCAAAGATCAAGGCTGAGCGTGACAATGAAGCATGTGCTGAAGCGCTCAGGGCAATTGAGGAGATCGCCGCTTCAGGAGAGGGAAATCTGCTGGCGCTTGCTGTGGATGCCGCAAGAAAAAGAGCAACCCTCGGAGAGATATCTTCAGCCTGCGAAAAAACATTTGGTCGGTACCGTGCCATCACCAGACTCAACAGCAGTATCTATATGTCGCAGATGAAGGATAACACACTCTTTAAGGAGGCACTGCAGCTTGCCGATACCTTTGCATCACTTGACGGTCGCCGTCCGAGAATTATGGTCTCGAAAGTGGGACAGGATGGCCATGACCGTGGCGCTAAAGTTATTGCCGCCGGATTTGCCGATATTGGCTTTGATGTCGATATCAGCCCGCTCTTTCAGACTCCTGAAGAGGTGGTGCAGCAAGCCCTCGACAATGATGTGCATCTGATTGGCATATCAAGCCTTGCCGCTGGTCACAAAACGCTGATTCCTAAAATCGTTGATGAATTGAGGGCGCATGGACGGGAGGATATTCTCGTTATCGCAGGCGGCATTATTCCTGAGCGAGACCATGCCTTCCTCTATGAAAAGGGTGTGGCAGGGATTTTTGGGCCGGGAACCGTTATTGCGGAGGCAGCGATCACGATTTTGAAGAAATTGATAGCTCAGTTTGAGGAGTAGGGGACGACTTCTCTGCCTTCGAGAGCCTCAGCCACCGGATATTATTGTTGCCTAAGGCTCTCGAAGGCAAGGTATGGATGATGAGCAAGATTTATACAACCTTTCGGGTTTACAGAATAGCAACCTATCAAAAGCCAGCAATCTTTTTCTCGGATTGTAAAGAAACATATTTATACCAATACGTATTTTATACAGAAATGAAGCTCCCCGCCGCAAGCAGCGGGGTATCTGGTTTTAGAAGAAGCTTAACTACTTCACCGCAAGCGGTGGGGAAGTCAACCCTGAGAGATTCAATGGAACCCATACATATGCTAAACAGTTGCTCTTTTTTTTTTAGACAACTCCACTACAAAATTCTCACGTCAGGACTATTCAGTAAGCCATGAATGACTATGAAAAACAAGAAAATAGATGTAAAAGGCACTACAATCACTTTCTTTAAAGGTGAGATTGATGATTATATCTCTTTAACGGATATTGCTCGATATAAAGACTCAGCCAATACTGATACCATTATTCAAAACTGGTTGAGAAACCGCAACACCATTGAATTATTAGGTTTTTGGGAACAGATGTACAATCCGGATTTTAAACCCCTCGAATTCGAGGGGTTTAGAAAGCAAGCCGGGTTAAACAGTTTTGTTTTAACACCAAAACGTTGGATAGAAACTACCAATGCCATAGGTATCATTTCCAAATCAGGTCGCTATGGTGGCACTTTCGCCCACAAAGATATTGCCTTTGAGTTTGCCTCATGGATTTCCATTGAGTTCAAACTTTATATCATCAAGGAATTCCAACGACTTAAAGAAGAGGAAAGCAATCGCCACAAGCTTGATTGGAACCTGCAACGCACCTTGGCCAAAATCAACTACACCATCCACACCGATGCTATCAAGGAAAAACTGATTCCTGCCAAGTTAACCAAAGCCCAAACATCACTGGTTTATGCCACAGAAGCCGATTTGCTTAATATGGCACTGTTTGGTATGACGGCTGCGGACTTGGCGACAGCAAAACCACAATACCAAAGGCAATATGCGTGATTTTGCCATATTGGAGCAACTGGTGGTACTCTCTAATCTGGAAAGCATCAATGCCGTTTTGATTCATCAAGGCTTAAGCCAAACTGAACGATTACAGCAATTAAACCAAATCGCCATTACCCAAATGACCTCTTTAGTCCGAAGTTCCCCAGCCAAAAACCACATAATCTATTGATTTGTGATAAAATACAGCGATTTGGTGTGTTTTGTACCCATGTAAATTACGTCAAAGCATTTGTTTTATAAGGAATTAATCAATAT
>Ga0073936_10004484_pt1 | contig 19342 bp, 18 predicted proteins | sample AliMusrvi5mmetaG_FD_87041 | JGI IMG/M metagenome (GOLD analysis project Ga0073936, IMG submission 87041) | Freshwater lake bacterial and archeal communities from Alinen Mustajarvi, Finland, to study Microbial Dark Matter (Phase II) - Alinen... | ecosystem: Environmental > Aquatic > Freshwater >... | reverse complement strand
AGGGGAAGGCCTATGTTGAATATGTTCCAGGTGTTTCTGACACAATCCGGATGAGGGAATCCATTACAACCTCAGGATATGTTCTTGCCTCCCTTAAATCTATTCCACTTGATAGTCTTCGATTGAAGCAGTAAACAAACTGATTAAATATCACCAAATTTATGAGTCAAAACAGTAACGGTACCGGTCATGAACACACTAGCCGGGAAGAGGATAACGTAAATTCAAGGCGTGCATTTTTTAAAAATTTTGGATTATTCGGGGCAGTAGCCGCTGTCGGAGGAGCTGCGATCTATTCGGGTTACGAGTATCAGGAATCAAAACCCGGCCATGATATGGTTAAAGTGCTGACCTCAGACAATCGCATTGTTGAGGTTCCCCGCGATCAGATCAAGGATGTTAAGGTAGATACTGACCAGTTGCAGAAGCAGGGGCGCGAAGGGTTAAAGGGGCACCGGTTCGTGATGGTCATTGACCTTTCAAAATGCCGGAACGCCCGTAAGTGTATCTCCGCGTGTCAGGGAGCACATCACCTGCGTCCATACGAATATCATATTAATACACTGGTAATGCAGGAATCGGAGCATACTGCTCCTTATTTTATGCCAAAGCCCTGTCAGCATTGCGACAACCCTCCTTGTGTGGCTGTTTGTCCGGTTGATGCGACCTTTAAACGTCAGGACGGAATTGTACTGATTGATAATGAACGGTGTATTGGCTGTCGTTTTTGTATTGCAGCATGTCCTTATTCTGCCCGTCTGTTCCATTGGGAAGAGCCTTTAATGGCAGAGAGCGATAAAGGGAAACCTTATAATATTGAACTCAATGTTCCGCAACGTAAGGGGACAATCACGAAATGTCTATTCAGTTCAGACCGTCTTCGCGAAGGGAAATTGCCTTATTGTGTATCTGCCTGTCCTAACGGGGTTTACTATTTTGGGGACGAGAATCAGGATGCAGTAACGAATGGAACGACTAAAGAGACTTTCCGCCTGAGCGAATTGCTTAAGGTAAACGCAGGTTATCAGTTAATGGCCGAATTGGGAACTAAACCACGTGTTTATTACCTGCCACCAAAAAACAGGTTGTTCGAATTCAAGGATGAAAAGGATCCGGTTCAGGAAACGACCTAAAATATCAAATTATCAGTTAGAGACGCTGCACGCTGGGTCTCTAAACCACATTTCCGACAAATAAAACATTGAATTTTTTAAATAAATAACCAAAACTATGGCATCAGAAGTAAATACCGATTTTTTGCATGACAAAAAACTCGATTCTATTGCAGCTGATATATTACGACCTGTGGGTATCACCCAAGGATTTATAGTATGGATGGGCTTCCTTGGCATCTCCCTTTTGGCGTGTATTTACGCCTATTACATTCAGTTTGACAAGGGTTTGATTGTAACAGGTCTTCGGGATTATATCAGTTGGGGGATGTATATCGCCAATTTCGTCTTTTTTGTAGCAACCAGTCTTGTCGGTATGTTGATCAGTTCGGTGCTTGGATTAATTGGATTTAAATGGGTGAAACCAATAGCCAGGATTGCCGAGATCATTGCTGTTGCCTTTGCCGCTATTGCAGGTTTGGTTATTGTTTCCGATATGGGGCGACCTGAAAGACTTCCCTATGTATTTATGTATGGCCGGATTCAATCTCCGATTATCTGGGATGTCACAGTTGTCACTACATATCTGGTTATTAGCACTTTATTGTATTTTTTACCTTTAATTCCCGATCTTGCAATCAGTAAGGGGCGTATGGGGCATACTCCAAAGTGGCTTCAAAAAACTTACGAAATCCTCGCTGTAAACTGGAAACATACTCCAAAGCAATATCAAATACTTCTCAAGGCAGTTAGGATCATGTTAATACTGATTATCCCTACAGCCTTTGCTATTCACACCGTCACCTCATGGCTCTTTGCCGTAACCCTTCGTCCAGGTTGGGACAGCTCGATTTTCGGCCCTTACTTCCTTACCGGTGCCTTTGTTGCTGGTTCTGCCGCGGTTGTGATTATGATGTATTTTGTAAGAACAAATTATAAACTGGATAAGTATTTAACTGAACACCATTTTGATATTATGGGTAAATTGCTGGTACTCGCTTCAATTGTTTACCTCTATTTCAATATTAATGAATACCTGGTACCCGGATTTAAAATGAAAACAGCTGAGGCTATCCACCTTAAAGATCTTTTTGTTGGAGATTGGGCCTTTATGTTTTGGAGTGTTCAGCTGCTTGGATTGGTTATCCCGATTATACTGCTGCTTTTTAAATTTTTCAGGAAACCGCTTTCAATGTTTGTCATTTCTATCGTTGTGTTGATAGCTGCCTGGTTTAAACGGTTGATTATCGTGGTTCCTACCCAGGATCATCCTTTTCTCCCTATTCAACATGTTCCCAAAGCCTGGATGGTTTATCAGCCAACCATTGTCGAATCTGCGATTACCATTGGGACGCTTTTGCTGGTAATAATTATTATCACTGTACTTGTGAAGTTTTTTCCGGTTATTCCAATCTGGGAAATGGCGGAAGAGCAGAATGAAATTGACAGTAAATCCAAAGAATAATCGATAACATAATACCTATGATTAAGAGATATTTTACCCTGCTATTGATTGTGCTGATATCCATACGGTTGTCGGCTCAGGTCTGGGTGGTTCCGGCTGAAAATGATGCCAGAAAAAGTCCCTTTGCTTTCGATGACGCTTCACGTAAAGCTGGTTCTGAGATCTATATGACCAGTTGCAAGTCGTGTCATGGTGAGCCCGGAAAGAATAATGCAGTACCTTTGGTTCCACCTCCGCCCGATATGTCCTCGGTCCGGATGCAGGCAAATTCAGATGGGGCCATGCAATATAAAATTACCAATGGCAGGGGGACAATGCCATCGTTTAAAAATACAATTGCGACGACCGACGTATGGAAGGTGATCTCTTTTGTAAGGAGCTTTAATGATAAGTATGTTCAGGAAGTGGCTGCTCAGGCAGCTGGCGGCGCTTCAGTTGCGAATGTAAATATTAAGCTTAACTGGCTAAAAGAGCAGAACCAGATTCAGGCTACCTTGTCAGCACCTTCAAAAGACAAGGGTATTTTACCTGTTGGCGGCGCTGAAGTGAAATTATTTGCCAAACGTTATTTTGGTAATCTGCTTGTTGATGAGGCGCGTAATACTGATGCCGCCGGGGTAGCCCTATTCAATTTCCCGAAGGATCTTCCCGGAGATTCTGCTGGATTGGTTCAATTGGTTGTCGCACTTTCCAATGAGGCTTTTGGTGATGCGAAGCGTGATACCACCCTTGCAATAGGTGTTCCGACTTACCGTCCTCCGTTAAATGAACAACGGGCCATGTGGAATGTTGTTTCTAAAACACCAATCTGGTTATTGCTTGCCTATACGATTGCCGTTTTTGGGGCGTGGGGTTTCATTATCTATGTCTTCCTCCAGATTAGGGGAATATATCGGGCAGGCAGCGAAAAAAATACAGAGTCGGCAGAATAAGTCCGACTTAGTTTATGACAGGTTAAATTAGCTGTCAAAATTCTGAAAAGACTCTTTCAATTTTTCTCGTTGAAAGAGTCTTTGAAGTAGAGAGGTTTACATTTTGATAAAAGACTTGGAATGAGATATTTATTGTTTATAATACTGATAAGTGTTGTGGGGTTACGCTCCCACGCTCAATTGCCGGTTCAGCGTGATACTGAAATCGGGATTATTGAAAGGCTTGGCGAGACGATTCCGCTGGACCTGAAATTTATGAATGAGAAGAATGATACGGTGACCCTTAGAAGCATGATCACCAAACCCACGATTCTTTCATTTGTCTATTTTGACTGTCCCGGTTTATGTAGCCCTTTGCTCGATGGAGTAGCTGATGTTATCAGTAAAATGGATATGTCCCTGGGTAAAGATTTTGATATTATTACGATAAGTTTTAATACACGGGATACGCCAGAGAAGGCAAGGATTAAGAAACTCAATTTTGTACAAAAGATCAAGGAGAAAGATCGTGCAAACTGGTACTATCTGACCGGAGAACTTGAGAATATTCAGAAGATCACTGAGGCCGTTGGTTTCAGGTATAAGCCGACAGGGCTTGATTTCGCGCACCCGTCGACTATTATTATGCTTAGTCCCTCGGGGAAGATCACCCGCTATTTGTATGGCATAACGTATCTGCCTTTCGATGTGAAGATGGCGGTTGTTGAAGCTCAGAAAGGGCTGGCCCGACCTACGAGTTCAAAAATATTTGACTATTGCTTTGCCTACGATCCTCAAAGCAGGGGTTATACCCTGCAATTTACGCGCCTGCTGGGGTCATTTACCCTCATCATCGGGTTATTTTTTGTGGCTTATTTACTAATTTCTTCAAGAAAAAAATCATCTAAAGAGATCAAAGAATGAATAATCAAACACCAACTGCTCCACTAAATTACCTTAATCACAAGACCGGTTTATGGTCGTGGTTAAGTTCCACCGACCATAAACGAATCGGACTTCTTTATTTTTATTGCATTGTCACTTTCTTTTTAAGTGCCGCTGTTCTGGGATTACTGATGAAGATTGAGAAGGTTGCACCAGGTGAAACTATAATGACAGCCCAGACCTACAATGCTATGTTTACGCTCCATGGAATCATCATGATTTTCATTGTGGTAATTCCGGGGTTGGCCGCCGTATTCGGGAATATAATGCTTCCCATTATGATTGGTGCCAAGGATGTAGCATTTCCGAAGCTGAACCTCTTTTCGTTTTACCTGTTCCTTGGTGGTGCATGTATTGCGCTTTATTCCCAATTTGCACATGGCCATTCACCAGATACCGGCTGGACCTTCTATGTTCCCTATAGTGCCGAGGCGTCATCGAATGTGGTGATTGCCCTTACGGCCGCATTTACATTGGGGTTTGCCTCCATCCTTACGGGATTAAATTTTATTGTCACCATTCATACAATGCGGGCTCCCGGGATGACCTGGTTCAGAATGCCTCTTTTCCCTTGGTCGCTTTATGCAACTGCCTGGATTCAACTTTTGGCGACACCAGTAGTGGGGATAACCCTGCTTATGGTCATCGCAGAACGCACCTTACATGTTGGTTTCTTTGATCCAAAACTTGGAGGCGATCCGGTTTTATACCAGCATCTCTTCTGGATCTATTCCCACCCAGCCGTGTACGTGATGATCCTTCCAGCAATGGGGGTTGTAACTGAAATATTCCCTACCTTTAGTCAGAAGCCTGTCTTTGGATATGTTCCGATTGTTTTCTCAAGTTTGGCAATCGCCCTTGTCGGTTATTTTGTATGGGGCCATCATATGTTTACATCGGGGATGAGTTATGAATCGCGCTGGTTCTTCTCGTTACTTACTTTTCTTGTAGCTATACCAAGTGCAATAAAGGTATTCAACTGGCTTTCAACGATGTATGGTGGATCAGTAGATCTTCAGCCACCACTGCTTTATGCAATCTCTTTTATATTCCTATTTACGATCGGTGGTTTTACAGGATTAACCCTTGGCTCAGTTGCAACGGATATTCAGGTACATAATACCGATTTTGTAGTTGCCCATTTTCATTATATTATTTTTGGTGGCATGGGTTTTGGTTTCTTTGCGGGTATCCATTATTGGTTTCCCAAGATCTATGGCAGGATGTATAATATCCGTTGGGCTAACATCGGGTGGGGCATTCTTTTCACAGGATTCAATCTCACCTATTTCCCGATGTTTATTATGGGCATTCAGGGTATGCCGCGCCGTTATTTCGATTATGATCCAAAATTTCAATTGGGTCAGACGATCTCTACAATCGGTGCCGTAATCCTGTTTACAGGTCTGATTACGATGATATCCAATCTTATATACCATTCGAAAAAAGGGGCTATTGCTCCTGCGAATCCATGGCATGGTGTAACCCTCGAATGGCAGATCCCCTCACCACCTCCTCATGAGAATTTTGATGAGGTGCCGGTGATTACCCGCGGGCCCTATGTTTTTGATAACCCTCATACGAAATAAAACAGCAGACTAACACACGAATATTTATGTCGACAACTGATCATAACGCGCACAGCGAACACAGCGAATATATCGATAGCGATACCGGAAAGATGGGGATGTGGTTATTCCTCTTTACTGAACTTTTTCTTTTCGGAGGATTATTTATTGTTTATGCTGTAATGCGCAGCAAATACGGTGAAGATTTCCATCATGCAGCCTTGGAGCTTAATGCCTTTATTGGGGCTACCAACACTGTTGTACTTCTTGTAAGTAGTATGACGGTGGCCATGTCGCTGACTGCAATCCAAAAGAAACAGAAAAATCTGGCTATCGGATTGATATTCTTTACAATCCTTTTAGCAGGTGTCTTTTTGGTAAACAAATATTTTGAATATGGTCATAAATTTGCACTCAATCTCTATCCGGGTTCTGATGTGATGCGTAATTTACCTCACGGAGAGATTATGTTTTTTGGCCTCTACTTTCTGATGACTGGACTGCATCTGTTTCACGTAGTTGTCGGTGGAATTTTGTTAACCATTATAATGCTTAAGATTAAATCGGGCCGAATTAATGAAGAGCACTTTTTATTGCACGAAAACGGTGCTCTTTACTGGCATTTGGTGGATTTAATCTGGATATTCCTGTTTCCATTACTCTATTTAATTACTTAGTAGCTGCTATTGATTGTATTTCTACACTAGGAACTTGCGATCGGTTTATAAGCCGGAAATAGAAGAAATAGAGTAGATATATATAGAAATATTTTGAATTATTTAGTATTTATTAATTGATTTTCTAAGCTTTATCGAATGAGTAACAACGAAAGCCATATTACAAGCTATGCACTTAATTTCAAGGTGCTGCTTGTCCTGCTAATTCTGACAACCATTACAATCCTTGTTATTAAAGCGCACCTTGGGGCATTTACAGTTGCGGTTGCACTTACGCTTGCATCAATAAAGTGCGCCATTGTTTTGACCTATTTTATGCACCTCAAATTCGAAAGTCTTATTTTGCGTTTGATGGTTGGAGGGGTTTTCCTTCTGTTCGCGATAATAATTGTGATCACATTTATTGATTATTATTTCAGATAATTTCCATACTATGACAACAATGTTCTCTGGAGCATCCAATTTAGCCGAAGGTGTAGACCGGGCGTTTATTTTCATCTTCGCCGTTTCATTTATCTTTACGATCGGTATAGTTGCGTTAATCATTTATATCCTGGTCCATTTTTCACGGAAAAAGAATAAAAATCCACAGCAGTTTCATGGTAATACGAAACTTGAGATCATCTGGACAGTTATCCCGCTGATACTCGTTTTAATCATGTTTTACTTCGGATGGGCAGGTTTTGCCCCAATGCGCAAGGTGCCTGCGGATGCTATGCCGATTAAGGCGATAGGTCGTATGTGGGCCTGGAGTTTTGATTACGGAAATGGAAAGGTTTCAAAAGATCTCGTTGTTCCGCTTAACAGGAATGTAAAGCTTGATCTCTTTTCAGAGGATGTAAATCACGGATTATTTATCCCTGCCTTCCGGGTTAAGGAAGATGTGATTCCGGGTTATAATAATTATCTGTGGTTTCAGCCGATTTCAAAGGGGACTTTTGATATTTTCTGTACCGAATATTGCGGTTTGGCTCACTCCGGGATGACCGCGAAAGTTATCGTGGTAGACAGTCTTGAATTCAATAAATGGCTTGCAGATCTTAAAGCTTCCGGTCCTGGTCTTGAACATCCTGGACTAGCCATCATTAAGGCCAATGCCTGTCTTACCTGTCACTCCCTGGATGGATCAAAGATTATCGGACCTTCATTTAAGGGATTGTGGGGGTCAAAAAGAATTGTAATCACAGCTCAGGGAGAGAAGGAGATGGAAGGTAATGCCGAATACATTAAAAGATCGATTCAGGAACCCAATGCTGATATTGTTAAAGGATTTAACAAGGGGCTGATGCAGTCGTATAAGGATTTGATCAAGGGTGAAGACCTGGATAAAATTATAGATTATTTTAAAACAGCAGGTGAACAAAAAAAATAGTATTAAGCAAAATTTTGATGTTTTAGTTCGGCTAACCCGGATCCGGTTATCGTTAATGGTAACTGTATCTGCAGCAACGGGGTATTTCCTCACGGGTAGCACACCGGGTCTGGCTGTAGTGTATCTTTTTGCAGGGGTTTTCTTCCTTGCCGCCGGAACCACAGTACTCAATCAGATTCAGGAGAGCAAACGGGATTTGTTAATGCCACGAACCAGTCACCGCCCTATTCCGGCAGGTGAGATTTCCAGGATGTCAGCCGCTGTTGTATCAGCAATTTTACTCGTCTGTGGTACGGCACTATTGAGTCTGAATGGTTGGTTGCCGATGATTCTGGGGCTTTCCAACATCATATTTTATAATTTAATTTATACCCCGTTAAAGACACGCAGCTGGCTGGCAATAATTCCGGGTGCCGTTGTTGGTGGTGTTCCGCCGCTAATGGGCTGGACCTCTGCCGGATTTTATATTTTTCATCCGAATGCCATTTTTATTGCAGTGTTTGTTTTTCTGTGGCAAATACCGCACTTCTGGTTGCTTATGATTAAATATGGTAAGGAGTATGAAATGGCCGGTTTCTCGTCCATCTCAAAATCACTTAACGAGGGACAGATAAAATCGGTGGTCTTTTCGTGGGGTGTTGTGACCTCCCTCTTTTTGATGTTATTCCCGTTTTTTGGATTCAACTTTAAACCGGTTTTGTTTACGCTTATTGTAATCATGAACTTCGGGTTTATCCTGCTTTTTCACCATTTTCTTTTCGGAGAAAAGAATTCAAAAACAATTCATAAGGCTTTTATCCTGATCAATTCCTACGCCCTGGTGGTCTTCCTTTTTCTTGTATTTAATGCAATGGTGGCGTAACGTCAGCTGTCGGCCAGATTTGGATTTTTCTCTTTGGGAGTTAGTTGTTGTACAATCTTAAACTCGGATAAAAATTCTTCTGCGATTACCCTCAGAACGGTATAAACAGGTATGGCAAGGATCATTCCAGGGATGCCGGCTATACCGCCTGCCATCAGGATTACAAAAAAGACCTCCAGTGCATGAGCCTTGACGCTGTGTGAATAGATTATAGTTTGAAAGATCATGCTGTCAATGAATTGGACAACCATCACTACGACAACAACCCAAAACATCAATGGTAGGGTAACATCCATAAAACTTGAATTGAGGTTATTAGCCACTGCAACAACAAGTCCGAAGATTGCGGCTATCCATGGTCCAATATACGGAATTACATTCAGTATACCCGCAAATACGCCCACCACTACGGCATGGCCAAATCCTAGTCCGGCAATTGTAAACCCGGTTACAGACAAGATCATCACCCCTAGGATCTGGAATAGGATCCCGATCATATATCTTTTTAACAGGTTGCCAATCTTGTCCATCACTACGGAAACACGCGATTCATATTTATCTGGCGCTAATACCAGAATCCAGTTACGGAATAATTCCTCCTCCTGAAGAAAGAAGAATAGGATAAACGATACGGAGAAGATCATCAGGAAAAGATTCCCTAAAATGTTGGCGACAGATCCAAACAGCCGGCTTACCTCATCCATATTTAGTAACCCTTTTAGTTGTCCTTCAAGATATGTTTCAAGGTTTCCACCCTGTGGAATAGAAGAGGCGAAGTGAGGGAAGCTAATCTTGAGCTGGCTCATAGCCGTATTCATGTAGGTGAGCACCTCCTGCATATTTATCGAGGAGAGCTGATCGACTTCGGATACCACCATTGGAATTAAGAACCCGAAAAAACAGATCAGCCCAATCCAAAGGGTGAGCAGGGTTAGAAAAGCGGCCCCCGACTTCCCAAGGTGAAATTTCCCAACTTTTATTTGCTGAAATTTTCGCACAACAGGACGTCCTATTAAAGACAATACTGCCGCAATAAGGATATAAGTAACAATATAGCTGAAATAATACACCAGAAATCCGAAGAGCACCAATGCCAGGGCAACGATAATATTTTTTATCCTTTGATCCATATTTGATATAATTAGTTTTATCAAACATACCACAATTTGAATTAATGCAAAGTTAATATTTTGGTTATTGGATGAAAGTTCATCAGGTTTTGCAACCACTAGAATATTGTCCCACTGGTGGTCGCATTTATGAAATTCTTGTTAGATTTGCGCTTATGACAGTTCAGAAAAATCACCAGCTTATTGCCGATCGGCTCGGCATCAGCATCAGGCAAATAGCCAATACAATCACCTTACTTGACGAAGGGGCGACAGTTCCGTTTATTTCGCGCTATCGTAAAGAGATGACAGGGAGCCTCGATGAGGTGGCGATAGGTAATATTCAGGCTGCCAAAGAGCAGCTTGACGAGCTTGATAAACGGAAGGTGACTATTCTGAAGACGATCGGGGAGCAGGATCTGCTGTCCCCCGAACTCAAAGCAAAGATTGAGCAATGTTATGATCTGAACCAGCTGGAGGATATCTATCTGCCCTATAAACCCAAACGGAGAACCAAAGCTACCGTTGCCCGCGAAAAGGGGCTTGAGCCGCTTGCACGGATGATTATAAAGCAATACGAACCTGATCCTGAAGGCAGGGCACTTCAATTTCTAAACGATGCCGTTCCAAATGTGGAAGAGGCATTGGCAGGGGCAAGGGATATTATGGCAGAATGGATCAATGAGGATCAGAGTGCGCGAACTATAGTCCGGAATCTTTTTGCACGTGAGGCGGTAATATCATCACGGGTCGTAAAGGGAAAGGAGGAGGAGGGGGTCAAATTCAGGGATTATTTCGATTCCTATGAACAATTAAAAAGGTGCCCTTCCCATCGTCTATTGGCGATGCGTCGTGGTGAGAAGGAGGGTTTCCTGAAACTGGGTATTGCACCCGAGGAGGAGAAAGCTCTTGCGGCTCTGGACAATTATTTTGTGAAAAGCCGGAAGGAGAGTGGCATTCAGGTGGCGATGGCTGTAAAGGAGAGTTATAAACGATTACTGGCACCTTCCATCGAGACTGAATTTTTTGGAACCTCAAAAGGAGAGGCAGATGCCGAGGCAATTCGCGTGTTTGCTGAAAATCTCAGGCAGCTGCTGCTGGCTGCACCATTGGGACAAAAGCGGGTCCTTGCGCTCGATCCGGGCTACAAGAGTGGTTGCAAATTAGTTTGTCTCGATGCACAGGGTAACCTGATTCACAATGAGACAATCTACCCACATCAGCCGCAGTCGGAGGTTAGTCAGTCGATTCGCAAGGTTTCTGCCCTGGTTGCAACCTATAAGATCGATGCAATTGCGATTGGTGACGGAACTGCCAGTCGCGAAACAGAGGGATTTATCAAAAAGATCACCTTTGACCGGCCTATTCAGGTATTTGTGGTGAGTGAAGATGGGGCGTCGATCTATTCTGCATCCAAGGTGGCCCGGGATGAATTTCCCCAGTATGATGTAACTGTGCGTGGTTCTGTATCCATTGGCCGTCGGCTAATTGACCCTCTGGCAGAATTGGTTAAGATCGAAGCCAAATCGATTGGAGTGGGTCAGTATCAACATGATGTTGGTCAGAAGCTGTTGCAAAAAGGACTTGATGTGGTTGTTGAATCATGCGTTAACCTTGTTGGGGTAAATGTAAATACGGCGAGTAGTCACCTGCTTAATTTCGTTTCAGGATTAGGTCCGTTGCTTGCCTCCAATATTGTCGAATACCGCAAGGAGAATGGCCCGTTTTCGGCACGTACGGAATTGAAGAAGGTTCCCAGGATGGGGCCAAAAGCGTTTGAACAATGCGCCGGATTTTTGAGGATATCCGGTGGTACAAATCCGCTTGACAACTCTGCGGTTCACCCTGAACGTTATGCGTTGGTAAGTAAGATTGCGGCCGACAGAAAGTGTAAGGTTGAAGAGTTGATCGGACTTGAAAACCTTCGTAAAGAGGTGGTTGTAGAAAAGTATGTAAATACGGAGGTGGGCCTCCCAACGTTAAATGATATACTTTCCGAACTTGCTAAGCCAGGACTAGATCCGCGATCAGGAATCAAAGTTTTTGAGTTCGCAGATGGTGTCTTTACCATTAAGGATCTGCATGTTGGAATGATTTTGCCCGGTATTGTCACCAATATTACACGTTTCGGGGCCTTTGTCGATGTGGGTGTTAAACAGGACGGACTGGTTCATATCAGTGAACTTGCAAACAAATACATCAGCGACCCGGCTGAGGTTGTCAAACTGCATCAGCATGTTAAAGTCAAAGTTCTGGAGGTCGATATGGAACGCAAGCGGATTGCCTTTTCGATGAAGCAGGCGGAATGATTTTAACTGCATGTAAATATTTCGTCATACAGATGGTGGCAAAAAAATATTTTGGGTACTCAATGTTTTTAATTGAGGAGATTATATTTTTCTTGGTTCTTATTGGTTTGTATAGTTGAAAATTGGAAGTGACAGGGTTGGTGTTCATGTTCGGATTAGCCACCCTGCCACTAAAGTTTAGTTTACCTCCTTTTTGTCAAGAAGAAGGATGTCATTTACCACAATTTCGGTGATAAAGTGAGTTTCCTTGTTTTTATCTTCGTAGGAGTGATTTGTAAGTTTCCCTTCAACGGCTATTTCACTCCCCTTTTTAAGGTATTTTTCGGCCAGTTCTGCCTGTCTTCCCCAGGCTACCAGTTTATGCCATGTAGTTTCCGACTTTTTGTTGCCGTCGTGATCACGAAAATTCTCCTTGGTTGCAATGTTGAAATTTGCAACCGATTTATCTCCGTCAAACTTTCTGATCTTGGGATCATCCCCAAGATAGCCGATAAGTCTCACACTGTTTTTTAATGAATTCATAATTTCAGATCTTTAAATGAATAAAAAAGACATTACTGTTAAAGATAAACCAAAGTCAGCGTAGTTGCCGTATAATAAACGGATAGTTACGTTTAAAGCCGGATAAACCCGATTATATACGGATATAGATCTGATTATGAATAATCTATTGTTTTAGGGTTTAGTTTTAGCTTCCAGCCTCCGGACGGCTGGCTGGTTCGGAACAGCGAAAAAGTCAATATTGCAATGCCATTTATTAATCTAAAAGGGGAAGGGCTTCGAAGTTTTTTACCAAAAAGAAAACCCATCGGATCAGGATGGGTTTTAAATATTGTATTATTTTTTTATCGCATTAAACAGGATGTTCAGTCTCCTCGATCGGTGTTGCGATGTCTTTGTCAACAAGTATCCTGCCGCAATACTCACATACTATGATCTTCTTTCGTGATGCGATATCCAGCTGACGTTGTGGTGGAATTTTATTGAAACATCCACCGCAGGCATCCCGTTGGACAGTTACCACTGAAAGGCCATTCCGTGCATTTTTTCGGATCCTGTTAAATGCCATAACAAGACGATCTTCGATCATGCTTTCAATCTTGGTTACTTTGCTTTTGAGCTTATCTTCCTCTACTGCAGTTTCTGCAGTGATCTCCTGCAGCTCTTTTTTCTTACGGATCAGGTCCTCTTCCCGCTCTTTAAAAAGTTTCTCTGATGCTTCTGCAGCGTCCGTTTTACTTTTTATTTCGATTGTAAACTCACGAATTTTCTTTTCCGAAAGTTCGATTTCCAGTGTCTGAAACTCGATCTCTTTGGAGAGGGAGTCAAATTCACGATTATTGCGTACGTTCTCCTGTTGTTCCTTATATTTATCAATCTTGGCTTTTGAATCTTTTATTTCAGTTTTCTTGTTTCCAATCGCAAGATTAAGGCTTTTAAGCTCTTCGCTATAGTTTGCAAGACGGGTTTTTAATCCAACAATCTCATCTTCCAAATCCTGAACCTCCAAAGGAAGTTCACCGCGAAGGGTATTAATCTTATCGATTTCTGAAGCAACTGTTTGAAGTTCATAAAGCATTTTGAGTTTCTCCTGGATAGAAACCTCTTTCCCTTCAGTTGATTTGATAGTATTTACTGGCATATTCTGAAATTTACAATTTTTTATTGCTCACAAAGATACAATACAGGGTTTGTTTTTACTTCCGATAAACGGAGTGCAAAGTTAGGAAATTTTTTTATAAGTATTTCATAAAAAAGCTCCTTGGTAAATTGTTCACTTTCATAGTGTCCGATATCGGCAATGACGATTTTTTCCTCTGCATCAAAAAAATCGTGGTACTTCATATCTGCTGTTACAAAGATATCTGCCCCTTCGCTGATTGCAGCTGCGAGAAGGAAACTTCCGGACCCCCCGCAAACCGCAACTTTTTTTACAGGCTTACCCAGTAAGTAGGTGTGACGGATACTTTTGCATCCAAATATCTGAATTAGCCTGGATAAAAATCCGAGCTCCTGCTCAGCTCCGGGAAGTTCCCCGATCATTCCTGAGCCCACTTCGCGGAATTTATTTTCAAGTGGGTAAATATCATAGGCCACCTCTTCGTAGGGATGGGATTTTAAAAGCGCATTAATTACATTATTCTTTAAATGTCTGGGAATAATGGTTTCGATCCGTGATTCTTTTTCGAAGTGAAACTCCCCAATTTCGCCAACATAGGGATTGGTTTCCTCTCCCCCCCGAAAGGTTCCTGTGCCCTGTGAAACAAAACTGCATTTATCGTATTTTCCGATTGCCCCTGCCCCTGCTTCAAAGAGGGCATCTCGGATTTTTTCGAGATGACTGTCAGGGATAAAGGTAACCAGTTTAAGGAGTTGTTCTTTTACGGGTGCAAGGATCCGAAGGTTTGTTAATCCCATTTTTTCGCAAATCTTTGCATTTACACCACCCATGACACTATCGAGGTTGGTGTGAGCGGCGTAAATGGCAATATCATTTTTAATCGCCTTGATTACGCACCGTTCAACATAGTTATTTCCGTTAATTCTTTTGATCCCTTTGAAAAGAATAGGATGATGGGCGATAATCAGTTCACAGCCGGTTTCAATAGCTTCATCAATGACCGTTTCTGTAACATCAAGTGTTAACAAAGCAGCGGTAACGACTGTTTTGGGATCGCCAATAATAAGTCCTGCGTTGTCATAGGATTCCTGGAAAGTGGGTGGTGCAACAGATTCAAGATAAGTGATTATCTCACTGATTAACATGGCTGCATTTATTTTTAGTAAAAGAGATTAAAGTAAAACCAAAGAAAGGCTGTTTTTGGAAATCAGGTCACAACGATTCCTTTATTTCAAGGAGAAAACCTTTGATCTGCTGCAGCTTTTGCACAATTTCGAAAGTATTCTCAGTCTCGGACTTATTCTCTTTTATTTTAGCCTTTGCCCCTTTGAGGGTCATTCCCCGCTCTTTGACTAAGTGGTTAATCAACGCAAGATGGTTGATATCCTCCAGGGTATAAAACCGGTCCCCCTTCTTGTTCTTAAAAGGTTTGATTGTGTCAAACTCTTTTTCCCAGAAGCGCAGTGTGGAAGGGGCTAGCCCGAATTTCACGGCTACTTCTCCGATGGAGTAGTAATGCTTCTCTGATTTCGGTTCCTTGAATGTCACGATAGATAGTTTTTAGTCGAAACTTTGTCCCATGTTTGATGAAATAGCGATCATCCTTTCGTAATCTGCAGGTGAAAGGTCCTGAAAGTAATAGTTCTGAGGATTAACTTTCACCCCGTTCTTGCTCACCTCGTAGTGAAGGTGTGGTGCCGTCGAGGTTCCGGTACTGCCCACATAGCCAATTACATCTCCACGGCTTACTTTTTGCCCGATCTGGACATTTATCCGGCTTAAATGGGCATAATAACTCTCATAGCCATAACCGTGGTCAATAACCACCGTATTTCCATAACCTGTTTCCCGATCAGCAGCTTTTACAACACCGATTCCTGTTGCAAAAACCTGAGTGCCAATAGCTGCTGCAAAATCCATCCCATAATGAAACCGAAGAATCTTATAGATCGGATGAATCCGCATCCCCCAACCGGAGGCGGTTCGTTTAAGGTCATTATTCGAAACGGGCATTATCGAAGGCATACTTGCAATCATTTTCTCTTTGCTTAATGCCATCTTCGCTACCTCATCATACGATTTGGCCTGCACAAAGACGCGCTTTGAAAGAATATCCAGCTTACGCGTAGTACTGATAATTAAATCGGCATTGTCCATCTCCTCCAGCTTAGAATAGCGGTTCGCACCACCAAAACCGGCCATCCTCACTGTTGAAGGGATCGGTTCAGCCTCAAAAATAACCCTGTAAATATTGTCATCCCGATTCTGAATATCTTCAAGAACCTTCGAAATTTTCTCGAAGTCTTTATTCATCAGGTTGTATTGTGAAAGTAATTGTTCGTTTTGCCGCTTTAAACGCTTCGTTTTTGGAGGATCGAAGAATTGAAGAAAAATCAGGAAGAAAATCACCCCTGAAACCAGGCTTGTAGACAAATATCCGAGCATCCGCTTAACCAATGTCTTGATGTTGCGCTCAATTTTGTCAAAGCTTAATGTATCAGGATTGAATCTGTAATTGGTTTTACCCATATTCTTTCACTCTTTTTTATTTTTGATTCACTATGGTCAAAATTAGCGAAATAATCTAATTTTGCAAATATTTTGAAAAATCGTGCAGTTGAAGCGGTACAAATCTATACAAATATTCCTTTAATCGAGACCTTATTCGTTGTAAAGCACGATTTTAAAGGTTTTTTAACTAATAAATAAGATGAATTCAAAACAGGTACGTCAAACATTTCTCGACTTTTTTGCCTCCAAAATGCATACGATAGTCCCTTCAGCTCCTATGGTGGTCAAGAACGATCCGACGCTGATGTTTACGAATGCAGGGATGAACCAGTTTAAGGATATCTTTCTGGGAAATACCCCGGCAAACAGCCCCCGGATTGCTGATACTCAGAAATGTCTGAGGGTTTCGGGGAAACATAACGATCTTGAAGAGGTTGGGCACGATACGTATCATCACACGATGTTTGAGATGCTTGGGAACTGGTCGTTTGGCAATTATTTCAAGAAAGAGGCTATCGATTGGGCATGGGAACTGCTTGTGGATATCTATAAAATACCGGTCGATAAACTTTATGTGACGATCTTTGAGGGAGATGAGAAAGATGGCGTTCCAATGGATCTTGAAGCGCATGCGTTCTGGAGCAAATATTTGCCTGAAGATCGTATCCTGAAAGGGAATAAAAAGGATAATTTCTGGGAAATGGGCGATTCAGGTCCTTGTGGCCCATGTTCCGAAATACACGTGGATATCCGTAATGAGGACGAAAAAGCAAAGATTAGCGGACGCGATCTTGTCAATGAAGGTCACCCTCAGGTGATCGAAATCTGGAACCTCGTGTTTATCCAGTTTAACCGCAAGGCGAATGGTCAGCTGGAAGAACTTCCTGCAAAACATGTCGATACCGGGATGGGATTTGAACGGTTATGTATGGTGATTCAGAATAAACAGTCGAATTACGATACCGATGTTTTTCAAAGCGTCATTACCCAGATCGGTTACCTTGCCGGAAAGAAATACGGAGCGGAAGAAAAGGCGGATATCGCGATGCGCGTCATCGCCGATCATCTCAGGGCTATATCCTTTGCGATTACAGACGGGCAATTGCCATCAAACAATAAAGCGGGGTACGTGATTCGGCGTATTCTGCGTCGTGCAGTCCGTTACGGTTACACTTTTCTCGATTTCAGGAAACCGTTTATCCACCAGTTGGTACAAGTTCTGGCTGACAATATGGGGAGCGCCTTCCCTGAACTGATCAAACAGCAGGAGCTGGTTGTGAATGTGATCCGGGAAGAGGAGGATTCCTTCCTTCGTACGCTGGAAACGGGGATTAAAATGCTCGACAACATTATAGAAGCAACTAAAAAGAAGAACGGATCGGAGGTAAATGGGAATGTGGCATTTGAACTTTATGATACGTTTGGCTTTCCGCTTGACCTGACCGAACTTATACTTCGCGAGCAGGGACTAACAGTGAACCGCGACGAGTTCGAACTAGCTATGGAGGCACAGAAAAACCGTTCACGCAGTGCCACTCAGCTTGAAACAGGAGACTGGATCGAGGTGCAGCAGGCAGCGGGTGAAGGCTTTGTTGGGTATGATATGGTTGAAGCTAACGTTAAGATTAACCGTTACAGGAAAGTCAAAGGGAAAAAAGGGGAGTTTTTTCAGCTGGTTTTTAATACAACTCCGTTTTATGCAGAGTCGGGTGGACAGGTAGGCGATTCAGGGGTAATTGAGTTAAATGGAAATAAGGTTGAAATTTTTGATACGGTTAAAGAAAATAACCTGACTGTGCATCTGGCAAAAGTGCTTCCCGCAAACCCTGAAGGGATCTTTAAGGCCAGTGTTAATGTCAGAAATCGCAGGCTAACTGAGAATAATCATACAGCGACTCACCTTCTCGATCACGCGCTGCGGGAGGTGCTTGGAACACATATCGAACAAAAAGGATCTTTGGTTAACCCCGATTCCCTGCGTTTTGACTTTAATCATTTTCAGAAAGTTACCGATGAAGAGCTGCTCAGGATTCAGCACCGGGTTAATGATTTAATCCGGGCTAACGAAAGGCGAGACGAACGTCGTGAAGTTCCAATTGGAGAAGCTGAGTCGATGGGCGCTATTGCCTTATTTGGCGAGAAATACGGGGATAAGGTCCGGGTTATTAAATTTGGCAATTCGGTAGAGTTATGCGGCGGTACTCATGTCGAATCTACCGGAACGATCGGCCAGTTTATTATCCTTTCTGAAGGATCTATTTCTGCCGGTGTGCGACGGATTGAGGCAATCACAGCAGGCAAAGCCGAGGAATATGTAGAAACCCGGTTGAAAACCTTAAAGGAGGTTTCAGCATTATTCAATAATCCGGCTGATCTCAAAGGGGCTGTTGAAGATTTATTTGCTAAATATCAGCAACTATCCAGACAGGCTGAAGCATTTGAAAAAGAGAATGCAGGCAACTTAAAGAGGGAGCTTTTGAATCTGGTGGAGTCTATTAATGGGATCAATTTTCTTGCACAACAGCTCAAGGTTGATAATTCAGCTATTCTAAAAGATATTGCCTTTCAGCTCAAGGGGGAGATCGAAAATTTATTTCTTGTGCTTGCAGCCGAAATAGATGGCAAGGCCAATGTGCATGTGATGATATCTGATAATTTATTGACAGAGAAGGGGATGAATGCAGGTTCGATTGTTCGTGACCTTGCAAAAGCTGTAAATGGCAGCGGTGGCGGTCAGCCGTTTTATGCCACAGCAGGTGGAAAAGAACCTGCCGGAATACCGGAGCTCCTTCTAAATGCGCGAAGATTATTGAATTAGAAAGATAGGAAACCTGAACAATTGCCGGTATGGATTACCGGCAATTGTTTTTTTCATATATT
>Ga0073936_10004477_pt1 | contig 19352 bp, 21 predicted proteins | sample AliMusrvi5mmetaG_FD_87041 | JGI IMG/M metagenome (GOLD analysis project Ga0073936, IMG submission 87041) | Freshwater lake bacterial and archeal communities from Alinen Mustajarvi, Finland, to study Microbial Dark Matter (Phase II) - Alinen... | ecosystem: Environmental > Aquatic > Freshwater >... | reverse complement strand
AGTTAATTTAGACAATAAAGTTTTTGTGCTGAAAGAGTACTTGATTATTTCAACAAGTTGATAATGAAGCCGATTCTTACTGTCAAAGGATCGGCTTTTGGTATTTTTTACATGCCGGTAGATTTCTGGAACCGAATTATCCGGTTAACATCGAATGATGGGTTGAACAGGTTTTCTGTGGATAAATAAAATGATCTATGAATAAAAAACTGCGAAACAGGGTTGTCAGGATATCGGTGGTTATTGGAATGTGTATACCGGTACTCTTTTATGGTTGTGGGCCTGAAAAAGATGGTAAAAACGCCGCGATGAAGGAAAAGCCTGCCTTGCCGGTTATGACAGTTAAGCTCTCCGATGCAACGGTTACAACATTTTATTCAGCTCTTCTCGAAGGAAAAGTCAATGTTGAAATCCGTCCTCAGGTTGATGGTACACTCCAGACAATCTATGTCGACGAAGGTTCCCTGGTCAAAGCGGGTCAGCCGCTTTTTAAAATAGAAGATCGGGTTTACCGTGAGCAGTATAACAGTGCGTTGGCATCACAACATGCTGCTGAAGCGAAGCTTGTTGTCGCCAGACTTGATGAGGAAAAACTTGTTCCGCTTGTGCAGAATAAGGTGATCTCTGAAATTCAGCTGAAAACCGCCAGGGCAAATACTCATGCAGCTCAAGCTGCTGTAGAACAGGCAAAAGCCGCTGCTCGTTCTGCACAGGTGAATCTTGATTATACAGTCATTAAAGCACCCGTAAGCGGTTATATCGGTAAGATACCGTTACGCCTTGGCAGTCTGGTCAGCAAAAATCAGAGTGCCTGGCTTACTCTCCTCAGTGATGTCAGTGAAGTCTATGCCTATTTCAGCATGAGTGAAAATGACTTTATGCATTTTCGCCAGCAGTATGCAGGCGTGACTATACAGGATAAGTTGCGGCAGGTTTCCCCTGTCTCATTGGTACTGTCGGACGGCAGCCTGTATACTGAAAAAGGCGTAATAGGTTCCGTAAGCGGTCAGTTTGATCAAACAACCGCATCAGTCAGGATCAGGGCGGTTTTCCCAAATCCACATGGCCTTCTGCGTTCGGGCAATACTGGAAAAGTAGTGATTGAGTCACTCTCCCGTAAGGCACTGCTTGTACCTCAGGCGGCGACCGTTGAGCTGCAGGACAAGGTCTTTGTGTTTGTGCTTGGCAAAGGCAACAGTGTGAAGAAGCAGGTCGTTACGGTTTCCGGGAAAAGTGGTAATAATTTTATTGTGAGTACCGGTTTGAAACCCGGGGACACCATTCTGACTGCAGGTGTTGAGAAAATACAGGACGGAACGGTTATTACGCCAGTTAAAAATGCAGCAGCAGGGGAGGTTCGTAAATAATGCCCAGCGCAGTAATACTCTACTTGCATCAGGATTTGTCAGAGCTAAACGCACCTATCCATGTTTGAACGATTTATTTCAAGGCCGGTTCTGGCAACCGTTATTTCTGTTATTCTGGTTATCCTTGGTGTTGTCGGTATCTACCAGTTGTCGATTACCCGGTTTCCTGACATTGCGCCTCCGAGCGTTGCTGTCAGTGCAAGTTATCCTGGAGCCAGCGCTGAAACCGTTGGTCGCTCTGTAGCACCTCCGCTTGAAGAAGCGATCAACGGCGTTGAAAACATGACCTACATGACCTCAACATCCGCCAATGATGGCTCTCTCTCCATTACAGTCTTTTTCAAGCAGGGCACCAATGCAGACCAGGCCGCTGTTAATGTGCAGAACCGTGTTGCCCAGGCTGCAAGCAGGCTGCCTGCGGAGGTCAACCAGATAGGTATTTCGACCGTCAAGCGCCAGAACAGTCAGATCATGCTCATCAATCTGGCAAGCAATGTAAAAGCGTTTGATCAGATCTTTCTGCAGAACTATGCCAAAATCAATATTGTCGACGATTTGTCGAGGGTTCCCGGGGTCGGTCAGGTTTCAGTGTATGGCAATCTTGATTACTCCATGCGTATATGGCTGAGGCCTAAGCAGATGGCTGCATATAATGTTACACCTCAGGAAGTTTCAGCGGCCATACAGAGTCAGAACCTCGAAGCTGCTCCCGGATCATTCGGTGAGAACAGTAATGAGGCCATGCAGTATGTCATGAAGTATAAAGGTAAATATCCCTATCCTGGCGATTATGAGCAGATTGTAATTCGGGCCAATCCCGATGGTACCCTGCTCAAACTCGGCGATATTGCCCGTGTTGAGTTTGGTGCCTATCGTTATACGGTTGATACCAAAGCAAATGGACAGTCGGCAGTGGTTCTTGCATTATATCAGGCTCCAGGATCGAATGCCAATGAGGTTGAAACAGGGCTTCGCAAAGTTTTGAAAAAGGTATCTGCTTCTTTTCCTGAAGGTATAAGTTATGCTATTCCATTCAGCTCCAAGAAGGTTGTCGATGAGTCGATCGAACAGGTGTTACACACCCTTATTGAAGCATTTATTCTGGTATTTCTTGTTGTATTTATCTTTCTTCAGGATCTGCGTTCAACCATTATTCCTGCAATTGCCGTTCCGGTTGCTATTATTGGAACCTTCTTTTTTATGAATCTTTTCGGGTTTTCTATTAATGTACTGACACTTTTCGGACTGGTGCTTGCAATCGGTATTGTTGTTGATGATGCTATTGTGGTGGTAGAGGCTGTCCATGCCAAAATGGAGCAGAATCATTATCCCTCAAAGATCGCTACAGTTTCAGCTATGCGGGAGATAACAAAAGCAATTGTCACTATCACCCTTGTAATGGCATCGGTGTTTCTGCCAGTAGGTTTTCTTCAGGGTTCTACCGGAGTTTTCTACAGGCAGTTTGCGTTTACTCTTGCCATAGCCATTCTGATTTCAGCTGTCAATGCATTGACGCTGAGTCCGGCACTCTGTGCTCTGTTTCTTCACGATCTTCATCAGGAGGGGAGTGTGGGGAAGCACGAGAAACTGAAGCGCTTCGGTGAATTCGGACATCGATTTTTTTCAGGGTTCAATACCAGCTTCAGTGCTTTAAAAAGCAGATATCTCGGTACTCTGGTGTTTTTGATTCGAAACAGAAAGCTGACCTATACTCTTCTTGCCTTGATGATCGGGCTCTCCTTCTGGATGTTCAAGACCATGCCGACCGGATTTATTCCTGATGAAGATAACGGGTTTGTGATTGTTTCAGTCACCCTGCCGCCGGGAGCTTCATTTGCCCGTACCCAGATCGCGATGGACAATGCCGCAAAAACCTTGCGTACATTGCCGGCAATAGAAAAAGTGTTATCAATATCGGGTATCAATGTCCTCTCTCGAAGTTCATCACCATCCTCAGGCCTTCTCTTTGTTCAGCTCAAAGACCATAAGGAGCGGGGATCTGATGGGAACATAAAGAAGATTCTTGCAACAATATCCAGGAAACTCAGTAACCGGGAAGGATCTTTTTTTGCACTTTCGCAGCCGACAGTTCCTGGTTTCAGCACGGTTGGAGGTCTTGAATTTGTGCTGCAGGACCGCAGTGGGGGAAGTCTTGATAAGTTTGGCAGCATAGCTCAGGGGTTTATTAGCGAACTGATGAAACGCCCGGAAATCGGTTTTGCGTTTACCACATTCAAGGCAACATTTCCACAGTATGAACTTCAAGTTGACAATATCAAAGCAGCTCAACTCGGAGTCAATGTCAGAGATTTATTGACGGTACTTCAGGCTTACTATGGCAGCATGCAGGCATCGGATTTAAATCGTTTCGGCAAGTACTACCGGGTAGTAATTCAATCGGAACCTGGAGATCGCGCCGAGCCATCATCACTGAACAGCATGTTTGTAAAAAATTCAAGCGGCGCAATGGTGCCGGTCAGTTCAGTGATCACCTTGAAACGAGTTTATGGCACAGAGTCGGTTGACCATTTCAATCTCTTTAATGCGATTGCAATCAACGCAGTAGTCAAACCCGGGTCAAGTACCGGCCAGGCAATCAAGGCGGTTGAAGAGGTTTCCAGAACCACTCTTCCTTCAGGCTTCACCTACGATTGGAAAGGCCAGAGTCGTGAAGAAATTGAATCAACCGGCGGACTGCTCCTTATTTTTATGCTTTCCGTGGTGTTTGTCTATTTTCTGCTTGCGGCGCTTTATGAGAGCTACCTGCTTCCTCTTGCAGTTATGTTCTCAATTCCCACAGGGTTGCTTGGAGTATTTCTCGGGATTAAACTGGCCGGTATCGAGAACAATATTTATGTGCAGGTCGCGGTCATTATGCTTATTGGGTTACTTGCAAAGAATGCAATTCTTATCGTTGAATTTGCCCTGCAGCGCAGGGTTGAAGGTAAATCTCTTTCGGCAGCAGCCATAGCTGGTGCAAAGGCAAGGTTACGTCCGATTCTCATGACCTCGCTCGCTTTTATTGCGGGACTTCTGCCTCTTCTTTTTGTTTCCGGACCTACGGCACAGGGTAACCACTCAATTGGTGCTGCGGCTATAGGTGGTATGTTTGTTGGAATGGTACTTGGTATTTTTGTTGTGCCCGTCCTCTTTATCACCTTCCAGTATCTCCAGGAACGTATCTCCGGTCCTGCTGCAGCTATTGTGGAAGCAGGGGATCTACTTGATGCGATGATGCAAAAGGATTAAGAAGGGTCAGTGAAGGCCTCGTGATGAGTAATGTTTGATTAAGAGTTTATTTATGATAAAAAAAGCGAATGGTTTTTTCCTGGCATGCATATGCTTTCTGATATTTTGCACTCTCGGGGCATGCGGTGTTACCCATGAATACAAACAAACTGAAACAGCTTTTCCAGCCGGTTATCGCGGGGAAGTGCATTCGGTATCACAAGCTGAGTCTGATACGGTTATGGCATTGTTGCCGTATAGAAGCTTTTTTGCAGATCCCACACTGCGAGCGCTTATTGACACTGCGGTAGTCAACAATATTGACCTTCAGGCTGGATTGAAAAATATTGATATTGCCCGCCAGACCCTCAATGCAGCAAAGCTTGGTAATCTTCCGACGCTGAACGTTTCAGTCCAGAATACTCGAACCAATCCATCTGAAAACGGGGTTCAGACAACTCGTCAGGACTTTATCGCTTCAGCATCATCTTCATGGGAAGCCGATATCTGGGGAAAAATAAGAAGCAGGAAAAAATCGGCGCTTGCCGCATACCTCAAGACGCAGGAAGCCGCAAAGGCAGTCCGAACCAGACTTGTCGCCGATGTGGCATCAGGGTATTACAATCTTCTTATGCTCGATGAGCAGCTGGATATTTCAAGAAAGAATCTGGCACTCGCCGATACAACACTGAAAATGATCGGGTTTCAATACACTGCCGGTCAGGTAACCTCGCTCGCTGTTCAGCAGCAGGAGGCTTCAAGGCAGTCAATAGCATTGTCTGTACCGGTGATTGAACAGAAAATAACGATACAGGAAAATGCCCTCAGCACTCTTTGCGGTAGAATGCCCGGCACGATTTTTCGCGAAAGATCTTTAATCAGTATTAAAGTCGCTGATGATTTTCCGTCTGGTATTCCTTCGGCACTGCTTCAGAACCGCCCGGATGTTCGTGCTGCAGAGATGGTCGTCAGAATCGCTCATGCCGATATGGGTGAAGCAAAAGCAAGCCTCTATCCAATGGTTACTATTACGGCGACCGGTGGATTAGACGCATTAAAATCCAGCAACTGGTTTACGACACCCGGTTCTCTGTTCAGCTTGATACAGGGAACAGTTCTTCAGCCGGTTTTTCAGCGAGGTCAGTTAAAGGCCAGATATGAACAGTCAAAAATAAAGCGCGAGCAGTCGGAACTTGAATTCAAGCAGTCGCTGCTTAAGGCCGTAGAGGAGGTATCCAACGCCCTGGTGCAGCTCGAAAAGATAAAATTACAGGAGGTTATCGCTGAAGAAAGGGTCGCAACGCTTCAGAAGGCGGTTGCCAATGCAGGAATGCTTTTCCAAAGTGGCATGGCTACTTATCTTGAAGTCATTATCGCGCAAACAAATGCGCTGCAGGCAGAACTCAACCTTGCTGATATACGGCGACAGCATCTATCAGTCAAGGCGGAGCTTTATCGTTCGTTAGGTGGAGGATGGAGGTGAGGGGGAGTTACCATTCGATGTCGATATCGTACGATGTCAATAAGCCGGTAACCCCCGGTATTGAAAATCTTGCTTTCCTGATACGGTTTATTTCCGGATTGATTGAATAATTAAAAGCTGATCGGAAATCTGCTTTTTCGAGATTTGTATGCATGAATGTGGTCCGCAGAAGATCACAATTTTCAAATGCAGCGCCAGTCAAGTCAACTTCTGAAAAATCAGCTTCTTGCAGATTACAGTTTTTAAACCGTGTATTTTTTAGTTTCAGCTTGTAAAAAACAGCAAGTTTCAATATGCAGCTTTCAAAATCGAGCTGCAGTAGAAATTCTTTACACTGATTGAACTGTACGCCAAGGAGTTTACAGTTCATAAATTTCACATTCTGCAGACTTGTGTTTTTAAGTGTCGCCAGGGTGCAGTCGCAGTTATTGAACGAACAGCTTCGGAATATAATGTCCGACAGATCTGTGCTGTTCAGGTTACAGCTCTTGAACGTACACTCTTCATAAACACCTGCGGCCAGCAGGTTGTCTTTAAAGGTGATTTTCTCAAAAATCCTGTTTTCAGTGAGTTGCGTGTTCATGGGCATAACATACGATTCGTAATCTTTTGCTGCAAAATGTAAACCGTTTACCTGATGGAAATACCATGCAAAAAGCTCGACGATTGATTAACAGGCATGAACGGTTATCGCGGCACAAATGTTCATTAATAAGGCTTTAAAGTATAAAAAACAGTTTCAGGATAAAGGAGTATGGCCTTATGGTTTCGTCGATCTATAACGCAACAGTTATCGGTAAAATCATCGTCAATCCGGATCTCATGATTATTCAGATCAGTACCGATGAACCGAAGAGTGAGTTTGAAGCCGGTCAGCATACGTTGCTTGGCCTCTATGGTTTTGAGAAGCGTTCTTCCAATTCAGCAATTGAGTCGTTTCCCGCTGACCATGACCAGCTTATTAAAAGACCCTACTCAATCGCTTCAGCAAAGGGTGAGACCCGACATTTCGAGTTTTACATTTCACAGGTGAAATCCGGTCAGCTGACCCCACGGTTGTTTAATCTCAACATCGGAGACCGTGTATATGTCGGAACAAAGATTTCTGGAATTTTCCGGCTTGATGAAACGCCCGATGGAACGGACATCATCATGGTTGCCACAGGCACCGGGATTGCGCCCTATATAAGTTTTTTACGATCCAGCATTGTCGATCGGCCCGAAAGTAAAATGGTCGTTATCCAGGGTGCTGCCCGCCGCTGGGATCTCGGTTATTACAGTGAGTTGACATTTCTCGAAAAGAGCTATGCCAATTTTTTCTATGTGCCGACACTGACCGATCCTGATGATCGATGGGAGGGCTATCAGTTATGTATTGAAGATTTGCTGCGAAAAGATATTCTGCAGAATGAATTCAACATTACACCAGACCCTGAGCGGACTCGCTTTTTTGTAACAGGAAAACCTGAAATGGTAGGGCATGTATCGGAATGGCTGCATGATTTTGGCTACGAAAAGCACCACCCCGATAATCCCGGAGAGATGTATGTCGAGGAATTCTGAACCAGCCCTTTCTTTACGCTCTTAAAGGGTTAATAGTCGTCGGAAAAGGTGTCCTTATCTCGGGCCCCATACTTTTCCTCAAGTGACTCAATCCAGAATCCACCACCAGTGAACGATACCATTGTTCCCCAAATCATGTGTTCGTATAATCCGCAATCACTCGGCAAAGTTCTTCCGTTTGACCGGATTCCTCTGTTAATGATGGAAGTGACAAACATCTCATTCATGGAATCGTTTTCATACTCTATCCCCTCAGGAGCATAAGTGCCGATTATGTCCAGTGCGTCATTCCAGTCTGCCCAGCAAAAACAATTCAGGTCATTGTTAGACTCTACACGCATGATAATCTCTTTCAGCGTAGTCATCATCGTTATCTCTCCGTTCAGTCATCATAATTTATACGTAAAAAAATTTGAACGCTGAAACAGAACAGTTCGTTCAATACTATAGGTGAATGGGGGAAAGTTGTTTCGGTTCTTCAATTTGCAGGTGGACAATAGTGGATTCGAACCACTGACCTTTCGCGTGTGAAGCGAACGCTCTAACCAGCTGAGCTAATTGTCCTTACAACATCAGGTGCTGATGAAAAAAATCAAAAAAAAGAACATTGAGGATAGGTTGGATAGATTTTTTTGTATTGGCATGATATGGTACTAATTCAAAAAATATAGTTATTTTTCATAATAAATTTCTGAAATCTCCCTGGATCACAATAATCCTCAAAAAGATGATTCCAAACCCAGTCAAAGTCGCTGCTCCCGCAATTCTTCTTGCTCCGGTTGCGGTGCCTATTCTTCAAGGTCTTACAGGTATTGCTGTTGTTGGTCTTGGTCTGTTTGCAGCAGGTACTATAGTCAGCAAGACGGTAAAAGCGTTTACAGGTAGTCAGCAACCCCTGATAAGGAAAGAGGAATATCCTGAAGACTGACTTGTACACTTCCTGTACACTATTAATGAGTGAGAAGGCCATCCATACTGACAAGTCATTATACTACTTATCGTAGTTATGCGCCATTGTATTAATCGTGCGAATATCTCGGTCGTAATGTTACTGTTTTGTCTCATTTTCAGTGATGCAGCTGAAGCAAACGACGGCGTTGAGACTGCGGGCAGCATTATCCAGCTTGTTTTACCAGCCAGTGCAGCTGGCTTGAACCTTGCCAGACATGATCAGGAAGGGTTCATACAGCTCACGGAATCAGGTATCCTAACGCTGGGCATCACCTATGGATTGAAATATACAATCTCCGAGACGCGTCCGAATGGTGGTCAACACTCCTTTCCATCAGGTCATAGTTCAACCTCTTTTGCCTCCGCAGAGTTTATCCGCGAACGTTACGGATGGAGTTGCGGAATTCCAGCTTATCTTGCTGCATCATTTGTCGGTTACAGTCGGGTTGAATCCAAAGAGCACTACACACGTGATGTCATAGCTGGTGCCCTCATTGGTATCGGGAGCAGCTTGCTGTTTACATCACCGAATACGCAATGGAACGCTCATCCTTTAGTTGGCAGCTCATTCTACGGTATCGGTCTGAGTCGTAATTGGTAGACAACGCCTGAAACCTTCTGTCATCGCCGTTGGTTATACTGGTATGCAACAGCCACACTAACTAATAGCAGCAAACGATGCCGGTCAGTGGAAAACAGAGTATTGTAAGGATTCAAGAGATAATTGCAGTGGGTTTACTGCTTGCTCATCTTCTTCTTTTATCTGCATGTACACGTAATAATCTCTCTTTCCCTGCAGATACGCCTCGTTTGATTACTCAAACGGAGAACAGAAGTATGACGTATAACAAATTGTCTGCCGACGAAGAGCGGGTGATTGTCCACAAAGGAACTGAACAGCCTTTCACTGGTAAATACTATTTGAATAAGGAGAAGGGGAGCTATCTCTGCAGGCGTTGTGATGCACCTCTTTTTCGTTCATCCGCTAAGTTTGAGTCGGGCACTGGCTGGCCAAGCTTTGATGATGCCATTGAAGGTGCTGTCCGGCAGATTCCTGACGCCGATGGCCGGCGTACTGAAATAGTATGCGCACAGTGCGGTGCACATCTTGGCCATGTTTTTTTCAGTGAAGGTTTTACATCTAAAAATGTTCGTCATTGTGTTAACTCTGTTTCCCTGAATTTTCTGCCGGAAGCAGTTGCTGCAACACAAACGGAAAAGGCAGTTTTTGCTGGAGGATGCTTTTGGGGCGTTGAGTACCATTTCAGTAAACTAAAGGGAGTGCTCTCCGTCAAATCCGGGTATACGGGCGGAGTGACCGATCATCCATCGTACAAGCAGGTTTGTACCGGCACAACAGGACATGCTGAAGCAATCGAGGTTGTGTTTGATCCGTCACTGGTCAGCTATGAAACTCTTGCAAAACTCTTTTTCGAAATTCACGATCCGACCCAGTTGAATCGTCAGGGTCCGGATATCGGAACACAATACCGGTCTGCAGTTTTTTACACAAATGAAGAGCAGAAGAAGTCGGCTGAAAAACTTATTGCAGTGTTAAAGACTAAAGGATTCAATGTTGTAACGAGCGTCGAAAAAGCCGCAACATTCTGGGATGCTGAGGCTTACCATCAGGATTATTACCAGAAGAACGGTCATCAACCCTACTGCCACATCTATCAGAAAAGGTTTTAGTCGAGTCAAGGGTATAAGGTCCTATAGGTCTGATAACTCCTGTAGGACCCATTCTTGCTTCTACTTCAAGCACTCTTTGATTTTCGCAATAAGTTCATCAAGGTGAGCCACACCGTCAATCTCCTTTTTCGAAAGAAGTATCTCTGTCTCTTCATTTTGACGAAGAATTACAGGATAATCGAATTGCATACCGTATTTTTTCTCAAACTCATCCCGGTGCAGGAACTCCATTTCGATTGGAGAACTTTCTCTGAAGGCTCTCCATGCCTGTTTTTCAGTGAAGGTATCGAACGTAAGCTGGCAGAGACCGCACGAGTAGCTCCCGGGGCTTATGATCTTATGGCCGATATCAAAAAGACCGCTGATGGGACCGCTGTCGGCGTTGTAGACAAAGATAAGTTTCATATTGCTCTTATTGTTGGATTGCATTGAACACATGCTTAAGAAACACAGTTTCTGCCCATGAGGTTCCACTCCTTTTTTCTTTCAGTGCATCAGCAGCACTTCCAGCACTTCCTGAATGGTATCGCAGATCGTGTAATATTTTCCATATTGATCAGTTATCATATGTTCATCAGCAATACGGTTAAAAAACATAAGCAGGGGATTCCAGAATCCGTTCACATTCAGCAGGATGATCGGTTTGTGATGGTGACCCAGATGTTTCCATGTGATAACTTCAATCAGTTCATCAAGAGTACCGAACCCGCCGGGCAGGACAATATAGGCCTCCCCCAATTCCGCAAGCTTCATCTTGCGCTCGTGCATGGTCTCAACCACAAGCAGTTCACTCAGTCCGTAATGGGCAACCTCCCGTTCTTCAAGAAACCTCGGTATGATGCCTCTGACCGTTCCGCCATTTTTCATGACGGCGTCAGCGATGCAGCCCATCAAACCTACCCGGCCTCCACCAAAGACCAGCCCGATACTTCGCTTTGCAAATTCCTTTCCAAGATTTGCTGCGGCAGTAAAATATTCTCGGGGAGCGAGATTGCTTGAACTGCAGTATACGGTTACGGTTGCAATCATTGAAAGCTAATAATTAAGGGTGATGCTGTCTTCGGCGCGCCGGTATACATAAGTTTTCGGATCGTCTATTTTCTGTACTGAAAAAAGCGCTGAAGCTCTCTCCCATAAATCAGTATCCTCGGCGTAATCAAGCTCCCTGAACCCCTCAAGGGAAAAAAAGAGCTCCCGTTTTCCAAAAAAAGTTCCACCAAGGATACACTCCCTGATATGAACAAGCTTGTCGGTATTATAGCAGTCTTTGACCCAGATGTCTTCATCGCAGAGAAATCCTCCGGAAAGCAGGGCAATCTCCTGATGCTCTTCAAGAATTTCCATTCTTGATTCGAGATGGTTACTCAGATAATGATCATCACTGTCAAGAAAGGTGATATATCGGCCAAATGATGCCTGAATACCCGCATTGCGTGATAGTGCGGTTTTTCTGTTCTTATGCTTCAAGTAACGGATATTCGGAAATTTCTCAATATAAGAGTTAAGAATTTCAGACGTATTATCCGAGCTTCCATCATCGACAATAATAAGCTCCCAGTTATCGAAAGACTGCGCGATAACGCTTTGGAGAGCATTTTCCAGATGATGTGCCCGGTTAAAAGTAGGTATAATCACCGATATATCCGGTCTGTAGCTGAATTTCATGGTCTGGAGGCTTTTATTGCGAATGCACAGAGCAGCATGCCCGCAACAAGAAAATTCTGAGCAATTGCATTATAGCGCACATCCATTGTGCCTGGTGAACGGATAAGAGAAAACTGCATAAAAAATTGAGGAATAATCAGCAAGCCGACAATAATTCCATAGAAGTTCTGGCCGATGATAAACATAGTGCCTGCCGCCAGAAGCTGACCTGTATTAATGAGCACTGCTGCCAGTATTGCCGCGTTGGTTTCTCCGAATACCACAGGGAGGGTTCTGATGCCGTTTTGCCGGTCGCCCTCAATTGATTTAAAATCATTTATCGTCATGGTGCCTGTGCTCGAAAGAGTAAAAAGTCCTGCCACAATAAGTGAAGGCTGAAGCGAGGCAAGTGTAAAAGTCGGGTTATAAGCGATTTCCCCCGCTATCCAGGGTATGATCAGGTATGAAATAGCGACGATGATATTTCCTGCCCAGAGTCGTTTTTTCAGCTTTATAGGGTTCGCACTGTAGAGGTGTGCATTAATAATGCCGATGATGACATACAATCCTATAAGCGGATGAATCAGATAACCGGTAATAACGGAAAGCACCGACCAGATGGCAATCAATATGGTGGCATTTTTCAGAGACATGGCTCCGCCGGGTATCGGACGGTTTGGTTCGTTGATTTCATCAAGATCACGGTCAAAATAGTCGTTCAGCATCTGGCAGGTGCCACTTGCAAGAGGTCCTGTAAGGAGCATGCCGAGCATGAATTTTATGCCGAAAATCTTATTCCATCCGAAAGCACCGCTTGCAACAGCACCGCAGAGAAAGCTCCACATGACCGGAATCCAGGTAACCGGCTTGAGAAACCGGATAATGAGAGCAAGTTTGGAGACGTTTTCGGCAGGCATTGATCTTGCAGGAACCAGCTTTCTGACACTCAATGGCGTTTCGAACTCTTCGTTATCAGGTAGCGACTGACCCTCAGAATTGTTATTAAAACGAAAATCACTCACCATTACTGACTTAGGTTTGAAAAATAGTGCCGGTATGAAAATAACATGTAAAACTAAAGAAAGGAATCAGACTGCTTCAAAACTGACAAGTTTATGTTGAATACACTGAAATATCATGAGGATTTTTTATAAACTGAGTAAACAGGCTGAATTATCGAGTATAACGCTCGGTGGGACTGTTGGTTTATTTTTAGACAATCATTTTAAAGGGATATACTCCATGCCAGGTCCAGGTTTGCTTAAGGATATGCAGAAGACTTTTCTGTTTCACGCCATTGCCGCTCATTTCAGTAACGGGCTGATTCCAGTTGCAGTACTCTACCTTCTGTTGACCCTTTCAACAGGGAGCACTTATTTTGAACACACCGTCGAACATCTTATTCTCATAGTGGTACTGGCAATTCCTGTCTCTTTTTTGTCAGGCATAAACGACTGGAAAAAGAAGTATCGTGCGGCCAGGGCACCTATCTTTATAAAAAAAATCAGACTTTCATGTCTGCTCTTTGTTCTCTGTGTTTCAGCTGTTGGGATCAGGCTCAGCGTTCCTGACGTGATGAATCGCCAAGGCATTGAACACTGGCTCTATCTTGCGCTCCTATTGTCAATGCTTCCGGTTGTCACGCTTCTTGGTCACTATGGAGGCAAGCTTTCTGCCCAGCCTAAACCGCCCCAAAAACCCTGATGTACAGTGAGCTTTGTATAAACCGTAACTCTGTTCCAGACAGAATCAAAATTTACGACGTATTATTAATGTGATAAATGTGTTGATAGTTATAAATATCCTGTATTCTTAAAATATCCTTAAAAATTAATTTGCTGGTTATTATAACAATGGTTAAACTTTGTTTGATACAACTTATAGATACCACAGAGATAAATATTTGCTTCTTTTCAACGAAGATTGTTCTTTCAAAAATACCTCTCAGTTTATTCATTACGTTCATTTCTGTTCGGAGCGTTATAATTTTCGGGTAATCATATTCCGTTACGGCTTTTCTTGCGCAAAGTCTGAGTCAATACCTGTATTATTTTCAGAAATTCATAGAGCATCGTTTCATATGTTTTGAGTAATAGATCGCTTTTTTCAGCCGATGGAGGTAGTGTTCTTTTCAGGGGGAGCATAGCTTTTTTACAAGTATGCTGTTATTGATATAATCACATAAACGGAGAGATTATGACAATGGATGCCGGACCGGTTTCGGTCAGTACAAAAAAGAACAGGTGTAGATTTATTGTTCTTATCTGCAGTGCGGTATTGCTTATCGTTTTATCAGCTCAGGAGAGTTTTGCCTTGCCGGTATTCGCACGAAAATACCATACTGCTTGTTCAACCTGCCATATAGCGTTTCCTGCCCGGAATGGCTTTGGTGAAGCCTTCCGCAATAATGGATACCGCTTTCCTGATGGCACTGATGAGGATATGGTGAAGGAAGAACCTATCAAACTTGGTTCAGATGCCTATAAGGATGTTTTTCCTGATGCTATCTGGCCCTCCGATATGCCCAATATGCCCTCTCTTGGATTCCTTGCAAAAAGTGGTGCTAACATGATCAGGAACTCGGCTACAGGAAAGTACAGGGACGTTGGTGTTGATGCGGAACTCAATATTTTCTTTGCCGGTACCATAACCAAACAATTGAGTTATATCGGCGATCTGAATATTGATGGCGGAAACTATGGCCCAGATGCAGCAACCACAACATTGGGACGTCTGCAGTTCGTCTGGACTTTCAAGCCGGGGTTAAGTGTTGCATGGGGCACGGTCGGTTTTCCAGAACAGTTTGACTTGATTTCGACGCGTGCAGGCACTGACAAAGATGGTTATGCCGCGAGTCTGCCGAATCCAAACAGGGGTGTTGAATTGAGAATAGCAGGAAATACCGGACTCTGTGGCGGATATTCGATTCTTGCAGGAATTGGAAGGAATTCCGAGGTCGGGAATACTGATAGTAATGGAACTGAAGTTGCCTATGCAAATATCGCCGATACAAGATTTATCAGGGCTACCTGGAAGATCGGTGGAAATGGATTGTTGAGCGGAGTAGGGGGTTCGTATGGAGTTCAGGCTATAGGAATGGATAACTCCATAACTTTTGGGGTAAATTATATCAACTCCGGTCAAGGTGCAAACACAGGTTCAGAAGATCTGATTGATGGTCTGACCAAAACGGCATACTCCGGAGATGTACGGATTTTTTACGGTCCGGTACGTGCAGTCGCTCAGTATGCCCGCTTTAATGAGGTGCTCAATGCCCAGCCATTGCTTGGAGCCGCTGAGGATGGTTCTGATATCGCCAGAAGGGATTTTAATTATGGCAAACGAACAGCACTCTCTCTTGAGGCGGATTACTGGATTTATCCATGGCTTTTTGGACTTGTTCGTTACGAGCATCTGCAGGATAATCTCAACGGCAGGATCAATAAGGTTATTCCCGGTATTGGTGTCCTGCTCAGACCAAATGTCAAGTTTGGGGTAGAGTATGTTTCTGTTTCGAAAGATGCTGCAGCAGAGGCCTCTGTGGCAGGCCAGGCGGCAGAAAACTCAATAAATCTCTACACTCAGGTAGGTTTTTAACAGTTTTTGTTGTTGATGTTCTTTGCTGGTTGTGTGTTGTGTGGAAAAGGCGTGTTTTCAATACCGGAGTATCCTCCGGCATTGGGGGCACGCTTTTTTTTTGTCCAAAACCATTAACTTAATTTATCGTACGTTACTGCATTAATCATAACCATAACGTCATGCTTTCATGCTCGACAATCATGTTTTTCTGACATTTTTTACCACCTCAGTCATTCTTGCCCTCTCTCCAGGTCCCGATAACCTTTTCGTCATGGCACAGTCAGCCCAGAAGGGGCGCCTGTCCGGTCTGTTCGTTACTCTTGGTCTGGCAACAGGTCTCATCGGTCATACTATTGCTGTTGCCTTCGGTCTTGCCGCTATTGTTCGTACTTCGACACTGGCGTTCAGCGTTCTGAAATTGATCGGTGCTGCATATCTTCTTTATCTTGCCTGGAAGGCTTTCAGGGCTGGTGCTGCAACAGCGAACAACGACGAGGTACAGACACTTTCGAGGGCAAATCTCTACAGGAGGGGGATCATTATGAATCTTACGAATCCCAAGGTATCTCTTTTTTTTATGGCTTTTCTGCCGCAGTTTGCCGATCCCCGGCACGGTTCAATGATACTTCAGTTTTTTCAACTGGGTGGTGTTTTCATTATGGCGACTATGCTTGTCTTCAGTCTTATTAGTTTTATTGCCGGTGGATTCGGTGAGAAGTTCAGCAACTCTGCTCTTGCACAGAAAATTGTCAACCGAACAGCTTCTGCAGTATTTCTCGGGCTTGCTGTTAAGCTGGCTCTATCAGAACGTTAAACCGTTATAATCATGCAATACATTCCTCTTATTCCCCTCTCGGAGCTTCCGGAAAACACCCATAAATCAGTAAAAAACGGCAACAGAACGATTGCGCTGTTTCATTACGAAGGAATTATATCTGCGCTTGACCACGCCTGTATCCATAAAGGGGGAGATCTGGGGGAGGGTTTCATCCAGATACTTGATGACCGGGAGCATTATGTTGCCTGTCCCTGGCATGGATGGCAGTACAACCTGAAAACCGGTAAAGCTCCTCATGATTACAAGGATCGGCAGGCACTCTACGATGTCATTCTGCAGAACGGCATGATTTGCGTGTCGGAAAAACCGGTGACAGATGCGTTCAGGGCAGAACACGAATCTGATCCCCTTGCCGACTTGAGGGGCCTCAGCTATCAAACAACGGCCTCATCTCTCAATGTCCTTGGAATTTCTGCTACAAATATGAATCGCGATCTTCCGAGGCCTTCAACCTCAGAGACAGCATTGCAGAACGCTCTTGATATAGCGGCTTCAAAATTTGGCGCTCAAACGAAAATGATCAAACTCCGTGAGTTGAATTTTCGTCATTGTGAAGGCTACTACAGCCGTCATGAGAAAGCTTGCACATGGCCGTGTTCCATTTCGGAAATGGATGCAACTGACGGTATGAATAAAATTTACCGTTCCATGGTGTTGTGGGCGGATGCAGTTATCCTTGCAACCCCAATCAGATGGGGAAATGCATCGTCGCTTTATTACAAGATGGCAGAACGGCTCAATACTGTCCAGAACCAGATTACTATAAACGATAAGGTGCTTATTAAAAACAAAGTGGTATCGTTTATCATAACCGGTGGCCAGGACAATGTTCAGGGTGTTGCAGGACAGCTTAACTCATTTTTTGCTGATCTTGGCTTTACCTTTCCACCCTTCAACTATCTCGGCTGGAGCAGAGGCTGGATAGCTGAAGATATGGAAAACAATTATACCCGTTTTTTTAAGAACCGCTATGTTAAGCGATCAGTTATTGATCTGGTCACCAATACGGTCAAACTGGTCCAGCAAATCAAGCAGATGGATGTTTCTCACCTACAAGCCCCGAAGCCGAAAATATCTGAGGCAGGAAGTCTTTCAGAATAGAGAGAGTTAAAGGATGTTGGCTGCCGGGCTTGATGCTTGCTTTTTATGACAAAATTAATTACAATCAAAGGTACATAAAATAATACAATATTTAAGATTTGTATGGGTAGTATCAATTTCGAAGAAGATATAAGACCGTTGTCCGAATTTCGCGCTAATACGGCATCTATGGTGAAACAGGTCAAAAAGACTGGGCGTCCTATGGTGCTGACTCAGCATGGGAAAAGTACTGTAGTCATTCTTGATGTCGGCCATTACCAGTCTATGGTATCAAGCATTGAACAGGCCAAAGGGGTTAATGCCGCTTCAGTCACAAGTGTACTGACGTCTGCTCTGAAACTGTAAGTACCTTTATTTTGATTGAAACAAATGATTTGATGATATTCACGATGCTCCCCTCACTGAAACATGCGATTCGTTTCTGCAGGAAACTTTTTCCTGTCTGTCTGCCGCCCATAGCAAAAATTTTTACACTTTTTTCTGTTTCCCTCATAATATTGCCTTTTTCTCTGCTTGCCAGGACGGAGGATGAGTCATTTTGCTCTTCAGAACCGATAAGTTCCTATATCCTCAAGGAGACAGGCTCCTCGTCACTCCTGATGGCAAAGGATATTGACAGGCCGGTCTCTCCTGCGAGCCTGACAAAAATTCTGACCTGTACCATGGCAATTGAAAGCGGCAGGCTTGAACATGACGTGCTGATTACGGAAGAGTCAACGATGGTTGAACCTTCAAAAGCCGGCTTCAAGACTGGTGAAAAAATCAAGCTTCTCAATCTGGTCAAAGCAGCTATGGTCAATTCAAGCAACGATGCCGCATTTGCCATAGCCATATATCTTTCCGGCAATATTGATTCCTTTGCATCCGCCATGAACACAAAGGCAAAAATGATCGGAATGAAAAACTCCAGATTTACCAATCCTGCGGGTTTTGATAAAGGCATTTATGCGGGCAATACCTCTACAGCCGGTGATCTTTTGCGCCTTACTGAATACGCTGTAAAAAACCCTGTTTTTAACGAAATAGCACGTCTTGACAAGGCCGTTTTCACCGAGGAGACAACCCATAAGGTATATTGTCTGAAAACCCACAACAAACTTCTCGATAAATACCCTTATGCAGTTGGCATCAAAACCGGTTTTACCAATAAGGCTGGCGGGTGTCTTATAGCCAGAGCTATCAAGAATAACAAGGATATTCTTCTGGTGATGCTTAACGCCAGAACTGATCGATGGAGTGTTGCTGAAAACATGTTTGATATGGCTTTTTTAGGCAGCAAACCCGACCCGGCGTTGATATTTCAAACATCCAATCGTGATACCGGTCGTGCGGAAGTTGTCTCTCCGAGAAAGACCGGCAATAGAAAGTACCATGTAACGAAGGCGGTTTTGAGGTCGAAAAGACATATGTTAGCCCTTTCCAGATCAAGTCATAAGGTCAAGAGGAATACCCTTGCTTTATCGCATTCAGGCAGGAAGCTCAAAAAGCATGATCTTGCTTTCTCAAAACAAGTCAGAAAAAATAAAAAGAGGATATCTCTTTCCTGAGTTGAAAGGCTCTTCCAAATAATACTTATATCAAATGATCAGGCATATTGTAATGTGGCGACTCAGGGATAATGCACATGGTAACGATCGTCAAACCAATGCATATCTCATCAAGGAAAAACTTGAGGCACTTCGGGGAAAAATGCCGGGAATGACAGCTCTTGAAGTTGGAATTGATTTCAGCAGGAGTGAAAGTTCAGGTGATGTGGTGTTATATAGTGAATTCGTGAACAGGGAGGCTTTAAAAACCTATCAGGCACATCCTGAACACTTGGCATTGATTCCTTTGCATCCGCCATGAACACAAAGGCAAAAATGATCGGAATGAAAAACTCCAGATTTACCAATCCTGCGGGTTT
>Ga0073936_10004471_pt1 | contig 19372 bp, 15 predicted proteins | sample AliMusrvi5mmetaG_FD_87041 | JGI IMG/M metagenome (GOLD analysis project Ga0073936, IMG submission 87041) | Freshwater lake bacterial and archeal communities from Alinen Mustajarvi, Finland, to study Microbial Dark Matter (Phase II) - Alinen... | ecosystem: Environmental > Aquatic > Freshwater >... | reverse complement strand
GTCCTTGATGAGCACCGGCACACCATGCAGCGAGCCGCGCGGACCCTGGGACCGGCGCTCCTTATCCAAAGCAGCCGCAATCGCCAGTGCGTCTGGATTCAGTTCAATCACGGCATTGAGCCTTGGCCCATGCCGGTCAATAGTCTCAATCCGTGCCTGGTATTTTTTGACCAGGGATACCGCCGTGGCCTTGCCGTGGGCCATTAATTCCTGAAGCTGCACGATGGTCATTTCCTCCAGCTCGAACGGCTTGACCTTTTTGCCAGGCCGGGTAGCGGGCGATGACGCCCTCGCAAGGGGAATGGCCGGCGTACTGCAGGCCGCCATGCCCGCTAGGGCAGCCAAACGAAGAAAGGTGCGTCTATTCATATTCGAGTCCTTGCCGCGACGCTGTATCAGGATAGGGACAAAAGCGGAAGCACAAATGCGCTGATAAAGTAAGACCTCAGTCTCCGTAGGTAGGGCGGGCAGTCCCCTGCACGCCGCCGCACGCCCATGATCTCGTCCCGGCGTGCAGAGGACTGCCCGCCCTACCTCACGGCGCCATCCCTGAGAGCCTGTTTTAAAAAGACCATCGAGACCCATTGCGGCAGGTTTGGAGTTCCGCCTTTAGGCGGTTTCTGTGCGGCGCCGCCTAAAGGAGGAACTCCAAACCGAGTTCTTAAACAGGCTCTGAGGCATTACGTGCTAAAAGAACTTGAAGCCGTCCGGTCGCCACACCAACCTCCAGGTATGAACGCGATCACATACTCCAATCTGTTTCCGCGCCTGCCCGGCCTTTGCACCGGCCGTTTACTTGCCGCTTCGGTCCTTTTGATGGCGGTTGCTGGCGTCGGCCTTGCCGCCGAAATCCCCGCGCCGAAGAAGTTCGCCACGGTTGAGGGCATCACCGAATACCAATTCGAGAATGGTCTGCATGTCTTGCTTTTCCCGGACAACTCACAGTCGAAGGTCACGGTCAACCTGACCGTGCTGGTCGGCTCGCGGCAGGAAGGCTACGGCGAGACGGGGATGGCGCATCTGCTCGAGCACATGGTCTTCAAGGGCACACCGAATCATCCCCACGTGCCCAAGGCCCTCCAGGACCACGGCGCGTCGTTCAATGGTAGCACCTCTTTGGATCGGGTGAATTATTATGAGACCCTGGCGGCCACGGACGAGAACCTGGAATTCGCCATTGATCTTGAGGCCGACCGCATGATGAACAGCTTCATCAAGAAAGAGGATCTGGAGTCGGAGATGACCGTGGTGCGCAACGAATTCGAGCGGAGCGAGAACTCGCCGTCGGGCGTGTTGATGGAGCGGATCGAAGCCGTGGCTTACGACTGGCATAACTACGGCAAGCCCACGATCGGCAATCGCAGCGACATCGAGCGCGTGCCGATCCAGAACCTTCAGGCGTTCTACAAGAAGTATTACCAGCCGGACAACGTCGTGCTGATCGTGGCGGGTAAGTTCGACGAGGCCAAGGCGCTGGCCATGATCACGAAATCCTTCGGCGTCCTGCCCCGCCCGGCGCGCAAACTCGAGGCCACCTGGACCGAGGAGCCGGCGCAGGACGGCGAGCGGTTCGTGACGCTGCGGCGCGTCGGGGACGTCAGCGTAATCGGCGCCGCGTATCACATCCCGGCCGGCGCGCACGAAGACAACGCGGCGTTGCAGGTGCTCGCCAACATTCTCAGCACACGGCCCTCGGGACGCCTCTACAAGGCGCTCGTGGAGACGAAGAAGGCTGCCAGCGCTTCGGCTGGTGCCCGGCGAGAGCACGATCCGGGGCTGTTCATGGCCGACGCCGAGGTGCCCCGGGACAATTCGCTGGACGAGGTGCGGGAGATTCTGCTCTCGACCGTGGAGAGTATCGGCTCACAGGGCGTCTTGCCCGAAGAGGTCACTCGCGCCAAACAGCAGATTCTCAAAGCGCGCGAGCGCGCTGCGACCGACACGGCCCAGGTGGGGATCGCGCTGAGCGAATGGGCCGCGCAAGGCGACTGGCGGCTTTATTTTCTCTTTCGCGACCGCATTGAAGGCGTCACACCGGAGGCGGTAAAGGCCGCCGCCGCGAAATATCTGGTGCGCAACAACCGCACGGTCGGAGTGTTCATGCCGACAGACAAGCCCGAGCGCATCGCCGTGCCACCGACACCGGATGTCGCGACGCTGGTCGCGGATTACAAGGGCCGCGCTTCCATCGCCGAGGGTGAGGTGTTTGACCCGACGCCGGAGAATATCGAGGGCCGCGTGAAGCGGCTCGAAATCCCCGAGGGCATGAAGGTCACCTTGTTGCCCAAGAAATCACGCGGCGAAGAAGTGCACCTCACGCTGACGCTGCGTTATGGCAACGAAGAGAATTTGAAGGGCCTTGAACCGGCCACAGGCTTCCTTTCTGAACTGATGTTGCGCGGCACCAAGAAGTTATCCTACCAACAGCTCCGCGATGAACTCGACCGTCTCGGCGCCACTCTGGGCGGCGGCGCTGGCGGCGGGCGGCGTGGGGGTGGTCGGCGTGGTGGTGGCGGAGGCGGGCTCGGCTCCGTTGGTTTCTCGATCCAGGCCAAGCGCGAGACGCTGCCGGACGTGCTTAAACTCCTTCAGCAGGTGCTGCGCGAGCCGGCGCTTCCGGCGGACGAATTCGAGGTCATGAAACGCGAGCGTCTGGCCGGTTTGGAACAGATGAAGACAGAGCCGGCTATGCTCGCGCCGCGCCTGTTGCAGCGTCAGCTCAGCCCGTATCCGAAGGAGGACATCCGTTACACGCCGACCATCGAGGAATCCATAGAACGGCTGAAGGCGGCCACCTACGAACAGGTCGCGCAGCTCTACCGGGATTACGTCGGTTCGCAGGCAGGCGAGCTGAGTATAGTGGGCGACTTCGACCCGGACGCTTGCCTCCCAATCCTCAAAGACACACTGGCGGGCTGGAAGGCAGCCAAACCCTACACTCGCATCGCCTCGCCCCTGACCGCCGAGGTGGCTGGTTCAGAACACAAGATCAACACGCCCGATAAGGCCAACGCCACTTTTACCACCGGCTTATTGTTCCCGATGCGCGACGACGATCCGGATTATCCTGCGCTCCTCATGGGCAACTACATGTTCGGTGGCGGCACTCTCTCATCGCGCCTGGGCAACCGCATCCGCCAGAAGGAAGGACTTTCTTATGGCGTCACATCGGGCCTGAGCGTCTCGTCGCTGGACCAGCGCTCCGGTTTCACCATTACGGCCATCGTAAACCCGAAGAACCTCTCGCGCCTCCAGCAATGTGCCTTGGAGGAACTGGATCGCCTGCTGCGGGATGGGGTCACGGCCGAGGAACTCGATCAGGCGCGCGAGGGGTATCTGCAGACTCTTAAATTGGGTCGGTCGAGCGACCCTGGGCTGGCTGGCACACTCGGAAGCCTGCGTCACCTCGACCGGACGATGGCCTGGGAGTCCGACTTGGAGAAGAAGATCGCTGCCCTGACACCGGAGCAAGTGAAGTCAGCGCTGAACCGCCACATTGATCCCAAGAAACTGGTGGTGGTGGCTGCGGGCGACTTCGAGGCCAAGTCCGCGGATGCGAGCGCTCAACCTCCTCCGCCATTGGCTCCTCCCAATCGTCGGGATTAGCCGGCCGTTGATTGGCGACTTTGGCGCCCGAGCCGGTTCTCGGCCCGATTGCCTGCGACCTTCTCTTTAGTGAAGTGATTGCCGAAAAGGCCGCTGAGCAGAGAATCTCGTTCCCAGCGCCAGTGTTTTCCGCTATAAGCAGCCCCCGCATGCTCAAAGCACTTATCGCCTCGCTCAAGATCTGGTATGTCGGGGCCCTCAAAACTGGCGGCTACTGGGTAGTAGCCTTGATGATGGCCATCGAGAGCTCGGTGTTCCCGTTGCCCAGCGAAATCGTGATCCCCCCGGCAGCCTATTGGGCCCATACGCACCAGATCCCGCTGACTTTAACCGGGATTATCATTGCCGGCACGATCGGCTCCTGGCTTGGCGCGACCGCCATGTATTGGGCTGCGCGGCTGGCTGGCCGGCCGCTCGTGATGCGCTTTGGCCCGTACTTCATGATCTCACCGGCCAAAGTAGAAGGGGCCGAACGCTGGGCGGCCCATTATGGCTCGATGGGGATCTTTATTTCGCGCCTGCTGCCCGTCGTGCGCCATTTGATCGGTATCCCGGCCGGCATCGTGCGAATGGACTATAAGTCTTTTTCCCTCTACACGGTGCTCGGCTCGGCCATCTGGTGCGGGGTGCTTTGCTGGATAGGCATTAAGGCGGGAAACGACGAGAAGCTAATGAAGGGCGAGATGCACGCGGTCACGCTCTGGCTGGGGGGCGCCATGCTCGTGCTCGGCTCCCTGTATTATTTCTTCGTCCATCGCCACATGAAAGCGGTCAATAAACCAGACGCGGGGCGCGAGCGGGCTAGCGGCGGGTGATGCCAAGAGCTCGTTCGAATTCGGTGGAAAAACTGACGAGGGCAGCCGCAATTTTGGATGGTTGCTCGCCCACGGTCGCGAGCATGCGTTGGGCCAACTGCGGCTTGCACCGGATCAGTTCTACCGCAGCGATAACCAGGGCCAGGTGGTTATTGATGTCGTGCCTCATGGTCGACAACTTGCTGTTCAGTTCTTTGACCTGCTCGACGGTCAAGGTGACTGGCTGACTGGGCAGAATCATGGCGGACAATGGGCAAAATGCCCGCGGAAGGCAAGCCGCATTCCCTGCACTCGCGGGTTGACAACTTCCGGCTGCCCCCTATGTTTCACGGCTGACCAAACGGGAGCGCGGGCCATGAAGGCCCGGGGTGTCCCAGGGTCTTTGGAGAGGAAGTGAGAGAGTTTTGACCGAAATTAAGCTTAAAAAGGGCGAGCCAGTGGAAAGGGCGCTGCGGCGGCTGAAGAAGAAGGTCGACCGCGAAGGGACGTTGCAGGTCGCACGCAACCATCGGTATTTTGAGAAGCCCAGCGAGTGTCGCCGCCGTAAAGAGAAGGTGGCGCGGTTTTCCGCCATGCTCAGCGCACGTTACGCCGACTCTTAACCGCCGGGTTGGAGACCCGGGTGCGGCCGGCTGCCGCGCTCAGCCATTTGACCAACGGAGTGATCGAGCGGCGAGGTGAGGTAACACCACGCGACCCCAGTGCTCCATCACTCCAACACCGTAAATTCCGTTTGGTATTATGTATTCGCTTTCCACTTGCTGGAATTCCCATCGGCACACTGACGGCCGGGCCATGCTGCACGAAATCCGCGATCTGGGCTTCCAATACGCCGAGTTGAGCCATGGCACGCGCATTAGCCTGTTGCCGGGCATTCTCGAAGCGGTGGATTCGGGGGAGATCAAGATTTCCAGCCTGCATAATTTTTGCCCGCTGCCGATCGGTGTCACCTACGCCGCGCCGAATCTCTACCAGTTCTCCTCGGACCGTGCCCGGGAGAGGGAATTGGCCGAGCGATACTCGTTGAAGACCATCGAGTTCGCCACGCGGGTCAAGGCTCCGTTGGTGGTGCTGCACAGCGGCAGCATCGAGATGAAAGATTATACCGACAAGCTGCTCGATATGGTCGGTAACGGCCAAAAGGAAACGCCCAAATACTCGAAGCTCTGCACGGAGTTGGATGAAAAGCGCGAGGCGAAAAAGGGGCCCTACGTCGAGCGAGTGTATGAACTGCTAAGGAAGCTCCTGGGGCCAGCCGAAGCCCAAGGCATCCGGCTGGGGATAGAGAATCGCGAGGCGTTGGAAGAACTGCCGTTTGAAAGCGATTTCCAATTCCTTTTCCGTGAACTCACCAGCCCGAACCTCGTCTACTGGCACGACACGGGCCACGCCCAAATCAAGGAGAACCTCGGCTTCATCCAGCACGCCATGCATTTGGAATCCTTGCGTGATCATCTCTATGGTTTGCACGTCCACGACGTGCAGTTTCCGGGCCGGGACCACTGTGCGCCAGGTACGGGGATGATTGACTTCGCCGCCCTCAAGCCGTTGGTCAAGCCGGAGCATCTCAAAGTGTTCGAATTCAGCCCCAGTATGACTGTCGAAGTGCTGAAAGGCGGGGTCGAGCACGTCAAACGGATCTGGGGCGACGAGTAGCTAGGAATTGTGGAAGGCAGGCCAGCAATTCTCATTATGTGTGAAGGTCGCTGGGTAGGGCGCGTCACTCTGTGCGCGCCGTTCCTGGGGCGTTTACCAGCGAACGGCGCGCACGGAGTGACGCGCCCTACCAGCCTGACAAAATGAGAATTGTTAAAGGCAGACGGTCGTAGGTAGAGGAACGACCGATGAACGCGCGGCCTGCCAAGTCTGCCCGGGATCTGGCGCTCGACGTTGTCCGCCGACTCCAGCGGGCGGGCTTCCCGGCCTTCTGGGTGGGAGGCTGCGTGCGGGATGTCCTGTTGGGACGCGAGCCGGTGGATTACGACATCGCGACATCCGCCTTGCCGGAACAGGTCGAGCACCTGTTCAAACGCACAGTCCCGGTCGGACGGAAATTCGGCGTCATGGTTGTCATCGAAGGCGGCCGCCAGTTCCAGGTCGCCACCTTCCGCGCCGAGGCGGATTACCAGGATGGCCGGCACCCGGAGCGGGTTGCTTTTGGCGATGCGGAGGCTGACGCGCTCCGGCGTGACTTCACCATCAACGGCCTGTTCTACGATCCAGTATGCCGGGAACTGCATGATTGGGTCGGCGGCGGAGCGGATCTGCGGTCAAAGGTCATCCACACTATCGGCTCGCCCGCCGAACGGTTTGCCGAGGACCATTTGCGGCTGCTGCGAGCGGTGCGATTTGCCGCGCAACTGGATTTCGCCATCGAAACGGACACCTTCGCTGCGCTGAAGGCCAAAGCGGCCAAGATCACGACCATCAGCGCCGAGCGCGTTCGGGAGGAGTTGGTCAAGCTGTTCCGTCCGCCGCACGCGTCCCGGGGGTTGGATTTGCTGCGGCAAAGTGGTTTGCTCGAACAGGTCCTGCCGGAGATTGCGGTGACCATTACATGCGAGCAATCGCCAGATTACCATCCTGAGGGCTCCGTCTTCAATCATCTCCGGCTGATGCTGCAGAATCTGCCGCCTGATCCCGACCCGTCCTTGCCGTGGGCGGTCCTGCTCCATGACGTCGCTAAACCAGTCACTGCGTCTCTCGATCCGAAAACGGGCAGCAGGCACTTCTACGGCCACGAGAAGATCGGCGCGGAGATGGCGGAGGCGATTCTAGGGCGGCTCCGGTTTCCCGGCAAACAGACCGAGGAAATCGTGGGGGCCGTGCGCTACCACATGCAGTTCAGCGACGTAATGGAGATGCGCAAGTCCACGCTGCGCCGCCTGCTGATGCGCCCGACCTTTCCGCTGGAACTGGAGTTGCATCGGCTGGATTGCCTTGGCTCCCACGGCCGATTGGACATATATGATTTCCTGGTGTTGCAGGCCAAAGAACTTGAGCAGCAGCCGCAAATCCGGCCGCCGCTCTTGAAGGGGGACGACTTAATCGCTCTGGGCATGAAGCCCGGCCCCGCCTTAGGGGCGATGTTGGCTGAAATCCGGGAAAAGCAACTGCAGGATGATCTCAAAACCAGGTCCGAAGCGCGCCAGTGGGCTAAGGGACGCCTTGACGAAACCAGGCAGGCAAACCGTTGAGGCAAACACCGTGAACAGTTCTTGTGAACAGTTCTTGCTGCATTACGTCTAAGTTGTGCTATCATCTGCTATCTTAAATGATCATTATTGAGCGTCTTACCGGCCGCCTCCTGCTGCTAATTTTAAGCCTGTACTTGGCCTTGCCGTTGCGTTCGGCCGAACCGGTCGCCCGCTCGGCGACCGCTGAGCAGCCCGCCTTGCCGGCGGCTTCGGCCCTGTTCACCAACGTCTTCCACCCGGTCAGCCCTGGTCCGATCGACGGGCAGATCGCCACCGCGACTGCCTACATGCTGACCAATTATCACTATGCGAAGAAGCCGTTCGATGAGGCGGTGTCCAGCCAGTTCTTGGATCGCTATCTGGAGATGCTTGACCCGCAGCACATCCACTTTACGCAGGCCGATCTGGCGGAGTTCGAACCATACCGGACGAACCTCAATCACTTGACCTTTCCCAACCGCCGTCTGGGTGGTGACACGACCCCCGCCTGCGATGTCTTCAACCGGTTCGTGGAACGGCTGGAGCAACGCACCGCTTACGCTGACGATTTGCTGAAGCAAGAGAAGTTTGCCTTCGATGCCGATGACCGGATTACGATCAACCGGAAAGACCTGCCTTACCCCGCTAACCTCGATGAGGCAAAAAAGCTCTGGCGGGAGCGGCTGCGGTTCGAATACTTGCAGGAATTACTCGGCAAGATCGGCACCCGTAAGAAGAACCTCACTGCCGCCACCAAGATCCAGCCCCCGGCCTCCGGAACGAACGCGATGGTCAAGACGACTACCGTGGCGCCACCCAAGAAGACTGACGAAGAGGAGATTGTTGAGACGCTCAGCCACCGTTACTACCGCAACCTGCGGTTCTTCACGGAGTGGAACAACGAGGACGTCCTCCAGGTCTATCTCACCGCGCTGGCCCATGTGTATGATCCGCATTCGGATTATCTCGGCCGCGCGCAATTGGAGCAGTTCGCTATCGGCATGAATCTCAGCCTGTTCGGGATCGGCGCGGAACTAACGACCGAGGACGGCTACTGCAAGATTCGCCGGCTCCTGCCCGGGGGCCCGGCGATCAAGAGCAAGCTATTTAAAGCAAACGATCGCATCGTGGCGGTGGCGCAGAGTAATCAACCGCCCGTGGACATCGTGGAGATGAGCCTCAACAAGGCCGTGCAGCTTATTCGGGGTCCCAAAGGCACCGAGGTGCGCCTGACTACTATTCCTGCCGACGCCGATGCGTCCACCCGCAAGGTCATTAGCGTGATCCGGGATGAAATTCCATTGGAGGATTATGCGGCCAAAGCCAAGATCATCGAAACGACCGACCGCCGCGGTGGGAGCCTCCGGCTTGGCGTCATCGATCTGCCTTCGTTCTATGCTACTTTTGATACTTCCAGTTCCAAGGACAAGCCCGAGCCAAAGAGCACCACGGCGGATGTCGCGAAACTCCTCGAGAAGTTGAAGCAGGAGAATGTCGCCGGGGTGATCCTGGACTTGCGCCTCAACGGCGGCGGTTCCCTCGAAGAGGCGATCAAGCTCACGGGGCTCTTTATCAAGACCGGCCCGGTGGTGCAAGTCCACGACCGGACCCGCACTCAGTCGCTTGATGACGACGACCCGGCGGTGCGCTACGACGGGCCATTGGTGGTGCTGACCAGCCGGCACAGCGCCTCCGCTTCGGAGATTCTGGCCGGCGCATTGCAGGATTACGGCCGCGCCCTGATCGTGGGCGACGTTTCGACGCACGGCAAGGGCACCGTGCAAAGCGTTAACCCGTTGCGGCCGTTCATCCGCCCGACGGAGAATTCGCCGACGAATGACCCCGGCGCGCTGAAGCTCACAATCAAGAAGTTCTTCCGCCCGAGCGGCCTGTCTACCCAGTTGAAGGGCGTCATTCCTGACATCGTGCTGCCCTCCGTGGCTAATGAGTCTAAGGACATTGGCGAAATCGCGCTCGAGAACCCGCTGGAGTGCAGCACCATCGACGGCGCCAAGTACGATCACTTCAATCTGGTTGAACCGTATTTGCCTGAACTGCGCGCACGCTCCTCTGAGCGCGTTGCTACCGACAAAGAGTTCGCTTACGTGCGCGAGGACATCGAACTGTTCAAGAAGCGCCAGGCGGACAAGACCATTTCACTTAATGAGAAGCAGCGCCTCAAGGAGCAGGACGAGGCCGAGGTCCGCCAAAAGGCGCGGGACAAGGACCGTCTGGCTCGCACAGAGCCGCAGGACAAGGTCTATGAGATCACGCTCAAGCAGGCGGATCTGCCGGGGCTCCCGCCGCCGGTCGCCAAGACGAATGCCGCGCTGGCAAAACTCTCGGTTCACGCAGGTGCGGGCTTGTCCGGCGTCAGTACCAATTCGGCGGCCACAGCCGCGCCCAGCGCAGACAATCTCGAGGAGGCCGATGCTGAGAGACCGGCCGCGCCGGATGAGCCAATGCTGGAAGCCGAGCATATCCTGGCGGATTACCTTTCCGTGCTGCCGAAAGGCAACCTAGTGAAGACGGACCCCCGATGAGCGGCCGATTCTCCGCTATCCGCCGCGGCAGCACTCATCCGCACCGTCGCCTGGAGTGACGCGGGCAGAATTGACAAGACTCACGGAGCACCGCAGGTTTGTAAGGACAGCGGACAAACTTATGAAAATAGTCCTTGCCTTGGTCGGCGTACTTATGCTCTTGGCCACCCATGTCTTCGCCCAAGCCGATATCATCATCAAGCAACGCGCGAAGGAGATTCGCGATCAGAACAATGTGCGGCAGGGCATCACGCCAGCCACCCAGCCAGCCCATCCCTCCCAACCAGGGACGCCAACCGCTTCCACCGCACCTACACCCCTGTTGAAACAAAACCTCGCCAAATTGCAGGCTGATCTTGCCGCCATCCAGGCTAATTCCTCTTTGACTGCCGTACAAAAACAGCAGCTTACGAAGGACCTGTTGGCTTGCGCACAGGGAGCGAGCAAGCCTTCGGAAAGCACCATCAGTCCGTTGGCGGACAGCTTGGCGGCGGCTTTTGCGCAAAAGCCGTTGTCGGATACGGACCGTGGCCGACTGGTTTCGCGGCTCGCCGCCGTCCTCAACCCGGCCAACATCCAGTCGGCTCAAATGCAGGCCATCTATGCCGACATTCAGGCGATCTTCCAGGTCAACGGCATGGCACGCAAAGATGCCGTAAAGATCGTAGACCAGGTCAAGGTCGTCGCCGCCGAAACTCAGCGGTCCGGAAGCTGAAGCGCGACGGGGTTGCCGAGGTGACTGACCGAGGCGAATGAAAGCTCTGGATGTGCAGGCAGTTCGTGGGCGAAGTCCGAAGGTCGAAGTCCTAAGTCCGAAACCTCCAGACCATTCGCCAGTAGCGGCATGATGTGCGATGTTCCCGCACAGTGATTATGCAAAGAACCATGTATCACACGCTAGATCCTCGCTGGTCGGCCTCGAATTTCGGGCTTCGGACCTCTTTCGGATTTCGGAATTCGGATTTCGGACTTCCCATCCTATCGGCTCTGCTCCTCGCCGGCGCGCTGGCAGGGGGCGCCCAAACCAAGAATATGAATGACTCAACCAACCACCTCCAGGTCGCCACATTGGGCGGCGGCTGTTTCTGGTGCACCGAAGCCATCTTCCAAATGCTCCCTGGGGTCAAATCCGTGACCAGCGGCTATGCAGGAGGCACGAAAGTGAATCCAACCTACAAGGAGGTTTGCACCGGCAACACCGGCCACGCAGAGGTCATCCAAATCAAGTATGATCCCACGGTGATTTCCTACGAGAAGCTAATCGAGACCTTCTGGGAGGCCCATGACCCAACCATGGTGAATTCCCAGGGCCCCGACCACGGCACGCAATACCGCTCTATCATCCTGTATTCCAGCGAAGCCCAGAAGGCCGAGGCCGAGAAGTCAAAAGCCAAGGCGCAGAAGCAATTCCGCCAGCGCATCGTCACGGAAATTGTGCCGCTAAAGCAGTTCTACCCGGCCGAGGATTACCACCAGGATTACTACCGCGCGAATCCGAACCAGCCCTACTGCCGAGCGGTGATCCTGCCGAAGGTGGAGAAATTCGAGAAGAAACTCAACGCGGCGCAGCACTAACGCGGCCCACAAAGCACGCGGCGGAAAATCGGCAACCGAGTCGGCGCGCGATCGCGGGCGATAGGGTTTGGTAGAATTGGGAAGGGTTCGAATGTTGCTGCGGGCAAGAATGCCCGCGCGCCGAAGCCGTATGAAAGCAAAAACGGCGGCTCGTTGCCGAGCCGCCGTTCCCAACGAACCCAACCTAAAACTTAAATGCCCTTCTTGATCATGAAGTCCACGAGGTCTGCCACCCGGCAGCTATAACCCCATTCATTGTCATACCAGCTCACTAGCTTGAAAAAGCGCTTGTTGAGCTCCATGCCCGAGCCCTGGTCAAAGATGGACGAGGACTTGCAATGGATAAAATCCGAACTGACGACCTCATCTTCAGTGTATTCGAGGATGCCTTTGAGGTAAGTCTCACTGGCCTTCTTCATCGCCGCACTGATCTCCGCGTAGCTGGTCTCCTTGACCGTGCGAACCGTCAGATCCACGACTGAGACGGTCGGCGTCGGCACGCGGATAGCCATGCCGGTGAGCTTGCCTTTTACTTCGGGCAGCACCAGGCCGACGGCTTTGGCCGCGCCGGTGGTCGAAGGGATAAGGTTGATCGCTGCGGTTCGGCCGCCCTTCCAATCTTTCTTGCTGGGGCCGTCAACGGTCTTCTGCGTCGCCGTATAGGAATGGATGGTAGTCATGAGGCCCTCTTCCACGCCGAAACCTTCCTTCAGCAGCACATACACGACGGGCGCCAGGCAGTTCGTCGTGCAGGAGGCATTGGAAACGATATGGTGCAGTTTCGCGTCGTACTTGCCTTCGTTGACGCCCATGACGATTGTCGGGCAATCGCCTTTGGCGGGCGCGCTGATAATCACCTTCTTTGCGCCGGCAGCCAAGTGGCCTTTGGCCTTCTCGACATCCGTGAAAAGTCCAGTGGACTCGATCACCACTTCCACTCCCAACTGCTTCCAAGGCAACTGCGAGGGATCCTTGGCGCTCACCACAAGGATCTTCTGGCCGTTGACGATCAGCACATCATCTTCCGGCTTATCGGCCGCGGACTTCTCCGAGCCGACGGTGCCGTTGAAGCGGCCCTGAATGGAATCATACTTCAGAAGATAGGCGAGGTTGTCGGCGGGAACGATATCGCCGACGGCGACCACTTGCACATTCTTGCCGACCAGACCTTGTTCGACCATCGCCCGGAACACCAGGCGACCAATGCGGCCGAACCCATTAATTGCTACTTTTACTGCCATAGTTCGCTTTCTATTATAAAATCACAGATTGAGTAGCTCATATTACTTGCGGCGGACGCGAGGTCAACCAGGAAACGCACACAAACTGACATTCCTATGAGTGTTGCCGTCAAAGAAATTATTCGTGCCAGTCGTCCGCCGGGCGCGCCGGGCAAGGCGGACAGATATCTGCCAGACATTGCCCAGGACTTGCGTTGGTTGCTGGAGAAAAGCCAGCGCGGCTTTGCTAATCATTCCGTGGTTTGGCCGGAGGCGTCTTTGAGCGAGTTGGCCGCCGTGCTGGTCGAATTTGGCGAGGACCTGCACGCGGACTCCGGCCTGTGGCGAAGCTTGGAGGACTACAACCGTGAGTTCTTTGGCACGCCGCTCCCTCTGGCCGTCGGCGACAGCCCGACGGACCTGCTCAAGGGATTCGATCCACGGCGAATCCAGCATCTGATATGGACGCTGTGGATGGAGATGGACTCCGAGGTTGCCCCAGCCCCAGCCATCCGGATCTTCTGAAGCTTGTGACAGTGGCCGGCACGTTCCTCACAGAACGATTCGCTCGGCTGCCGGCGGAATCTGGCGTGAAGAACTTCCTGGGTGGACCCTCGCGCTTTGGCTGGGACATCAAGCGCAAGCTCATTTGGCTGGGCACCAAGTCCTACTTATTTCGGTGGCTCTTCTCCAACTACCTCAGTAAGCCCGACGAAGGGGCAACCGTCCGGATCATTGACGATTTCGTCTGCCAGGAAAGCACGGCTTGGTCGGGCTTGGGCGCAATTGACATCCTGGCGGGCGCGCTGGACGTGTCTGCGGAAGATCGCGCGACGCTGCGGACCTGGTATGAACGGCACGCGGCGTTTTACCGGGTGATGTCGCGGCAGGATCGCGGGGTGGAAACCGAGCGCATCGTCCTGCGCAACCTCGTTAACGGCCAGCCCTACACCGTCCGCATGAACATGGCGGGCTGCCCGTTCAAACCGCAAATGGTTGTGTGGGGTTCGTTGACACCCTGGCGCGGTGAGTGGTATTGGTCGGGGGAGCAGCGTCCTTACGAGAATGTGCCGGAGCATGAGGATGCCACCCTGCGCAGGGAGATGCTGGAACGGCACCCTGGCATCGCCTATGGCTACTGCCCCACCGAGGCAGCCCAAGCGAGAGCAGCCAACCGCCGACATCACGACGAGTTTGTGGCCCATTGCGGCGGCGATCTGGTGGTGTATTCAGACGGCTTGACGCTCGCGGCGGCGGAGCAGAAACGCCTTGAGACTCTCTGGCGCGCGGCGGACCAGGAGCACGTGCGCCGGGTCATGCGGGAACTCGGCCTGGAACGACCGCGCCCACCGATGCGATTCCCGCGCGAGTTTCTCGACCACGACCAGGGTATCGGCGCATTCTACAATCCCGAGGAAGACGAGGAGTTCATGCTTGGGTTCAATCACGTTCTTTCCGGGCTGCGCAAGCAGGGTGACGGCTTGACCGATCTGGAGCGGGACGCGCTCCGCCACTTCGTGACTGACCGGTGCATCAGCCCGGCGTTTGTGCATCGGCTGGTCCGCGAGCACGGCACGGCGTCGCTGCTGGAGACGTTTCACGTGCGCGACTTGCCACCAGATGGAGCGCTGACATTCCTGTTGCGCTGCCACAAGGGCCGCTTTTACCTCAACCGTTATCCCTCGCTCTCGCTCATGAAGAGCGGCGAGAACTGAACCGAGAAAGGACTCCATTATGCCAGGAAACTACCTATGGATGCGGACCGAAATCCCGCCCAAATGCAAATTGTCTAAGTGGCAGAAGCAATGCCTGCAAGGCCAGGCTGAGCAGTTCGTCGCTGAATTCTACAGACTCGCCATCAAACCGCCGCCGGAAGGTCTGCGCTCCAACAACAGCTTCGAGAAATCCATCACCGGCGCGGGCTTAGCTTGGCGCTGCCAGGCGCTGCAGGTTAATGCACTTGTGACGTTCGTCGCAGGTCAGCACGAAGGCACCATGAATTCCTTCTGGCGTGACAAAGCGTTGGAGCAATGATGCGGGAAACTGAACGGTCTGGCCATTCGTGCAGCGCACGATCACATGGCGGATCGTCCCGCGGTAGTAATCGAGATACTCTTCCGGCGTGATCTGGAGCTGAAATTCGTAGCGGTTCATCAATGCGTTTGCCCCTGCCGGGTAAAACCACAATCCGTCATAACCCCTTTTATCTGCGATCTTTGCTATCTTTCGTGGCTAGGATCTGCTTTTCCGGGGTTTCCTCCCGGTTCAACTTCCGCGAATTCCCCGTTCAGCCGTAGACCAGCAGCGACTGCGTGATGGGGTAGAGGCGATTGTGGTTGCGGATCAGATTGATGTGCGGTTCGGTGAGCACCTGCCCTTCGGGGATTAGCAGGACGCTATGAGCGGTATAAATGCCCTGCGCGATGACCATGCCCGGTTGAAGTTCAGCAAGCAGAACCGCCCGTTGGCTGCGCGGGACCGATGCCTGCGGCAGACACCGCATTAAGGCCCGGACCGCATCCGGATCAAACGCCGCGCCGCTGTTCGTCTTCACGAATTCGAGCCCGGCCTCGTCCGAAACATTCGAAACGTAGGCGATTGCCACCGCGAGCAATCGTGCCAGCCACGGAATCTGTTCGTCGCTCAGTTTATCCGGGTAACCCTCCCCATCGAATCGTTCGTGGTGCGCGCGGATGGTGGCGCCCACGGCCTCGAGATCCTCCACGAAAGCGACGAGCTGTTGCCCGAGCACCGGGTGCAGCTCGATGAGGGCATGTTCCCCGTCGCTCAGGTGGTCCGGCGCCTGCTGCCAATTCCGAATCAACTCGCGGGGTACACCGACCAGGCCGATGTCAAATAAGCGGGAGCTGATTTCCAACACGTGTCGTTCCTCGTCGGAGAGACCGAGGTCCTGGGCTATCGCCTGGCAGAGAGCGAACACGCGCCGCGCCTGCTGCCCCAGGAGGGGATAGAACGTCTCCATCGTCTTGAGGCAGAGCTGAAGGGAACGATCCAGGTTCTGGCGGAGGGTCTGGTTGAGCCGGTCGAGCTCGCGGTTTTGGGTATCGAGCCGGGCGAGCTGGGCTCCCAGGCGCTCGTTCATCGCGATGGTTTGCGCGTGCAGGGCGTTGTTATGGGAAATCAGCTCGTAACGTTGGACCGCGTTCTTGATCGTGACGAGCAGTTCTTCGCGCAGCCACGGCTTGACAATGAAGCGATAGACTTCGCCCTTGTTGATGGCATCAATCACCGTGTTCAAGCTAAGAACAGCCGTAATCAGAATGCGCACGCAGTTAGGCTGGATTTCCCTCGCTTGAGCGAGGAATTCCAAGCCGGTCAACGTCGGCATTTGCTGATCGCTCAAAATCACTGAGAAAGCGGTGGTCTGGATAAGTTGGAGCGCCTCGACGGGGTCCTCCACGGCGAATACCTCGTAGCCCTGCAGCCGCAATGTCTCACGGAGAGAGACCAGCACGATGGATTCGTCGTCCACGACCAGGATGCGATTCAATTCGGAGGCTGGTGATGGCGCCGGCGTGCTCATGGAGTCGGTCCCGCAGTGAACAATTTGTCGAGCCGCTTGAGAATGGAGCTCTCTTCCGCGTCGCTGGCCAAGATCAGGTCTGCTTTTTCCAGGATGCGATTATCCACCTGGTCAACGTTTCCGCCGATGAGCTGCACGACGATTCGCTTGGCAGGACAACGGTCGCGCAACTCAGGAATCAGACCCAGCAGGACACTGTCACCTGGTTCGGCCAGCACCATGACGCCGTCGAGGACGTTTTCTTCCGAGGCCAGCAGTTCCAGCGCGCGCGCGGCGGTATGGGTGGCAATAATGTAAAAGTTATGCGTGCGCAGGAATTCGGTGATGGAATCCGTCGAGAAGCCGGGCTGGCCGATGAGCAGCAGGCTTCGGCGCCGTTTGGACTGTTGGTCGGTCATCCGCTCGGCCTCCGTAAAATCGGCTTGCGGCAGCCAGAGGAAGAAGGTTGCGCCGGCGCCCTCGGTGGATTCAACCGAGATGGCTCCGCCGTGTTCCTCGACAAATACGCGTGCGTTGTACAGGCCAAGGCCGGAGCCTTTGGTAATGGGCTTGGTGGTGAAGAATGGATCGAACAGGTGAGGCAGGTGCCGCGCGGCAATGCCACCGCCATTATCCTGCACCGCTAGACAAACGCAGGGCAGCCGGGGAAACCGGCCCTGAAAATGGATCAGCTCGTGCGCGGTAGTGTGCGCTGTGACACGGAAAATGAGCGCGCCGCGATTAGGCATAGCGTCGGCCGCATTGAGGGCCAGGTTCAGCAAGACCTGGCGGAACTCGACGGCGTCCATGTAGACCGCCAATTGGCCGGGCGGCAGTTCGGTTTGAATACGAAGGCGACGCGGCAGGACTTTGCCGACCAACTCGACCAGCTCGGACACGGCCTGGCTAAAATCTAGATACTGCCGCACGCCGGTCTCGCTGCGATGCAGACTGACAATGCGCTGAACCAGTTGGCTGGCCTGCAGGGAACTCTGCTTGATGAGGTTCAATGAGGGCCGTTGATTGTCCTTTGCACTGGTCTGGGAAAGGATCAATTCGGTCAGCGACAGAATGCCGGAAATGAGATTGCTGAAATCGTGGGCCAGCCCCATGGTCAACAACGCGAGCGTTTCTTTCCAGGCCGTGGTAGAAAGCCGCTTTTCCGCGATGGTTTGACGCGTGATGTCGAGCCAGAAACCGTCGTAGCCCAGTACCGCTCCAGATTTGCTGACCGATGCCTGGCGGTGCTCCAGGATATACGAGACCTTGCCCGTGACAGCATGACGGAGCCGGTAAGTTGTCGTGATCCCAGCCGGCGATTTGGCCGCTTGCTCGCATTGGCGTTTGAATTCTTCGACGTCAGCCTCATGAACCGCCTCCCAGAAGCGCCGAGGTTGCTGGCGCCAGGCGTCGGGCGGCACGCCCGTCAATTCTTCAATCTTCGAGTTGACGTATTGGAAAGAAAAATCGGCCCGCTGGCTAAAGAGCACGCCCGGCCATCGTTGAATCAGCTTCTCCAATTGCGATTCGGCGCGCAGCAGTCGCAGCCGCAAGTGCTGCTTTTCCGGATCGTCACCTTGGGCTCCGCCGCCGCCATCCTCCACCAAATCGCGCAGCGGAGGCAGCGTGGAACTCAGACGCACAAACCAACCGTCGCGATTACGAGCGGTCTCCAGGCGAAACCACTGGCCCCCCGAAGGCGCCAAAACCTGGAAGTGATACTGAGCACAAGGGGAGGCTTCGGACCAGGCGCGCTGCAAGACTCCTTCGATCCCGAGGCAAGACTTTTGCAGCAAGCTCTCGATCGGTGCTCCCAAGGCTTCTTCTTGGCGGATACCAAGCCAATTAAGCAGCTCTCCATTAGCATGGACGACACAATGTGACCCATCGAGCAAGGCCAATCCGCCCTCCAGCCAGTCGGAGCGGTGGGGCGCTTCGGAGCACGGTAACAATACCTTGGCGCCTGCCACCAATGCGTCAGCATCAACACCGGCGTCAGCCCCTGGATGCCCTGTCATCACAATGTTTCCAGTTGCGGTCGAGAATAGTAATTTGCTTCATTATCGGCCAAATGCCTGCCGTACTTTAGCGCGATGTCCAGGCGGCACGCCAGCTTCTTTTGGGGTAGAGGCATCCAACGTCTAGTAACCAGTAACCAGTAACCTGTAATCGGTCCCCCGTCCACGGTCCACCATTAAGGTTATCCCCAAAACAGCCGATAAGTCAGCCAGCGTGGGTTTCGTCAGGAGAGCAGGTCGCTGATTGGCCAAGAGCTTTCTCGTTCAGGCAGGCACGGCGAAGTCAACTCTGACAGACGGGGCATCGCAGTTGATGCTGCGTTTTACGGGAAGCTCGCCGCGAACGAGGCGCCCGGACGGAGCTGATCTCCGTCCGGGTTTATGTTCGGGACGATCCGAACTTGCCCCTTCACGCGGTCGTTGCGCATCTGAGAAACCTGCGATTCTTGCTAAAGCTATCATCCGCCGCAGCCGATAACCCAAGTATCTAAAGGCATTTTATGTCAAGCGTGTCATCTACGTCATCAGGCTCATCCAGTGTCGCACTTGCGGGTCTGGCCTCCGGCTTCGACTGGCAATCCCTCGTTTCCCAACTTGTCGCGGTGGAGCGCTCGCCTGAGACGCAGTTGCAGGCCCAACAAGACGCCCTTGGCCAGCAAAACATCGCCCTGGGGGGCATCAAGACGGAGTTGGGCGTGTTGCAGAACGCTGCCGTCGTCCTCAAGGATCCCACCTTCTTTGACAGCCGTACCGCCACTACGTCGGATTCCACCCTGGCAAGCGCTACCGCCGATGCGGGCACAACGATAGGAACTTACAGCTTCAACGTCAGCCAACTGGCTTCGGCCGCCTCCTGGAAAGGAGGCACTGCAGCCGGCCCGCTCAGTTCCCAGGAC
>Ga0073936_10004466_pt1 | contig 19383 bp, 13 predicted proteins | sample AliMusrvi5mmetaG_FD_87041 | JGI IMG/M metagenome (GOLD analysis project Ga0073936, IMG submission 87041) | Freshwater lake bacterial and archeal communities from Alinen Mustajarvi, Finland, to study Microbial Dark Matter (Phase II) - Alinen... | ecosystem: Environmental > Aquatic > Freshwater >... | reverse complement strand
CGAATCATTCCGCGCCCGCCGCAACCTGCCCGACGGCCGCCTCGCCGCGATCGCCGCCGTCCACACCTTCGGCGATTACCTTTTCTTCCCCCCGCACCTCCACGTCCTCGCCGCCGACGGCTTGTTCGACGCCGAAGGCCGCTTCCACTGCATGCCCGCCGACAGCCGGGCACCCGTCATCGATCTCTTCCGCAACCGTTTCCTCCAAGCCCTCCGCGACGGCAAACACCTCAGCCCCAAACGCCTCGCCGACCTCCTCTCCTGGAAACACAGCGGCTTCCACATTGATGGCGGCGGCGAAAAACCCGTGCCCGCCCATGACACCGCTGGTCGCAAACGCCTCGCCGAGTATCTCCTCCGCCACCCTTTTTCCCTCCAGAAAATCACCTGGAATGCCAGCACCCAAACTGTCATCTACCGGTCAAAGCGCCATCACAACACCAAGCGCAACTTCGAGATCTTCAAAGCCACCGATTTCCTCGCCGCCGTCATCGACCACATCCCGCCCAAGGGCCAGCAAACCGTCCGTTATTACGGCCTCTACTCCAACAAATGCCGCTGCCTGACCTCGCCCATTCCCACCCGCCTCGTGCCGCCGCCGGAGGACAGCCGTCCCGGCTGTCAGGGAAAACAGGCGTCCCCGCCTGTTGAATCCTCCCCCGAAATCCTTCTCATTCCTCCGCCGCCCAAGGAATCCGCCCGCGCCATGCGTCCCTTGTGGCGAGATCTCATCCTCAAAGTCTGGGGTGCCGATCCCCTCCAATGCCCGTGCTGCAAGGCAGATATGAAACTTACCGGCTTTGTCAGAAGCCCGGCGCAAATCGAATTCACCCTCCGCCTCTACGGCCTCTGGGAAGGCGTCATCGACATCCCGCCGCCGCCCAGACCGCCCTTCGACATCGAAACCTTCGAGCCCATTGAACCACCCTGGCAGGCGATCAAGGAATGGATCCCCGACGACGAACCGAATCTCAATTGGTTCAATCAACCCCGGAAAGCACCTGAGCCGTACCCAGACTGGTTCGACCAGAGTCCGGTGTGGAAACCTGAGGAAATCCACTTGGACGATGGCCGCATCCTCGTCCTCGAATACACCTGACATCGAAGGCACCCACACCCCGAGAATCCGCCTCCCCAAGATTTCCCAAAGAATTCTTGGCAAAGCGGCCAGGAAAGCTATTTTCGCGCTTGAGGATTTTTCCCATGATTCTGACGAATTCCCCCATTTCCCCGCAGTATCCCGCCGGTCCAGCGCCTTGGTTGGCTCTCGGGCTGCGGTTTATGCACCATTTCAGTCCCCTTTTTCCCCGCAACCCCTTTTTCCCCGCCCTCCGGGCCTGCCATCGGCTTTTCCAACGGCCCTCACCCCAAAAGCAAATTCCTAGCAGTAAATGTCAATCTTCCCATAATCTCCACGAAGAAGTTCCATTATCTGTCCCTGAGTGTATTGTACGAAGTAATCCCATCGCTCAGGATAAACTGTAACATCATAATTTACGTTCCTGTCGGGGGTTGCAAAATTCGGCCACCAGTAATATTCATTATGCCAGTCTGGCTTTGAAAAGTAAGCCCCTGTCCAAAAATCTTCTGCCCTGAAAGCATTAAAGATCTCCTTGGTTATATTAGCTTTTGGATTTGTATGAAAAGGGGTCTTGCTGCTTGTAATCTTATAATCTGTAAGTTGTGTGTCGAACATGCAGAATCCATCGTGATGCTTTGTCGTAAAAATCACATACTTCATCCCTGCTGCTTTTGCTGCTTTTGCCCATTTTGCAGGATCAAAGAGAATTGGATTAAATGTTGTCTGAAGATTCTGATATTCCTTTTTGTATTCAGTGTAGTCAGGAATACTCCTCTTGCACCAGGGTTCATCCTCCGAACATATTGACCACGACTCCACTATCCCCCATTGGCTATATGTACCCCAGTGCATCAGAAGACCAAATTTCAAATCCTGCCATTGTTCAAGTTTTTCAAGCACCAGGGGATCTGTTTCAGGAACATACCGATTGTCTTCCTGAGAATATATTGCTGCTTGTGAGGTAATTAACAGTAGGAGGAGAAATGAAGCAATTGTTTTCATATTCGCTTAGATTGTACACAAATATAATTTAAATTGTTTGGGGCTGGTTAAAAACTGAAATCCATTAACCGCAAAGATTGGTAGTGGTTTTTTATTTCTGTATCTTCAGTTTTCCTTCCAGAACCACTGCCAGCACTGTCATATATTCATCCAGCACTGCATCCGGGACATCAACAAAAAAGAGCCCTGCATTATTGCTCCAGTACGGTTTCAGATACTCTTTCCAGCTTAACTTTGTCCCATTACCGACAACATAAATCCTGTTGATCTTGTTTTTTATCCCCCCAAGCATTACTTGTCCTTTTGGATTACCAGGTACAAACAGATAAAGCATTGTGCTATCTTTCGATAATGTTGAAGGACCATAGAAATATCCTGCCGGAAGGCCTCCCTCAGTTCCGAATATCGCCTCAGCATGTTTTTGGTTCCACTTGCCAAGCTCCTTGAGGACAGTAACTTCCTCAGCCGGAATTGTACCATCAGCTTTAGGACCGATATCGAGGAGCATATTCCCTCCTTTGGAAAGACACTCTGCAAATATTTTAATAATCTGACCAGGCGACTTAAACTCTTTATCATTTTGCTGATACCCCCATGAATCGTTGATTGTCATGCATAGCTCCCAGTATTTATCCTCCGGTCTTTTGACTGGCAATCCCTGTTCCGGTGTAGCATAATCACCATATCCCTGAAGACGTGAATTAATAATTGCCGAAGGATTCCTGTCGAGGATCATCTTCCTTATTTCCTTAGCTTTCCATTTCTCCGCACTCTGCTCCCAGTCGCCGTCAAACCAGTATAGGTCGGGATTAAAATTCTTTCCTATTTCTTCAATCTGTCCGTGATTAAAAGTATTAAACCGGTTCCATCGTACAGAGTCATTTAAATATCGTTTTTCGTTCTTTGTGAAATTGGGATAATCGGGGTTCGACCAATCAAGCAGCGAATAATATATCCCCACTTTAAGTCCGTTTTTTCTTAGTGCATTTACAAACGGAGTAACAAGATCCTTCCCTGCCGGAGCTTTTTTGGGAATACTAAGATTTCCAATCTTAGTATCCCATAATGCAACACCATCATGATGTTTTGATGTAAGTACTGCATATCTTGCTCCGCTCTCTTTTATAATCAACCCCTTTTTCCCCGCCCTCCGGGCCTGCCATCGGCTTTTCCAACGGCCCTCACCCCAAAAGCAAATTCCTAGCAGTCCCTCTCAAGGATTGGAGGCTGGCGGCCATGTACGAGTGGGTCGCCGATGACGGCAGGCGGGGCCTCAATGTCACGATGACCCGGGATGGGAAGGCAATCCAGGAAATTGGTCCTGACGACCAGTATCTCTGGAACCGCCTCTGTCATAAGGTCTGGGCAATCGAGAAGGCGGAGGCCGCTGCGCCGAAGCCGGCCGTGACATTTGTGCGGACCCCGAGATTCAGGATGCACCAGGTAGTGCGCCTCACGACCAGTAACTGGAACCACACCGGTCTTAGAAAGGGATCCTATGGAAGCGTCATCAGCACCACTGACCCCGATAATTACAGAGTCCGCTTCAGAAGGAAAAAATACTTGGACTGCGTGGTTCTTCACCTAAAGGAGGACCAGATCAAAAGCATCCCGCTTCATTGACCCCAATCAGCATCCTTCGCTTCTCCCATACCAACATAAACTACCATGAAAACAGGAATCGAAACATTTATCAAAAAAAAACGCCTCCCCGACCAGATCCGCAAGATCGTCCTCCGCAAATACAAGGCCGCCGGAGTGGCACCCGCCACAATCTCGCGCCTGAAGCACTGGCACGACGAGGCAAGCACTCCTATGCCGCGCAACCGCCACAAATTCCACCTGGCGCTCAACGAACAACGCTGGCTGGTCGAACAGCGCCGGCCCGCGATGGCGGGTCCACAGGGCTGATCCCGAACCTACAGAACCAACCTGAGACCATGACAGAAGAAACACTGAAGAAGATCCGCTCCCTCGAAACCGACCAGATCGTCCGTTACCGTTGCGGGCGCCTTGGGCGGGAGGGGCCGGAGTGGGAGCCCTGGAAGGAGGGGCCGCTGTATGTGGCGAAGCAGGACAGAGAATTCGAGGGTTCTTCCCGCAACTACCTGCTCCAGAAGGGGGCCGTCCTCATTGTCACTCCACAGAAGGAGCCTACAGCCGAATACACCGAGTGCGATTACGAGGAGGCGGGATTCTTCACCTCCGAGGATCACTGCTTCGAGATCGACTGGAGGAGTTGTACCGCCCCCTCCGCGGAGCCTCCCTCCCCGGAGCCTTTGGTGGAAATCACGGTGCCCTTGTTCTTCGAGGGGGAAGCCCGCGTCAGTCTTCCCGCATGGATAGCGGAGTCCGGTCCCGGAGTCGCGGAAGCGATGGCCCGGAACATCGCCCTCTCCCGCGCCCTGGCTACCTGTAATAATCCGGACGGGCCAGAAGAAGATGCCTTCGACGAATTCATTCAGGAGTTCGAAACAGTGGATGAGGAAATGGCCGGAACCGCCTGGGATATGTCTGAGTGCATGGTGGAAAGCGGAGTCTGGAGAGACACCTCCCCTGTTCCGGATGTTCCACCCCCTCCCCCAGGAGGCGGAGGCGCCCTTTACAGGGAGGAACCTGAGGCGGGGCTTGGGGATATCCGCTTCGAGAGCGGGCATCTTCCGCGAACACCCGGTGGACAACATGTCGGACTCCCGATTCCCTGGCTGAGGGCAACGCATGAGGCCACCGGGAATATCGTGGTCCTGAATGCTTGTCGTTCGCAGGGGGAGGCCCGGAGGCTCGCCGCGTCGATGTTCGAGTGGATGGAGAGCGAGATGCGGGGTTGATCAATGGAAAAGATCGGGGCGCGAGAGGATAACATCTTCGGATCCGGTATCTCCGAGAATGGATGCTGAAACGGAGCCTCCGGGGTCCAACCCAACAAGCCCGGGTAGATCGATCCCCGAGATCATTGAAAGGGCAAAGAGCGAGTAGGCCAACGCGTGTACAAAATCGTCAGCCATCGTCTCATAGCGCTTGAAGCGGCGGACCTGGATCCCGGAAGGCGTTTCGATCTCCTCAATATAACAACCCCTTTTTCCCCGCCCTCCGGGCCTGCCATCGGCTTTTCCAACGGCCCTCACCCCAAAAGCAAATTCCTAGCAGTAAAGTTTAGTAATAAGGGGAATCAGACGATGAGAACACCCTGCAAATCATTGGCCGGACTGGCCCAAATCATTGTCTCAGCGAGTCTGTTGACAGGGGGCGGCACTCTTGGGGCTTTGGGCGCGTATGCGTGTCTGCTGCTGGCACCCCTGACTGCGCTCCAGGCTGCTGTGGAAGCCGATCCGCTTGCTGGCGCAGCGGCAGCGCCGCCGCGGGATTGTCCGTTCCCCCAGTCGGAGACGTTGGCCAGCCTCGGATTCACTGAGCGTCATGCGGAATATGAGGACGCCGACACCTGGTATCCATCGTGGGCCGCGGACAATAACCTGTATTCACCTTGGACTGATGGGAGGGTGAAGGGGCTGAGGTCCAACTCCGCCGGTAAAAACGCGACAACAGGCTACGCCACCATCCTCGGCGATGACCCGCTTCATCTGACGATTACCAACCACGCAGTTTATGCCTCTGATCCTTCTCCCTACCAGAGCCGCTACCCGTGCGGATCGCTGGTTTACAAGGGTGTCTGGTATTATGGCACCTACTGCCTCGGTGGCGGACAGGTGACGAAACACGATGGTGTTACCTATAACTGGCCCTGGCTCGGGCCGTTTGTCGGTTTCCGGCATTCCACGGATTTCGGCGGGACCTGGACCCAGACCCCATGCACACCCGACAAGCCGTTGTTCGGCGAACAGGCGTTGAAGGGTGAACCGGTGAAGATCGGCGCGCCGCATTTCGTGGACTTCGGCAAGAACATGGAGCACTCGCCGGATGGCAAGGCGTATCTGGTCGCCCACGGCACCCATGACGGCGTGAACCGGCGCTTCGGTTATAACAGTTGGATCACCGGCGATGAGATCTATCTGCTACGGGTGACACCCGCCATCGAGAACATGAATGATCCAACGAAGTATGAGTTCTTCGATGGCGAGGGGTGGACACGGGATTTCGGCAAGATCAAACCCATCGCGGCCTGGCGCGACAAGATGGGCTGCGTGACCATGACCTACAATGCGCCGCTCAAGAAATACCTGATGTGTGTCACTGACGGAATGACCACAGGCAGCCGTTTCAACACCTACATTCTCGAGTCGGACAAGATCACCGGGCCGTTCAAGATGGTCCAATATCTGAAGGAGTTCGGCGAGCAGGGATATTTTGTCAATTTCCCGTCGAAGTTCATCAGCGCAGACGGCAAGACGCTCTGGCTTTCCTATTCAGGCAACTTCGCCACCAACTGGGACGGCCATAAGGTCGAGAAAAAACCACCCTCGAGCCGCTATGCCTGGTGCCTGCATGAAGTGAAGCTGCACACTGCCGAGGATGACGCCCGCGCCGCGGCCCTTCGCGAGGCCCGGCTCCAGCGTTTGACGATTGGCTGCCCGCCGGACGCGCCCGCCAACGTCAAGCTCGCCGCCCGGGAGATCCGGAGATATGTGTATCTCCGCAGCGGGAAACTCCTTCTGCTCGCGGATTCAGGCGACGGCATCACCTTGCGGGTGGATCCCCAGTTGGATGCCCAGCAATACCGGCTCAAGGGTGACGGCTCCGCCTTGGCCATCACCGGCGGCAGCGACGTGGCGGTTCTCTACGGTGCCTACCATCTAGCGGAAAAACTCGGTGTGCGCTTCTACCTTCACGGCGACGTGGTTCCGGACCGGTGTTCGCCCCTGAGCCTTCCCGTGATCGATGAAACCCGGCAGCCTTTATTCGCACTGCGAGGTATTCAGCCCTTCCACGATTTCTTCGAGGGGCCGGACTGGTGGAATGGCGATGACTACAAGGCCTACGCCGCGCAGATGGCGAAACTGGGCATGAACTTCATCGGCCTGCACAACTACCCCGAACGTGGCGGCGGGTATCCCGGACCTGAACCCAGCGTCTGGATTGGCCTTCCTGAGGACTGCGATGACCAAGGTCGCGTGAGCTTCAGCTATCCCGCCTTCTTTGCCAACACCCTGCGTCCCGGGTGGGGCAACGTGCCGATGAAAACATCCCAGTATGTCGGTGGCGCGGCCTCCCTCTTTGAGATCGACGCCTTCGGCCCCGAGGTGCAACGTGTGTTCCCCTGGCCCGTCGAGCCCGCCGCCTGCAGCGAGATGTTTAATCGCACCGGCGAGATGTATCGCGATGCTTTTGGCTTCGCCCGTTCGCTCGGAATCAAAATCTGCGTGGGCACCGAGACGCCGCTCACCGTCCCGACGCAGGTGAAGGAAAAGTTGAAGACCCAGGGCCGCGATGCAGCAGATCCTGCCGTCGTGCGCGAACTGTACAAGGGCATCTTCCAACGCATCAAGCGCGCCTTCCCGGTGGACTACTACTGGCTTTGGACACCCGAGGGTTGGACCTGGAGCGGCACTCCGCCGGGCGAGTTTGAGAAAACCCGGCAGGACATCCAGGCGGCACTCGGCGCGCTCCACGATCTTGGCGATCCCCTCCCACTCGCCACCTGCGGTTGGGTCCTCGGTCCCGGCCACGACCGCGCGGCCCTCGACGCGATCCTGCCCAAATCCAGCCCGACGGCATGCATCAACCGCAATGTAGGCCATGATGGCGTGGAACCGGCTTTTGCCAACATCACCGACCGACCCAAGTGGGCCATTCCCTGGCTGGAAAACGACCCGAACATGGTCGGCCCGCAACCATGGGTGGCGCGGATGCGCTACGACGCCGTTGATGCCCGCCGCTACGGCTGCACGGGGCTCTTCGGTCTCCACTGGCGCACCAAGGCTTTGGAGATGAATATCGCCGCTCAGGCCGCAGCCGGTTGGGATCAATCGTGGGTGCCTGCGGGTTTTGACATAGCACCCGCCAAGCCGTCAAAAACCAGCGACGGCGCGCTGGGTGGAAAGACCACCAGTTTCACTGCACCCGTGGAGAGAACCACCACGCCGGCGATCTACCAGACCGTCCGCTTCGATCTGAACGGCTACGAGCTCACCGTGCCGGACGGGAGATATACAATCACCCTGCAATTCAACGAGCCCTTTTACTCTGCGGCCGGCAAGCGGGTCTTCGGTGTGAAACTCCAGGGCCGCCAGGTGCTAACAGGATTGGATGTCTTTGCCCGGGTCGGCAAAAACCACGCCCTTGACTTGAGTTTTCCGGACACCGCCGTGACCGATGGCAAGCTGCGGATCGAGTTTACCCGGGAAGTCGAACTTCCCTGCATCGCCGGGATCTCCATTCAAGGCACGACCCAAGCCGCCAACCAACTTGCCGGCGTGGCCTTCGCGCGCCGCATCAACTGCGGCGGTTCCAAGCTCGGCGACTACGAAGCCGATGTGGTCGGCGGGACCAGCACCGCGACCGCCCCCAATGGCCGGGTCATGCCGATCCGGGATTTCTATCAAGACTACGCCCGCGCCAATTTCGGCGATAACGTGACCGAAGCCATCGGCCAATGGTTTGAAAAGAGGGATGGACTCGGAGTCCCCGAAGTCAGCTCATGGGGTGGTGGCCCCGGCACGCTGGTCGCCAACCCCAGCCCCTGGGACACGGTGAAAACGAAATACGCCTTTGTGGAGGAACTCGCAGCCCTCCGGGAACGGGTGGAAGGCGCCGGTAATAGGGAGCGCTTCGACTATTGGCTCAACACCTATCAGGCGATGGCCAGCATGGCGGAGGTCTCGTGTCTGCGCGGCAAACTGGATCGGTTGATGTTAGAGAAAAATCATGAGCAGGCACTGGCCACGCGGGTTGAACTTGCCGCCGCCTGGTCGCGCCTGCTCGCACTGCAAACCGCCATCGTCCGCACGCCGGGCGAATTGGGCACCATTGCCAACCTCGAACAGCAAAGCCGTGCTCGCGCCCGCCTGGTCGAAGGCCATGACGAAGAACTGATCAAGGCCCTGGGACATCCCTTGCCAAAGGAGACAGCCCTGCGGATGGACTATACCGGCCAACCCCGCCTGATTCTGCCGACCGTTCGCAGCGTCGTCACCCGGGGTGAATCGTTGCAACTCCGCATCCTCGCGCTGGACCGCCAACCCGTGGCATCCGTCACCGTCCACATCCGCCAATTAGGAAAAGGCGAATGGCAGACCATCCCGGCCACCCATCTGGGGCGCTCGGTCTATCGCGCCACGCTGCCCGCTGCGCAGGACGACTTTGAATACCGGGTTTCCGCCACCACCGCCGCCGGGGCCACTTTGGGATGGCCGACCACTGCACCGGAACTCAACCAAACCGTGGTCGTCGTGCCGGCAAACATTTCCAAATAAAACCCAAAAGGAGGGAAGAAAGGTGAACATGCACCACATGAGACAGTTCCACATATCCATCGCAAGTCGCCTCACGTTCTTGTTCGCCGCCGCGTTGGTTGCGCCAACCTGTCTGACGCCCGCATTCGCCGCCGATCCGCCGAGTCCGGGCCGCGAAACCCGCGATCTTTTTTCCGATACCTGGGTGGCACGGGATGCCCTTGGCCGCAACCTGCCGGACTATTCCGTGGTGGGACCCGTCAAGAACGATCATCGCCGCGTGGTGGGCAACCCCTTTTTCCCCGCCCTCCGGGCCTGCCACCGGCTTTTCCAACGGCCCTCACCCCAAAAGCAAATTCCTAGCAGTAGCAGTTCAGTTGTATGATATGTTAGATGTGACCACGACTGGGGCGCTGCAGATAACACCGAGCGCCTCCCCCTCACCACCACGTCTCCATCTGCACGCCCCAACTCCAACCGGAGTTCTGGCCGGAGTAGTCGGAACCGCCGATTTCGCCCTGCAAGCCATCGCTCCAGGTGGCATAGGTGGCAAACGCGCGCAGCACGGGCCGACTGAAGAACTGGTTGCCAAGCGAAACCTGCGGCGCGGTGGTCAGTTTGCCAAGGGTGCCGCCATTGCCATTGCGGCTGGTGGAAAGGACTTCTAAAAATGCTGCTTGTCAGACCCATCTCCAGGTCCTATTCACACGCCGATTGCATTTACTCCGTCTGGACCAAAAAGGTCACGGCGGCCATCCCCACCCTTGGTCTCTTTTGTAGCAGGAAGCAAAATCAAACCAATAATCAAACCCATGAAAACAACCGGAATCAGGAATTGCGCGGCGGCGGTCAATAGTGAACCCGCCTTGGTGAATGGAACCGGCAAACGCAGAAGCGGCAAGCCGCCGCTTGCTTCAGGGGAAGCCAAGCGGCAAGCCGCTGCTTTTACCACCCAAGCTGTTTTTTCGGTTCTCTGCCTTGCCTTCAGCCTGAACGCCCGCGCTAACATATACGAATGGGAATACGTCAACCCGCTCGATCCCTATCAGGGCAAACAGAAGTCCGCCGTCCTGACTCCCGGCGGATCCGGGGTCGATGCCGCGCCGGGCGCGGATCTCTCATCGCTCAATCTAACCAAGGGATGCCTCATCGGGACAAATCTCACGGGCACCTCCTTTACCTCCGCGACTCTGACCAGCGCGGATCTCTCCTACGCGACACTGGCCAACGCGAATTTCTCCTCTGCGGCGGTCAGCGGGGCGAATTTTGGACACACAGACTTCACGAAGGAGCAGCTTTATTCCACGGCCAGCTACGCAAGCGGCAACCTCACCGGGGTTGCGATGTATAACAACACTCTCGCCGACTGGAACTTCTCGGGCAAGAACCTTACCAATACTGTTTTCGTCGAAGCCACGCTGACCAATGCGAATCTCTCCGGCACGAACCTCACGGGAACCAACTTCACCTGGGCGGTCGTGAGAGACTCTAACATTACCAACGCAAACCTCACGAATGGCAACTTCTGGTGTGTGACGGTCACCAACTCGGATCTCACCAACGCGAACCTCACGAATGCCGATTTCTCCTGGTCGGAACTGACCGGCTCGAATCTCACCAACGCGACGATCATCGGAGCGAAATTTGCATGGGCGACCAACTGGGGGTTCACGAAGGAGCAGCTCTATTCCACAGCCAGCTACCAGAGCGGCAACCTGACAGGAGTCGGGCTTGGCAACAACGACCTCACCGGCTGGAACTTCTCGGGCAAGAATCTCACCAACGCCAACTTCGAAACCAAGCCTTCCGAATTCTTTGCGACGCTGGCCAACGCCAATTTCACCTCGGCGACGTTGACAAACGCCACTCTCACGAATGCAACAATCGCCGGAGTGAATTTTTCAAATACAACCTCCAGAGGCTTCACAAAGGAACAGTTCTACTCCACAACCAGCTACCAGAACGGCAACCTCGCAGGTGTCGGATTGTCTCAAAACGACCTCACGGGCTGGTTGTTTTATAGCAAAAATCTCACGGGCGGCAATTTCACCAGTGCTTGCCTGGCTGGGGCCAACCTCAACTCGGCAACGCTGACCAACGCGGTTCTCACCAACGCGACAATCACCGGGGCGTTTTTTGGAGCAACGACTTCCGTTGGTTTCACGAAGGAACAGCTCTATTCCACGGCCAGCTACCAGGGCGGCAACCTCACCGGGGTCGGGTTGTCATCTAACGATCTCACCGGTTGGAACTTCTCGGACAAGAATCTCACCAATGTCACTTTCACCGCCGCAAACCTCACCAACGCGAATCTTACCAACGCGACGATCACCGGGGCGAATTTCGTGAACACAACAGGCTTCACGAAGGAACAACTCTATTCCACTGCCAGCTACCAGAGCGGTAACCTCGCCGGGGTCGGGTTGGGCGGCAACGACCTCACCGGCTGGAACTTCTCAAACAAGAACCTTACAAGCGGCAACTTCACCAGCGCGACGCTCACCAACGCGGATCTCACCGGGGCCACAATCAACGGGGCGAATTTTTCCATGGCCCCCGGCTTCACGAAGGAGCAGTTTTATTCCACGGCCAGCTACCAGGGAGGTGATCTCACCGGGACTACGCTGCGAGGCGATGACCTCACCGGCTGGGACTTCTCTGGCAAGAATCTCACCAATGTTGACTTCTCCTTAGTGGGGAAGCAGTATGGAACGAGGCTAACCAACGCAATTTTCACCAACGCGACAATCAATGGAACGAATTTCTATTTTACAACCCGTTTCGGCTTCACGAAGGAACAGTTCTATTCCACGGCCAGCTACCAGAGCGGCAACCTCACCGGGGTCTGGCTGAACTATAACGACCTCACCGGCTGGAACTTCTCGGGCAAGAACCTGACAGGCGGCAACTTCACCTACGCGACGCTCACCAATGCAGATCTCACCGGCGCAACCCTCGCCAGCGGTATATTCGACCACGCGAATCTGGTCAACGCGATGCTTACCAACGCGAATCTCACCAATGCCAACTTCACCTCCGCGAATCTGGGCAACGCAACGCTAACCAACGCAACTCTCACGAACGTCAACTTCGTCTCGGCGATACTGACCAACTCAAATCTCAGCGGCGCGAACCTCACGAGCGGCAACTTCACCTCCGCGAATCTGGGCAACGCAACGCTAACCAACGCAACTCTCACGAACGCCGACTTCGCCGGGGCAACGCTGACCAACTCAAATCTCACCGGCGCGAACCTCACGAGTGGCAACTTCTACGACGCGGGACTCAACAACGCAACCCTCACTTCCGCCAACCTCACGAATGCCAATTTCACCTGGGCGCGTCTCGCGGATGCGAAACTCACGAACGCGACGGTCACCGGCGCGAATTTTGATGGAGTAACATACAACGGCTTCACCAAAGAGCAGCTCTATTCCACGGCCAGTTACCAAAGTGGCAACCTGACAGGAGTCGGGCTGGGCGACAACGACCTCACCGGCTGGAACTTCGCGGGCAAGAACCTCACGAGCGGCGACTTCTCCTACGCGACACTCACCAACGCAAACCTCGCAAACGCCAACTTCACCACCGCGACATTCACCCGCGCGGACCTCAGCAAAGCGGACGCGCGCGGGGCGACCAACATGACCTACACGACCGCCGCACAGCGGGCGAACTTCATCCGCCCGGATGGAATCGTCGAGGGGCTGTCTCTCGGTGCGGGGGAGACCATGCGGATCTGGGATGATCAGGCGTCATCCCCACCGAACATCTTGGTGCAGACGGGATTCGTGATGTCGGGCTCTTCGACGTTGCAGTTGGTCTTCGAGGATGCCGCTTGGGGATCGCCGATCCAGATGGACGCCGGGATTACGGTCACGCTTGGCGGGACGCTCGAGCTGGCCCTGGCCACCGGGGTGACCCCTGCGGACCTCGGCGGGGCGGGAAAAATATTCCATGTTTTCGACTGGAGCAGCGCCGCAGCGGTCAACGGACAATTTTCGCAGATCGTCCTGACAGGCGACTACCAGGGTTTGACCTGGGATACGAGCAACCTCTATACCAACGGCACGATCACCCTCGTCGCGCTGCCGCCCGGCTACGCGACCTGGGCCGCCGGTATCGCGTGGAACGGTGCCGACAGCGCGGCCACCGCCGACCCGGATGATGACGGCCTCGCGAACCTCTTGGAATACGCCCTTGGCGGCTCGCCGGTCTCGGCCGCCTCCGCTCCTGTTCCCGTGGTCCTGCTTGCAGGGTCGCGTCTGCAAATTTCCTTCCTGCGTGCCCGCTCAGAACTCACCTACGCCGTGGAGGGATCGCCCGATCTCAAAGGGTGGACCAACATCTCCTATACCCCCGTGGCCGTCGGGCAAACCCAGACCGTCCTGGACGCGGTGGACGCCGGTCCCACCCATCCCCAGCGGTTCCTCCGGCTCAGGGTCATCAACGAGTAAGTGAAGAACGCACGCAGCGCGGGCTGGCTGAAGAACCGAAACCGTCAAACAAAATGATTTGTCTTTTTGGCATGCATTTTGCTTAACCCGACTTCCGCTGTTAGAAGGTTTTTTTGGTCCCAATCGTTGAGATTGCGTTCATTTTCTCAGTAGGTCTCCACCACAGGCTCGGGATTTCGGATTTCGGGCGGGGGTTGCGCGGGGAGGATGAAGCCGAGTTGGTCGAGCAACAGCTGATGGACTTTCTCGGGCTTGGTATAGCGTTTCATCCGCAGTTCCCCGCTCCGGAGGATGGGCTGACTGACGGGGAATTGCTGCGGCGGTTGCGGGCAATCGGTTCGGAGGCTGCGGTGGCGGAGGTGGGCAAAGAGATGGCGGAGGCGCGTAAGGCGGTGGTAGCGGGACTGGCGGACGGGTCCCGGGTGGCGGCGATCCACGCCCGTTTCATCTACCGAATGCACGATCTGAGCCAGTTCATGAAGAGCTTCATGCAACGCTACCCCAGCTCACCCTCCACCCGGCGGGCGCGCTGGCCGAAGATGGAGGATCCGACGCGGACATGGGTGGCGCCTTCCTCGATGGCGACCTCGAAATCCCCGCTCATGCCCATGCTCAGGCAAGGCAGCGGCACTCCCGACTCACGCTCCAACGCGTCGCGCAGCTCGCGCAACGCCACGAACCACGGTCGCGCCGACTCCGCGTCCGGCCCCTCCGGCGGAATGCACATGAGGCCGATGATTTCCAGGCGTCCCAGATCTAACATGCCGGCGAATTCCGCGCGCAGGACCGCGGGATCGAAGCCGCCCTTGCTAGCCTCTCCCGCGATATTGACCTGGAGGAAGATTTTGGGAAACAAGCCCGATTCCGCGGCGATGCCGTTCATGTAGGACGCGAGGGCGAAGGAGTCCACCGCGTGGATCACCCCGAAGAGCGGCAGGATGCGGCGCACCTTGTTGCGTTGGATGCGGCCGATGAAATGCCAATGCAGGGATCCCGGCAACAGGGCGATCTTCGGCTCCGCCTCCTGCAAGCGGCTCTCGCCGAACACCTGTTGTCCGGCCGCCGCGGCCTCCCGCACCGCCTCCGCCGGAAATGTTTTCGATACCGCGATCAATCCGACATCCGCCGGATTCCTGTTCGCCCGCAGGCAAGCGGCCTTGATCCGTTGCCCGACCTCCCGCAAGTTCTCCGCGATTTGCGACATCATAGGATTCCGGCGACCGCGCTCATTTGATAGAGCCGGTCATCTTGGCGGTTTCCGACAGATCGACGAGATCGCGGAGCACCGCCAGAGCTTCGCGTTTCACCGGATTCAAGCCCGTGGGCCATTTCGGCGTTTCATCCAGATCCTCGGTCTTGTCCTTGGCACGGCGCATGAAGCCACCGTTTTCGTCGGCCGGATCATAGGGTTTGATGTTACCACCCTTGTCGAGATCCTCCAGCGTGAGTTTGAAGAACTTGAGGTTCTGCTTGTCCTCCTTGGCCACTTTCTCGAAGCGTGACCGGCGCTCGGCGTTGCGTTCGTTCTGCTGGGCGTCGGACTCGGCGAGTTCCTTTTCGCGAGCGGCCTTGCTCAGTGACAAGGTATTGGCCTTGATCCGTTCCCTGGTTTTGATCACATCCTGGATCACATAGGAAAAATCCTTGTTGGAGTTGATCCGTTCCTGGCTCAACTCCTGCAAGCGCGGAATGAACAACGCCTGGCTGTCCAAGGGCCGGAAGTCCGCAGCGCGACGGATCGCGTCATGACGCAGCGGGCGATCAAGAAACGCCTCGCCCACCTCCAGCGCGTCCATCATGCTGGGAACCACCACGTCGGACTTCACCCCATCCATCTGGGTGGAGGATCCCGATGGCCGATAGAACTTCTGAATCGTCACCTTGAGCGTTCCCGCCTGGTTTCTCACGGCAAACAGCGGGAGCATGCGGGCGATGTCCATCGGTTGTTGGACGGTGCCTTTGCCGAAGGTGGACGATTCGCCGACGATGACCGCGCGGTTGTAGTCCTGCAGCGCGCCAGCCAGGATTTCGCTGGCCGAGGCGCTGGACTTGTCGGTCAGGACCACCATCGGGCCGCTGTAAATCGGCTTGTTGTTTTCGGACTCCTTGACATCGACGCGGCTGAGGGTGTTTTTGACTTGGACGACCGGGCCACGTTCGATGAAGAAGCCGGTCATGCGGCGGACTTCTTCGAGCGAGCCGCCGCCGTTATTGCGCAAGTCGAGGATGAGTCCTTCGATTTTGTTATCGAAGAGGCGTTTGAGGATGCGCTCGACATCCTTGGCGCAACTGACCTTGCCCTCCTCGAAGTCCGCATAGAACGACGGCAGGGTGATGACGCCCAAGCGGTGGGAAGCGCCCTTGCGGCTCTTCATGTCGATCACTTCGCCGCTCGCCTGTTCGTCCTTCAATTCCACCTTGCCGCGCTGGATCACCACGATTTTGGTTTCCCCGGGAGGGCCGCCCGCCGGTTCCACTTTGAGCGCCACGGAGGTTCCTTCCTTGCCGCGGATCAGATCCACCACCTTGTCGATTTTCATGAACATGATATCGATCATGTCCTCGGGCTTGCGGGTGTTGAGCGAGTCCACCGCGATGACGCGGTCATTGAGCTTCAAGGTGCTTTCCTGATCGGCCGGTCCGCCGACGACGATGCCCATGATCTTGGTGGCACCGTCCTCTTCCGCCTGCAGGAGCGCTCCGATTCCGATCAGTTCGTTTTTCATTCCGTCCTTGAAACGGTTCATTTCGCGGAAACTCATGTAATCGGTGTGCGGATCGTAGGCACGAGCCACCGCGCTCAGGAAAAGATTGGCGATTTCGTCATCGTCCACGTCCTTGACGCTGGCGAGGAAACGTTTGTAGCGCAGGGCGATCTTGTCCTTCGGGCTGCGGTCCTCGCGGCCGGGATCCGCCTTGCCCTGCTCCTTGGCCAGCTTGGTGAGCATCTCGCGGCGGAGCACTTCGGCGAGCACCGCCTCCTTGATCTGGAGGCGCCAGAGGTCGGCGGCCGCCTTTTCGTTTTTCGGCCACGCGGTGTTTTTCCGACTCAACATGACCGACTCGTTCTTGGTGAAATCAAAGTCGGAGCCATTCAGCAGCTTGGTTGTCTGGGCCACCCGCGCCTCCACCCGTTTCTCGAAGACCCGATAGATTTCGGTGGCCACCGGCATGATTTTCCCCTGCATGAGCAGCGTGTGCAGGCTGTCGCCAAAGTCCTGCTTGAATTTGTCCACATCCTGCTGGGTGAAATAAAGCCGCTGGAAATCCAGATCCTTGAGATAATCATCGAGGAAGATCCGGCTCAATTCCTCATTGAAAGGCAGCCTGGCAAAATGGGTGTTTTGCAACATGATGGCCATTTGCCGGCCGACTTCGTTGAAATCCGCCTGTTGGGCCATGGCGGAACAGGAGATCGTGGCGAGGCCGACAACGGCCACTGTTTTTCGGAACCAATTGGAAGTCATGGATGTCAAACGGAGCGGGGTTGCGAATGTTTCTAAAAAGTGCCACGGGATTTCCGGATGTCGATTTCCAATATCCGGAATCGCTCACTTCCGGGGATTCCTGCCTTCCAGCCAGCGTCGGAAGTAAGCGTCCTTGGCCGCCTGTTCGGCGGCTTCGACATCAAATGGCTGGTTGCCGAAGAGCATCATGTCCGCGTTGAGGGGCCGCCGACCCAATTTGACCTCGATGTCCATGAGTTTGCCGTCGCGCAGGATTTTGAGCGAGATCTTGGTATTGGGCTTCAAGCGGCGGATCCGCTCCCTGAGGATCGTTGAGGCATCACCCGGATCGCCCTCATGCCAGAACAGATCCCCCATTTGCACGATCTGATCATTGGCCTGAAGTCCCGCCCGCTTCGCCGCGGAGTCGGGAAGCACCAGAGTCACATTGACCACCTTGCGGCGGACAGGATCTCCCGGGATCGTGACGGACGGCTCCTGCATTCCCGGCACTCCCAGCATGAGCGCGTTTCCCATCTGGACGCCCAGGAAACCCTCGCCTCCCGTTTCCAGATACTCGTCATTGACCAGCTCCTTCAGCACGTCGAGGCAGCGTTGCCTGACCTCCGGATCGTCATCTTCCCGCGAATGGCGCAACAATTCGTCCATGCCGGACTCCGGTTGTTTGCGCGCCCATGCCAACAATTCAGCTTGGGCGCTCTCCCGTTTGCGGAACTCCTCGGACCGCAGGTTCGCCAGCGGTCCGGCCGGCAATTCGGCCGCCCGTGAGACGGTTGCGGATGCCGCCAGGCATCCCATGATGATGCAACCTCCAATCCACGCGCTCTTCATTCGTTCCAACATGACCGTGCGGGAATCCTAGATCACAATCGAACGGTTTCAATCCGGGAATCCGGGAAATTTCACACCCGGCACTCCATGTTTTGGCGAGGATGCCTATTTCCCACTATACCATTTCTTTTCCGGCACTTCGATCGTGTCGTCAGGCTCCAGCGGGATCTGCATGAATTTCTGTACCGTCAGATCGTACTGCTTCTGGTTGCCGGCGCGGTACAGTTTCACCCGCGCCATGCTGCCGAACTCGGTGGGGCCGCCGGCATTCTGGACCGCCTGATAGAGTGTCAGCATCCTGTTATACGGCACCGGCCCCGGTCTGCGGACCTGACCACCCACCACCACCACCTGTTCCTCGATTTTCTTCGAGGTGGATTCGATCACCTGGAATGTCGGGTTGGTGTAGATACCGGCAGCCTTGTAGCGGGACTGCAGGGCGGCGGCCAGTTGATCTCCACGCAGGCCGGCGGCCCGCACCTGGCCGATGAAGGGCATGTTGATCATGCCGGATTCGGAAACCGGATAGACCAGGTCGAAGCGGGCCTTCTCCTCGGCGGGCACACCGGAAATGGTGATGTTGATGGCCCGTCCAGGTTGGATCTGAGACCACGCTGAAGCACACAGGCAAGATAAGGCGGCGAGTCCGGCGAGGATTTTCCTGAGATTCATCGGATTCATGGGTCTTGGGTTCAATAGATGTCGGAATCGTTGCCACGCGCCACGGGCGCAGGCTGCGATTTTGCGGGCGCGGGTGCAGCCGCACTGGAGGGTGCTGGCTGGCTGGCATGAGCCTCGGCAGGCGCGTAATACGTGTAATAGCTGGTGTAGTACTGGTATTGGCTGTCACTGCGGACATCCACGTTGTTGAGCACCACGCCGATGACGTTGCCGCCCACGTTTTCGACCGCCTGTTTGACGCGCAGGAGCATGTTGCGCGGCAGTTTCCGGTGCTGGACCACGATCATCGTAAGGTCCACTTCACTGGCCAGCACCGAGGCGTCGCTGACCCCAAGAATCGGCGGGCTGTCCACCAACACCAGGTCAAAACGCTGCTTCACATCCTGAATCAACTCCGACATCCGGCGGGAATTGAGAATGCCCGCCGCATCCGCCGGCAGAATCCCGGATGGCATGAAATACAGGTTGTCCACGGGCGTCTGGAGAATCACATCCTCCAACATCAGTTCGGTGGT
>Ga0073936_10004462_pt1 | contig 19391 bp, 16 predicted proteins | sample AliMusrvi5mmetaG_FD_87041 | JGI IMG/M metagenome (GOLD analysis project Ga0073936, IMG submission 87041) | Freshwater lake bacterial and archeal communities from Alinen Mustajarvi, Finland, to study Microbial Dark Matter (Phase II) - Alinen... | ecosystem: Environmental > Aquatic > Freshwater >... | reverse complement strand
TGATTATCAATGCTTGAAATTTGAGGCTTTTCACAATTTTTCAGATGAGTCATGCGGCGACTTACTCTCCAACTCTATCCGCCCACCCGGCGGTTGCTGCTCGCATGGTAACATTTGAGCTTGTCCAGCAATCGGCTTGACAGAGTCCCACGGGTTCAGTGCAGATTGGGCTAAGTCAGCTAAGATCCTTCCGTTGCTGTCCTTTCTCAATGAACTCCCCATCCATCGAAATCGTCAATCCTACCGGATCCCGCCGGGTCGTCGTCACCAAACCACTTCCTGGCTGCCACTGGCTCGATGTTCTCACCGCTGCGGATTGCCGCGTTGAAATCATTCAAGGCACCGGCATCCTTTCACGCGAGGCGATCACCGCAACTGTCGGGCCGCGTTGCGACGGCGTCATCGGCCAGCTCACCGAGAGCTGGGATGCCGACATGTTTGCCATGCTCGCAACCGCTGGTGTCCGTGTTTACAGCAATTATGCGGTTGGCTACAATAACGTGGATGTCGAGGCCGCAACCGCCCTGGCCATCCCTGTCGGCAATACGCCCGGCGTGCTCACGGAGGCCACTGCGGAACACGCCGTCGCACTCACCTTCGCGGCATCCCGCCGGATCGTCGAGGCCGACCGCTTCATGCGTGAGGGCCGCTTCATCGGCTGGTTGCCGACCTTGTTCCTCGGACAACTCTTCCATGGCAAGACCGTTGGGATTATCGGAGCCGGGCGCATCGGCGCTGCCTACGCAAAAATGATGGTGGAGGGACACAAAATGGATCTCGTCTATTACGACCTTCGCCCTAACTTGGAACTTGAAGCCTACATCGCCGCTTATGGCGCATTTCTAACCAGCCAGGGGTTGCCTGCCGCTACCTGCCGCCGCTTGGGCACCGTGGATGATGTGTTGCGCGATGCCGACGTGCTTAGCCTTCACACGTTGTTCGACGCCTCCACCCACCATCTCATCCATGCGCCACGTCTCGCCTTGATGAAACCCGACGCCATCCTCATCAATACCGCCCGCGGCCCGCTCATCGATGAAGCCGCACTCGTCGTCCATTGCCAGGCCAACCTGGATTTCCGAGCCGGGCTCGATGTCTTCGAGGACGAGCCAGCCATGAAACCCGGCCTCGCCGATTTGCCAAACGTCGTCATGGTTCCCCACATCGCCTCGGCCACCAAATGGACCCGCGAGGGCATGGCCAGCTTGGCGGCCTGCAACGTTGCCGCCATCCTCCAAGGTTTGCCGGTCAACCAAGGTGGCGACATCCGCCCCTTCCTCTCCGGCAAAGTCCCCGCGCTTGCCCCCAGCATCGTCAACGCCACCGAGCTGGGTTTGTAGAAATTGCTAGCGAGGCTTCGCCTCAGACCCAAGACCCAAGACTTGAAGACACAAGAGCAGAAAACTTGACCTAACGACAGCAACTTTGGCTTTTCAAGGACTCTACGGAAGCCGATCGCTTGTACCCCTTGCCAGGCCACCTTCAACCCATGTCGATGAATGCATGAGACCGCGCCACATCCTCATCGCCTGCGACAAGTTCAAAGGCTCGCTCAGCGCTTTGGACGTATGCACCGCCATCGCCCGCGGTCTAGCCACTCGCTGGCCATCAGCGATGATCACGATCCACCCGATTGCCGATGGCGGCGAGGGCTTCGCTGAAACCCTCCTCACCCCGCTCAAGGGCCGGTGGGTCGAATGCCTTGCCCATGAGGCTCTCGGCCGCCTCATCCCGGCTCGCTACGTGCTGGCGGATTCCGCTGACGGCCCGCTGGCAGTGATGGAAATGGCGGAGGCCAGCGGCCTCTGGCGGATTCCCGCCGCAGAACGTGACATCCTGGCCGCCACCACCACAGGCACAGGGGAAATGATGCGGCATGCCATCACGAACAGCGGTGCCTGCCGCATCGTGTTAGGCATCGGTGGCAGTGCCACAAACGACGGGGGTGCCGGCATGGCGGCGGCACTCGGTGTGCGATTTCTTGCTGCAGACCAATCTGTCCTCCACCCATCTCCCGGCTGCTTGGCCCGCCACCTCGCCCATGTTGACACCTCCGGCATGCTCCACTTGCCGCCGATCACGGCGGCTTGTGATGTCTCCAGCCCGCTGCTAGGGCCAGACGGTGCCACCCGTGTCTTCGGGCCTCAGAAAGGCGCTGACGAAGCCAGCATGCCAGTATTGGAGGCTGCCTTGGAAAAAATCATCCGGCTCACTGATGGTGCCCGTCTAGCGGACTTTCCCGGCGCGGGTGCCGCCGGCGGTCTTGGCTTCGGCTTGTTGCGTTTTGCCGCCGCCGAATTGGTTCCGGGTTTCGACTTGCTGGCTTCGCTTACCGGACTGACCGAACAGATTGCCGCCGCTGATCTGGTGATTACCGGCGAAGGCCGCCTGGATGCACAAACCTTGAGCGGCAAAGGTCCGGCCGGCATCGCCCGCTTGGCCCGTGCCCGTGGCATCCCGATATGGGCATTTTGTGGCTCCGCAGATTCACTAGCTCGCCAATCTGGGCTCTTTCAGCAGATCATCGAGCTGGCCGCCACCGGATTGGCCTTCCCTGAGTTGTTAGCGAATGCGGCCGGGTTGCTGGAATCCCTCGCTGCCAGCTCAGAACTCAGTGAATGAACTTAGAACTCATTGCCCCATTGCTAAACGCTGGGCTCCGATGCATGCCGCGAAGGCCCCGTCAGTGTGATCTCGGAACGGCAGGGCTTCGCGGGTTGAGTGAAGTGTTAGGTTGGAATGGTCGGCAAGAAACGCCTCCATCTGGCCCATGTTTTCTGAATGTTCAAGAGAACAGGTTGAGTACACAAGTCGGCCGCCGGGTTTGAGGCAGGGCAGTGCGTTTTCCAAGATTTGGTGCTGGGTACGAACCAGAGCATCGATATCCGGGGCCTGCAAGCGCCAGCGGACATCGACTCGGCGGCGCAGCACTCCGGTGTTAGAACAGGGAACATCCAATAGAATGCCGTCGAATGAGGCGTGCCAGGCAGGCGGGGCCGGCTGGGTCCAATCGTGGACGACGATGGTCGCCTCGGCGGCATGCAGGCGGGTGAGGTTTTGGCGCAGCCGGGGCAGACGTTTTTCGTTCGAGTCGGTGCAGACGAGGGTGGCTGCCGAGCCCAGCGCCGCTGCGATGAGGAACGCCTTGCCGCCGGGCGCGGCACAGGCATCGAGGATGCGCTCGCCGGGTTGTGGGTCTAGCAACTCAACGGCATGCCGGGTCGCCGGGTCTTGGATATAGATGGCACCAGCAGCCAGCAACGCGGTTGGAAGCGGGCCTTCGAGTCGGTAAAACCCGGGGGCGTTGGCGATAGGGCTGCCAGGAAAACTGGCAGGCGGCTCCCCTCCACCGGTAGCTACCACTAGCGGATTGAGCCGGAAAAATGTTTCAGCGGGCTGATTGTTCCACTCCATCAAGGCCAGCGTGCTGGCTTTGCCAAATGTCGCCCGCCAGCGGTTGAACAACCAGTCCGGATGCGAGTGGACAACGGCAGGCGGCAGGTCGTCAACCTCATCTAACAGGCGTTTTCTTGAGGTGGTGGCACGGCGAAGCACCGCATTGATGAGGCTGCGCACATTGGCCTTACCGGCTTCGACGGTTTCATTGACGGCGGCGTGGTCGGGCAGGTTGAGAATGAGCAATTGGCAGAGGCCGACGCGCAGCACGTCGCGGGTTTCCGGGTCGAGTTTGCCGTCACGCAGTTTTCCGATCCAATGGTCTAGCAGGCGGCGGTGGCGCAGCACGCCGAAGAGGATGGCTTGCAGCAGGCCGCGATCTGGCGAGGAGAGTTTGCGGCGCTGGGCGTGGCGCTCGATGAGGCTTTCGGCGTAGTCCTGTCCTTGGGCCCATGCATGGAGGGCGGAAACGGCTGCTTGGCGGACGTGGAAGTTTTTGGCAGGCATGGGGCAATTTCAATCAACAACAATGACAGGAGGCACAGGGTGCCGGGGCGAGACCCGTATTCAGGGCAGCACGACGGGTTTGAGTTCCTGCTGGATGAAGCGCACGACGGTGGTGTAATTCTTGTTGTCGCGTGCGGTGCCGAGGAGGGCTGTGCCACCGCCTTCGAGCCGCCAGCAATGGCTGGCAAGGCAGGCACCATCGCTCAGATCAGCCAGCGGCGGAAAATCACCTTGCTGCAACGGCGCGCCGTAGAGAGTGGTTAGGAGTTTGGCGAAATCTTCCCAGCAGGCCTTGAGACGGGTTGGATAGGCGTCGGCCGGGAGTGCCTCGGTTTGGAGTGATACCTCGCGCATCAGGCCTGCACCCGACCAATTGAAGAGCAAGCGGCAGCGCAGGCCGCCGATGTCCTTGCGGGTTTGGAAACTGCCGTTGAGGCCGAAGCGGCCGAGGAGGGATTCGGCCACCCGCAGTTCGACGATCTTGCTGGCCTTGAGCTTGGCGAGGACCTGCTCGCGGGTGTCACCAAAGTGGAGGGTGTCAAATACAGCGCTGGCGTCGGCCACCGGTTCTGCGGGCTTGGCCACGGGCAACGGGTGATTGGCCTCGAGCCACTGAAGGTCGTCGGGGTGGACTTTTTTGATATCCAGGGTGAAAACCAGTCCGTCACTGCGGCGGATCGTCACGTTGCTCTCGTCGCGGCTCAAAAACTCACCTTGGATGCGGCTCTCGCCTGTAGGGTTTTTCCATGGGCGGGGAGCTGCGGCGAGCGGCAGAAGCAAGGAACAGGCAAGGATAAGGAATCGGCCAAACATATTAGGGGGGGGCTGAAAATACGGATGATTCATAACCGGCCCCGTCTAATGGCCTTGCGGGCGTTCGCGAGGTTCCCATTCGCGGCGGGTACGCGAGCGGACTGAAAAAATAATCGGCACCCCGGGAGCAGGGTGGGCCTCACGCATCCGGTTGGTCAGATAGCTTTCATAACTGTTGGCCATGAGTCGTTTATCATTGACGAAGAGCACGATGGTAGGGACAGGGATGACGCTGTACTTTTCGTTGGTGGCAGCGGTGGCGTAGTACAGTTTGAGGCGGCGGCGCAGCTTGTTATCGATGGGCGGCAGGTTTTGCTCGAAGGCGGCCTGAAGGATGCGGTTGAGCACGCCAGTACCGGGGACGGCTTGAGCCCCCTTGCGGACTTTGAGGGCTTCCTTGAGGACGTGATCGACGGCCGAGCCGGTCTTGGCGGAGCAGGCGACGAAGGGGGCAAAGGCGAGGAAGAACAACTCGCGGCGGACGTGGGCGGCGGCCTGCTCCAAGCGGGTTTTGTGCGGGGCGTCAGGGAGATAGAGGTCGAATTTATTGAGAGCGATAACGCAGGGTTTTTTCTCTTCAAGGATAAGTTGGGCAATTTTTCGGTCTTGGGCGGTGATGCCACTGGCCAGGTCAATGACCAGCACGCAGAGGTCGGCGCGGCGGATGGCTTTTTCCGAGCGCATCGCGGAAAATACTTCCACCGAGTTGTCGCGCTTCCCTCGTGGCCGTAGCCCGGCGGTGTCTATCAGCGTGAATCGCTCGCCTTGGAACGTGTATGGCAGGTCCACCGCGTCGCGGGTGGTGCCGGCAATCTTCGAAACAATCGTGCGCTCGTCGTGGAGGATCGCATTGACCAGCGACGACTTGCCGGCATTGGGCTTGCCGACAATGGCCAGCTTGATGCCGACGGCCTCGGCCACTTCGGCGATAGCTTCGGTCTCAGCCACCAAAGGGGCGATGGCGGCGTCAATTTCATCACAGAGGTGACCAAAATTGCGCCCGTGTTCGGCGGATACCAAAATACTGTTGGTGAAGCCAAGGCGGGTAAAATCGGAGAAAATCGACTCGTGCCTCGAGTCATCCACCTTGTTGATGACGAGGATCACCGGTGGCTTGGCCTTGCGGAGTTTTTGAGCCAGCGCCTGATCCACAGGCGTGAGGCCGTCCTGCGCATCCACCACCAGCAAGATTAAATCCGCGGTTTCCATCGCGATGTCCGCTTCAATGGCCACCTGCTCGCCAAACCCGTCGTCAATACTCGTGCCGATGCCACCCGTATCAATCAGTGTGCAAGCGTGGGCGGTGGCTTTGGACGGCGCGGCAATCCGGTCGCGGGTGACGCCCGGCTGGTCATGGACGATAGCGATTTTGCGCCCCGCTAGGCGGTTGAAGAGGGCGGATTTTCCGACGTTCGGGCGTCCGACAATGGCAACAGTAGGCATGGGGGTAAGGAGAAAGGGGATGCCCGTGAGGACTTGAATACGTGCGAAATGTCAGCATCGGCTATTTTCCGCCAACAGACAAGTGCGGAGACAGACGAATGGCAGGAATGCCACCGGGTTCCTTCTCACATTGTTGAATACGCTCGAATCGGGCAAGAAAAAGCCCCGCAACTCACTGAGTTGCAGGGCTTTAATTCCCGAGGGATGGCGGAGCGGACGGGGCTCGAACCCGCGACCTCCAACGTGACAGGCTGGCGCTCTAACCAACTGAGCTACCGCTCCATCCCCGTTCGGGTGGCGCGAAAACTAGGGGACGATCCGAGCGGGTGCAACACCTATTTTTGCGAAAAGTGATTTTTTTTCACATCAGGACAACGCCTCAATGGTGGCCTCGAAGGAGGCGAGGTCTTCGATGGAATGCACGGTGAGGGACTTGTCGATTTTTCCGAGGAGCCCCGCGATGACTTTGCCGGGCCCGAGTTCTAGGAAATTCCGGTGGCCCATGGAAATTAGCTTGTGGATCGACTCTGTCCAACGCACCGAGCCAGTGACCTGGCTTTCGAGCGAGTGGCGGATTTCGGATGGCTCGGAGACAACACTGGCGGAAAAATTGCAGACGACTGGCATGCTGGGCGGCTGGATGGTCACTGCAGCGAGTTGCACGGCGAGTTGCTCCTTGGCGCTTTGCATCAGGCGCGAGTGATAGGCCCCGGCGACGTTGAGCTTGATGGCGCGGCGGATCCCAAAGTCCTTGGCCTTGGCGACCGCCGCCTCAATTCCGGCCACCGTGCCGGAAAGCACGATTTGGCCCGGAGCATTGAAATTGGCGACATCGACGTCGGCCGCTTCGGCCAGCGCCCGAACCTGCTCTTCCTCGCCACCAATGAGTGCCGCCATCGTCCCCTGAGTGGCAAGACAGGCGGCTTCCATGAATTCGCCGCGGCGGGCGACGAGCCGCAGCCCGTCTTGAAAAGAAAATGTGCCAGCGGCGACGTGTGCGGTGAATTCGCCAAGTGAAAGTCCGGCGGCGGCCACAGCTTGCAATTGCGGTAAGCGCTCGCGCACCAATGCCAGCGCCATCAGCCCATGGAGAAACAATGCGGGCTGGCAGCGCGAGGTTTTCGTCAATTCCTCGTCTGGCCCCTCAAACATGATGTCGGAGATGGAAAACCCAAGGACTTCATCGGCTTGGGCAGCCAGGCTGCGCGCGGTGGCAGAGGATTCAGCCCAATCTTTGCCCATGCCTACCCGCTGGGCACCCTGACCGGAAAATAAAAGAACAATTTGGCTCATGTCGACAGAGGTCTAGGCCAAGGCACTAGCCTTGAAAAGCAGGAAATGCGTCATATTTGGCCGACCCATTTGAATTGAACCGGAAAAGATCGCTTGAAATTGGCAACTTTCCTAGGTCAGGCGGGTTTTACCCCAGCGATTATTCAACGAAACTGCCTTTTGCCATGAAACCAACTCAGCATTGCTTCCAATTGTTACCGGTGCTTGCCGCCGGCTTTCTTTTTTCACCCATCTGTCTTCGAGCCCAAGACGCCGGAGCTGAGCCCTCAAAGGCACCCCCGCCCAACGAACAACCCAATGCCCCAGCCGGCCGGGAACGACCCGTCTTCCGGCCCAATGCGATGCACGCTCAAGGACGTGCCATGATCGCACCCGACGCAACGGCCGACCAACAAGGCCCATCAGCACAGCACAATCCGGCGGTATCCCCTCACCAAATGCCCCAGCCCAATCCGTCGGCTGCCAACCAAGCACCACCCACAAGGCCAACTGGCCCGTGGCATCCGATGGCCCAGCCAAATCAAGGCGACCAACCCCAGCAGCCGATGGCCCCGCCGAACCAAGGCGGCCAACCCCATCAGCCGATGGCCCAGCCGAACCAAGGCGGCCAACCCCATCAGCCGATGGCCCAGCCAAACCAAGGTAGCCAACCAAACATGACGGCGCGACCAAGCTGGTTCACACCGGGTGGCCAACCTCATCAGCCGATGGCCCAGCCGAACCAAGGTGGCCAGAACCGTTTGATGTTCCAAGCCCGCTCGCGTGGCGCATGGGGTCCGGCCCTTGGTGGCAATCGTAACCAAGGCGGCCAAAACAGCCCGATGTTTCAAGCACGCATGCGGGGCTCATGGGGCCCGCAGGTGCGTCACCCGCAGTTCGCTGGGCAGCAGCAGCAGATGGGCCGAGGCAACAACCAAGGTGGCCAAAACCGCATGATGTTCCAAGCCCGCTCGCGGGGCGCGTGGGGTCCTCAGCTTGGTGGCAATCGTATGCAGGGTGGCCAAAACCGCCAGCTGTTCCAAGCACGCATGCGGGGCTCATGGGGTCCGCAGATGCGTCACCCACAGTTCGCCAGACCGCAGCAGCAGATGGGCCGAGGCAACAACCAAGGTGGCCAAAATCGCCAGTTGTTCCAACAGCGCTCACGCAGCGCGTGGGGTCCGCAAGTGGCCCAGCCAAAGGCCGCAGCACCGCAACAGCGCACGACCCGTCCCACGCCCCTCAAGCTCAGACGAAACCGACTCCAGCAGCGGAAAATTCCCCGTTGGCAAAGATTCGTCATCTGCGCCAGGCTGCTGAGCAATTGACGGCAGCAGGTTATCCCGAATATGCCGCGAAGGCCCGCGCCGAAGTCAGCCGCATGGAGGCAGAACTCAAACTAACCAAGCCGACGGCCCCACCAGCGATTAACAAGGAAACACCACGCCGCGACGCCGCCCCCCAGCAGATCAAGCCGGTAGCCCCTCGCGCTACGGATGTAAATGCCGCAATGCTCAACGAAATGCGCAAACTCAGCAAGCAAATCGAACAGCTCAACGGGCGTATGCAGAAGCTTGAGACGCAGAACGCCCGGTAGTCCATGCATCTGCGTCTGCCACGCGCAGGTATGGACTGCGCGTGGTAAGCGAAGCGCGACACCGCCTAGGCGGGGAACCGCCACAAGGTCACGGTCAAGTTCGGGCCACTGGAGAATGCCTTCGAGGCCGACAAAGACGGCCTGTCGGCCTCCTCGTTGCACACGGAATACGAGGGTCAATATGCGGGGGCCATAAGTTGAGATTGAGGATTGCCGAGGCCCGGCAATCGCTCTAGATTCTGCGGCATCGCATGGTGAATCGCCAAATTTTCAATCTGTTTTTGCTGCTGACCCTGGTCGCTGCTGGGCCTCTGTCGGCTCAAAAGGTCGTTGCCGCCAAGTCTTCCACAGGGGTGTCGACCACGGAATTGACGGCCCCGCTGACGGCACCCGGAGGCAAGTCGGCAAGCAATGGGTCGATTTTGACGCGCCGTGACGCACGGGCCATCACCCAGAAGATTCCGGCACCCCGGGGGCAAATCACCGACCGCGATGGCCGAGCGCTGGCGCAGACGGAGGTGGCCTATCAAGTGGGCCTGCAATACAAGGCATTTGAAAGTGCTGATCAGGAGTTTATTGTGCGCTGGGGGCGAACCCGGCTCGACGCCCTGAAGAAACTGGTGAAAAACGCGGTCCCCAAGACCAACGACGAGCTGTACGACCACTACCGAAACCGGCGCTGGCTGCCCCTGCTGGTGTCCGGACAAATCGAGGAAAAAGAGGCACGCGAGCTGGAAGCCAAGTTGCCATCCGGGCTGATTTTGCATCCGGTGTACCGCCGCTTCTATCCCTGCGGGGATCTCGCCTCGCACATCATCGGCTACGCCGGCAGCGTCGGCAAGCTGCCCACCGGCCCCATCAATTTCAATGAACCGATGTGGGAGGAGAGCGAGGGCCGCGCCGGATTGGAAAAACTCTACGATAACCAACTCACCGGTGAACCCGGCATGAAACGCTTGTTGTTCGATGAAAACGGCAATAAATTGCTCGAAGAACAGGTGACACGCCCGCGCCCCGGCGGCACCCTCGTCACCACCCTCAACCTCGACTGGCAAAAGCTCGCCGAAAAAGTCCTTCGCAACGGCTGTCGGCGGGGAGCCATGGTGGTCATCGACGTGATCACCGGCGAGGTGCTGGTGATGGCCTCTCGGCCGTCATTTGACCTCAACCACTTCATTCCCGGGATTAGTGACACCGAGTTCAAGGCGCTACAAGATGACCCCGCACAGCCATTGTTCGGCCGCGCCTTCCAATCCGCCTATCCCCCCGCCTCCTCATTCAAGCCCGTTATCGCCCTAGCCGCCCTCAACAACGGCACCGTCAGCGAAAATTCCACCATCGACTGCCCGGCGTCCATTCAAGTCGGCAACCACGTTTTTAACAATTGGAGCAAGACACCCGAGGGGCCCATCAATGTCCGCCGCGCTCTGGCCCGATCCTGCAACCCATGGTTCTATCAAGTCGGCATCAAAGTGGGTCCGACCGCCTTTCTGAGCTTGGCCCGTAAACTGGGCTACGGTGAGCGCAGCGGATTGCCGCTCGTTGGTGAGACGGCGGGTTTGGTGCCCAACGACGCGTGGATGCTCAAGAATGAACGCCGCCGCATTCTGGACGGGGACACCGCCAATTTGTCGATCGGTCAAGGTTCGCTGTTGGCCTCACCGTTGCAGGTGGCACAGGCGATGGCCGGGATCGCCAATGGCGGTGCCTTGCCGCGGCTCCAGCTCATCAGCCAAATTCAAGATACCCGCGGGCGGGTCGTCAAAGTCAATGTGCCAGAGCGCAAGCATTGGCTCGGCGTCGATGCCAAAGCCGTCGAGGTGGTCCGAGCGGGCATGGCCGACGTGGTCAACAGCGGCTACGGCACCGGCGGCAGCGGTGCCTTGAGCTACACCCAGGTGTGCGGAAAAACCGGCACCGCCCAATGGGGGCCAAAGGCGAAAAACCAGAATCTGGCTTGGTTTGCCGGCTTTTTGCCCAAGGACAACCCGCGCTATGCATTCGCCGTGCTCTACGAGGGGCGGCCTGGCGAAATCATCTCGGGCGGTCACATGGCAGCCCCGATGGTGCGCAATTTTTTCGAGCCGATCAAAGACGATATCAAGGATATCATCGCGCCGCCCAAGCGGGCACTCATCGTCGTCGAGGACAAGGAACCGAGCGCCAAACCGGCCAGCGACGAGCATCCACCCGAGGGCGGATTGCCGCCGGCAACACCGGTGGAGGGACCGCTGCGGGCGCTGCCAGTCGAGCCCCTTCATCCGGATGAAGAGCCGCCCAAAGCTAAGCCCCAGGGCCGCGCCCAGCCGCTGGATGACGATGTGCGCGACGAAAACATTGGCGTACCCTGAGCAATTTAGGCTGGACCTTTGGCAGGTCCGGCCTCAGACAAGTTGTCCCGAGGGGCAATTCCTGTCGCCCGGGAAAACCTGCAATACACTCACTCCCCTATTATGGATATTCAAATTGCCACCCTCTGTGACTTTGCCGCCGACTACAACGGCAAGCTCGTGATTTCCGGCACCTTCGACACCCTCGTTGCCCGCGCCGTGCCCGTCGTCCATCCCTCATGCGCCCTAGCCATGCGGATGTGTTTCACCCCTGAGGACGCCGGCCGCCACAAGCTTTCCATCAATATCATCGACGAGGACGGCGAGTCGCTCGACCCCAACAATATGCCCATCGAACCGGAATTCGAAGTGCAGTTTCCCAAGAACGTGCCGTTTCTCACCCGCAACATCGTGATGAACCTGCAAGGGTTGCGCTTCCAGAAAATGGGCATTTTCTCCATCGATATCGGCTGTGACGGCGAAATCCTCGTGCGTCTGCCGCTGCGTGTTCTGCAGGTGACCCAGGGACCCAACGGCGAAAACCAGATGGCATAATCCGAGATGGCGCGGGCTGGAGCTGTGGTGTAATATCCCGGCATGCCCCAGCCCGCCATTTTCTCTTGTGCTCTCATCACCGGTGCCTCCTCCGGCTTGGGTGAGGAGTTTGCCTTGCAGCTCGCCTCACGCGTCGATAAGCTCGTGCTCGTGGCACGCCGAGAGACATTGTTGCGGCAACTCGCCGAACGCATCACCTCCTTGTATCCCTCTGTCGAGGTCTTGGTCCATGCCGCCGATTTAAGCGACGCTGGCGAGCGCGACGATCTGGTGGAAAACCTGATCCTGCAACGCTGCATCCCGGACTTATTGGTCAATAACGCCGGTCTTGGCGACTACGGCGAGTTTGTCACAGCCGATTGGGCGAGGTTGCGTGCCATGCTCAGCCTCAACATGGAGGCACTCACCCACCTCACCCATGCCTTGTTGCCGGCGATGATCCGCTGCCGCCGGGGCGCGATCATCAACGTCAGTTCACTGGCCAGCTTGCTGCCGCTGCCGGACTTTGCCGTCTATGCCGCGAGCAAGGCCTACGTCACGAGTTTTTCCGAAGCCCTGCGCATCGAGCTCAGAGACCACCACATCCCGGTGCTCGCCGTGTGCCCGGGCCCGGTCAAAACCCAGTTCGGTGATGTCGCCCGTCGTCACGGCGAAAGCCGCGAAATGCCAGGGCACCGCAGCTTCTACGTGCCAAAAAAACAGGTCGTGGCCGAGGCCCTTGCCGCTATGGATAGCGACCGCGCCCGTGTCTATCCCGGCTTGAAAACCGCCGCCGCAGCCCTCCTCATCGCCGCCCTTCCCATCGTTGCCATCCGGCTGGTCATGGGCCTGCGCCCACGCAAATGCTAGATCAAAGTGAGGGGAGCGCCGGCGTCCCGCCGAATCCTCTTCTGTCGCCGCCACCATCGATGGCGCTTGCAGGCGTCACCGCCACATGCGTGGTGAGTTTTTGAATTCAGCGGTTTTTTTGTCTGGATCTTTCCAACAGGAATCTATCCCACAGGTCTTGTTGGATATTTAGCACCAGCAGGACGCCGGGGCGCAGGCCGAAGAATTCGGTGTGATAGGTTCCGTGCAACAGTGGTTCGAGTGACTCCTGCAGTTCGGCACTGGCGACGATCACCGGCGCGTCAGGAGCCGACGGTATGTCACTCCAATAGCCGATCCTGTTCAACTTGCGCAGATAATAGGGCAAGGGCCAATACTCAGGAGTGATGCAATGCATGCGCATCGCCGGACCATCCGCGTGCAATGCGGCGAGTTCGCTGATGCGCCGGGCCAGACGGACCACATCGGGCAGTGCATGGGCATAGACATACGGGTTGCGTGAATCGGCACAAAATCGGAAGTTGGCACGTGCCGCTTGGGCGGCGAGTTGCCCGCTCCCCGTTAGCAGCAACCCAGCGAACACGGCCCGCGCGGCACCTTGCGGCAACCCCTGGAAAAGCACGCTGGCACCGAGGCCCGCCATCAGGATGAAGCCATGCAGAAACCCGAGCAGGTTCCACGGCGTCTTGTAGGGAATGAGTGCGAAGGCCACGGTCAGGCAGATCGTGTAAATTGCCAGAAATACCGCCAAATCGGGGTTGATCGCAGCGCCCACCCGGCGGCGCAGACTGGCGATGAGACCGATGGCAGCGAGCGCCAAAATGAGCCCCTCACTCCACCAAGGCCCCGGCGCGTCCTTGGTATAGCATAACATCTTCAAGTAGTAATACCAGGGTTGCTGGTGCAGGGCGGCGCTGCCATCGCCACCGCTACGATCAAAATAGTGGCGGAATGCCAGCAACGAATCCAGAGGACCCCGCGGATAGGCCAACATCGAGGAATAAAACACCCCGGCAACCAGCACCGCCACCCCGCACGCCAGCGACGCCAGATAGAAATCACGCCGCTCAACGTGCCATAACCGGCGCCCCTCGCGTCGTCGTCGGCACATCACCAACCAGCCATAGGCGGCAGCCAGGGCACCGCAGAAAATGACGCTGGTTTCCTTGGTGGCATACATCATGCCTACCGCCAGTCCTAACATCACCATCCAAACCGCGCTTCGCTTGCAGAAAACCCTCCACAGCGATAGCAACGCCAGCGCTGCGAAAAACACCAAGACCATTTCCTGAATGTAGTATCTGCTGAAAAACACCATGGCTGGCGACACCGCTAGCAGAACCGCCGACGTCAGACAGGCCACAGTTCCAAGAGCCCGGCGCATGGGCAATAACAACAGAATGAGCCCCGTTCCAAACAACACAGGCACTAACCGGAAATCACTATCCCTGGCGTCGGCAAAGCGCTTCACGCCGAGGAGTTTTAAAATTGGCAGGGTGAAATAGTAGAGGCTGGGCCCGTGAAACTCGTAGGGGTTATAGATATAGAGGCCGCCGTCAAACAACTCGCCGGCCTTGACCGCCTGCACCGCCTCGTCACCATGAAAGGGTCTCAGCTCCAGGCGCTCCAAGCGAAACCCCAGCGCCGCCGCCGCTATCAACAACACCAGCAGCACGCCCACGACGCCCCGCCATGCCCTCAACCACCCGCAGCGGCAAGACACGATGGATACCAAGGTCCGCGCGAATTTCACGGATTAGGGTAGCGGCTTGCCGTAAACTTCCACTTCGATGTAATGATTTGCGTCGTTGGACGTGTTGCCATTGCTATAGAGGCGCACGTAGCGTCCCTTCGCCCCTTTGCCGTCGATGAGTTTACCCTCGTACGTCTCAAGGTATTCCTTGTCCTTGCCAGCACCCAAACCCGATGAATTGTCATCGTCGTTGTTGAATACGGTGGTCACCCCCATGATGAAATCCGGATCCTCCGCCACCTGCACCACCACGTCGCGATAGACGCGTGCATCTTGATGATAATGCCAAACAACCAGCGCGGCGAGCGTGGCGGGCTTGCCCAAGTCGATCTGCACATATTGCTTGCCGGGTGCCAGTTCGACGATGCTACCGTCGCCGGCTTCCTTGTCGCCGTCGGTCACCTCTTCCAGACTGCCGATAATCGGTGCGGCGTCACTGCTGGTGACCTTTTTGCCGCCGGAAAGCAGGACGGTGCCGGCTGGAACCTGATAGACCGGGCGTTTGCCCGGGAGCGGTTTCTCCAGATTGGTGGACTTGATATTCTTAGGCGTGCCGACGAACAATGGCTTGGGCAGGCGGAGTTCTAGTGGCTGGGTCCCGGGTGCAGCGGTGGTACCCAGTGTCGCGGCGGCAGGTTTGGCGTCCTCGGCGGTGACGGGCAGTGTGATGGCCATGCCCAGCAAGGTGGTGGCCAAGCAGGACAGGTGCAGGTTCAATATTGCGGATTGAGGGTGTTTCATGGGGGACATCATTTGGGAGGCTGAATCGGGATGCGGCAGCATGTTGCTCCGAACCCGCTCGGTGGCGAGGCACTGTAAACGTGGCTATCCCCCCCGAATCTTTCACGCGATTGCTTCAGGAAAAATGCCAGCGACACTTCGCCTCAGACCCAGGACACAAGGATGCAATACACCAGACGATCAATTTGATCTAACGACAGAATCTCGGGCCTTTCGTGCAACACCAAGGGGATTTTACAAGTGCCTCATTTCGCGGGTGAGTGCCGCCACCACCTCTCCGAGGCCGATCGGGCACCCAGCCTCAGCTTCCAGGCTGGTCATGGCCACCCCGTCTAGCCCGCATGGGGTGATCGCTAGAAACGGCGGCAGGCAGGCGTTGGTGACGTTGAGGGCAAACCCGTGCATCGACACCCACTTGCGCACACCCACCCCGATGGATGCGAGCTTGCGGTCGGCGACCCATACGCCAGTTAGATTATCGCGGCGTCCGGCGCTCACGCCACAGGTGGCGCAGGCGCGGATCAGCGCGTCCTCAATGCCCCGCAGGTGCTGGTGGAGGTCGCGGCCCCTCGGCGTTAGATCGAGGATGGGATAGCCGACGAGTTGGCCCGGGCCATGATAGGTTGCCTGGCCGCCGCGGTTGGTTTCATAAACGGGGTGGGGGAGTCCTGCAACGTCGCGCAGTGATGATTGGTCGCGCAGCCGGCCGATGGAGTACACCGGCCGGTGCTCTAATAAATACACAAGCTCACCGCCGCTGCCGTCCAGGATCGCCTCGACGGCCTGTTCTTGCAGGCGCAGTGCGTCCTCGTAATCGATCAACTCTGGCAGGTGAATGATCTGGAGCATCAATGGCAGACCGGGCAGGCGCTCAGGGAGGTGAAGAAGTCATTGCCTTTGTTATCGACGAGGATGAAGGCCGGGAAATTCTCGACGGTAATTTTCCAGACGGCTTCCATGCCGAGTTCCGGGAAGGCGACGACTTCCTGGCTTTTGATATGATCCTGGGCGAGGAGTGCGGCGGGTCCGCCAGCGGATCCAAGATAGAAGCCGCCGTGTTTTTGGCAGGCTGAGGTGACCTGAGGCGAGCGGTTGCCTTTGGCGAGCATCACCAGTGAGCCGCCGTTAGCTTGGAAGAGTTCGACGTAACTGTCCATGCGGCCGGCGGTGGTCGGACCGAAGGAGCCTGATGCCATGCCGGCGGGGGTTTTGGCCGGGCCGGCATAATACACCGGGTATTTCCGGAAATACTCCGGCAGCTCGCCGGTGGTATCGAGGATTTCCTTGAGCTTGGCGTGGGCGATATCGCGGGCGACGATGATGGTTCCTGTTAGGGAAAGAGCGGTCGTCACCGGGTACTTGCCGAGGGTGGCGAGGGTTTGTTCCATGCCGAGGTCTAGGTTGATTGGTACCCCTTTGAATCTCCAATCGCGGAAACGCTCGGGAATAAACCGCCCTGGATCTTTTTCAAGCTTCTCAAGGAAAATGCCGTCCTGGGTGATTTTTGCCAGCATTTGGCGGTCTGCCGAGCAGGATACGCCGAGGCCCACCGGGCAGGAGGCACCGTGGCGCGGCAGCCGGACGACGCGCACATCCAGTGCGAAGTACTTGCCGCCAAACTGGGCACCGATGCCAATTTCCCGGGCTTCGGCTAACAATTCCTGTTCGAGTTTCAGATCGCGGAACGCCCGCCCGTGTTCATTTCCGGACGTTGGCAGCTCGTCATAGTAATGGGTGGAGGCCAGCTTGACGGTCTTTAGACAGGTTTCGGCCGAGGTGCCGCCGATGACAAATGCGAGGTGATAGGGCGGGCAGGCGGCGGTGCCCAGCGAATGCATTTTTTCGATGCAAAATTCCTTGAAGCGCTTCGGGTTGAGCAGGGCCTTGGTCTCCTGATAGAGAAATGTCTTGTTAGCAGAGCCGCCGCCCTTGCTCACAAACAAGAACTTGTAGGCGGTGCCACCGGTGGCATACAGGTCGATTTGTGCAGGCAGGTTGGTCTTGGTGTTGACCTCCTCAAACATGCTCAGCGGGGCGGTTTGTGAGTAGCGCAGGTTCTCCTTGGTGTACGTCTGATAGATGCCTTTTGATAGGGCTTCGGCGTCATCGCAACCGGTCCACACTTGTTCGCCCTTCTTGCCGACGATGGTGGCGGTGCCCGTGTCCTGACAGAACGGCAATATTCCGTGCGCCGCAATCTCCGCATTCTTGAGCATCATCAGCGCCACCATCCGGTCGTTTTCCGACGCCTCAGCGTCCTCCAGAATGGCCGCCACCTGCGCCAGATGCGAGGCACGCAGCGTGAAATTGATCGCCTTGAAGGCTTCTGCCGCCAGCAAGGTCAGTCCTTCCGGGGCGACCTTGAGCACTGGTTTGCCTTCAAACTCGCCGAGCGACACGTGTTCGGAGGTGAGCCGTTCGTATTCCGTGGTATCCGGGCCGAGGGCGAACGGATCTTGATAGTGAAATGGCTGGTCTGACATGGGGCCGGGAGTTTAGGCCGCCAGACACAACGCTGCAAACCAAAATCCATCGCGCCAAGTGCCTTTGCACAGACAAATTGGCTTTGCCAGGGCGGGCGTTACCCCTATCATCGGCGCATGAGCGCAGATTTTCTTGTCATCGGGGGCGGAGTGGCCGGCTTGTCGTTTGCCCTGCGGGCGGCGCGCCACGGGTCGGTGGTGGTGTTGATGAAAGGCGGGGCCTACCAATCTAACACGGCCTGGGCGCAAGGGGGCATTGCCACAGTGCTGCCCGACGGGATGTGTTCGAGCGGGGACGGGGTCGAGAGTCATGTGGCCGACACTTTGGATGCGGGGGCCGGGCTGTGCAACGAGGCCTCGGTGCGCACGATCATCGGCGAGGGGGCGGCGACCATTGAGGATTTAATGGGTTACGGCATGGTGTTTGACCGCAAGGATGGGCGCTTTGAACTCGGCACGGAGGGCGGCCACTCGTACCGACGGGTGTTGCATACCCGCGATACCACCGGCCTCAAGATTGCCACGGCACTCATTGAGGCCGCCCGCAACACTCCTAACATCACCCTCTTGGAGCAGCACGTGGCCATCGATCTGATCACCACCGCCAAGCTAGGCGCGGTGGCCGACGACCGGGTGTTAGGTGCCTATGTGCTCAACGCGCAAACCAACGAGGTGCGTATTTTCAGGGCGGACCGGGTGGTGCTCGCCACCGGAGGTTGCGGCAAAGTCTATCTCTACACCACCAACCCGGATTCCGCCACCGGCGATGGCGTGGCCCTCGCCTGGCGCGCCGGTGCCTCTATCGCTAACATGGAATTCATCCAGTTCCACCCAACGTGCTTCTACAATCCCGGTGCCACCGGCCCGGAAGCCCGCTCATTCCTGGTCAGCGAGGCGGTGCGCGGCGAAGGCGGCATCCTGATCAATGCCAAGGGCGAGGATTTTACCCTCCAGAGCGACCACCGCGGGTCCCTCGCACCTCGCGATATCGTTGCCCGTGCCATCGACCGTGAACTGAAACGCAGCGGCGCGGATTGCGTCTATCTGGATATCACCCACAAGCCAAAGGGATTCATGCCCGAACGCTTTCCATATATCTATCAAAACCTGCTGAATTTCGGCTTGGACTGCGAAACCCAGCCCATTCCGGTGGTTCCCGCCGCCCACTATCAATGCGGCGGTGTGGTCGCCGACGTCGCAGGTCGCACCGGCATCACCGGTCTTTACGCCATCGGCGAAGTCGCTTGCACCGGCCTCCACGGTGCCAATCGCCTGGCCTCCAATTCCCTGCTGGAAGGCAACGTCATGGCTCGCTTGGCCGTGGCCGATTGCCTGCGTTGTTTCGCTCCAGGCAGACCGGTGCCGGCCGCCCCGGTCATCCCCGAGTGGGAACCGGGAAATACCGCCGAGGCGGACGAGTTAGTCGTTATCTATCACAATTGGGATGAGATTCGCAGGCTGATGTGGGACTATGTGTCAATCGTTCGCACCGATAACCGTCTGCGCCGAGCCGCCGCCCGCCTGCGCAATTTGGGTAAGGAAGTCCGCGAGTTTTATTGGGGCCACCGCGTCAACGCTGATATCCTCGAACTGCGAAACTTGGTCACTGCCGCCAGTCTGATCGTCGATTGCGCGGTGCGCCGCAAGGAGTCCCGCGGCCTGCACTTTACCCT
>Ga0073936_10004461_pt1 | contig 19392 bp, 9 predicted proteins | sample AliMusrvi5mmetaG_FD_87041 | JGI IMG/M metagenome (GOLD analysis project Ga0073936, IMG submission 87041) | Freshwater lake bacterial and archeal communities from Alinen Mustajarvi, Finland, to study Microbial Dark Matter (Phase II) - Alinen... | ecosystem: Environmental > Aquatic > Freshwater >... | reverse complement strand
GGGTCACAGGCCCGGTTCCCAGCGTTCCCGGTTTGCCGTTCGACCAGCTATCCATATTAAGCGTACCACTGTTGATGATGGTGCCACCGCTGTACGTGTTGGACGAATTGGTAATGAAGAGAGGTCCGCCGTCGTTGACGATCAGTCCGCCAGTCCCTGAGATCAAACCTGCGATGATGAGCCGGGCGGCAGGGTGTGAGTAATTGTGACCATACGAATTGACCGTGACGTTTGACGTGAGATTGATGGGCAGGTTGATTCTGTCGTCGGTGAAGATTGAATTCTGATTGATGCCCGGTGTTGTGCCGACAAACTTGATGCCTTTGCCATTCAGCTTCAAGGCATTCCCCTGGCCCACGCGCAGATTGAGCTGGTTGAGCTGGAACCCTTCCTCCAGGTCTTGCGTAACCTCATATTTTCCGGGTTGCTCGAAGTTGAGGACATAGTCCGGTTGACCCGCCGCTACCGGTGCGGATCCGTTGGAGAGATTGTTCATCCATTTGGAGCCACCACTCCAGTTGCCTGCTTCCGCCTTGCTCCAGGTGAACACATTGGGCTTGTCGCTGCTGATCGCCTTCACGGCAGGGGCCTTGGTGAGCGACGCCTTGGCGGGCTCAGGTTTCTTCTCCGGTCCGGGATTGGGCTTAACGGCCTTGACGACCACGCCGCAGGGTTTGTCGTCCTTGTTGGTCAGGAAGGGCTCCTCGGCCTTGACCTCCTTCGGCGGCGATAGCTTCGCGGCTATTGCCGGATCCATATATTCGGTCAGGTCGCGCATGGCGATGCACTTGTAGTTGTTGTCCTTCAGATACCGCATCATCACCTTGAAGGTCGCGGGCTCAACACCAACAGACCCATGCTCCATGTCGGGCACACCATGGAAACAATAGACGACAACCCGGCCCTGGCAGGCTTGTTGTGCTTTTTTAACGAACTCCTCGATCGGCTGACTTTCCGTGATCGTAAACGACGGCACATCAAAAGGACTATCCACCGTCGGCCGGTAGGGACGCTCATGGCCACCCCGGCCAAAGGTATAGCCATGCTTGCCGAGATCCGGACAAATATTCCAGACCACCCCGTAGAGCGGCCAGCAGACGGTCGTCATCCTCGGACCGTTGTTCGCAAACAACTCATCCTCCATGGCCAGGTAATTATCCATCCCTCCTCCATGCCCTACCGTGTGGTTGCCGATCTCAAAGCCCTGGCGATCCAGCTCGATCATCTGTCGCCAGGTCATGTACCAGTCCTTGCGCGTTTTGAACGAATCAAAATCGCAGACATAGAATGAGGCATTGAATCCCAACGGTTTCAGGATCGGTGCCACCACGGTGTACCCGCTGGCGCAGGCATCGTCGAACGTTAGCACCACCAACTTGTCGGGGATGGGCTTGCGCAGAATACCGCCAGGGTCGGGCGCGACAGCGGGCTGGGCGCAGGCGAGGGCGGGCAGCGCGAGGGCGGCGAGGAGGAACTGACAGGATCTGCGGAGGTGGTTGATAAATATATATTCGTTCATAACTGAGTTTTTAACATGCCTTGACCCTTGAAATAAGTGGGATTGAGGAGCGCGCCATAGGTGCCGGCAGGTTGAAGTTTACCATCGATATAGAGTTTTCCAATGCGCATTTCGCCATTAAAGGCGAGACTGAGTGTTGCGCCTTCGCAAAGATACACATCCGTTTTGTCTCCCAAACCGAGCTTGCTGGCAATTTGCAGCATGCCCTGCTTCACCGTTGTCGGCCCGGTGTAAGTATTGGTACCAGATAGGACCCAAATGCCCGCACCGGATTTGATGACGGAGGTTGTCGCTTTGCCTGCGCGGTCATAAGGATTGGCAATAGCACCGGCAATTTCTCCCCAGCCTGCGTTGCCGACGCTAAGCACGATGGTTTTGTCAGCGCCATAGCCGGAGATGAGCAAGTCACTGGTGAGTTTGAGTAAACCCGAACCCGATTGGTTGAAAGTCACGGTGGCCTTCTTTCCGGCGATGTTCATCACGCGGTCGGTGGTTTCGCCAGTGCCTGTATAGATCAGGGCGCACTCGCCATCCTTGCCTTCCTCCCCGATGACAATCTCGCCGCTCTCAATATCTGTCGGCGCGCCGAGGCTGCTGCTAGCCTTGCCATTCCCTTTGGTGAAGCTGTTGAAGGATGATACACTCAGCGTGCCGCTCTCAAGAACCGTCTGGCCGGTGTAGGTGTTGTTGCCTGCAAGCCTGATCGTGCCAGGCCCGCATTTCTTAATGAGAAATGCGCCGCAGCCCGGGCCTTTAGCATCCGATATTACGGCTGATACCGAGACCATCTCTTTGGCATTGGACGTGTCCAGGCATAGAACTGAGCCACCCATCAGACCATTGTCAGAGATCGCAGCGGTTAGATTTCCGACAAGTTTGCCAACGTGTTCGCCGGTGAATTCGTCAGGGCCGCCGACGTTGAGACGCAGTGTCGCCGCTTTGTGGATAGAGATGTTTGTGGACGTCCATTTCGCCGGGTCTGCGTTGTAAAGGCTCGCCGCCTTTTTGACAATCAGCGTGCCGGGGAACACCGTGGTCGGTCCCGTATAAGTATTGGTTCCATCGAGGGTCACGCTGCCGCCGGGGGTCATGTTGAGGTACGTGCCGGGAGTGCCAAGCATGACAAATCCTCCGGGGCCGCTGATGTTGCCATGGATCTTGCAATCACCGTAGAAACCGCTGATTCCGTTCAGGGTGACTGGACCGTTCCAGGTGCAAGAATACAGGTAGCCGCTGTTGATCGTTAGAGGATTGAGGGATCCGCCACTGTCCTGGATGGTACCGAATCCGGAGATCGTCACCGGGCCCGTGCCCAGCCCATCAGGTGTCCCCAGAATCATCTTTCCACCGTTCACGAATGTGCCACCGCTGTAGGTATTCGAGTGGGTGAGTCGAATGATGCCATAGTGTGCATCATGGTTGCTGAATGCGGGAAATTCTGTGGCATGGCTGTTAAGAATCAGTGCGCCGGGGCCCGCTACCAAGCCGCTGAGTGTCAGATAGACATTGGGGTCTTTATCCAGAGACATATTCACGTGAAGGTCGTCAGAGAGCGTGATCGGGGTGCTTATGTTTGCGATTCCCTGGTTTTGAGTCGCGTTGAGTACCGGCATAACGCCGCTGGCACTGCTCCTGACGAAATTGATGGCGTTGCCACCCAGCGTCAATCCTGCGGCGGCGCTGGTCAAATTGAGCTGGTTGAGCTGGAAGCCGGCTTTCAGGTCGTTGTTGGCGGCATAGGTTCCGCGCTGGTTGAATGTTAGAATACAGTCGGACGGGCCGGCGCTTGCGGGTGCCGGGCCTGCGGCAAGGTTGTGCGACCACTTGGACCCATCGCTCCAGTTGCCACCTTCCGCTTTGCTCCAGACGAATGAGTTTGGCTTGTCACTCTTGACTACTGTCACGCCAAGTGTCCGGGAAGATCCGTCCTGAGCGCGGATTGCGTAGGTCTGGGGTTGGGTGAAGTCGCGCTTTGTGCCGGATGCCGGAGAGCAGGCGGCAAATGGCGATAGCGAAAAAGTAGGCGAGAGAGTCTTCAGGTCCGTGGAGCCCGGCACGACCACCCCGACCCGGTTTCCAGCAATGGTGACTGAAGTCGCCCCAGGCAATTCAAAAGTCAGGATATCTTTGGCTGCACTGATGGCGGTCTTGTTCACCGTCACTGAATACGTTTTGGTGGATCCATCCCGACTGGTGACGGTATAGGTTTGGGGTTTTGAGAAATCGGCCTGGGTGCCGGAGGCGGGCTTGATGCTGGCACCGTCCGCCACCTTGATGTTAGGGGTGAGTGCCTTCACATCCGTGGAGTAGGGCACGGTGACGCTGATATGGGTGTTAGAGATGGTGGCTGCGGGCAGGTTCGGGAAGCTGAACTCCTGAATGTCCTTGGCGGGCGGGGGCAGATATGGCTTGTCTTCGGTGGCCAACGCGATGGGCTCTGGCTCTTTGTAATCCCCAGACTTTTGCGGCAGCTTGGCGGCTTTTGCCGGATCGATATACCCGGTCAGGTCGCGCATGGCGATGGCCTGGTAATGATTGTCCTTCAAATACTGCATCATCACCTTGAATGTCTCGGGCTTGACCGAAACGCTTCCGTGTTCCCCGTCCGGCACGCCGTGGTAGGTGAGTACAACGATTTTCCCGTTAACGGCCCGGCGCACAATTTTGATGAATGCCTCCATCGTGACGCCCTCGTTCATTGTGTACGACGGTACATCAAACGGATGGTCCAGCGTCGGCCGGTATGGGCACTCATGGCCGCCTCGGCCGAATGTGTAGCCGTTCTTGCTCAAATCCTGACAGATACTCCAGTTCACGCTATAGAGTGGCCAACAGACGGTGGTCATCTTGGGTCCGTGATTGGCGAATAGCTCGTTGTCCATAGCCACAAATGCCTCCAAACTTCCGCCGTGGCCCACGGTGTGATTGCCGATTTCAAACCCCTCGTCGTTGAGCGCTTTCATCTGCCGCCACGTCAGGTACCAATCCTTGCGCGTTTTGAACGAGTCAAAGTCGCAGACATAGAACGATCCGCCAAATCCCAGGGGCTTGAGAATCGGGGCCGCCACCGTGTAGCCGCTGGCGCAGGCGTCGTCGAAGGTGAGCACCACCAATTTGTCCGGGATCGGCTTGCGCAGGATTCCGTTAGAATCGGGGGCAGCCGCTGGTTGCGCCCAGGTAATGGCTGGCAGCGCAATGGCGGCGAGAAGAAACAGTCCTACTGGTTTTTTTTGCATGATCTTTAAATTCTTTCCGGGCTTATGGTTCATGGTATTTGAATCGCTGCGTGGATGCGTGGAAATTGTGCTGGCTGGCGGCAAGTCACGCCGATACGGCGGCAAGTCGGAAATTCTTACCGATTAAGGGACAGAGAAATAGTCCAGGTGTCTGATTCACCGACCCTCCGTTATGGGGCCGCGCTCACCACTTTGAGGCGGGCGAAGATCTCCCCCTGGCCTTTTGGCAGGATATAGGAGATGGCGGTGGGGGTGTCATTGACATCGACGGTCGTGGCGTGCCAGCCCCCGTCGCCGGGTGTGACTTCGTCCTGCAGGTTGCTGGAGATTTCAATCGCGTAGCTGACATCGCCGTTGGTGACCGCAGCGGGGCGCTTGGCAAAGCTCAGCACGCCGCCTGCGGATAGAGTGCCGGGCGTTCCATTGCTGCCGTCCGTCTTGAGGTCCAAGGCATACACCAGCAGGTTGCTTAGTCCGTCGTGGCCCACAGCGCCAGGCCCTCCGGTCAGCGTGTGGGCGGGGTCGGTGGCCCAAGTGGCGTAGGAGGCGGGTGTCGTCCCACCTGCCGTGAACCACTTCGCGGTCAAATAGGTCTCGACTGCCAGGCGCTCTGCTTTGTTAAGCACACGGTCGTAGATGATCACTTCGGCCTGGTATTGATTGCCCGCATGATAGCTGCGGTCCTTGTTGAAGGAGTCGGCGTTTACGGTTCTTCCATCCGTGAGGATTTCCACGAGGTTGAAGCCGTTATGGACGTCCGTGGGCATGGGGGTGATTTCAGGGTCCACGAGGACTGTGTTCACATACGTCTGTCCAGACACGATGGGAGCTGCATCATAGTTTATAATGATCGGAGAGGCGGGATTATCGTCAGTCTCGCGATGGAAATTAAACGCATCAGAGTCCGTCAACAGAAAGGAGCAGCCTTTGAAAACGGAGAATACCGTGCGGATGTTGGTGTCCTGGGTGAACCTCAACGCCGCACTGTTGTTGGCATCACTATTCCCTGCGAAATAGATCGCCCCGAGACCGCTTTCCGTGCCCGAGTTGGCAAAATAGACCGGAGTGGCATTGCCGTCTGGCACCGTGGCGTTGGCGGCGTTTTCACTGCGGTCATTCCACTGGGTGACGGGGGCACCGTTAGCCAGTCCCAGCGCTGAGGCGTCGAACCAGCGGGCGTAGTCAGTCACTGGCGGGCCGGGCGGCAGGACGGTGACCGTCACGGTGTAGTCATTGGTGGTGTTATCCGAGGCGGTGACAAGGTAATGCACTGAACTGCTGAAATTACGGGTGGTACCGCTGGTTGGAACGCAGGAGGCACCGGCAGACAAGCTGAACGTGGGGGCCATCGCCGTCACCGATGTGCCATGAGGCACGGCCTTGGTGATGTTGGTGCCGGTAATCGTGGCTGCCCCGTAGGTGGGAAACGTGAAACCGGTGATGTTTTTCTGTGGGCCGAGCGGGGGCGCAAGCGCTACATTATCGATGCCAATGCCCCAGTCGGCACCAGTAACTGCAAATGAGATGGTAACATCACCGGCAGTCGCAAGGCTCACCATTTTAGACTCGCTATTCCACACGCTCGGCGTCTGATTGCCCATGGTGTTACCTATTACGGAGAGTCCGCCCGGGCCCGTCACATGATACGCCATCTCTTCCTGATTTGAACGCCGCCGGAACCAGTCGAAGTTGAAGGTGTAATCGCCGGCAGGCACGTTGGTAATCGTCTGGGTCATGACCCCCTGAAGAAGCAACCAATGGCCGGTCGTGCCGCTTGGCGCGACCCACTGCCCATTGACGTAGTTCGTGGTGGCTCCTGTCAGTGACCAATCCGTGATACCTCCCGGCATTATGGTGTCTAAAGCGTTGCCATCAGTAGGGGCGAGAGCGGCGACGGTTTCCAAGTTTCCGTTGACTACCTTGTCGCCATCGGCCCCGGGACCGGCAAATACCATGTTATCCATCCCTATGCCCCAGTCATTTCCGGTCTCTGTAAATGAAAGGGTAACGTCACCGGCGGCCGTAAGGGTCACTGTTTGAGACTCGTGATGCCACACGCCCTGGCTTCCCTCGACCTGATTGCCCGTGGTATCACCCGTTACGGAAAATCCACCCGGGCCCGTCACATGATACGTCATCTCTTCCCCGTTCCCGCCCACATCGACACGCCGACGGAACCAGTCGAAGCTGAAGGTGTACTCACCGGCCGGCAAATTGGTAAGCGTCTGGGACATGGTTCCGTACAGAAGCAACCAATGGCCGGTCGTGCCGCTTGGCGCGACCCACTGCCCATTGACGTAGGTATTCGTTCTTCCTGACAGTGACCAGCCGGTAATTCCTGCTTGGATCTTGGCTGCGACGGCGTTGCCGGGACTCGGGGCGAAAGCGGCAGCGTCGAACTCGCCGTTGAGGACCAGGTTGTCTGCTCGTGCTGTGCCGGGGCTCGCCACGGTGGCGCACACGGCCACCGCGAGGGCGCAGTGTTGCGAGGCCAGGCGGCGAAGGGGGATGATGATGGGTCGTTTCATGGATTCTGGTTGTTGGTTTGGAGTGGCTTTCGTGGAATGGTTAGACTTGGGCGTGATCTGGCATGGTGCGAGGGCGTGGCGTACGACAGGCCGGTGATGCACAGCCGACGGCGGAATCAATGACTTCCAGGACGCGGGAGCAACGACAAAGTTTTAATATTTTCTGAGCGACTGGCCGAATTTTTCGGCTAGTTTCGGGCCAGGTTTGAGGCGCTTATGTGAGATGTTATTTTCGAGAGCGCCGCCTGCACGATGTCACGTAACTGCGTGCCTCTGGCCGCAGTGCCTATGCCAAGCGCATGCAGGTGCCTGCATTGCTCCGCCGAGTCTTGCCACGTGTGCAGTCACTTGACACGCGCCGCGAGACGCGGCCCGCACGGCCTGCGGCGGGACGCCGCAGCCACGCTACTTGCGGCGGGGCTTGGGCGGCTTGGTGTGGGAAATGGCGAGCGGGGCGATGAACTTTTTGCAAAGAGCAAAGGGATATTCAACGCGCTATCACCGCCTTCGATCAGATAAGGGCTGATGTTTTTTCCGTGTCAACTTTTCCCTTGTCAAGGCAGTTTCAGCTAGACACAAATGCCGTGGCGAGGCGGTTTACCCGCAAAAGTATCCTTCCAGATTGGATATGCCCCCTGTTCGGCAGAAACGATATAATCCATGCCAAATAGACATTAACGCGAAACGATGAAATCAATTTCGGAAGGTATTAGAGCCGCGTTAATGGTATCTGCATTGCTATTTATTAATAGTTACGGGTCATATCACGTGTCACCTGCCTAATCGACAAGGATGGCCAAGTCCACCCACTGGCCCTGGCCGCCCTCGTGGGAATGGACGGCAAGGGTGTTGGAGCCCTTCTTAAGCGCCTTTTTCAACTCATCGGTGACCATGCACAGAGAATATCCCTTGGACCCAGTGACGCCAAGGATCTTCTGGCCGTTGACGTAGATCTCGGTGCTGTCGTTGTGACCTATAACCACGGCCCCGTGCTGTAAGGACGAACCGTCGTAATCAAAGGTTTTCCTAAAATAGATCTCCGGGGTTTTCCAATGCGTGCGGCCACGATCCCCATTCGCAAAGGGTGCCGATCCGCTCTTCCAAGTGTTGTCATCGAACGTCTCTTTGAGCCACACGTCGGCTGGTTTGTCGGTGACATACTTGTAGGGAGTGCTCAGCGCCCCGTCCTGAACGGCACCGACCAGCACCTTCCACTTGGCGTCGATGGTGTTGACGGATGGCTGGGCCGCCACTGCATCACCGCGTTCATAGGCAGCTGCACGCGAGGTGATTTGGCAGAGTTTTTTCAGGTCGAACTTGGGTTTTCGGTCATAGTAAAAGAGTCCGTTGCGTTCCTGTTCGATGTCGGTCAACTGGGTGTAGCAAAAACCAAACAGGTTTGGGTTATCTAGCATTGCATCAATGGTCCCCTTGTAGCGGGTGTAGAATTCCTCCGGGGTTTTGGGACCATTGCCATAACTCCATCCGCCCTCGGGCACCCCCCAGCCGATGCCACCAATTTCACTGATCATGAACGGCACGCCTCGGTCGGCGTTTGACGATGAGGGGTTGTAATAGCGGGCAGGCGGGAACGGGCCTTCCGGCGGCGCTGAAAAATAGTCCGTCCATCGCTTATGCAGAGCCACCGGATTATCGGTATAGTCATGCGAGTCGCTGACTTCTGGGTTGGGCAGAGTGTGGGTCCATCCGCTGGCCTCCAATGCGGGACGCGTCGGATCGACCGCTTTGGTGATATGCCAGATCATTTGCTGCAACTCACCGGAACCCTCAAAATTTTCGTTGAAGGCGCACCAGCCGACGATGGCCGGGTGGTTTCTATCGCGCAGCAATATCTCAGTCCATTCGTTCACCACCGCCGAGAATCCCTCGCGCTGGTTACCATAACCGGCATTGGGATATTCACCCCACACCATGTAGCCGAGCCTATCGGCCCAGTACAGGAAGCGCGGCTCGAACACCTTCTGGTGAAGCCGGGCACCGTTGTAGCCGCATGCCATGCACATTTCAATGTCATGCTTGAGAGCCTCATCGCTAGGGGCCGTCCACAGACCATCCGGATAGAACCCCTGATCGAGGATGAGCCGTTGGAAAATCGGTTTGCCGTTGATAAGGATCTTGCGGCCGTCGATGGCGATGTTGCGCAACCCAAAATAACTCTTCAACTCGTCAATCTTCGTCTTGCCGCTGAAAAGCGAGAGCTTCAGGTCATAAATGAACGGAGCACCCGGTGCCCACAGCTTCTTCTCCTTGAGATTGAGTACCAAGCGGTTCTGCCACGGGCCGCTGCTAGTGTCCGATCCGACCAGCCGACCGTCGGCGAATGCCTCCGCCTTGATGGTTAGGCCGGGATCCGCTCCATTGATTTTAGCGTCGATAAGCACTCGCGAATTATCGGGATCGGGGATGATCGAGAGGGTTTCGACAAATGAGGAGCCCACGGCTTCGAGCCACACGGATTGCCAGATGCCGGTGGTGCGGGTATAGAAACACCCAGCACTCTGATCGGAGCCAGACTGCTTGCCGCCCGGCTGAAGACCACACCACAAATCATCCAACACTTTCACAACCACCTCGTTGGACCCGGCTTTGAGAAATTGAGTGATCTCAAACGCAAAATCGACATTTTCGCCGATATGGGATCCGGCAAGTTGGCCGTTGACATACACCCACGAGCGGTAATCCACGCCGCCGAAATGGATGCGCACGCGCTTGCCTTGCATCATCGGTGGCACGGTGAACGCACGGCGGTACCAGACGTCTTTCATGTGTTGGGTGGTGGGGATTGCGAGACCGGAGAGTTTGCTTTCCGGGCAGAACGGCACAATGATCTTGGTTGCTAGATCCTTGCCATACGTCAGCCCACGGGCATCCCCGTCGGCCGCCTTGTCGATCTCAAACTGCCACTCGCCATTGAGCGTCAGCCAGTTCTCACGCAGCAGGTCGGGCCGCGGATGCTCCGGGCGCGGCACGGCGCTCGCAGCTCTCAAAACACCCGTGGTCGCTATGGCCAGCACGGCCATCCATACAGTCAAATTGTGCGTTTTCATGTGAATTGTCTATCGGTTCTCGGATGGCGCCTTCGTTGGTTTACCGGAATTCGCCGCTACAGTCCGCTCCGCGATCATCTTGCTGAGTTCTCGGCTATAAGTCAACGTTTTGTCACAAACCCCTTGCTGCCATCCCCTCCTCGCCCAACACCGGCTTGCACCCCAGAGCCAGTCTCATCTGCCGCCGGTTCAGGCGCTAGAGTCGTTGAAAACCAGAATTTGTGGTGAATGAGTTATGTTCCTGAACGGGAGACGTAACTGACTGATTGCCGACTCAAATGCCCAAGCATCGACCCAAACAAACCAACTTTCGAAAAAAATAAAATTTTTTCTTGCTTTTGTTTCTTGATGCGAATATTGTGACTCGTCACCGCAAGATCGGTCACTACTGACGGGACGTGCGTGGACTAACTCCAACCATATACCATCATGAAACCGCCCACGATCCATCGTTGGCTGCCGATCAGCAGCCTAACCGCCGCCCTCTATTTTGTCGCCGTAGCCACCACCCAGGCGTCCGTAGCATTGAGTTGGTCCGGCGGCAGCGGGACACCGCTGTCCGTTACCTTCGCCGACCCGATCATATTTGACGTTACTACTACCTCTACGCCGAGCTTTGCGCCGGCATTCGTCATGGTCGGCATGGGAAATTTATTTGGGGGGACATTCCCTGCGGCCACGGGCTTGACCTATTCTATCAATACTCTCAATGGAGGCAGCAACCTATCTATTTCCCAGTGGGACTCAGGCATTTCGGGCGGTGATGTTGCGGCGACCGACGTGTATTTTTGGGGCACGCTTCCGGGGGTTACCGTGGGGGATATTGTGACGCTCAATGCAGGCACCCTGACAGGGACGGCTCCCTATGCGGGCGTGGCACCAACCGCGACGAGCGCGGAGATGTTCCTCATGGATGGCAATGGAGCGAATCTTAGTACCGGGGGCATAACGACGGTGCCGGAGCCCACCGCAGCACTGCTGGGCACGCTGGGGCTGCTGGGTCTGCTGCGCCGCCGCCGCTGATGCGTGCCAAGCGAGGAGATTAAGGATTGGAGTGTTTGCCGCAGTTTGCCGCTGCGGCGCGCTCTGCGATCACCTTATTGAGTTCACGGTCATAAGTTAGAAGCCCGTTGCATTCGGTTTCCACGTCGGTGAGTTGGGTGTAAATCACGGCGGAAAGACCTGCGGAAGCATTGAGTTCCCAGGCCTTGGCCAACAGCTTCTCATATCCGGCGGTTAGATCCTCGATGCTCTTGGTTCCCTGATAGCCCCAGGTCTTTTTGCTCCACGTATGGCCGTCCACCGGCAAGCCCAGTCCGCCGAACTCGCCTAAGACCGCCGCGCGGTTAGCTTCCGGCTTGGGAGACTCAGGGCCTGGATAACTGTGCTTGTCGATTACGTCTCCACAGTTTTTGTCGTCATTGCCGCTGGCGTTGTTGACGAGCCGGGATGGATCGAGGGTCTTGACAGACGCCACCAGTTCCTCGGTATCGTGCTGGCCCTGATTCTCGTTAAAAACGACCCACATGATGATGGCGGGGTGATTCCAATGACTTGTGACCATATTGACCAGTTCCTTTTTGAACTGAGGATTGTCCAGCGGCTGATGTTTGTCCGTGTACGAGTTGGCGCAGGGCATATCCTGCCAGACTAATAAACCCAGTTTGTCGCACCAATAGTACCAGCGGTCCGGTTCGACCTTGACGTGCTTGCGGGTGGTGTTAAAGCCAAGGCGCTTAGTTTCTGAAATATCGAAGCGCAAGGCCTCGTCGGTTGGGGCGGTGTAGAGGCCATCCGGCCAGAACCCCTGATCGAGTGGACCAACCTGAAACACCGGCTTGCCATTGAACATCATACGGGTGATACCCTTGTCGTCTTTGCCTAGCGCAATTTTACGCATGCCGAAGTAACTGGTCACCGCGTCCGCCTGCGGAGTCAGTCGCTGACCGCTGGTGGTCACTTTCAGATCGTATAGGAACGGGGTCTCGGGTGACCAGAGTTTGGCATTGGGAATTTTGACTACAAGCTCCTCGGCCGCCCATCCCTTGGCCGAGCCAATCTTGGTCGGGCCGTCATAGACCTCGACGCCCGCTTGCAAATTGCCGTCGTCCTTGCCGGCGATTGCCCCCACCTTGATCCGCACACAGCCCTGGTCCACGTCGGGTATGATGTTCAGCGATTCGATGTGCGTGGGGCCCACCGGCTCTAACCACACCGTTTGCCAGATGCCGGTGGTCGGGGTGTACATGATGCTTCCAGGCTTGAGTTTTTGTTTGCCGCGTGCCTGGCCACCCAAATCGGTCGGGTCAAACACCTCGACGGTGATGTCCTGGGCACCGTCGTTTTTCAATGAATCGGTAATATCGTAACTGAATGCGTCATAACCGCCACGATGAACGCCGAGTTCCTTGCCATTGAGACTCACCTTGGATTCCCAATCCACCGCTCCAAAGTGTAATAACACCTGTTGCCCACTCCAAGCCTTGGGAATCTCAAAGCTGCGGTGATAGGTAAGGCGGTCCGAGTGCTTCATCACACCTGAGAGAGCCGACTCAACCGGATAGGGCACTAGGATCTTCGTCTCCGTGCCATCGCCGAGCTTGATGTCCCAAAAACCGTTGAGGTTCTGCCAGTCTTTGCGGACCATTTGCGGGCGCGGGTACTCGGGCAACGCATTTGCGGGCGACACGTCCTTCGCCCAACGCGTCTGCAGTGGCCCGACGGCTGACTGCCATTCTGCGGCTGGCGCTGATGGCACTAACGTCAGGGAGAACAATCCGGTAATGATAATAGGCAGGTGTTTCATAGTGGTTCAGGTATTCAGGGACTCTAACGCTGGCAATCTCCGGGCAACGGCTTCCCGGCTGCGCTGAGTTTTTCAACGGCCATCATGCTGGAGCCTAGCTTAGGGTTTGAGAGGCGCCAGACGAGCTTCTTGTCCTTGGTAATTTCGAGCAAGCCGCAACCCTCGTTTTTGTCATAGGCGGAGTAACAGCCGGTGACGATATGGCCATTGGGAAGCAGGTGAATACCAGTCATATTGTGGATTGAGACGCCGGGGATATCTTTGGTGGAAAACTCCCACACCACCTTGCCTTGGGCGTCAAACTCCATGATCTTGTCTAGCGCCCCGACCAGCGTGGTGCCCGCTGCGGTTCGAATCGCGGAGAAGGCGATATTCGGGGTCTTGAGTTCGAGCACCACCTCGCCTTTCGGGGTGTACTCCTTCACGACATGGGCTCCAGAATGACAGACGAGATAGTTGCCGTTGTTCAGCTTGCGAGCCATGCGCATGTTGTGGTGATCGCCGAGGTTGACCGGACTGGTCTGGAGTTCAAAGACGACCTTGCCTGCCGGAGTGACCTCGAGCACCTTGCCGGTGGAATTCTCGCCAATCATCGTATTGCCGTTAGCCAAGCGCTGGCACGCATAGGTGCCACCGCCGCGTTTCTCAGCAGACTTATACTCAAAGACGACCTTGTGATCGCGCGTAACCTCGGTGACGGACTCGCCATCCGCATACATGACATTTCCGTTGGGCAGCAGCCAGGCGTCATGCGTGAGCCCCGTGGAATGTTGCCATTCTACCTCTCCCGAAGCCGAGAGCAACATCACGCCGTTGCCCGATGCCAGCAGTTTTCCTCCGACCTCACCGGTGATGCCATCTGCATGCGCCATGGCTCCACCGAAAGCGAGCGTCGCCGCCAGCCACAGGACCTGTTTCATCTGATTATTACTTGATATTTTCATGATTGTAAAAAAATCACCCATTTCAGTGTAATGGATAACGACCCATAACGCGTGGCTGCCAGACGGTCTTTCACGTCAACTCGTCTAAGCGCGAATCAGTGAAGAAAGAACTGGATTTCATTGAGTCATTTGCGTTCTTTAGCGACCGATCCAATTCCTGCATCTAGGATGAACCCCCGCCTTCGCAAAATCTGCCGCCGCGCCTTGCCCGTGCTGGTGGCCGCAATCATCGCGCTCGAAATCGCGTTGCGGCTCACACCGCTGCCGGCAGCCCTCCAATCCTCGCCGCCCGCAAGTACCGAATTTCTGGATCGCCACGGTCGGCCGCTGCGCTCGCTGCTCGTCGATGAGCGCCGCTTCGTCCGCCAGTGTGAACTCACAGATGTGTCGGCTCACCTAATCGCCGCCACCCTCGGCGCGGAGGATAGGCGGTTCAGGTTGCACCTGGGAGTGGACCCGCTGGCGATCTGCCGAGCCGTGAGCGATGCCGCGCGGGGAGGCGGGCTGGCATCCGGCGCATCCACCATCACGCAGCAACTCATCAAAGTGGCGGATCCGGTGCCGCGCACGTTCGGCAACAAACTTCGGGAGATGTGGTTGGCGCTTGCGCTCGAGCACCGGTGGAGCAAGGACCGCATACTGACGGAATACCTCAACCGGCTGGATTACGGGGATCTGCAGACAGGCATTGCGGCCGCCAGCTCGCATTATCTAGGCAAACCACCCTCAGACCTGAGCGCGGCAGAGGCAGCGCTGCTAGCCTCGCTGCCCAATGCCCCGGCCCGCCTTAACCCACACGAACATTTCGCCGCCGCCCGCTCTCGTCAGCAGTGGGTGCTCGGGCGCATGCTCGCCAGCGGCCACCTCGATGGTGCCGCCTACGCCCGTGCCAACGACGAAGCGATCCTGCTCCAGCCGCGTGCCCACGAGTTTGAGGCCCCGCATTTTGTCCATCTCCTGCTGACCCGCCGCGGCTTGGTCCCGCCCGGCGGCGGCGGGCCAGTACACACCACCCTTGACCTGGAGTTGAACCGTTTCGCCGAACGCACACTCGCGGAAAATCTCCTGCGACTCACCGAAAAACACGCCACCAGCGGAGCCGTGGTAGTCATCGACAACCGCAGCGGCGAGGTGCTCGCACTGGCCGGCTCCGGCGAAACCAACGGTGCCTGGCTGCCGCGTTCGTCAGGCTCGACCCTCAAGCCATTCACCTATCTACTGGCCCTCGAAAACGGCGCGCAGCCGTGTTCCGTCGTGGCCGATGTGCCGACGAATTTCGCCACACCCACCGGTAATTACCAACCTAACAATTACAACCACCGCTTCCACGGCCCGGTCAGTCTGCGCTTTGCGCTTGGAAATTCCCTCAACGTGGCTGCGATCCGCGTGCTCGAACTCGCGGGCGGCCCTCCGGCCCTGCACCGGGCGCTGCGCGACGTGGGCATCACCACGCTCGGCCACCCTGCCGATTATTACGGGCTGGGCCTCACTCTGGGCAACGGCGAGGTGCGATTGCTAGAACTGGCCAACGCGTTCGCCACTCTCGGTCGGCTCGGCGAGTATCGTCCGTATCGGTTGCTGAGGGACGCTGGTGTTGAGGCTGTTATGATAGGTTCCGGGCAAGATGCCCGGTCCACGGTGGCGCGGGCATCTTGCCCGCCGCCCCCTTCACGCCCGATTTCAATATTGGGCAAATTGAACAGTGTTGAGCAGGATGCCTGTCTTCCGGGCCGTCGCGTATTCGATGCCGGTGCCGCTTACCTGATCGCCGACATGCTCTCGGACAATACGGCCCGCGCCGCTGCCTTCGGGCTTGGCTCGTGGCTAAACTTCGATTTTCCGGTGGCTTGCAAGACGGGCACCAGTTCGGATTACCGGGACAACTGGACAGTTGGTTACACGCCCGAGTTCACGGTAGCCGTGTGGGTAGGCAATCCCGACGGCACACCGATGCGCGACATCACCGGCGTGACCGGTGCTGCCCCCGTCATGCACACTCTCATGGAACACCTCCATACGCGCTTCGGCAGCTCATGGTTTGCTCAACCCCCGAATGCGGCCACCTTCAAAATTGATCCTCTAACAGGACGTCTCGCGCCTGCCGACCGGCTCGGGAGCCTGGACGAGAAATGCCTACAGCCACCCGAGTCCGCTCGCCCGGACGATTATGACGCGCTCGGCCGGGTGCGATTACCGGCCGAATACGGCCCTTGGCTAGCGAGTACTCAGAACAACCTGGGCAACCTCGTCACGCTCGCCACTTCCGCCCCGGAATTGCGCATCCTCCAGCCCGCACCCGGCAGCATCTACTATCTTGACGCCGATCTTCCGCCAGACAGCCAGTGGATCCCGCTGCGAGCCGAAGCACAAGGCGAGGTGCAGTGGTCATGCGACTCGCTTTCCTACAAAACGAGCGCCACAGGCCCCGCCATGCTCATCCGCGAGGGGCGTCACGTCATCCTCGCCACCGATGCCGCCACTGGGAGGCAGTCCACCACTTGGATCGAGGTGAAAGCGTGGTGATATAAGTGAGCCACAGATATCACTCCACCGCATCAAAATTCGCTGCTACGTTTCTTGAACCGGGTGTCTGATTTGGCCGCAACATGATTTTCTGTTTTTCGCGCTCGCCGGCATTGCGAACGACTGGGATCGGTTGGCCGCTGATGATATCCAGACCAGTGACATACATGGCGGTGGAGGCAGTCATGGGCAGTGGAATAAAATCTTGAACTTGTTGGAGATTCCAGTGTTCCTGCTTGAGGAAATCCTTGACCACACCCATTTCCTTGTCGGTACATCCGGGGAAACTGGAAATGAAATAGGGCACGAGATATTGCTTTTTGCCGACGGCCGCACTGAGTTCGGAAAATTGGCTCATGAACGCGGGGAAATCAGCGGCGGGTTTGCGCATGCGCCGCAGCACGGCGGGGTGCAAGTGTTCTGGAGCAACCTTCATGTGCCCGGACACATGATGTTGCACCAGTTCTCGCAGGTACTCCGGCGTGCGCAACGCAACATCCATCCGGATGCCGCTTTGCACAAACACATGCTTCACACCAGGCACTTGCCGCGCCCCGCGCAACATCTCAAGCCCTGGCTTTTCGTTGATCTCAAAATGCGGACAAATGCCCGGCCACAAACAACTCGGCCGGTGACAGTCCCGACACGCCAATACATGGCCATTTTTCGCGCCGTACAAGTTGGCCGTCGGCCCGCCCAGGTCGGACACCGTGCCGCAGAATGATTCCAGTTCGCCTAACCGCCCCAGTTCCTGCAACACCGACGCCACACTCCGGCTTGATAGAAATTTCCCCTGATGCAAACCCAGGCCGCAGAATGTGCAGCCGCCGGCACAGCCGCGCGAGACAATCACCGAATCCTTGATAGTCGAAAAACCCGGCACAGGATCCTGATAGGCCGGATGTACCGCCCGCTGGAACGGGTATTCATACAAGGCGTCCAACTCCGGCCCGTCCACCGGCAGCGCTGGCGGTTCTATCACCACCGCCCGCGAGCCGTGCATCTGCACCAGACGCTTGCCGCAATACGGGGTTTGCTGCGCTTCGGTCACCTTTGTTAGGGGTAACAACAGTCGCACATCCGCTTGAAGCTCATCCCACGACGGCAACATGATGCAGCCGGAAAAATCCGCCGCAGCGCTGGCCTTTGCACCTAGCAAAACTGCCGTGCCAGCGATGCCCCCCAAGTCCCCTTCCCCGTCGCGCAGGCGCCTGGCGACTTCCCGCACGGCACGCTCACCCATGCCATACACCAGCAGGTCCGCCTTCGAGTCGGTTAGGATGGACGGCCGCAATTTGTCCTCCCAATAATCGTAGTGGGCCACCCGCCGCATGCTTGCCTCCAACCCGCCGAGCACCACCGGAACACCGGGAAACGCCCGCCGCGCCAGTTGCGCATACACGACGGCCGCGTGGTTGGGGCGGCGGCCCGGCACCCCGCCGGCGCTGTACACGTCGAGTTTTCGTTTGTGTCTAGCGACTGTGTAGTTAGACACCATTGAATCCAGATTGCCCGCCGTGACGCCGACAAACAAACGCGGGGCGCCCATGACCGTGACGGCCTCCAGCGATTTCCAATCGGGTTGGGCGACGATGCCCACCCGCAAGCCATCCGCCTCCAGCACGCGGCCGATCATCGCCGCGCCGAACGACGGATGATCGACGTAGGCGTCGCCAGTGATGAGCAGTATGTCGAGTTCGCGCCAGCCCTGCGCGTCCATCTCGGCACGCGACATCGGCAAAAACGCCCCGGCCACCACCGGTTTGGCTGTGGGCTTGCGTGCCATCGGGATACATCCAGGCTTACGCCAGGTCGCGCACCTGCACCTGTGCCCACCAACCCTTGAAGGTGTCCACAAAAACTTGGTGCTGCGGATGAACCTGATAGCCATCCTGCTCCACCACACTGGCAAACTGCATCGTCAGCGCATAGTCCCACGACTGGTCGATAACCGGCCGCGGCATCACAGCAGCGGGCACAGCCCAGCGCCCGCCGGCCACCAACTCAATGTCAAACAGCGAGGCAAGCCCCTGCTCAAACACCGCGCGGTCCGCCGCACTCTTGCATTCGTCCTTCAACCAAAAATAGACATGATGTTCCATGGCCGGAGGCTCACCCAGTCTTGCCCCGTACGCAAGCTCATTTCCTAGCGAGACTTGCGCCTCAGACGCAAAACACAAGACATCAAGATCCAAGAAAAAGAAATTTTTGACTTAACGACACCGTCATTGGCTTTTCAAGGATTCCAGACCGACCGGCACTTGGGGTTGTTTGAAAAAGAGGCTTCGGGCGTTCGGCGAGCTCAGCCGAACGCCCGCCGCCTCTTCCCGTCTCGTTCCTGCATCGCCTAAGTCAACAGCATTGGCCGAAACGCCCCGATGCGAGGTCATCAGGGAATTGCTCGCCCCGACCAGATTCTGATGCCAAAATCCGCACCTGCCTGCGCGCCCCCCCGGATTTCATTTGTCGTCGCCGGATTCCGGCCTATGCTCGGCGCGCCATGTCCCGCTTTCGCGCCATCCTGTTGCCGCTTGCCCTCGCCGGTTCCGCCATCGCCGCGGACAAACCGGCGCTGCCCTCCGACGTTTACAAATCCGTGCTGCGCATTGAGGTGGCCACGCAAACGCCCGACTACCGCACACCGTGGAACGCTGGACGCTTCAGTGGTGCCATCGGCACCGGCTTTATCATCGGCAACAACCGCATCCTCACCAACGCCCACGTCGTCTCTAACGCCAGCCGCATCCTCATCAACATCTACGGCAGCC
>Ga0073936_10004458_pt1 | contig 19398 bp, 7 predicted proteins | sample AliMusrvi5mmetaG_FD_87041 | JGI IMG/M metagenome (GOLD analysis project Ga0073936, IMG submission 87041) | Freshwater lake bacterial and archeal communities from Alinen Mustajarvi, Finland, to study Microbial Dark Matter (Phase II) - Alinen... | ecosystem: Environmental > Aquatic > Freshwater >... | reverse complement strand
GTTTCAAGGTATCTGGAGTTGGCCGACGAATACGGATTGTATATTATTGACGAAACGGGCGATGAAGCTCATGCAACTGAATATTTAAGCGATAAGGTTGAATGGGAACCAATGTATCGTGAACGTGTTCGCAAAATGGTGTTGCGCGATCGTAATCATGCCAGCATTTTGTTTTGGAGTGCCGGGAATGAAAGTGGTGAAGGAAAGAATATTTGCGCAGTAATTGACGAAGGTAGGAAATACGACACTACACGTAACTGGATGTATGGCGGAAATGCTTTTTCGCATCCTTGCGAAGAGATTATTGGACCACGTTACCCTTCACCTTTTGAACTGAAAACCTTGGTGGGTATGATTCCTGAAAATATTGATCCGCGACCATCGTTTATGGACGAATACCTTTCGGTAGCTGGAAATGCGGGTGGTGGACTGGACGAATATTGGGATGTTATTTACCAGTATCCAAGAATCATGGGGGGTGCAATTTGGGATTTTGTAAGTCCGGGCTTGCGCGAACCTGTTCGTAAATTGACCGACTCTTCACCAAACACGGTAGCAACTCACATTATGGGACGCGCCAAACTGGTTGCCGGGCACGATGGGAAAGGCATTGATTTGAATGGTCACGATCAATGGGTTGAGGTATATCAGGATAAAAACACCGAAATTTCGGGTGATGAATTATCGATTTCGCTTTGGATTTTCCCGCGTGATTTAATGAAAATGGGAGGTACATTAATCACCAAAGGAAATTACCAATTTGGCCTGCAGCAAATCGGCGCCGATACGCTTGATTTCTATATCTACACCTCGAAAAGATCGGTTGTTCGTGCTGCATTACCCAAAGACTGGACACAAAACTGGCACCATGTGGCTGGCATTTATAACGGGAAAACGATGTCGATATTTATTGACAATAAAAAGGTGGCGGAGAAACCTGACACTGGGAATATTACTAATTTTCCTTTCCCGCTTAATGTGGGTAAGAATGCTGAAACACAAGGTCAGCACACCTCCAATTATTTGTGTGATGCCATTATCGATCAGGTAGGTGTTTTCGCAAAAGCAATTGAGATCAATGATTTAACTGCCGCAAAACCGGACTTGAAAAATAGTGCAGCTTTGTGGCTCGATTTTGAACAAGAGCAAAACGAAGGCGAATTTTTCAGCTATGGAATTGGAGCTCGTACCTACGGATGTATTTGGCCAGATAGGGTTCCGGAGCCTGAAATGTGGCAAATGAAAAAATCGGCTCAACCCATTTCTGTAAAGTGGAGCAATGCTGAAAAAATGGAAGTTGAAGTTCATAACAGAAACTTTTTTACCAACGCGAATGCCTTAGAAACACGTTGGAATTTGGAGGAAAATGGAATCACGATAGCTTCTGGAAAATTGGATGTCAATGTCGAACCAGAAGCCAAGAAAATTGTTGTTCTTCCTATCCAGAAACCTCAACTCAAAGCTGGTGCAATCTATCTTGCCACTGTTAGTTTTCATTTGAAAGAACCTACCCAATGGGCTCAAAAAGGATTTGAACAGAGTTGGGATCAATTAGAAATGCCATGGATTATTCCTTCAGAAAAAGAATTGGTACAGAGTCAGACAAATCCTTTAAAAGTAACAGATAATGAGCAACAATTGATTGTTTCAGGAACAAATTTTGATTACACTTTCAGTAAAACCGATGGCCAATTGAACTCAATGAAATACATGGGCACAGAACTGCTGAAACAAGGAGCACAACTGAATGTTTGGCGTGCACCGCTTGCAAACGAACAGGACGATTGGACCTATTATTCAGTAAATGTTTATCCTAAAACAGAAGGCTATGGAACGATGGTTGCCACTTCATGGTATTCCGTCGGGCTCGATAAAATGAAGACTAAACTTGAATCATTTCGGGTTGAAAATAAGAATCTAAATGTAATTGTCAGAGTTCGGGAAATTGACTTGTTTGGAAATGCAGTCAATGCAGGCTTTGAAAATGAGATGATTTATACCATTTCGCCCGATGGAGAAATATGCTTACAGCACACGATCAATCCAAATGGGAAAATGCCCATGTCATTGCCCCGTATTGGAACAAAATGGGTATTTAACAACCAACTGCAACAGGTTGAATGGTTTGGTCGCGGACCGCAGGAGAATTACCCAGACCGCAAAACAGGTTACCGTATTGGTCTTTACAAAACAACTGTAGATGAAATGTTCATGCCTTATTTATTGCCTCAGGATTGTGGTTTGCGTACCGACAATAAATGGGTAAAACTGTCGGATAAAAACGGTATCGGCATTGAATTTTCTGCGACCGAACCTTTTAATTTCAATTGTTATAATTACAGCACCAAGAATTTATCTAAAGCGAAATACACCTATCAGTTAATTAAATCGGATGGTGTAACATTCAATTTCGACTACCAAACTACCGGTGTAGGATGCACTGCAATGGGGGTAATAGATAAATATCAAACCATTCCTCAACCCATTCAGTTCACAAGTAAAATAAAACCTTTGAAAATCAATAAATAAACCATTAAAGAATCAATCATTAAACCTGTTATATCTTAAAATGAAAACAAGAGTTTTTCTAATCCTGTCATCTTTATTTTTTATTATCTCTTGCAAAGTCGATAATTCTATTCCTGATAATAATAAGCTTTGGTACAATCGGCCTGCGGAACAGTGGGTAGAAGCGTTGCCTGTTGGTAATGGCAGGTTGGGAGCAATGATTTACGGAAATCCATCTTATGAGAAAATTCAGTTAAATGAGAACACAGTATGGGCAGGCCAGCCTTATCGAAATGATAATCAAAATGCAAAAGAGGCTTTGCCAAAAGTCCGTCAACTGATTTTTGAAGGTAAGTTCAAAGATGCTCAGGACTTGGTAAATCAGAAATTTATCAGTAAGATCTCAAACGGAATGCCCTATCAAACTGTTGGAAACCTAAAGCTATATTTCCCAGGACAGGAGATCTTTACCAACTTTTACAGAGACTTAAATATTGAGAAGGCAGTTGCTACTACCAAATATACAGTAAACGGTGTTACATTCAAACGTGAGGTTTTTTCTTCTAAACCTGATCAGGTTATCGTGATCCACTTAACTGCGGATAAACCAGGAAAGCTAAACTTCAATGCCTCGCTGGACCGGCTTTCTAAAATTGATATTTCAACGGAAGGAAGTGACAAGCTGATCATGTCGGGAACAACGGGCGATTACGAAACAATAAAAGGGAAAGTAACTTTTCAGGCCCAGGTGAAAATAATTCCTGATGGTGGATCGGTTTCTGCAACCAGTAGTTCTCTAAATGTTCAAGATGCCAATTCTGCAACAATTTATATTTCAATTGCTTCAAGTTTTATTAACTATAGAGACATCAGCGCCAATGCAGGCGAAAGAGCAAACGAGTATTTACGAAATGCACTAAAAAAGGATTATGAAACCCTAGTTAAAGATCATGTTTCAGCTTTTCAAAAGTATTTCAAAAGGGTAAGTATCGACCTTGGAACAACAGAGGCAACAAAGAAACCCACCAATGAACGGATAGCTGATTTTTCCAAAGGAGATGATCCTCAATTGGTCGCATTGTATTTTCAATTTGGTCGTTATCTGCTTATTTCGTCATCACAGCCGGGAGGTCAACCTGCCACACTTCAGGGACTTTGGAATGATCAGCTCTTCCCTCCATGGGATAGTAAATACACCGTAAACATCAATACTGAAATGAATTACTGGCCTTCGGAAGTAACCAATTTGTCGGACATGAACGACCCGCTAATTAGAATGGTGCAAGAACTATCCGAAGCAGGGCAACAAACAGCCAAAGACATGTATGGTGCCAATGGTTGGATGCTACATCACAATACTGACATTTGGCGAATGTGTGGCCCTATCGATGGCTCATACTGGGGAATGTGGCCAATGGGGGGTGCATGGCTGTGCCAGCATCTGTGGGAGAAATACGAATACAATGGCGATACGGAATATTTAAAAACGGTATATCCGGTAATGAAAGGTGCAGCGGAGTTTTTCCTGAGTACTTTGATTGAGGAACCAAAGCACCATTGGTTGGTAGTTTCTCCTTCAATTTCGCCTGAAAATTCTCCGTCTGTTCATCCAGAATCATCTATTTCGGCAGGAACGACAATGGATAACCAATTGCTATTTGATCTTTTTACAAAAACGATAAAGGCTGCTGAAATATTAAAGATTGATCATGAGTTCGTTGTTAAAGTCGATGAAACACTAAAGCGTTTGGCACCTATGCAAATTGGGCAATATGCCCAGTTGCAGGAATGGATGGATGATTGGGATAATCCCGATGATAAGCACCGCCATGTTTCACATTTATACGGAGCTTACCCAAGTAATCAGATTTCACCTTTTAGAACTCCTGAATTATATGAAGCTGCACGGAATTCGTTGACATATCGCGGCGACCCTTCTACCGGTTGGTCGATGAACTGGAAAATAAATATATGGGCACGTTTTCTTGATGGCAATCATGCCTATAAATTAATGGCCAACCAGATAAGTATGGTTGACAGTTGCGATTATAACCATCTCGATTATGGCGGGAAAGGTGGTACCTATCCAAACATGCTCGATGCTTGTCCTCCGTTTCAGATTGATGGGAACTTTGGATTTACTGCAGGTCTTGTTGAAATGTTAATGCAAAGTCACGATGGTGCTATCCACTTGCTTCCGGCTCTGCCCGATGCATGGAAGAAAGGTAGTATTCAGGGTTTGCGTGCCCGCGGAGGCTTCGAGATTCAGGACTTGGAGTGGATGAACGGACAAATCAAAAAAGTAGTGATCAAATCAAACTTAGGTGGCAACTGCCGAATTCGTTCGTATTGGCCATTAAAATCGGGAAATGGTGAAGAATTACATAGGTGTGAAGGAGAAAATGAAAATCTCTTTTATCAGCTTCCTGTTGTTCAGTCACCAATAATTTCATCTAAAACAAATTTAAAAATACAAAAGCTAAGAGAAACATTTCTGTATGATATTTCAACAGAAATGGGAATGATTTATACTATTGAAATGGATAAAAAAAAATAGCATGATAATTATTGGAATAAAGAATTGAATTAGATAAAATTGTATCATTGATGTAGTTCGTTGATTAGGATTAGAAAAAAGAGGGGAATTGGTATGAAAAAATATAAAAATATAAACAGCAGGATTTTAGCGATTCTTTTTATCAATTTTGCTTTAACGCTGAATGTTTTGGCTGTAAAATTTTATAGCATCAACTCTTTGTATGGAATTTCGATGCGGGAAACAAATTCTGTTTGCCAGGATGAAAATGGATTTGTTTGGGTTTCATCAAAGATTGGTATTTTACGACTAACAAAAGACAATTATCGCATTTATCAGCTTCCATACGAATCCACTGACTTTTATAGAGTAAGGCTAATTTATAAGGGCTTCAAACTTTTTGCATATACCAATAACGGACAAGTCTTTTACTATAATCCGGTATTCGACAAGTTTGATCTGATATTGAACCTTAAGCGTACTTTGTTGGATGTGCTTATTGACGATAATGGCATTTGTTGGATCTCAACGTCTTTGGGGTTGTATAAATACCAGTCAGGAAAACTTTCCCCAGCTTTCGAATATGCATCGAATAGATACGCGATAAATTGGCACGATTCGGAAAATATAATTGTAGCAAAGCAGGACGGAATTTGGCTATTTAATATTAATTCTTTGGAAAAGAAACATATTTATGAAAATAGAAATCTAAACACTATTGATTTTTCCTCGCTTTATTTCGATAAAGATCAGGATAAACTTTGGCTTGGAACAATGTCTGAAGGTTTGTTCCTTTACAATTTCAGAAATGGAAACTGTTCCAATCAGCTAAAATCAGTTTTCCCTGAACAACCAATCCTGGCAATTACTGAGAATTCTGACTCTACATGTTTAATTGGAATTGATGGTCAAGGCATTTGGGAACTTGACAGGAGAAATCAACAGGTATTGAATATTTTTAAAGAAAGTTTAGACGTCCCATTTTCTTTGAGGGGAAATGGAGTTTATGACCTTTTTTGTGATAATAATAAAAGAGTCTGGGTATGCACGTATAGTGGGGGTCTATCATTTTTTGATCAGGCTTCTCCTTTGGTTAATCAAATAGTTCATCTTCCTAAAAATGCCAATTCATTAATAAATAACGATGTCAATAGTATTATTGAAGATAGATGGGGGAAACTTTGGTTTGCAACAAATAATGGAATCTCTTGCTGGAATGTAACCACAAATAAGTGGAGCAGTTTTTATAATGATATGGAGACGCACGCCCAGGTATTTCTCTCACTCTGTGAAGATAACCAGGGCAGAATATGGGCAGGAACTTATTCTTCTGGATTATATTTATTGGATGGAAAAACAGGGAAAGAGCTGGCTCATTATAATAAAAATGGGAAAGGGTCACCTTTTAATAATGATTTTATATTTAATATACTTAAAGATAGCAGAGGAGATATTTGGTTAGGAAGTGTTGGTGGTTCAGTTGTTTGCTATTTGTCCGGGGAAAACAGATTCCGAACTTACTCTGATCAAACGATTGGATGCTTTGCTGAATTGGCTGATAACCAAATTATATTAGGATGTAGCGATGGATTGAAGCAATTAAACAAACAAACTGGTGATATCTCAAACCTAATAGCGGGTTTGCTGGTTCGCGATGTACTGGTAATGGGAGAAGATATTTGGATTTGTACCTCCGGAGATGGATTAATCAGGTTTAATTCCAGGAGCGGTAAAACAGAAAAGTTTACGGCAAAGATGGGTTTACCCTCGAATTTTATTAACAGCATTATCTTTGCAAATGATTATTTGTGGCTAGGAACAGAAAATGGATTGTGCAGGTTTAATCCAAAGAATAACAATGTACTTGTTTATTCATCAACATACTCACTATCAAAAACTTCATTTAATACTGGTTCGCATTTCCGATTAAAGAATGGTCAATTGGCATTGGGAACTAATAATGGAGTAGTAATTTTTGCTCCAAATTTGATTGACGTGCCTTCGACAAAAGGGAAAATCTTTCTTCAGGATTTAACAGTTGCAGGTCGTTCAATCAGGGATATACCGTCCTTCAATCTGAAAACTCCCATCGATAGTTTACAGGAAATTAATCTCAGGTATTTTCAAAATACCATCAGCCTTGAACTAGTTTCACTTGGTCTGACACCCGGATCAAAATTTTCATGGGAAATGGTGGGATTTGACCAGCAATGGAATCAGCCTACCGCAAATAATATTATTACTTATACGAACATTCCAAGCGGGCACTTTATACTAAAAATAAGGCTTTTTGACAGTTCAATGAGCAATATTTTAGCCGAACGTTCAATAAAAATAAATTCAATTCCTCCATTTTGGAGAACAGGATGGTTCTGGATACTCGTTATTCTAGTGATGTTCGGAATAATGTTTCTTTATTTGCTTTACTACATTAACCGGCTGAAACAGCAACATACCGAAGAAAAGGTTAGGTTTTTCACTAATACAGCTCACGACATTCGGACATCTCTCACCTTAATCAAAGCTCCGGTTGAGGAATTAAGCAAAGAAAAGAATTTAACCGAATCGGGAAAGTATTATTTAAATCTGGCCATTGAACAGGCAAGGCAACTTACCTCTGTTGTTACCCAATTAATGGATTTCCAGAAGGTTGATATTGGCAAGGAACACCTGTTACTATCGATGACAGATATTGTAAAACTTGTCTCAAACCGCTGTATAATGCTGGCTTCCTATGCAAGAAGCAAAAATATCGAACTGGTATTTGTTACAGATTGTGAGAGTTACACGACGGCTGTCGATGAATCAAAAATGGAGAAAATCATTGATAACCTGATTACTAATGCCATTAAATATTCGCAGAACAATAGTCAAATCCGGATAAACATCAACTGCGATGATAAAAAATGGATGCTTCACGTAAAAGACAACGGAATCGGCATTAGCAAAAAGCCCAGCGGCAGCTATTTAAAGAATTTTACAGAGGCGATAATGCAATCAATTCAAAAGTAGTTGGCTCGGGGATTGGACTTTTATTGGTTAAAAACTATGTAACACTCCATGGAGGAAACATTAGTTGCAGCAGTCAGGAAAATGTCGGATCAACATTTCAGGTTGTCATTCCGTTTAAATCTATATCGGGAAAGTCGGTAGCAACGAATGGATCTCCAGACATATCAATAACCTCAAGCGATATTAAGTATTTTTCCCCGCAAACAGAATCTGAAATTGAGAATCAAACTTCAAAAGAGATGAAAGTATTGATTGTTGAGGACAATGACGATCTTCTGAATTTTATGAAGGCTACACTCAGTAAGGACTTTAAAGTGTTTACAGCCGTTGATGGTGAAAAAGCCTGGGAGTTCATCTCAGAACAAATCCCTGATTTGGTTGTATCTGATATCATGATGCCAAAAATGAATGGTTTTGAACTGTGTAAAATCATGAAATCGACCTACGAAACCTCACACATCCCCATTGTTTTACTTACTGCCCTGTCTGAAACAACCGATCAGTCGCATGGTTTGGGATTGGGTGCGGACGATTATTTAACCAAACCTTTCGATATGAATCTTTTGATTCAGCGAATCAAGTCGATTATTCGTAACAGGGAAGTTGTCAGGGAGAAAGCATTGAAGCTAATAAAAGGCGATTCAAACGAACATATTCTAAAAAACGAACTAAACGATAAATTTATAAAAAAAATGTTAGAGGTTGCAAAGGCCAACATTTCCAATACTGAATTCGATAAAGAAGAATTTGCTTCGGCAATGAATGTCAGTTCATCTTTGCTTTATAAAAAGATAAAATCGCTCACCGATCAATCACCTGGTGATTTTATTAAAACCATCAGGCTTAATCAAGCTGTGGAACTGTTGCAATCAAAAAACTACACAGTTACAGAAGTAAGCGAACTTTGTGGATTTACTAGTTTGACATATTTCGGCATCGTATTCAAGAAACAATTCGGAAAATCGCCATCCGAATTTTAGAATGAGCATAAAATTACGGTTGTGTCATCGAATCATTTAAAGAGAAAGATTTTGGAGATACCCAACCTTTTTCAGATAATAACAGGATTGTTTGGCATCGTGAGTAGTCTCTCATCCGGTTACTGATGTATATTTTTATGGTTCATCTATGTATGACTTTGCTTTCCAGTTTTCAAAGATTCAATTTTAGCCATTGGCAAATGATTTTTGGAACAATTTTCAAGTAAGAACTTAGCTCAAATCAGAAATACACACATATTCATATATCAGATCCGGAATTTATAGAATAATCGACTGCTTTAATGATATTTAAGTAATGAAAATAAATAAGTGTCGCATTCTAAAACACAAAATTCATCGAACAATTGCGAAAAAAATGTCACGAAATTCACATTTCATCGCGTCAACTGGGGGATTCGCCGATTACCTAAAATTTACATGCATTATACCAACTGCGGTATTTGTGTAATGTTTCTGTAACAATTATTACAGAAACATTACAGGAAAGTATCACAAACCTTATTTAAACATTAAAGAAGGTACTGCCAATATAAATACGACATTATATCCTTGCAATTGCTTAATAGCAATTACACAAATAACTGATTATTCAAAAATATCCAAAACATAGAATCAAATATCTGTGATAAAGAGTCTGCTCTTGAAACTCTCTATACATTTGTTTCGCTTAATAACTAATGCAACTGATGTTTATGAGAAGAAAATATTTAAATCAATGGACTGGATCTTTGCTCAGTTGGCTTCTTTTTGAAATAGAGACCATACGGCTGAAACTTTAACGAGTTCGAATCCTATCAATAGCATTCCGTGCTTGTTCTGTCAGGTCCGATTGATGGTAAGGAAGGTTTCACTGTTTATAAAGGTTCTTATTAAAACCTGGGAGTTTTATTTAAAGTGGAGTTTTTAAAATATATAATTAATTTAACAATTAAGATTAGTAGTTAGTGAATGCGCGTGAGTAGACAGGGATACCGTCCGATTACAAATCGTTCGGTTCCCTTTCTTTTTTTGATGAATACTGGTAAATTACAACTAAACAAAAAATTATAATTCACTAGCCAAATCAAAATTACCGGAGCTGGTGCTGCTTTGCAATTTTACCTCAGGTTATGGGGTGGTGGCTCAATTTCTAATTGATCTCAGCAAAAATCTGAAATGCAAACAGGTTCAAATTTGTCAGATCCATAAATATTTATATAACCTATTAAAATTTAGATCCTTAAATGTGTTTATACAAATAGCTGATTATTCAAATTTATCCAAAACATAGAATCAAATAGCTACAATATAGAGTCTGTGCAAATGATCTATTATACTTTTATGACATAAATTAACTAACGAACTTGAATTTATATGAGAATAGTATTTGCATTTATATTGTCAGGATTATTGCACAAGTTGCTTCTTTTTTAAAATGCAATCGCATTATTTTCTTCTGAAAATATATAAAGTAAAGATTTGGTCACCTGGGAAAGGAATGGTCATTTACTCAATCGCAAATCATTAAATTATTAAAATTATTAAACCAAAAAAATATATGCATAAGAATAAAGGGCCATAGAGGTCTGGCTAACCAAAAACAGGCTTTTGTCGGAAAAGAATAGCCGATAATGCCATAAACGTATTTCTTTATAAATTAATGAAAAAAATTAAATGTATGAAAAAAAACAAATTATTAAAGGTTGCATTCATTATGCTACCTATCTTGCTATTTTCACTTTGGGGTTTTGGGCAATCTATTAAAGTACAAGGTGCTGTAACTGATGAGAGTGGAAGTCCTGTGCCTGGAGTGAGCGTAGTTATCAAAGGAACAACAGTTGGTATTGTTACAAATATCGATGGGAAATATCAGATTGAAGCAAATAGTAAGTCAACCTTATCTTTTTCATTTGTTGGGTACAAAACACAGGATATTCCTGTTTCCGGCAAAAAAGAGATCAATGTCAAACTCCTTCCCTTAAACTTGCAAGTGGATGAAGTCGTAGTGGTTGGTTACGGTACTCAAAGGAAAAGCGACATTTCCGGATCAGTTGTTTCAGTTAACACTCAGGAAATGATGAAAAAAGTACCTACGAACATTTTACAAGGTTTAAAAGGCCAGGCTGCAGGTGTTGTGGTTTCAGCACAAGACGGTTCACCTGATGCAAACAGCGCTGTTCAAATCCGAGGTGTTGCAACTATTAATGGTGATACCAAACCGCTGTATGTAATTGATGGTGTCGTAGTAGGTAAGGATGCCAATTTTCTTAACCCAAGTGATGTCGAAAGCATTGAAATTTTGAAAGATGCTTCTGCAACTGCAATTTACGGTGCGGCCGGTGCTAATGGTGTCATCATGGTTACTACCAAACATGGAGCAGTAGGTTCTACACATGTTACTGCTTCAGTTGACTTTGGTGTCCAAAGTTTGGCGGCAACATTGGCTGTTGGTGATGTGGACCAATATGCAAAAAATATTCGTCAGGCCCGCGCGAACGATGGTACGATCCTGGCTAATCCAATTTTTTCTGTGCAATACGATGGCAAAAGAAAGAACATTGACTGGCAAAAGGAAATGACACGCGTTGCCCTTCGGCAGCAATATTCTGTTTCGGCTCAGGGAGGTACTGAAAAAACTCAACAATTCTTCTCCGTAAGTTATTTAAACCATGACGGTATTGTCATCAATTCGAATGCCAAACGTATTACTGCTCGTGCAAGTGTAGTTAGTAAAGTAGCTGATTTCCTTGAAATTGGTGGAGATATCAATTTTATTCATAGTGAATCACACGGTAACAATGCAGGCTTCGGGAATAATGGTAACCTTTCTTCCATCCGTGATATGGCATTCCTTTGTCCCACAATGGATTATGTAGACCCAGCGACTGGCGTCCTTGTAAGTCCAAACGTTAGAAACGCGAATGGAACTTATGGTACTCCAGTTCAGGGTAATGTAGGCTCTTTCGATGGAAATCTGGGAAATAACGTTGTTGCTGAACAAATGGAACAAACCGGTATATCCAAACATAACCAGACAATTATCAGTGCTTATGCCAATATTAAATTATTTAAAGGGTTAACTTTTAAATCCGTAGGATCTTATAATTTTTCAGCAGACAACTGGTATAACTTCTGGGGTAATAAAAAACGTTACATGCCCGACGGCGTAACACAGGTTCCATTGTATAATTACGATACCAAGTACTATTTGGGAATCAACAATAGTAATTATAATACACTTCAGCTTGAAAGTTATTTGACTTACAATTGGAAGAATGAAATTCACAATGTGACTTTGATGGCAGGTAATTCTGTAAGCAAAGAGTTCGGAAACTGGAGCAATGCTGCCGGTAATGATTTTCCCGGCGATAACATCCGTGCTATTAATTTGACCAACCTTCCTACAGCAAGATCAGGTGATGGAGCTTATAATCTGGAAATCCATAATTTGTCTTACTTTGGTCGTGCACAATATAGTTTAAAGGATCGTTATATTTTAACCAGCACGATTCGTCGCGATGGTTCTTCCAGATTTGGTGTTGATAATACATGGGGTACTTTCCCGTCAGCAGCGGTTGCCTGGCGTATCACGGAAGAGAATTTCATGAAAGGTGTTACGTCAATCAGTAATTTGAAACTTCGTTTAGGTTGGGGACAAACCGGGAACTCAGGTAATCAAAATAGTGATCAGGCAACTGCCGCATTAACTTCATCTAATATTCAGTACTTTTATTATCCGCAAAATGGCGTTTTAGGAGCTGGTTCATCATCAAGAATCCCAGTCGTTGGCACTGTTAAAACATTAGCTGACACCAAGTTGAAATGGGAGACCAATGAGCAAAAAAACATCGGTATTGACCTTGGATTATTAAAAAATAGTTTGAATGTAACCGTCGATTATTTCACCCGGTCATCTAAAGATTTGTTGAATTGGTTGAATATACGCCCCTCATCTGGTTACGATAAAGTATATACAAACTTAGGCGGAATTGACAATAAAGGTTACGAGTTCAGTATAAATTATAAAAAGCAAATTAACCAGGATTGGAATTTCGGCGTCACAGCAACAGGTTCGCACGTGAAAAACAAAATTTCAAATATTGGTGGTTTAGATATATTCTTTGAAAACACAGGTGCAACCGGCGATGGTTCTAACCAGGGTCAAATTGGTGCTCCTTCTGGAACTCACTGGAACAATCACTCTATTATGCGTGAAGGTTATGCCGTTGGTTCTTACTATGGTTACAAGGTAGATCATATCTACAAAAATCAGGCTGAGATTGATGCTGCCAATGCTGCTGCTATTGCTGCCGGTCACTCAGGTGGATACAACAATGGTTCAAAGACCGTTCCTGGTGATTATAAATTTAAAGACCTGAATGGTGATGGTTTCGTTGATGAAAAAGATATGACCATCTTAGGTAATGGTTTCGCTAAATTAAATTATGGTTTAACCCTCAATGCATCGTATAAGAATTGGGATTTCATGGTTTACGGTTACGGAGCTTATGGCGCACAAATTTATTCTTACTCTTCGATGACTTTAACCGACATGTTCCCGAGTGATAACGGTACGACGCCTAACCTTTTGAAAGAGGTTGCGCAAAATGCCTGGACACCAACAAATACAAATGGCACTTATGCCAGGTTATCTTTCCTCGATTTGAATTACAACATGCGTGGTTCTGATGCTTGGCTCAAAAAAGGTGATTATTTCAAAATCAGCAATATTCAGGTTGGTTATACTTTTGACAAGAATATGTTGAAGGTCGTTCGTCTCCAAAGTGCACGTATCAGCGCTTCTATTTCAAACGTACTTTGCATCTCATCATATAACAAATATGGCGATCCTGAAGTTGGACAGGGTAGTGTGCTCTATACCGGTTTGGATACTGGCCGTTATCCTATGCCACGTGTTTATTCCGTAGGTTTAAACATTCAATTCTAATTGTTTCACATTAATACAACGAATATTATGAAAAAAACATCAAGAATATTATATGCTATACTCGTCGGTGGTCTATTCCTGATAGGAACGGACTCCTGTAACCAAAAGGAATTTTTAAAGGTAGATCAGTATAGTCTATTGGCTGCTGATCAAATGTTTAAAACTACTGACCAAGCCAAGGGTGGTCTTGTTGGTTGCTACACGATGATGCTTCCGGATAATACTGACGGAGATTGGGGTATCAAACCGAACTTGTTTATCGGTGGCCACCCTACAATGGATACTCAGGCCACAGGATGGGATAAAGACTGGAATCAACAAGCCTGGACTCCAGGTAGCCCTGAATTATTGGGAGGCTGGAAACATGCCTATAATGCAATAACCCGTTGCAACGATTTCCTTGCCGGTCTTGAAGCTGCAGATAAAAACATTATTAATGATGATTTAAGAAAGTCATTGGATGGTCAGGCCCGGGGCATACGTGCTTTCTTCTATATGTGGCTGGCAAAAGCATTCGGTCGTGTACCGATGCTTGCAACAGGCGAGAATTATATTAACACTCCGGCAAAAGCTCGTGCAAAAGATTTTACTGAAATGTGGAATTTTATCATTGATGACTTGAAAGTAGCCGCTGATGAACTTCAATGGGATCCATTAAATGGTGAGTATGGACGTATTACAAAGGGTTTTGCTCTTTCATACCTGGGAGAAGCGTATATGTGGAGAGCGTATCGCGTTCCGGCCGGAGCTGCAGCAGACTATGGTTTAGCCAAGACCGCTTTTGAACAAGTAATTGCCAGCGGTAAATACGAATTAAATAAATCGTTCACCACATTGTGGGATCCGGGCGCTGTTTGGACAAAAGAGTGTATTTGGGAAGAGGTTCTCGACGAAGGTTCACAATGGAATCAATGGTCGAACCTATCGCAGGCACACAACTGGATGGTGCAGTTTGTAGCTTGTGGTTCTCTTGGTGGATGGGGTACCCTGTACCTGTCATGGGAATGGTGGAGTTCATATGAAAAAGGCGACAAACGTCGTGAGGCTTCAGGTGTTACGGGCGCTATCAGAAATATTGATCCGGCATTTAAGTCTGCCACAAACTATGGTTACCATCCTTATTTGCAGCAAAGCCTTACAGTTCCTGATAGTATTGATACGCATTATCATTTTTCAAATAGTGGTGAATATGCTCCTTCCATCTGGACGAATAAATACTGGCGTTCAACCCGTTCAAATTATCAGGCTCCATGGGGTTCCCAACAGATTTATTATAAACGTTATGCAAATGTTTTATTAGACTATGCAGAATGCTTGTTTAATTTGAATGGTGCAGGTGATGCAACAGCCTGGGCTCAGATTGCTAAAATTCGTGATCGTGCATGGGGTAATCTGGAAGTTGGTAATTCTGCTGCTTTAACTTCAACTTACCTTCCTTATTATCAACAAATAACAACTTTCTTTAATGGTAATGGCTCTAATCCTCCAATGGTATCGCCTACTACTTATCCTCTTCCATTCAATACGGCTGCTGTTACTGTTCCTGACGCTCAGACTTATTATACTTCGTTAAAAGCTTCTAAAGGATTTACTTCTCCGGTATGGTTAGTAGCCTTGGGACAGGAACGTCGCAGGGAATTTAATTCAGAATGGTGTCTTGCCCAGGATTTAATCCGTTCTGGTTTTATTCAAGACCATATAACACATAATTATCCAAAAGGGGTAGGTTATCCAGCCAATAACCCTTTGGTAAGAGATGATTATCATACTTATCGTACTTATGATTTCAATCTCTTAAAGATGGATATGCCAATTCCAACAGACGAATTATTGAAAAACAAATTGTGTGATCAAAATGAAGCTTACAAATAATGGAAAGAAATAAGATTACATTTTTAGTAATGTAGTGTTATCTTGATATTATGCAAATTAAAAAGGGGGAATACTAGTGTGCATTCCCCCTTTTTCTTTGAAATCAAATACATCATTCCATTTGATGAACTCGCCATGGAAAATTACCTATAGTTAAAAAATTTTTAGTACAATCATTCTTGCCCCAAAGGCAATAAAGAGACTTCATTGATAATTTTCCCAACTTTGTTGGATTTAAGTAATTGCAAGAATATAATGTCGTATTTATATTAGCAGTACCTTCTTTGTAGTTTAAATAAGGTTTGTGATACTTTCCTGTAACATTTCTGTAATAAATATTACAGAAACATTACAGGAAAATTACAGAAACATTACAACACCGAAGTTAGTATGGTGAAAGTAAATTTTAGGTAATCGGTGAATCCCGCAGTTGAAGCAATGAAATGTGAATCTCGTGACATTTTTTTCGCAATTGTTCGATGAATTTTGTGTTTGAGAATGTGACACTTATTTATTCTCATTATTTATTGGAATAGAATTAATTTATTAAACTGAAGTATTATTTATTAACAATAAAAGTCCATTACCTGAGAAATGAAAACCAATACCTGCATTTGGAGGAAAAATAGCCTTCTTAAAATCAGCATGTTGCTTATTTCATGCATTTTTTTATTTGTCACTTATTCAGTTACAGCACAAACGAAAAAAAGCAAGAGTGAAAAATTAAAAAAAGAATATCATACTGGCGCTTACCGGAACCTCTTTCTCGAAGCCGGGTACCGTCAGACCGAAATAGATAAAAAAGTTGAAAAGGCCTATCTTGACCTGTTTGAAGGTCCAAACCGCATTTATTTTGAGGTGGGTGATTCGATGGCTTACGTGTCGGATGTCAAAAATCACGATGCCCGTACTGAAGGCCTTTCGTATGGGATGATGATTGCCGTTCAACTCAATAAAAAAGATGTTTTTGACCGTATATGGCGATGGTCGAAAAAATATCTTCAACATCAGGAAGGGACACGAAAAGGATATTTTGCATGGAGTATCGATCCTAAAACGATGAAAAAAAACTCCGAGGGTAGCGCTTCCGATGGCGAACTCTATTACATTACCAGCCTGTTGTTTGCATCGAACCGCTGGGGCAACAATACCGGAATTGATTATTATACCGAAGCCCGTAATATTCTCGACGAAATGTGGAAAAAAGATGGATCTGGCAATATCTATAATCTGATAAACACCGATATTAAACAGATCTCTTTTGTGCCCGAAGGCGATGGATATAAGTGGACAGACCCTTCTTATCATTTACCTGCTTTTTATGAGATTTGGGCCGAATATGCCAAAGATGGCCATGAACAATTTTACAGTGATTGTGCAGATACATCCCGAGTATTCTTACACAGGGCATGTCATCCTGTGACAGGTCTTAATGCCGACTATACTGAATTTAGCGGAAAGCCGCACCCCACTCCCTGGATGCCCGGAGGTTTTCGTTATGATTCCTGGCGAGTGCCCATGAATATTGCCATGGATTACGTCTGGTATGGAAGGGACAAAACATGGCAGGAAGACTATGCCAACCGTTTTCAAGGATTCCTAAGATCAAAAGGTATCGACTCCTTTGAAGATCAGTTCAATCGCGACGGATCAACTCCTGAAATCATTCTTCAGGCAGGAGGTTTTAAAAAACTAAGACATTCTTTAGGGTTGTTGGCTACCTCTTCTTCAACCTCTATGATTGGCAAAAATAAAAATAGTCTCGACTTTGTAAATGCACTTTGGAATGTCAAACTAGAACCTTACAAAGATGGTTATTTTGATCCGTATTACGATGGCTTACTGTATCTGTTCAGCCTGATGCATCTAAGTGGTAAATATCAAATTATCACGCCTCAACACCAATAAAAAATTAAGAACAGTTTGCATATGTTCTCACAATTGTTGTTTATACTAGTCGATATTGTATCTTTCGATAAAATCAGCAAGGTTGGACGACCTGGCGAATCGAACATTCGTCTATATCTCAATGCAAGTGATAATCCCAAAGAAATTCCAATGAAAGGAAACTCGAGCAACATCCTTTTTAATAATGATTATACTGGTAATTTAGCCAAATGAGTCAGAATTCATTGAAACCAAATAAACCATATAGTATGACAAAGTATTTTTTGTGTGGAATCATCCTTTTCATCTTTTCAAATGGCATAAGCGTTGCTCAGACAAAGGCACCTGCCCCTTTCGGCCCTGTTCCAACTGAAAACCAGTTGAGATGGCAGGAAATGGAGTATTATGCTTTTGTTCATTTCTCGTTAAATACCTATACCGACCAGTCATGGGGAAAAGGAGACGAAAATGTCAACCTGTTTAATCCAAAGAATCTGGATTGCCGCCAGTGGGTGCGTATTTGCAAAGAAGCCGGGATGAAAGGAATCATCATTACAGCCAAGCATCATTGCGGTTTTTGCATCTGGCCTTCGAAATATACAGAATATTCGGTAAAAAATGCACCATGGAAAAACGGCAAGGGCGATATGGTTCGCGAAATGGCCGATGCCTGCAAAGAATATGGATTGAAGTTGGGTATTTATTTATCGCCATGGGACAGGAATAGCAGGGACTACGGAAAACCGGAATACATCACCTATTTTCGTAATCAGCTCACCGAACTTCTCACCAATTACGGGCCGATTTTTGAAGTATGGTTCGACGGTGCTAACGGTGGTTCGGGTTATTACGGTGGTGCAAACGAAACCCGCAAAATTGACCGTACAACCTATTACGACTGGAGGAATACTTATAAGATGATCCGCAAGTTACAACCGAATATTGTGATTTGGAATGATGGCGGTGACCGTGGCGACTTACGCTGGGTTGGAACAGAGGAAGGCTATGTTGGTGAAACGAACTGGAGTTTGCTGAATGCCACTGGTGATGTACCCTATAATATGTTGCATCATGGGGTAGAAAACGGGAACGCATGGGTGCCTGCCGAGGTAAATACTTCAATCAGGCCAGAATGGTTTTACCATCCAAACGAAGACACCAAGGTGAAAACAGTGCCAGTTTTGATAGAAACTTACTATAACTCCATCGGGCGTAACGGCTCCTTATTGCTCAACTTTCCGATTATGCCTAACGGACTGATCCATCCGAATGACGAAAAAGCAGCACTTGAATTTGCCAAAGCTGTGAAGGAATCATTCGCGGTAAACCTTGCAGAAAAAAAGAAAGCAGAAGCTTCCAATGTTCGTGGAAATACAAAAGAATTTGGGGCAGCTAAGGCAATTGACGGCAATAAAGACACCTATTGGGCTATCGACGACAACGTCACAAAAGCTTCATTGACCATAGATTTGGGTAAACCAACATGGTTCAATCGTTTTCTTGCACAGGAATATATCCGCTTGGGACAACGTGTGAAAGCCTTTACGGTGGAGGCACTTGTTGACGGGAACTGGAAAGAAGTGGCAACTGCAACGACAATTGGATATAAACGTATCCTTCGTTTTCCGAGTGTAAAAGCGACTAAAGTTCGTTTC
>Ga0073936_10004453_pt1 | contig 19414 bp, 16 predicted proteins | sample AliMusrvi5mmetaG_FD_87041 | JGI IMG/M metagenome (GOLD analysis project Ga0073936, IMG submission 87041) | Freshwater lake bacterial and archeal communities from Alinen Mustajarvi, Finland, to study Microbial Dark Matter (Phase II) - Alinen... | ecosystem: Environmental > Aquatic > Freshwater >... | reverse complement strand
TTCATTCTCGCGGCAATTTTTCAGGATGACGCCGAACTTGTTGCCGGCGGTACGGCCGATGATGTCGCTGCCGCGCAGGGTACGGGCCAGACGGTCGCCGGTGCCCATGATCACTTCGTCGCCGGCATCGAAACCGAAACTGTCATTGATCATGGCCAGGCGGTCGACCGAGGCCACCAGGAAGGCGCAGTTGCGGTTTTCTTCCTTGGCCGATTCAATGGTGCCTGACAGCTCTTCGCGCAGGGCGTTGCGGTTGAGATGGCCGGTCAGCTCGTCGCGGGTGGCCAGGTAGGACAGGCGGCGTACTTCGCGCGAACGTTCGGTGGTGTCGCGCACCATGCCGGTCAGCCGCGCGGTGCTGCCATCGATGGCGGCAAAGCGGGTGCCGGACATGGTCAGTGTGATGGCGCCCAGCGCCGTGGCGATCTCCATATCGATCAGGAAAGAATTGGAGCCCGGATCGCGCGAGCTCAGCAACGCCTGCATCTCGTGACGGCTTTCGGGAATGATGCCCTCGAAGAAGCCGGCTGCGTTGGCGGCGTCCAGGTGCAGGGGCAGGATGTCCGTGGCGCCGTCCCAGCGGATGGTGCCGGCCGCGATGTCCCAGTCGAAGGCGGCGCAGGCGGCGGCCTGGGCCGCAAGGCGCAGACGCAGCTCGTCATCCAGCTGGGAAAGCTGGACGATCTCCTCTCGCTTCTGCAATGCGGTGTTCAGCACGACCACTACCCCGAGTCCGGTTTCTCCGGCCTTTTCACGGGTCAGTATGTCCGGCGCGGGCTTAAAAAAGCGCAAACCTCAAGGGCTTGGCGGGACGGAACAAAGCTTGCCTTGTGAACCGGTATGCGTGTGACCGGACCCTTTGAGATTGCCGTGCGCGGAGGCCCAAAAGCCTTCGGCGGCGATGCGCGCCGGGTCGAAAAAACCAGCGCTTCCAGCAGCTTGGGCAGCCGGCCGAAAGACCTTAATGGCGGCCGCGAAAAATCTGTGCCGCGTTTGCAGGTGGAACTTGTGTGCCAGGACGAAACGCGTGGCCACGACCCGTTTTGGGACGCTCCGCGATTGCTGCCGACTTTCGTCACCCAGGTGATGGGCCAGGCCTTTCCCGAACGCCGCGAAACCGCGTCAGTGGAAACTGCGTATGGCAGCGTTGCCCGACCCCGCATGGCGCTTGTTCTGGATCGCAAGAGCTGACGGCTTTGCAAGGCCCACAAGAGCGGCCGCGCAGAACAGAAACATTCCCGCCTGCGCCCCCTGCTCCAGGAAGGCGAGGCCTGCCGCCAGCAGCGACGCGCCCGCCAGGATGGGAATGGCGGCGATCCCGTTCAGCGATGCGGCAATGATGACAAGGCCGGCGAAAACAACCGGTGCCAGCGCCAGTACCCAAACGCCTGACACCAGACCGGCAAGCCCGGCCGCCAGCGCGATCACCAGCGCTGCCGCGATGGCAAAGACCGGCAATGGCCGCGCGAACAAGGCCAGCGCCGCCACCATCAGCGAGGCCCCGCCCAGCGGCAACAGGAACAGGCCGGCGACATCGGCCAGCCCCACAAGGCGCGTCACGCCCAGCGCGGCGAACAACATGGATGCAAAGCGCAGATAGAGGCGCGCGGCGGGACGCAGGGGCGCCGCCAGCAGCCAGGCGCTGACACAGGCGCAGAACAGCGCGCAGGCGGCGAGAATACCCAGAGAATCAAAAGCCATCCGGCGCAGGATAGCGCGCGGATGGCTTTTTCAGGTCACGTTCAAATCAGGCGACGAGAAGATTCCGCAAGACGTAGGGCAGAATTCCGCCGTTCTTGAAATAGGCCACCTCGTCCGCCGTCATGATCATCAGGTGCAGCGGCAGCTTGAAGCTGCTGCCGTCCGGACGCGTCACAGTGGCGGTCATCTGCTGGCGGGGCTTGAGGTCTCCCGACAGGCCGGGAATGTCCACCACTTCACGACCCGTAAGCCCATAGTCCTTGCGCGTCTTGCCCGCCTCGAAACAGAAGGGGGCCACGCCCATGCCGATCAGGTTGGAGCGATGGATGCGCTCGAAGCTTTCGGTGACCACGGCGCGCACACCCTGCAGCTTGGGGCCTTTGGCCGCCCAGTCGCGGGACGAGCCGGTGCCGTATTCCTTGCCGCCGAACACCACCGTGCCGTGACCGTCCTTCTTGTAGGCCTGGGCGGCGTCGAAGATGGACATGGTCTCGCCCGGCGCGTCAGGCTTGGCGTAATAGATGGTGTTGCCACCTTCGGCCCCGCCCATCATTTCGTTGCGGATGCGGATATTGGCGAAGGTGCCCCGCTCCATCAGCTCGAAATTGCCGCGGCGCGAGCCATAGGAGTTGAAATCCTTCTGCGACACCTGGCGTTCCGACAGGTACAGACCGCCCGGCGAAGAGGCCTTGATGTTGCCGGCCGGCGAGATGTGGTCGGTGGTGATGCTGTCGCCGAACAAGGCCAGCACGCGGGCGCCGGTGATTTCCTTCACCGGCTTCGGCTTGAGGGTCATGCCTTCGAAGAAGGGCGGGTTCTTCACATAGGTGGAGCTCATGTCCCACTGATAGGTCTGGCCCTTGACCAGCTTGACCTTGCGCCAGTTGGCGTCGCCGTCGAACACATTGCCATAGCGCTTCTTGAAGGCCGCGGGCGTGACGGCCTTGGCGATGGCGGCGCGGATTTCCTTGGGCGAAGGCCAGATGTCTTTCAGATAGACCGGCTCGTTCTTCTTGTCATAGCCCACCGGCTCCTTGGTCAGGTCCATGTTGACCGAACCGGCCAGCGCGTAAGCGACCACCAGCATGGGCGAGGCCAGATAGTTGGCGCGCACCTGCGGATGCACGCGGCCTTCGAAGTTGCGGTTGCCGGAAATCACGGCGGCCGCGACCAGGTCAGCCTCGGTCACCGCCTTGGCCACCGGCTCGGGCAGCGGGCCCGAATTGCCGATGCAGGTGGTGCAGCCATAACCGGCAAGCGTGAAGCCCAGCTTGTCCAGCGCCTTGTCGACGCCGGCCTTGGCCAGATAGTCGGTGACGACCTGCGATCCCGGCGCCAGCGAAGTCTTGACCCAGGGGCGCACTTTCAGGCCGCGCTTGACCGCCTTCTGCGCCAAGAGGCCCGCGCCCATCATCACATTGGGATTGGAGGTGTTGGTGCACGAGGTGATGGCGGCGATCACCACATCGCCGTGCCCGATGGAGACTTCGCTGCCTTCCAGCTTGGCGCGCTTGTTGGCGGTGTCTTCCTTCTTCCAGGTCTTGATCAGGTGCTCGGCGAAGTTGCCGGAGATACCACCCAGCGCCACGCGGTCCTGCGGGCGCATCGGGCCGGCCATGCAAGGCTCAACCGAATCCATGTCCAGAGACAGCGTGTCGGTGAAGACCGGATCGGGGCTCTTGGCGGTGCGCCACAGGCCTTGCGCCTTGGCGTATTTCTCCACCAGCGCCACGCGCGCCGGCTTGCGCGCGGTGTTCTTGAGGAAGGCGACGGTTTCGGAATCGATCGGGAAGAAGCCACAGGTGGCGCCATATTCGGGCGCCATGTTGGCCAGGGTGGCGCGGTCTTCGAGCGTCAGCTCATCCAAACCGGGACCATAGAATTCCACGAACTTGCCCACCACGCCCTTCTTGCGCAGCATCTGGGTGACGGTCAGCACCAGGTCGGTGGCGGTGACGCCGGTGTTCAGCTTGCCGGTCAGCTTGAAGCCGACGATCTCCGGAATGAGCATGGAGATGGGCTGGCCCAGCATGGCCGCTTCCGCCTCGATGCCGCCCACGCCCCAGCCCAGCACGGCCAGACCATTGATCATGGTGGTATGGCTGTCGGTGCCCACCACCGTGTCGGGGAAGGCATATTCGATGGTCTTGTTCTTGGCGTCCTTGCCTTTGCGCACCCACACCGTCTCGGCGAGGTATTCCAGGTTCACCTGGTGGGAGATGCCGGTGCCCGGCGGCACCACGCGGAAATTCGCAAACGCCTGCTGGCCCCAGCGCAGGAACTGGTAGCGCTCCTGGTTGCGTTCATATTCGACCGCCACGTTCTTCTTGAAGGAATCCTTCTGGCCGAAATTGTCGATCATCACGCTGTGGTCGATAACCAGATCGACTTCGGCCAGCGGATTGATCTTTTCGGGATTGCCGCCCAGCGTCTTCATGGCGTCGCGCATGGCGGCCAGGTCGACCACCGCCGGCACGCCGGTCAGGTCCTGCATCAGCACGCGCGCGGGGCGAAATGCGATCTCGCGGTCGGACGTGCGCTTCTTGCCCCAGGCCACCACCGCCTTGATGTCGTCCTTGGTGACGGTCTGGCCGTCTTCGTAGCGCAGCAGGTTCTCCAGCAGCACCCGCATGGAATAGGGAAGCTTGCTGATGCCCTTGAGGCCGTTCTTCTCGGCCGCGGTCAGGCTGAAATAGACATAGCTTTTGCTGCCGACCTTCAAGATCTTGCGGCACTTGAAACTGTCCAAGCTCTGCGTCACGGAAAGCCCCCATCCATTGTGATTAATGGCTTCCCGTTTAGTCATAATTTGGCCCGAAAGGAAGGCGCGACCGTGCCTCACCCCCTCCCCCAAGGGGACCGGGCGCCCTTAAATTTGCCCCAATGGAATGGCATTATCTTAGGCAATGAAGGGGGTTGGTGAGGTCGCCAGCCAATGGCGGACACAACCGCTGTGAGAGTCGCGTGAGAACCAAAGTCGCAATCCTGACCCTGCTTGTGGCAAGCACCTCGCTTGCCTTGGCACCCGCTTGGGCGCAGCCCGACGCCCCACCCGGCACGCCGCCGGGCATGGCTTCGCGCCTGGCCGCTGAGCGCGTGGGTCCGCTGCAACCGGGCCTGTACAGCGCAGGCGATGGCAACTTCACCCTGGCGCCCTATGGGGCAGGCAAATACCTGCTGCGCTTTTCGGGGCGGACGGAGAATTTCGTCCTGAACATGGATCGCGGCTCGCTGGGCGCAAAGCTGCTGAAATATGACACCGGCACGACGGCGATCCGCGTTTCGGTGTGGGGCGGCATGACGCTTTACACCCAGGATGCGCCGCAGGGCCTGCCCGCCACCTACCAAGGCGCGGCGCTGGCGCCGGACACCTTGTCGGTCTCGGCCGGCGAGCTGCAGACCGCCTTTGGCGACGAGGCCAGCCACCTCACCTATGTCCAGAACATCGCCATCGAGTTTTCGGCCGACCCCGCCGTGCTGTCGGCCGATGCCGAGACGCGCGGCCGCGCCTTCGACGCCCTGACCAACGCCGCCACCGGGATCGAGCGCTTCCTGGCCGCCAACAGCGGCGCCCACCGGATCCTGGCCAAGCGCATCAACAGCGTGAAAGTGGCCGAAGGCGGCAAGCCCACCATCACCATTTCAGGCCAGACCCTGCTGGTGAGTTTCGTGCCGGGAGAAGGCCATGAAGGCCATGCCTCGTCGCTGGCGATCGAGCAGGAATTGTCCAAGCTGCTGGCGACATCCGCGCGCGACGTGGCCGTCAAATAAAAACGGCGCCCTTTTTCAGGAGCGCCGTTTTCTTCTCACAAATCACAGACCCGCCTCCCCCTTGCGCGCGTAGCGCGCCTTAAGGGGGAGGTGGTTTCAGCGTTCGAGGCGAGCCTTGGCGAGCCGAGAGAAAGCTGAAACCGGAGGGGGTCACTTACTCATAACGGTGACGCGGCCGACAGACGTGTCACCGGCAATCAGATTGTCCTTGGGATCGAACACCCAGTAGCTGGCTTCGGTGAACTGGCCCAGGCCCACGCCCATGCCGTTGCCGATCGCGCCCACGATCTTGCCGTCGCGGGTCATCTTCTGGAACTGGCCGTCCTGGCCCGAGGCCATCCAGGGATTGCCCTGGTGGTCGAAGTTCAGGGCGCAGACCAGGTTCTTCATCTGCAAAGTCTTCTTGAACCTGCCGTCCGCCGTATAGACGACGATGCGGTACTGTTCGCGGTCGCCGATCCACACATCGCCATTGGTGGGATCGATGGCAAAGCCGTGGGTGGAGTCGAACTTGCCCTGGCTCCCTTCATTGCCGAACCACTGGCCGACGAACTTGCCGTCCTTGGTCAGGTGCACCACCCGCGCCACGCCTTCGACATTGGCGGGATCTGGGCCGTCCACGTCATTGGGACTCTCATTGGCATGGCCGCCGCCGATATAGACGTCGCCGTTCGGGGCAAAGGCCAGCATCACCGGCTGCCACAGCAGGCGCTGACCCTTGTCCTCGACCCAGTCACCGGGCTTGCCCTTGGTGCCGATAGTCATCAGCAGCTTGCCCTGCGGCGACAGCTTCATCACCGTGGCCTGGCCATTGTCGGTGATCCAGACATTGTCGTCCTTGTCGACCGCCATGCCATGGGCCTTGTCCTGGTGGCCGATCTCGCTCTCAGGCACTTCCAGGATCAATTTGTGGTTGGCGTCGAACTTCATCAGCTGCACCACGCCGGCCGGCGAGCGCTTGAAGACCCACAGGTTGCCCTTGGAATCCAGCGCCACCGACGGGATGCCGCCAATGCCCTTGGGCACGACATAGGGATAGGAGAATTTGTAGCCCATGGTCTGGTCGTATTCGACGCGGGCCAGTTCGTTGCGCTTGGCGCCGTTCTTGCGCCCGCACATGGGCGAATGGCTGCACTGGGCGCCGCCGGCGCCGCCGGGCACGCGCGGCCGACCACCCATCAAGGCAGCGCGCTCTTCGCGCGGGATCACATGCACGGTGCCGTCGGCATCGACCAGAGTGAAGCCGGTGGGATCGGGAAAGGACGGACCCAGATGCCAGGCGGGGGTGCCGTTCCTGGCGGGCTCGGACTGGATCGCCAGCCGGTCCGCCTGGGCCCAGGCGGCGGTGGCCGCCAGCATCAAAAAGCCGGCGCCTGCGAAAACCTTCATGTCGAAACTCCCCTTGGGTCTTGTTTGGCCGGACAATAGCCGATTGCCTGGCCCTGTCGCCCCCGATTATGGCGGCTTGAGGGCGCAGGCGGCGAGGATTATCATCACCTTCGCAACTGCAAGGAAAAACGCCATGCGTTTGCTCACCACGGCCTTGATGCTGATCCTCGCCACGCCGGCTTTCGCCGCACTGGATGATGCCAATGCGCCCGTGCTGGCGGTGACGCCCAGCGGCGAAGGCAATCCCGACGCCGTGACATGTCGCGCGCCCCAGGCGCTGCCGGGCGGCGGCATGGGCCCCAAGGTCTGCATGCACAAAAATGTCTGGGCGCGTCTCACCATGACCGGCCAGGACCTCAGCGCCGACGGCAAAAGCGTTACCTTGCGTCCCACCGTCGCCAACCCGTCCGGCGCGGGCGATCCCAATGCCGTGACGTGCCGGCGCCCGATGACCTCCACCGCCAGCCGCACCACGGCTGGGCCGGAAGTGTGCCTGAGCAATCGCCGCTGGAAGGATCTGGCGCGCGAGGACAAGCGCATCGACAAGGATGGCCAGGTGGTCAGCACCCGCATCTATGGTCCGGGCGGCGCCGGGCCTGACGGCATTCCGGTGGTGTCGGCGAGTGTTTCGCCGGCGCTTTAATCTGACGATTATTGTGGCGTAAAGCCGTCCGGCGCCATTTCGAATTTCGAAAATTCAAAGCCCGGCGCGACCGTGCAGCCGACCAGGGTGTAGTCGCCCAGGCTGCGCGCCGCCTGCCAGACATTCGGCGGCACCACCAACTGCGGCACCTGCGCCTCGTCTATGTTCGCGCCCAGCACATACGTGTCCTTGCCGATCTTCAGCTCCAGCGCCGCGCCGCGATAAAAATGCCAGACCTCGGCGGCATCCACCCGGTGCCAGCGCGAAACCTCGCCGGCCTTGAGCAGGAAATAGATGGCGGTGGAATAAGCGCGGCCTTCATTGCTGTCGCGATACGTTTCGCGGAAGTGGCCGCCTTCGGGATGCGGCTTCAGATCCAGCAACTGGATCAACCTGTCGGCTTCCACAGTCATGCTGCCGGGCGCAGCCGCGCGCCGCTTTTGGCCATCTTGGCCATGGCGGCGGCGATGGAGCGGGCATCGTCCAGCGCGTTGTGATTGCGCCCCTCAAACGGAATGCCGACCGCCGGGCCGATGTCGCAGGAATGCATGCCGCGCGGGTCCACGCCCTGCACCGCGAACCAGCCGCGCAGATCATAGAATACCGGCAGGGCCGATGCGCCCGTCATGCCATAGAGCCGGATATTCTCGTCCAGCACACGATCATCGCGCCCGAAAGAGGCGACGGGGCCATTGCCGGCGAACGCCAGGAAACTGGCAAAGGCGGCGGCGAAGTCCGTCCCGGAGCGGGCGACCTGCTCGCTGCTGATGCCGGTGAGTTTTTCGAAATAGGCGGGAAGCGGAAAATTCACCCGCGGCCGCACCAGCTGGTCGAACTCGGCAAGGGGGGCGAAGCTTTCGGCATCCAGCTTCACCGCGCCGATCTGCACCACTTCCTTGAACTCGCCCGGCGACAGCCAGTGGCGCGCCATGGAGCATTCCCAGGCGGTGAATTCCAGATCGAAAACCGTGATGGTGGATGATGCCAAGCGTATGCCCCGCCAAACAACCGGATTGTCCTGACCGGCGCGAATCATCTACTCCTCACATTAATACCGCGTAAGGGTGCGATCCCGTGAGCGGGATTAAGTTGGGAAGGCGAGAGCATGGCCATCACCGACATGGAAAGCGCCGGTTCGGCTTTCGATCCTGCCTCCCTCACAAAAAACTATGATGACGGCGTGCCCCGTGCCGCCCTGTCGCGCCTGCCCGCCCTGCACGGCGAGGCCAGCCGCAACATGCATCTGTCGCGCTTCCTGGCGCGCTCGCCCCAGGCCTGCATCGCCCTGATGCTGGCGGGCGCGGCGGTCCTGGCCTGGTCGTCCATGGGCGCCGGCGCCGCCACCCTGAAGGCCGATTTCGCCTGGGTCAGCCTGGTGCTGATCGGCATTGTCGGCATGACCCGCAATTACATACGGGGCTTTGCCCGCAGCCTGCGCCGCGTGCCGCTGCAGGAAGCAGCTTCCGACCTGCGCATGCTTCTGCTCTATACCGGCGCGGCCTGGGGCGCCGGCGCGTTCCTGGTGATGCCCGACCTGCCCGCCCCGGCGCTGGTCTTCGTCTTTGCCGCCCTGCCCGCGCTGGCCGCCGCGGTGCTCCTGCGCGATGCCAAAGGTGTCGCCGCTTTCATCCTGCCGTCATCAGCAGGCGTTGCCGCCGCCGCTCTGATGGGGGCCTGGCCGCTGGATGTGTGGGTCGCCGCCGCGGTTCTTGGCGCGGGCGGCATCATCACCAGCCTCACCATGCTGCACTGCGCCATGCGCGGGCGGCATAATCCTGTGCCGCAACTGGCCCTGGGTTGACGGAATAGCGGCGTATTCGTCGCATTGCCGTTATAATGAGCAGACCAAATCAGCGCGTTTCTGCGCGAGGGCTCCCCATGACTGTGATGACCGCTATCCGTTCCGCCGAGACCGAGGAAGCGCGCAGCGCCGCCGACCGCGTCAAGGAAGCGCGCGCGCTTCTGCCCAATGATCCGGCGCTGTCCGCTTTCTTCGATGCGCTGTTCGCCGATGCCGTGCCCGACGATGTGCTGCGCGCCCGCGCCGACCAGCTGGCGGCGCTGGCCATGGCGCTGCAGACCGAAGCGCAGAAGCGCGGATCGGGCGAAAGCTTGGTGGCGGCGCTGGACCAGGGCCATGAGACGGTGCTGGTCGGCATCAATGACGACCGCCCCTTCCTGTTCGATTCCACCTTGCAGGCGGCGATGGCCGGCGGAGCGCGCATCCGCGCCGCCTTCCATCCCATCATGGATCTGAATGGCGTCCGCACCAGCGTCATCGCGCTGGTGTGCGACGCGCTCGCCCCCGAGCCCCGCGCCAGGCTGCTGGACTCGCTGCGCGAGACCTTCGCGCAGGGCGCGGCGGCGGTGCGCGACTGGAAACCGATGCTGGCGCGGCTGGCGGCGGCGCGCATGGACCTGGAACGTCATCCTCCCAAGACCGACATTGCCGAAGACCTCGCCTTCCTGGACTGGCTGGCGGACAATCACTTCACCTTCCTGGGCGCGCGCGACTATGTGCTGGGCAAGGACGGCGCCAACGGCATGCTCGAGCCGGTGAAAGCCAGCGGCCTTGGCGTGCTGGCCGACGAAGGCGCCCGCGTCATCGGGCGCAGCGGCGAGCGCGGCGGACTGACCGCCGAAGTGCGCGAATTCCTGAATTCACCCGAGCCGCTGATCGTCACCAAGAGCGCGGCCCGCAGCCTGGTGCACCGGCGTGCCCATATGGATTACATCGGCATCAAGACCTTCGATGCGAGCGGCGCCTTTGTCGGCGAGCGCCGCTTTGTCGGCCTGTTCACCTCCAGCGCCTACAGCGCCCAGCCGCGCACCATCCCGCTCTTGCGCCGCAAGCTTGAGGCGGTGATGGCCCATGCCGGGCTGGCGCCCAACAGCCATGACGGCAAGGCGCTGACCCATATCCTGGACACCTTCCCGCGCGACGAGTTGTTCCAGGTTTCGGCCGACGAACTCTATGTCATCGCCACCGGCATTCTGCATATGGGCGGGCTGCCGCGCCTCAAGCTGTTCCTGCGCTTCGACAAGTTCGACCGCTTTGTCTCGGCGCTGCTGCTGGCGCCGCGCGATCACATCAATGCCAAGCTCCGCACCGACATCCACGCCCTGCTGGCCCAGGCCTTCAACGGCCGCACCTCCGCCTTCGAAGCGGCGGCGGATGAAAGCCCGCTGGTGCGGCTGCATTACATCATCGGCCGCAATGACGGCCCGTTGCCCAAGGTGGATGTGCGCCAGCTGGAACGCCAGATCGCCGCCATGATCAACACCTGGGACGATGCGCTGACCGATGCGGTCTGCGCCAGTCTTGGCCGCGGCGAAGGCCCCGCCCGGCTGGCGGCTTTGGCGCCGCGTTTCTCGCCCGGCTACCGCGACAATTTCCCCGCCCATGAAGGGGCGCACGATCTGGCGGCGTTGCAGGAACTGGCCGCCGCCAAGGACGGCCTGAAAGTGCGCGCCAGCGCCTGGCGGCGCGAAGGCGATGCCGCGCCCGCGCTGCGGTTGAAGCTCTATGTGCTGGGCGAGGTGCTGCCGCTGTCGGCCTCGCTGCCGGTGTTCGAAAGCCTGGGCCTGAAAGTCATCGCGGAGGATTCCTATCCCGTCTCCTTCAACGCCGATGGCGGCTGGCGGCAGGAGGCGGTGATCCTGGATTTTTCCATGGAGCGGGCCGACGGATTGCCGGCCCGGCTGGATGACATTCGCGAGCCCTTGCAGGACGCCTTCCATGCCGTGCTTCGCGGCCAGGCGGAAAGCGATAATTTCAACAAGCTGGTGATCGGAGCGGGCCTGGCCTGGCGCGACATCACCATCCTGCGCGCCGTGGGCAAGTTCCTGCGCCAGGCGGCAATGACCTTCAGCATGGCCTATATGCAGCAGGCACTGGTGCGCAATCCGGATGTGGCCGGGCTTCTGGTGGCGCTGTTCCATGCCAAAAACGATCCGGCCCTGGCGGGCGACCGCGCCGCCCAGGTGGCGGACATCGAAAAGCGCATCGAAACGGCGCTGAAGGACGTGCCCTCGCTGGATGACGACCGCATCATTCGCCGCTTCAAGAATGTGCTGGACAGCGTGCTGCGCACCAATTTCTTCCAGAAAAGCGCCGACGGCTCGCCGCGCCCGGCCATGGCGATGAAATTCGACTCCGCCAGGCTCGACGAACTGCCCGCGCCGCGTCCCTGGCGGGAAATCTTCGTCTTTTCCCCGATGCTGGAAGGCGTGCATCTGCGCTTTGGCCGCATCGCGCGCGGCGGCCTGCGCTGGAGCGACCGGCGCGAGGATTTTCGCACCGAAATCCTGGGCCTGGTCAAGGCGCAGCAGGTCAAGAACGCCGTGATCGTGCCGGTGGGCGCCAAGGGCGGCTTCTTCCCCAAGCTGATGCCCGCCAATCCCAGCCGTGAACAATTCATGGAAACCGGCATCGCGGCCTACAAGACCTTCATCAATGCCTTGCTGGACGTCACCGACAATCTGGACCGTGATGGCAACATCGTGCCGCCGCCGGACGTGCTGCGGCCCGATGGCGATGATCCTTACCTGGTGGTGGCGGCCGACAAGGGCACTGCCACCTTCTCCGACATCGCCAACGGCATCGCGCTGGAGCGTGGTTTCTGGCTGGGCGACGCCTTCGCATCCGGCGGCAGCGTCGGTTATGACCACAAGAAGATGGGCATCACCGCGCGCGGCGCCTGGGAAGCGGTCAAGCGACACTTCCGCGAGCTGGGCACCGACATCCAGTCCACCGATTTCACCGTGATCGGCGTGGGCGACATGTCGGGCGATGTGTTCGGCAACGGCATGCTGCTGTCCAGGCATATCCGGCTGGTCGCAGCCTTCGACCACCGCCACATCTTTCTGGATCCGAACGCCGATGCCGCCGCCAGCTTTGCCGAACGTGAGCGGCTGTTCGCCCTGCCACGCTCCAGCTGGGACGATTACAACAAGGCGCTGATCGGCCAGGGCGGCGGCATCTTCCCCCGCACCCTGAAGGAAATTCCGTTGTCGCCCGAGGTCAAGGCGCTGATCAGCACCAGTGCCGACTCCTTGTCGCCGCCGGCCCTGATCAACGCGTTGCTGAAGGCCCAGACCGACCTGTTGTGGTTCGGCGGCATCGGCACCTACATCAAGGCCACATCGCAATCCAACCTGGATGCCGGCGACCGCGCCAATGACGCGGTGCGCGTCAACGGCGCGGACCTGCGCTGCAAGGTGGTGGGCGAAGGCGCCAATCTGGGCGTGACCCAACTGGGCCGCATCGAGGCGGCGCGGTCCGGTGTGCGCATCGAGACCGACGCGATCGACAACAGCGCCGGCGTCGATACCTCCGACCATGAAGTGAATTTGAAGATTCTTTTGGGTGGGCCGGTGATGCGCGGCGAACTGAGCGAAGACAAGCGCAATGCCCTGCTCGCCTCCATGACCGATGACGTGGCGGTGCATGTGCTGGCCGACAATTACAACCAGACCCTGGCGCTGTCGGTGGCCGAGCAGCGGGGCCTGCGCGACCTGGACGCGCAGGGCCGGCTGATGCGCGACCTGGAATCGCGCGGCAAGCTGGACCGCGGCGTGGAATTCCTGCCCAGTGACGCGGCGCTGACAGCGCTGGCCCATGACGGCAAGGGCTTGAGCCGCCCCGAACTGGCGGTGCTGCTGGCCTATGCCAAGCTGGACCTGGACGCCGAAGTGCTGGCCAGCACCCTGCCGGACGATCCGGTGTTTGAATCCCTGCTGTCCGGCTATTTCCCGCCAGCCGCCGTCGCAGCCTTCCCGGAAGAACCTGGCCGCCATCGCCTGCGGCGTGAAATCGTCAGCACGGTGTTGATCAACACCATCGTCAACCTGGCGGGCATCGTCTTCGTCCTGCGCACCCGCGAGGTCACCGGTCTTTCCTCGGCGCAGATCGCACGCGGCTTTGTGCTCAGCGACGGCGCCTTCGGCCTGTCGGCGCTCAAGGCGCGCATCGATGCGCTGGACCGACGCGTGGATGCGGCGATCCAGACGCGGCTTTATTCCGATATCGCCGACCAGTTCCGCCGCGCCACGCGCTGGTTCCTGGCGCACCTCGCGGGCGATGCCGCCATCGCCGATACGGTGGCGCAATATCGCACCGGCGTGGAAGCCTTGCGCGAGAATTACAAGCTGACGCAGACCGATCAGGACGGCATTGCCGAACTGACCGGCGCGGGCGTGCCTGAAGACCTGGCGCGCGACATGGTGCTGCTGGATCCGCTGGCGGCGGCGCTGGATGTGGCGCTGCTGGCGCATGAGACCAGGTTGCCGCCGGACAAGGTGGCGCCGCTCTATTTCCAGCTGGGCGAGACACTGGGCCTGGACCGGCTGCGCAACCTGGCAAATCGCTATGCGCCGCCCGAACATTGGGACCGGCTGGCGCTGCGCCGGCTGCTGGACGATCTGTCCCAGTCCCAGCGCAGCATCACGGCCAAGCTGCTGGCCAGTGGCGGTACCGTGGACGACTGGGCCATAAAACAGGGCGATGCGCTGGAACGCACCCGCACCTTCCTGGGCACCCTGGATGCCAGCGGCGAGTTGAGTGTCGCCAAGCTGATGCTGGCCTCCAGCCAGATCCAGAATCTGGGATAGATGGCGCTGCTGCGTCAAAGCCTGTAACGCTAAAGCGGTGGAGAGCCGTTCCGTCCTGATCGCTGTTGCCGCAGCCGCCTTGCTGTGCGCGCCCGCGCATGCCCAGCGCCGGCGCGAGGCGCCCAAGGAATGGGACATCACCTTGGGCGCGGCCGTGGCCTCGCGGCCCAGCTTCGAGGGCAGTGACCGCAGCATCGTGCGCGCCTTGCCATTTGTCGCGGTGCGCTGGCGCGACACCATCTCTCTGGGCGAAGGCGGGCTCAGCGTCACCGGACATCTGAAAAATTTCCGCTTCGGCGGCGGACTGACTGTCGATGGCGGCCGCAAGGATCACAGCACCGGCGGGATTTTCGAATCCGGCGACGACCGGCTGAAGGGCCTGGGCACAATCAAAGCTTCGCCCGGATTTCGCGTTTTCGCCTCCACCCGCCTCAGCCTGTTCAATTTCGAAGTCTCCGCCGTCAAATCCCTGAACCATGGCGTGACCGGAACCCTCGGCCTGTCGTCGGCGCTGCCGCTGGGCAAAAAGCTTTTCCTGATGCCGCATGTCCGCGCCACCTGGGCCGACGACAAGACCATGCAGACCTATTTCGGCGTCACCCCGGCCCAGGCCGCCGCCTCGGCCTTTCCGCGCTTCAATGCCGCCAGCGGCTTCAAGGATGTGCGGGCCGGCGCCAACCTGATCTACCGCATCAACAATCATTGGTTTATCGGCACCGATGTCGGCGTCACACGCCTGCTCGGCGATGCCGCCCTCAGCCCCATCAGCCTCCGCGACACCAATGTCACGGTGATGGGCATGGCGGGCTATCGCTTCTGACACTGTGTACGCGGTGCAAACTTTCCGTTCCGTCTGTCCCCAATTTGTCGTAAGATGTCGCCGCATCCATAACTGGCACAATAAGACAGATGCTCGGGGGCGCAGTGGGGGGATCACCGTCTTTAATCGGCTCGCTGGCCGTCTGGCAGGGCCTGTTCAGCGCGTCCGAACTGGACGCACTGGTACAGCTGGGCGACGGGCTGGCGCTGGAGAAGGCCGAACTGTCGGCCGGGCGCGGTTATGAAAATATCCGCAGCACCAAGGTCGCCTGGGTACCGCGCGCGCCGCAAACCGAGCATCTGTACCGGCGCATGGAAGAAGCGGTGCTGGAAATGAATGCCCGCTACTTTCGTTTCGATCTGTCGGGGCTGGCGGCGCTGCAATATGCCGTTTATGGCGGTCCCGAAGGCGGTCACTTCGACTGGCACAAGGATTATGGCCGCGATGCCTCCGATCCCGACCAGGAACCGCGCAAGCTGACTTTAAGTCTGCAACTCAGCGATGGCGGTGACTACAAGGGCTGCGATCTGCAGGCGCGCGCCGGCAACCTGATCGACACCGCGCCGCGCGAACGCGGCACCATCGTCGCCTTCCCGGCCAACGTCCTGCACCAGGTCACGCCGATTGAATCAGGCGTGCGCCGATCGCTGGTGACATGGGCGGTGGGGCCGGAGTTTCGCTAGCGGGCCGCGTCGAAATACATGTCCAGCAGGTCGCTGAACCATTTGATAAAGCGCTCGCGCCGCGCCTCTTCGCCTGCACCCGAAGCACTGCGCAGCCGGGTCCCGATCAGCGCATCGCCAAAGGCGGCGATGGTGGTGAGGTGCACGACAGAGCGGGTATCCTCGATATCGGGCACATGGCCGGGCAGCGCGTAGCGCTGGCGAATGGTGTGCAGACTCTGCACGATATCCTCGAACATGGTGACATTGGCCGACGCCGGCATCTGCTCCTGCGATTGCAGCAGCCAGATGGTGCGCTGCGCCAGGCCATCCCGGTAGGCTTCGAAGGTGCGCCGGATGCCTTCATCGCCGGACCTGGCGTCGCGCATCCGTTCGATCACCCCGGCAGTCAGAGCTTCCAGGCTGCGCAGGTTCAGCGCCCGTACCAGGCCTTCGCGGCTGCCGAAGTGATGCAGGATGGTGGGATGGGAGACGCCGGCGGCGCGCGCCACATCCTGAAGCCGCAAGCTCGCCGGCCCGCCCGCCTTCATCGAGGCTTCCGCCGCATCCAGGATCAGGACCTTGGCCTCTTCCGGGCGGCGGCGTATGCGTTTTTGCTTCTGGGCCAATGGCTTAACTCACTATTGACAATATTGTATATAGTAGACATAACAGCGGGGTGAATTCAAGGACCGCGGCAATGTACGCCCTTCTCGCCAACGACACCCGCCTGAAGCCCTTCGAAGCGGTGCGCGCCGTGCGGCGCCTGTTCGCCACCGGCGACACCAAAGAAATCTTCGCGATCTTTCGCGCCCTGCGCGGCCGTTCCGGCATCAAGGCCTTCCGCCGATTCCGGCAAAGCCCCACGGGATCGGCCGTGCTGCGCGAACGTCGCGTGCTGCTGAATGTTCTCACCGATCGCGCCGCCCTGTCGGCTCTGCCGGCCGGCAGCGTGGGTCGCAGCTATTTCGATTTCATGGAAGACGAAAAATTGTCGGCAGACGGATTGGTGCAGGCCTCGCAGGACTGGGAAAGTGATCCGGTGCCGCCCGACGTGCAGTTGTTTCGTGAACGCATGCGCGATTCCCATGACCTGACCCACACCCTCACCGGTTATGGCCGCGACCCGCTCGGCGAGATCTGCCTGCTGGCTTTCATGTATGCCCATTCACGCAACCTGGGCGCGGCGCTGATCGTGGTCATGAGCTGGCCCCAATTGCCGCCCGCCGCACGCGCCGCGGTGCGCGAAGCCTGGCGCAACGGCAAGACGGCGCGCTGGATGCAGGACATGGACTGGGAAGCGCTGTTGCCGCGCCCACTGGCAGAGGTGCGTCGCGAATCCGGCATCGCCGATCCCGGCCTTTATCGCGCGGCGATCGCGGCATGAAGGAGTTGCTGCATTCGGCCCGCGCGGTGCTGACCGACATGGTGGCGACACTGTTCTTCCTGGCGCTGTACACCCTCACCCACAGCATCGCGCTGGCGGTCGCGGCGGGCCTGGCGCTGGCGCTGGGCCAGATCGGCTGGGAACTGGCCAGGGGCCGCAGCATCGATGCGCTGCAATGGATCGGCCTGGTGGTGATCGTCTCGCTGGGAACCGCCACGCTGATTTCCGGCAATCCGCTGTTCGTGATGCTGAAGCCCAGCCTGATCTATTGCCTGCTGGGCGCGGCGATGCTGAAACGCGGCTGGATGCTGAAATACTTGCCCGAACGCGCCCTTCAACATGTTGGCGATCTGGGCGTGACCTTCGGTTATGTCTGGGCGGGGCTGATGTTCTTTTCCGCCGTCCTGAACCTGGTGGTGGCGCAGCATATGAGTATCATCGGCTGGGCCGCGTTCATGGGTATTTACGCCACCGCCAGCAAGGTGATGCTGTTCGCGGGTCAATATGGCGTGATGAAGCTCATCGGAAAGCGCCGCTATTACGCGCGCCAGAAGACTTTGATGACGGCCGCCTAGCTGCGGACGATATTGATCTGGTGCACCGATTGGTCGGCGGTCTTTTCCTGGCCGACAAATTCGATGCCGATGCCGTCGGCGTGATGGCGCGCCACCCGGCCGGCGATCTGGGCGATCAGCACGAACTCGCCGATCGGCGGCTTGATGTCGGTCTTCAGCGATACGCCGCCCACCGAAATGTCCATCACCTCGCAATGCACGATCTGGCCGTCGGCGCGGGTATATTTGGCGAAGCCCTTCTGGTTGGAGCGTTCATGACGGCGCAACACGCTGTCATCCACCAGGGTCTTGTTGAGGAACAGGATCAGCTGCTCGGCGGTGCGTTCGCGCTTGGACGGGGTGCAGACAAAGGCGATGCCGAAGCCATAGCCGTCGCGGCGCACCACATTGCCTTCAAAGCGGCCGAAGTTGTCGACATAGAGCACGACCGGGGTGCCGGCCTCGGGAATGATCTCGCAGACGATGGCCGCGCCGCCGGGCGACAGATCGGAAATGGTGCAGCGGGATTCGCGTGCATCGGACGGGATGAACAGGCGCCCGGGCAGGTCCACCCGCACGCGGCGAAAGCGCCGGCGCTCGGCCCCCGCCTTGGCGACGACCGGTTCGGCGTCCTTTAAGGACATCGCCAAGCCCTGCATGGGCCCCGCCCAATTGTTAATGTTTCAAGCCGTTGTACTCCTGGCAGGGTCAACAGGAGGTTACCGGCAGGCCGAAGGGGCCCAAAACGCCTGTTTTTCGCTTTCGGGGGCCCATCTGAGGGATCCAAAGAGGGTCAACCATTTTGAAACAGGGGCCTTTTTCGCTTCTGCCCGCCGCGCTATAGGAAAGGTGGGTAGATTTTTGCGGCGCGGAGCAGGGCTGGGGCCCGAAAACACACGCCGCCAGTGGGGACTTAAATAATATGCGCTTTGTAACGATTTCTCGCCGCAACGGCCGTCGCCTGACCATGCTTGCTGCCGCCGGCGTCCTGGCCCTGGGCCTTGCCGCCTGTTCCAGCGACGATGCCGAAGATGCAGGCGCGGGCACGCCTTTCACCCAGGCCTTGGCCAAGGATTATGGCGATCTGGCTGCCCAGGCTGCCGCCCTGCCCGCCGAACCTGCCGCGGATACGGGCTTCTTTTCTTCGCTGAACCCCTTCTCGGACAGCGAAAGCTCCAGCGACCTGCTCGCCAAGGCGTTCACCGCCAAGGCGGATCTGGCCAATGGCGGCACCGAGCCGGAACTGGAAGCGGCCACCGGCCCCAACCAGACAACCCTGCGCGCCCGTTTGGTGCGTGACATCGCGGCCGGCAAGGACCAGTTCCCCGAGCAGGCCGCCCGCGCGCAGGCCGATTATGACTGCTGGGTCCTGTACGGCACCGTGGCCAGCGCCGCCGCCGCCAGCCAGGCGTGCAAGACCGCGTTGGATTCCTCGATCGTGCGTCTGGAAACGGCCGCCCGTCCGGCTCCGCCGCCGCCGCCGCCCGTGGCGTCTGCCCCGGTTCCGGCCCCGGCCCCGGCGCCCGCGCCGGCCGCCCAGGTCAGCAACGACTTCACGGTCTATTTCGACTTCGACTCCTGGACCCTGAAGGCTGAGCAGCTGACGGTGCTGGACTCGGTGATCGCGTCGGCCCGTACCGGCGGCCAGACCAACATCACCGTCGTCGGCCATACCGATACCTCGGGATCCTCGGAGTACAACCAGGCGCTGTCGGTCAAGCGCGCCAATGTTGTGGTCGAAGCCCTGGTGAAGATGGGTGCGCGCCGCGCCGCCATCCATGCCAGCGGCGTCGGTGAAACCGATCTTGCGGTGCAGACCGAGGACGGCGTCAAGGAAGCCAAGAACCGCCGCACGGTGATTTCGCTTCAGCCGTA
>Ga0073936_10004446_pt1 | contig 19442 bp, 20 predicted proteins | sample AliMusrvi5mmetaG_FD_87041 | JGI IMG/M metagenome (GOLD analysis project Ga0073936, IMG submission 87041) | Freshwater lake bacterial and archeal communities from Alinen Mustajarvi, Finland, to study Microbial Dark Matter (Phase II) - Alinen... | ecosystem: Environmental > Aquatic > Freshwater >... | reverse complement strand
GTTTTGACGAAGCCTGCAGGACCGGGCGGACCTCGGCCAGGACCTCCGGATCGCCTCCGATATAGTAAACGAGCTCTCCCCGCGCGGCGGCGTCGCGGCTTCCGGTGAAGGGGGCATCGAGAAATTTCGCGTGTCTCGATGCGACAATCTCTGCGGCTTCCCGCGTTTCATGCGGGGAAATCGTCGCGTGGTTCATCACCACGTGACCGGGAGTCAGGGCCGGCGCGAGGTTCTTGACGACCCCGAGCAGGGCCGGGCCGTCCGAAACAAAGATCTGGATGTATTTCGCCGCCTCGGCCACTTCGGCAGGCGAACTGAGGAAATTCGGTTCGGGACGCGGGGAGCGGTTGTGGAGCCACACCTGGTATCCGTTTTTCCTCAATGCGGATACCACCCTGCTTCCAATGATGCCGAGTCCAATGACGCCGGCCGTGGGTTTTGACGGGCGTGCCATTCGCCCCTTCAGTTCCCCGCCGGCAGCGTGGATTCGATCTGGGCCGAGTCCTTGAGTTTCTTCAAGACTGCCTGCACGGCTTCCCGCTGCTTGGCACTCTTGAGGTAGGCGGTGATCTGGTCTTTGACTTCTTCGAAGGGAACCGTTCCGGCCGGCTTTTTTTCGGTGACTTTGATGACATGCCAGCCGAACTGGGTTTTGACCGGATCGCTGATCTCGCCCGGTTTCTGGCTGAAGGCGGCGTTGGCAAACTCGGGGACCATGCGGTCCTTGGCGAAGAAGCCCAAGTCGCCTCCGGATTCCTTGGCGCCGGGTTCCTCGGAGAGTTCCTTGGCGAGCTTGTTGAAGTCCTCGCCTTTCTTGGCGCGGGCTTCGGCCTTCTTCGCGGCGGCCTCTTTCTGCTTCACGACCTCTTCGGAGTCGTCCTTGTTGACAATGAAAAGAATGTGGCTGGCTTTGACGGTCTCGGGGTTTTTGAATTCCTCGGTGTTCGTGTCGTAGAATTTCTTGGCATCCGCGTCGGTGATTTTGTCCCCGTCCTTGATCTGGCTCTGCATCCAGTGCTGCTGCTGGAGCATGGCGGTGAGAGCGGTCTTGAGTTTCTCAGGCGACTGGCCGGCTTCTTTGAGCTGGGCTTGAAAGGCTTCCTCCGAAGGGAACTGCTTTTTCAGTTTCGCGATCTCTGCACTGATGTCCTTGTCGGAAACCGTTTCGCCGCCGGCGGCTTTTGCCACGAGTTTGTCCATGATCAACTCGTCCACGATCTGGCGGTAGCCGCTCAATTTTTGCTCGGGGGCGAGGTCGGCGGCTTTGACGCCCGAAGCCTGCACGGCTGCGGCGAAAGCTTCCTCGACCTGGGCCTTCGTGATGGCTTCCCCGTTGACCTTTGCGACCGGGTCTTTCAACTCCACCGACGGAGCGGCGGTTTCAGGCGCGCTGGCTGCGTTCGTGCCGGCTGCCGAAGCGGCCGGGGTGGCCGTCGCCGGAGGAGCGACAACCGCTGCCGGGGTGGCGGCAGGAGTGGAAGCCGGGGCGGGAGAGGAAGGAGCCACGGGAGGAGCCGGTGCCGGCTTGCACGCCGGCAGCAAGGCGATGGCTGTTGCGGCAATCGGGGAGAGGATGGCGGCGGAGAGATGAAATTTTGTCATTGGAATAAGAGACACACATTGCGCAGGAATGTTCAGCAAATGCCAGTGGAAAAAAACAGAAATCAAGCGCGGATCCTGCTGCGCGCAGGGACGGCGGGTTCGCGCCGGGGACCGTGGAGCCCCGCCGCGGCGGGGCCGGGGCTCATCCGTGGATGCGGAATGTGTCCTTGATCGAGAGGCCTGCGATAAACCCTGCGGCCAGCCGGGCTGCGGACTCGATGTCTTTCCAGGAGGCCATCTCCACCGGCGAGTGCATGTATCGCAGCGGCACCGAGATCAGGGCGCAGGGGATCCCGTCCAGCGAGGTGTAGATGACATCGGCGTCGGTTCTGGTGGAGCGCGAGATCGCCTCGTGCTGGACGGGAACCTGCTCTTTTGCGGCCACGGCGATCAACCGTTCCACGACCAGCGGGTGATTGGCCGCACCGTGCGAGAGGGCCGGGCCTTTGCCAAGCTCCACGAGGCCGTGTTCCTTGACCGGAATTCCGGGGGTGTCGGTGGCGTGGGTGACATCGAAAATCAGAGCCGCAGAAGGGGCGAGCCGGTGCGCGACCATTTTTGCCCCGTGGCTGCCGATTTCCTCCTGGACACAGTTCACCGCAAGAGTTGTCGCGCGCGGTTTTTTCTTCATCGAGCGAAGCCGCTCGAGCGTGAGGGCCAGAATGAATCCGCCGATCCGGTTGTCCAGTGCGCGCCCGACGATGCGATCTCCCTGGAACTCCGTGGCTCCCGCTTCAAAGATCGCCGGATTTCCCACGCGAATGCCGAGGCTCGCGGCGTCCGCTGCGGAACCTGCGCCGACATCGACGAAGTGATCTTTCCACTCCGGAGTTTTATCCTTGTCGGTATTTCTCAAATGGATCGCCGTGTTGCCAATAATTCCCGGGACCAAACCTTTTGATCCGAAAACCGTGATGCGGCGGGCGGCCGCGAGGGTTTTGTCCGAGCCCCCGATCGGGCCGATCGAGAGGAATCCCTTCTCGTCGATATGCCGCACGATGAAGCCGATCTCATCGGAATGCGCCTCCAGCATGATGCGCGGAGCGGACGGCGAAGCCCCCTCCAACTCGGCCCAGGCATTGCCGTAGGCGTCCGTCTCCACGCGGTCGGAGACATTCCGGACCATGTCCATCCACCCGGACTGCCCGGCCTTTTCCCAGCCCGAGGGTGAGGGGATCGCCAAAATATCAAGAAGGTTCTTTTTGTTCACCCCGGCAGTCTTGCAGGCTCCTGATGACGTTCAACAGGAAAACGCCGTGATCGCGCCGGCGAAAAGAAAGCGCCCGCTGGTTGACAGGTGTCCGTTGCGCCAGCATAGTCCGGCCCCGCATCGAAGCGGCAGACTCTATGGATAAAATTCGTAACATTGCAATTATCGCCCACGTTGACCATGGGAAGACCACGCTCGTGGACCAGCTTCTCAAGCAGGCGGGAACATTCCGAGCCAACCAGAAGACCGAAATCCGCATGATGGATTCCATGGACCTGGAGAAGGAAAAAGGCATCACCATCCGCGCCAAGAACGCGGCTTTCCGCTGGAACGGCTACCACGTCAACATCGTGGATACCCCCGGCCATGCGGACTTCGGCGGAGAGGTCGAGCGAATCATGAAAATGGTGGACGGCGTCCTGCTGGTTGTGGACGCCTACGACGGCCCGCAGGCCCAGACGAAGTTCGTGCTCCGCAAAGCGATGGAGAACGGGTTGAAGCCGATTGTCGTAATCAACAAGATCGACCGCGAGAACGCCCGGCCGCACAAGGTCCTCGACATGGTCTTCGAGCTTTTCCTCGAACTCAACGCCAGCGACGAGCAACTCGATTTTCCCCACATCTACGCGAGCGCCAGGGATGGATACGCCAAGCGTGAGCTCGTCGATCCGAGCGACACGATGACGCCGCTCTACGAGGCGATCGCCTGGCATATCCCGGCCCCGAAGGCCTCGGATGCTGGGTTTTTCCAGATGCTCGTGTCGAACCTCGACTACAGCGATTACCTCGGGCGAATCGCCTACGGCCGCATCATCAGCGGCTCGGTCAAAGTCGGCCAGAGCATCGTCTGCATCCATGCCGGCGGACGGAAAGAGCGAGGCAAAGTCACGGCGCTTTTCGGCCACGAAGGGCTGGAAAAAGTCCAGATCGAAGAAGCGTTCTCCGGCGACATCATCGGTCTCACCGGTTTCGAGGAGGTCTTCATCGGCGAAACCCTCACCGACAGCGAGGACCGCGAGGCGCTGCACTTCGTGGACATCGATCCGCCGACGATCGCCATGAAGATCTGCGTGAACGATTCGCCGCTCGCCGGCCGCGAGGGAAAGCTCCTCACCGCCCGCCAGATCCGCGACCGCCTGATCCGCGAGACGCGGACGAACGTCTCGATCCTCGTCGGTGACACCGAGATCGCCGGGCATTTTGATGTCAAGGCCCGAGGGGAAATGCAGATCGCGATCCTGGTCGAGCAGATGCGCCGCGAGGGCTTCGAGATTCTGGTTTCCCGTCCCGAGGTCATCTTCAAGCGCGAGGAAGACGGCACGCTGCTCGAGCCGCTGGAAACATTGTATGTGGATGTCCCGACAGACAACCTGGGCGACATCCTGCAATCCCTCGCCTCGCGCAAAGCCGAGATCACGAGCATGGAGCACAAGTCCCACAGCGTGCTCGTGGAATCCACGATTCCGACCCGCGGCCTCATCGGTTTCGAGACCGATCTCGTCAACGTCACCAAAGGACACGGGATCGCCAGCCATCTTTTCAAGGAATACGGACCGCACAAAGGCGAGATCCCGAGCCGCAACAACGGGGTTCTTGTCTCGATGGAGGGCGGAACCAGCATGGCTTATGCGCTGGACACGATCCAGATCCGCGGCCGCCTTTTTATCGGTCCCCAAGAGGAAATCTACGAGGGGATGATCATCGGGGAAAACGCGCGTCCGGACGACATGCCGGTCAACCCGTGCAAGGCGAAAAAGCTGACCAACATGCGAAGCCAAGGAGACGGCAAAGGGATCTCGCTCGCGCCGCCTCTCGTCATGAGCCTCGAGCGCTCGCTCGAATACATCGCCCCCGACGAATACGTCGAGGTCACGCCCAAATCCCTCCGGCTCAGGAAAAAAATCCTCGACGCAAACGCCCGCAAGCGCGCCGGAAAAAGCTGAAGGGTTTTCCGGCCGCTATCGCCTGATCATGGATGCCGCCGGGCTCGCTGGCGGCATTGCCCGCGATCTTCGCAGGGTGGTTGGCGGAAGCCCTGCGGGCCTGCTCCGCATCGAGCTGTGAAGAAAAATCGGGCCGGCGGGATTCGAACCCGCGACCTCCTGCACCCGAGGCAGGCGCTCTACCAAGCTGAGCCACGGCCCGATATCACTGAACGGAATCACTTGCCACAGTAATTTGACTGCCCGCTTTTCCGCTCACAACCCGGCTTCCATTGTCTGGATTCCGGGGCGCGATTATGGCGCGGTCAAACTCGCCCGCAAGCAAATTCCGCGATTTCCCGCGGCGGCCGTTGCTGCCCGGTCCTTCAGCCGACGCCAAATTTTATAGGCACCACGGCCGGTTGTGCGGCGCGGCATTTTCTCTTGTCAGCGGGAAGTTGCGGAAGGAGACTCGGCCTTTTGCCCAACTCCAATATGTCGAACACGATCTTAACTGGCGCCCAGTGGGGCGATGAAGGAAAAGGAAAAATCATCGATTTTTTGACCGATGAGGCGGACCTCGTCGTCCGCAGCCAAGGCGGGAACAACGCCGGCCACACGATCGTCATCGGCGGGGAAAAATATGTCCTGCACCTGATCCCGTCGGGCATCCTGCGCAAGTCGAAGATCTGCGTCATTGGCAACGGGGTGGTCATCGACCCGGTGTCGCTGGTCGGCGAGATCGAGGGCCTTCGCAAGCGGGGCGTCACGGTCGGGAAAAACCTTCTGATCAGCGATGCGGCCCATCTGGTGCTCCCGTATCACCGGGCTTTGGACGGGCAGAGGGAAGCCCTGAAAGGCAAGGGAAAAATCGGCACCACCAAGCGCGGGATCGGTCCCGCCTACGGCGACAAGGTCGCGCGCGTCGGGCTTCGCATGTGCGATCTGGTGAGGCCGGAGGTCTTCGCCAAAAAGCTGGCGGTCAGGATTCGCGAAAACAACGCCGTGCTGAAAAGCCTCGGCGCCCCGGCGTTGAACGGCAAAGCGATCCTCAAAGATTACCTGGCCGCCGCCGAGGTGCTCCGCCCGTTTGTCACCAACACCGTCGTCTATCTGCACAAGGCATTGAAGGCCGGGAAACAACTACTTTTCGAGAGCGCCCAAGGGACGTTTTTGGATATCGACCACGGAACGTATCCGTATGTGACCAGCTCGAATACCACGGCCGGCGGAGCCTGCACGGGGAGCGGGGTTCCCCCGCACCGCATCGACCGTGTCCTCGGCGTCATGAAAGCCTACACGACCCGCGTGGGCGAGGGCCCGTTTCCGACCGAGGACAAGGGGATCACGGACGCCCTGCATTCCATGGGCAGGGAGTTCGGGTCAACCACCGGGCGCCCGCGGAGATGCGGGTGGTTCGATGCCGTGGCCACGCGATATTCGGCCATGGTCAACGGCATCGACGAAATCGCCATCACCAACCTCGACGGCCTCGACGCGGTTTCTTCGATCCGGGTCTGCATAGCCTATAAACTGGACGGCAAGAAAATCGACTTCCCGCCGACCGATCCTGCCGCCCTCGCCCGCTGCACCCCGGTCTATATCGATCTGCCCGGCTGGAACAAGCCGACCGACAAGGCCCGCAAATTTTCCGATCTTCCTGCTCGCGCCCGCGAGTATGCGGGCAAGCTGGCCGAGCTCACGGGGGCAAAGCTCACCATTGTCAGCATCGGACCTGCCCGGGAGCAGACCATCCGGCTTTGATCCCCGTGCAAACAATCCCTCGTCATGTCGCCGTGATCATGGACGGCAACGGCCGGTGGGCCCAGCAGCGGGGGCTGCCGCGCCTGGCGGGACATGAACAGGGCTCGAAGTCGATCCGGCAGTGCGTCGAGGCCTGCATGGAAACGGGCGTCGAATTTTTGACGCTCTACGCCTTCTCCTCCGAAAACTGGAAACGCCCGCCCATCGAGGTCAACGGCCTCATGCTCCTTCTCGAGCGTTTCCTCAACGAGAAAAAAGAGGAAATGCTGCGCGAGGGGGTGCGGCTGCGCGCCATCGGACGGATTGACGATCTGCCGCCGCCCTGCCGAAAAAAGCTGGACCAGGTCGTTGCGGCCACCGCCGGCAACTCCAAGCTCCATGTGATTCTTGCCCTCAGCTACAGCGGGAGGACGGAAATCCTCGACGCGGTGAGATCGATCGTCCGGGATGCCGCTGCCGGCACCCTGGCTCCCGACGATGTCACGCCCGAGCTCCTGTCCTCGCGGCTCTACACGGATGGGATCCCGGATCCCGACCTCCTCATCCGCACCTCCGGAGAAATGAGAATCTCCAATTTTCTGCTCTGGCAGTTGAGCTACACGGAAATTCACGTCACAAAAAAGCTGTGGCCCGATTTTGGCAAAGCCGATTTTCTGGAGGCGCTGGAAGACTTCCGAAGCCGGAGCCGCAGGTTTGGCGGCGTGTGAGGCATCCAAACCTATCCGACGACCCGCTCGATCCCGCGTTCTTTGATGATTGCCGCGAGCACGCGCCCATGGGCCGCGGTTTCCGATGCGCGGGGTTGAATTCCTCCCGAAAGCCATTACCCTCTCCATTTCTGATATGAAAACCCAAGGAGACATCACGCTTTCACGCGACTGCGACGCCGTCCAAATCCCAAGCGGGCATCCGCTCGTCCTGCCGGCTGGCATGTCGGTCGTGGTGACGCAATCGCTCGGCGGAACCTTCACCGTGGCGACGCCGGGCGGCTTGGCCCGCATCGAGTTGAAGGATGCCGATGCGCTCGGTCTCGACCCGGAGGCCGCGGAGGAAAAGGTCAAAGTCGAGGGCACGACCGAGCAGGCGGTCTGGGACCAGTTGAAAACGGTCTTCGATCCCGAGATCCCTGTGAACATCGTGGATCTCGGCCTCGTTTACGATTGCTCGATCACGAAGGCCGCAGACGGCCCCGTATCCGTGAACGTGAAAATGACGCTCACCGCGCCCGGATGCGGGATGGGGCCGACGATCGCGGCCGATGCGCGCGGGAAAATCCTTTCGCTTGAGGGCATCGGCGACGCCGAGGTCGAGCTGGTTTGGGACCCGCCTTGGAATCAGGCGATGATCAGCGAAGCCGGCAAGATGAAGCTCGGCATTTTGTAGCCCGCTTTCCATGGCCCTCCTCGAGTATTTCCGGACCCCTGAGTTTCAGGTCGGAGATTTTTTGATGCCGTGGGGAATGATCATCAGCTCGCTGGGTTTTTTGGCGGCCTGGATCGTCGTGCTCGAACTCGAGCGCCGGGCGCTGACGCGCCGCATCTGGCACGTGCCGCTTTTCTTCGTGGCATTGGCGGTCTTTTTTGGTTGCCTGTTCGGCGTGATTCTCGCCCCATGAAACCCGGCGGCTCGAAGTATCTCGTCACCTCGGTCGTGGTGGTGCTCGCGCTGGTCGCCTCGCTGGCAATGTATCACCGGTATGTCACGCGCCCGTGGACCCGCGATGCCCAGGTGCGGGCGAACGTGGTGGGTGTGGCCTGCCGCGTCGGAGGGCCGATCATCCAGATCCCGGTGAAAGACAACCAGCAGGTGAAAAAAGGCGACCTGCTTTTTGAAATCGATCCCGCCACCTACATCGCCGATGTCAACAGCCTGACGGGCAAATTCCAGCAGGCCGAGGCCAAAGCCGTCCAGTCCAAGCAGAACCTCGACCGGCAGACACAGCTCTACGAAACCAAAGTCATCGACATCCGGGATCTCCAGAACGCGCAGGATTCCTACATCGGGGCGCAGGCGGATGTCGCCGCCGCGCAGGCGGACTTGGATTTCGCAAAGCTCAGCCTCAGCTACACGAAGATCGTTGCGCCGGTGGACGGGTATCTGACGAATGTCAACACGTCGCCCGGCACGTATGTGACGGCCGGCCAGCAGATCCTTGCGCTGGTGGACTCGAGTTCGTTCTGGGTGGCGGCTTATTTCAAAGAGACCCAGTTGCGGCACGTGGCGGAAGGGCGGAAGGCGGCCATCCGCTTGATGGGGCACGAGAGCCAGCCGTTCGAGGGAGTGGTCGAGAGCGTGGCTTGGGGGATTTATGTTCCGGACGGTTCAACCGTCCACCTGCTGCCGGATGTCAGCCAGACGATCGACTGGGTCCGGCTGCCGAACCGGTTTCCGGTCCGCGTCCAGGTCACGGGCAAGCCGCCGTTCCCGCTCCGCATCGGACAGACCGCCTCGGTCTCGCTTTCCGGACTTTAGAGTGGATCAAGGGATGTAGCGGCTGCAGGAGTTTTCGCCTTGCTGTGTCAAAGCGGGTGCCCGGTGCGGCGCTGCCAACGCAAGAAGATCAAAATCCTACCAGAACTTCCACCACGGATGCTGGGGCTCGGCTCCGTTCTGCGATGCGGCTCCGGGAGTGGGGGTCGCGCTCGCGCCTGGGGAAGGAGAGGCCGATGGAGACGGGCTGGCTCCCGGGTTTTTCATTTCCTGCTGCCGGATCGCATCCAGCTTTTTTGTGATCGAGCCATTCACATCGACGAACCAAAGCCCGTGCCCATCGGGACGGAGAATCCCCGTGAGCAGCCTGGCTTGACCGTCGTGCGAAGGCGCGGTTCCGTAGCGCTTGATCAGGTCGGTGCCGGCCGTGATGGGCACTGCCACCGGAATCTCTCCGCCCGGCATGTGTTTCTGCTCGTCGTTTGTGATCGCGTGGAAGAAGCGGACGTCCTCGATATCGCTCTTGTAGGAATACGGTTTGACGAAGGCCACCTTGAGGGTGATTTGCTGGCCCTCGTAAACGTCGTAAGCCCCTTTGTAGTAGTCTGCTGTGAATGTTGAATACTTTGCCTCTGCCTGAAGGGCGGAGTGACCGAGCGCCAAGGCCGAGGCAACGAGAAGGAAGGTGCGTTTGTTCATAGTGAGGATTTCCAAAGGGTTCAACCGCCCGCACAATAAAAAGTTGCGCCGTTTTTTTAATGGAAATTAGGAACCCGGCTCAGGAAGACGCCGGGAAGACGCCGGTTGCGTGGCGTGGAAATTTGCGGGATAGTCACGGCCAATGAAGATTTTAGAAAACGAGCGGAAGGGAGCCGGTGAGCCGGTGGACAACCTTCATGTGGTCGGCGTCACCCGCCTGATCACCCCCGCCCAGATCAAGGAGCAACTCCCTGCCGGGACCCGGCACCTGCGGCTCGTGAGCGAGGCCCGATCGACCGCCAGGTCGATTCTCGGCGGCGAGGATGACCGCCTGCTGGTCGTTGTCGGGCCGTGCTCGATCCACGACCCGGAGTCCGCGCTGGACTACGCGCGGCGGCTCGCGGCTGTGAGCGCGGATGTTTCGGACCGCCTCTTCATCGTGATGCGCGTCTATTTCGAAAAACCCCGCACCACGATCGGATGGAAAGGGATGATCAACGATCCGCGCCTGGACGATTCCTGCGATGTGGCCCGCGGCATCGCGCTCGCCAGAAAGCTGCTCCTCGACATCCTGGATCTGGGCCTGCCAGCGGGCACGGAATTTCTGGATCCGATCATGCCGCAATACACGGCCGAACTCATCAGTTGGGCGGCGATCGGGGCGAGGACGACCGAGTCGCAGACCCACCGCGAGATGGCCAGCGGGCTCTCGATGCCGGTCGGTTTCAAGAACGGGACCGACGGCAGCATCCAGACCGCCATCGATGCGATGAAATCCGCCCGGGCCCCGCACAGTTTTTTGGGGATCGACCAGGACGGGGCCACGAGCATCGTGAAAACTGCGGGCAACCCGGACAGCCATGTCGTGCTCCGCGGCGGGCGCGACGGCGCGAACTACCATCCGCACCAGGTCGCGGCGGCGTGCGAGGCCCTGGCGAAGGCTGGGCTCGAACCGGCCCTGACGGTGGATTGCAGCCACGCGAATTCCGGGAAAGATCCGCTCCGGCAGCGAGATGTCTGGAAGAGCATTCTCGCCCAGCGCCGCGAAGGTCGCCGGGAAATTATCGGGGCCATGATCGAGAGCCACATCCACGGCGGAAGCCAGCCGCTGGCCACATCGGGAACCGGACTCCAATACGGCGTCTCGATCACCGATGCCTGTCTGGACTGGGAATCCACGGAAACCCTGCTGCGCGCTTGAGGATCGCGGAAACACGGTTTGCGGCGATTGATTTCGAGAGCGCGGGATCCGCGCCCGGGAGGACCGACGAGCCGGTGCAGATCGCGATCGCGCACCTGCTCGGCACGGAAATCAGCGGGGCGCTGAGCTCGTATGTCCAAGCGGAGGGCTCCGTGACTTGGGCGGCCCGGAAAGTTCATGGCATCACGGATTCGATGATCAAAGACGCCCCGCGTTTCATGGACCTCTGGCCGCGGATCAAGTCCGATATGGAGGGCTGTTGGATCGTCGCGCACGGGGCGGCGACGGAAAAACGGTTTTTGCGGGTGTTCCCGTTCCACTCGTTCGGCCCTTGGGTGGACACGCTCGATCTCGCCCGCGCCGTGTATCCCGACCTTCCTTCGCACGCGCTGGGCGAAGTCATCAAAGCGCTCGGATTGGAAAACGACCCGGAGATCCGCGCGGAGAATTTCCGCTGGCACGACGCGCGCTGCGATGCCGTTGCATCGCTCGTGCTCCTCAGGCATTTGATCTCTGTCTGCGGGCTGGCCGATGCCGAGGCAGAAGTGCTGAAGAAGGCCGGGCTGGACAACTACTTCAAGAGCCGCAGCGATAAATCAAGGAAGGCGTGACCACAAAGTCCATCCTTAGATCGTGCGGATCGATCGGCACGCTTTCCACGATCTGATCGTCGAAACAAACCCCCGCACGAAGCCCTCGCGCCCCCGCGAGGAAGCGGTCATAAAATCCCTTCCCCCGGCCGAGCCTTCCGCCATGCAGATCAAACGCGAGGCCTGGAATGAGGATCAGATTGAATTCATTTTCGGCTTCAGCCGCATCCGCCGCAGGCTCCAGAATTCCAAACTTTCCGGACAGCAACCCATCCCGACCAGTCACCCAGTGGAACACCAATGCGTCACCGGCAACACGAGGCAGAGCGATCCGTTTGTCATCAGGCCAGGGATCGAGCGCATCCGGCTCGGCGCGTAGCGCGGCAAATGCACACACCGTCCGGGCTGCCTGCCAGAGCGGCCATCTGCCGAGCTGCCGGACGAGCCGGGAGGAGAGGGAGCAAACATCGCTGCGGCTTCCCTCAATCTCTCGCATCTTTGCGCGGAGGGCGGTCTTGTCGTCACTCATGGGAAATTGTGACACAGGCTTTCCAGCCTGTGTTTGATCCGGTTCACAGGCTGGAAAGCCTGTGTCACTCTCCCCGTTCCGTCCGGCCGAGCCGCTGGCAGATCTCGCGCGTGGCGGTGGATTGGTTGAGCGTGTAAAAGTGGATTCCGGCAACCCCTTGGTCGAGCAGGTCGGCGCATTGCTCGGTGGCGTAGTGCAGGCCGATCTGGCGGACCGCCTCGGGTGAGCCGCCGCCACGCTGGAGCGCTTTGAGCAACCGCGCCGGGAACCGCGCTCCGCCCGCCAACTCGGCCATCCGCTTCATCGAAGGGAGGCTGGTCACTGGCATGATGCCCGCGATGACCGGCACATGGATCCCCGCGAGGACACACCGGTCCCGGAAATCGAAAAAATCCCGGTTGTCGAAAAAGAGCTGAGTGCAGATATAGTCGGCCCCGGCGTCGATCTTGGCCTTGAGGTGATCCATTTCGACCAGCCGGTTCGGGGTCGCGGGGTGGCCCTCCGGAAATCCGGCGACGCCGATCCCGAACCCGCGCGGGTCGGGATGCCCGGCGAACTTTTTGATGAAATGCACGAGGCTGGCTGCCTGGGGAAAGACATCCTTCGAGTGGTCGTAGTCGGGTTTGTCGCGCGGCGGATCGCCCCGCAAAGCGAGGATGTTGCTGACACCGGCGGCGGCATAGCGTTCCAGGATTTTTTCGATTTCCGCCTCGTTGTGCCCGACGCACGTGAGGTGGGGGATCGGGTCGAGGCTGGTGGTGGTCTTGATCCGCACCACGAGCTCGTGGGTCATCTCGCGCGTCGAGCCGCCGGCCCCGTAGGTCACGCTCACGAACGACGGTTTGAGGGGTTCGAGCTGCCGGATGTTTTCGAAGAGCTGGTCCAGCGCCTGCGGGGTCTTCGGCGGGAAGAACTCGAACGAGAACGTCGGGGAGCCTTCTTTCAGGATATCGGAGATGTGCATGGCGTTACCAGCCGAGAACTTTGGCGAAGATGAGCGGGGCGACGATCGTGGCGTCGGACTCGATGACGAACTTCGGCGTCTGCTCGCCGAGTTTGCCCCAGGTGATTTTTTCGTTTGGCACCGCTCCGGAATAGCTGCCGTAGCTGGTCGTCGAGTCGCTGATCTGGCAGAAATACCCCCAGAGCGGAACTTCGTCCTGCCGCAGGTCCTGGTGCAGCATCGGCACGACGCAGATCGGAAAATCCCCCGCGATGCCGCCGCCGATCTGGAAAAACCCGACCGAGGTTTTCTTGCTGGTCGGGGCATACCAGCTGGCGAGCGAGATCATGTATTCGATGCCGGTGCGCACGGTGTGGACGTTTTTGACATCCCCCTCGATGCAGTGCGCGGAATACATGTTTCCCAGCGTCGAATCCTCCCAGCCGGGAACAAACATCGGGAGGTTCTTCTCCTTCGCGGCCAGGAGCCAACTGTTCTTCGGGTCGATCTGGAAGCTGGACTGCAGCTCTTTCGAGTCGAGGATCCGCCAGAAAAACTCGTGCGGGAAAAGCCGCTCGCCCCGCGCGTCGGCATCGGTCCATTCCTTGAGGATCACGTTCTCGATCCGCCGCATCGCCTCCATTTCCGGGATGCAGGTATCGGTCACCCGGTTCATGTGGCGGTCGAGCAACGCCTGTTCGTCCGCGGGCGTGAGATCGCGGTAGTGGGGGATCCTCTCGTAAAAGTCGTGGGCGACGAGGTTGAAAACGTCCTCCTCGAGATTGGCCCCGGTGCAAACGATGCCGTGGACTTTCCCCTGCCGGATCATCTCTGCCAGCGAGAGGCCGAGTTCCGCCGTGCTCATCGCCCCGGCGAGCGTCACCAGCATGATCCCCCCCTCGTCGAGGTGCTTGGAATAGCCGTCCGCCGCATCCTTCAGCGCGGCGGCGTTGAAGTGGCGGAAGTGGTGGTCAATAAACTCTGAGACAGGCCCCATACCCCCACTGTTTTTGATCTTGGAGAAATGTCAAGCAGCGCGGGAGCGGGGAATTCGGTTGAACCCAGCCTGAAAGCGTAGGAACTTGCGCTGTGCCCGCGAAGCCCATGCTGATCTACGACGGCGAGTGCCGGTTCTGTTGCCGGTGGATCGTGGCATGGAAGGCGGTCACCGGGGACCGGGTGGACTACGAGCGCTCGCAGGCTGCGGGGCCTCGATTCCCTCAAATCGCACCGGAAGAATTTGAGCGCGCCGTGCAGTGGATCGGGACGGATGGTTCCATCTGCTCCGGCGCGGAAGCGGTGTTTTTGGCACTGGCCACGGCGACTTGGTATGGCCGGATGGCGCTGGGGATTTATCGCAGGGTGCCGGTCTTTGCGCGCGCCGCGGAGGCAGCTTACGCCTGGATCGCAGCCCGCCGGAGTCGCTTCTCGTAGCCTGCCAGCCGTCAGGCGATCTTCTTGCGGCCGGTGGCCGGGAGGGAAAACATTCCGGGCCGCTGCCCGGGTCGCCGGGTATCTACGGCGAGCCGCTGCTCGGTCCATCGCGCGAGGCGCACGAATGGGAGCCCGATCAAGAGGTAGATCGCAGCGACCAGCAGCCCGGTCCCGAAGTAATCGAACGTCTGCGTAGCGATCCGGTTGTAGGCGCCGGTGAGGTCGATGAGGGAGACCATCGAGACCAGCGAGGAATCTTTGAGCAGCGAGATGAAGTCGTTGGTCACCGGAGGAAGCACGAGCCGGAACGATTGCGGGATGACCACGTAGCGCAGCCCCTGCGCGTGGGTCAAACCCAGCGCGCGGGCGGCTTCCATCTGGCCGCGCGGGATCGCGAGCAGGCCGGCGCGGTAGTTTTCGGCCTCGTAGGCCGCGTAGTTCAATCCGAGCCCGATGACCCCTGCCCAGAACGGCGGCAGCTTGATGCCGAAATCCGGATGCCCGAAAACGACGCCGAGCGTCGGCAGGCCGTAGAAGATGATGAAGAGCTGGATGAGGAGCGGGGTCCCGCGCACCACCTCGATAAAGAGCGTCGAGACCCAGCGCAGCGGCCACGGGCCGAAGACCCGCATGATCGCCAGCGTGAAGCCCGCACCGATGGCGAGGCACATCCCGACAATCGAAACGCTCAGCGTGAGCAGGGTCGCGTCCAAGAGCAGCTTCCAGTTCGCGGCATACCGTTGCAGGCGTGTCCACAGCGTGGCCTTCTCCGAGTGGGCGGCCACGAACGCCTTGTATTTGGTGTCCGGGAGGGACGGCTCTTCCGGTTGACCGAAGGCCCCCGCGATGGTCGGGGTCCAGAGCCCCCAGCGCGAAAGGATGTCGCGCATCGTGCCTTTTTTCACAAGCGACTGGAGGGCGGTGTTGACCTCCTCCTGGAGGGCGGTGTTGGTTTTCGCGAATGCCATCCCGTAGGTGATCTGGCCGAATGGCGGCCCGCTGAACTGGAGGTTCGGGTTCGGCGCCGCGTAATACTTCGCGATGGGGTAGTCGAGGAGGACGCCGAAGAGCCTGCCGTTGGCGACGTCCTGATACGCGTTGACCTCCTCCGGGTAGGGGCGGACGATGACGCCTGGCGTTTTTTCCAGCATGGCGAGAGCGGCGGTCTGCGCCAGCGTTCCGATTTCTTTTCCGGCGAGCTGCCCGAGCGAGGTGACGGGAGGCGAGCCCTTGCGGTCAACGAACTGCTCGAATGTGACGTAGTAGGGATTCGAAAACAAAACCTCGCCGGCCTTTTCCGGGGTGATTTCGATGCCGCAAATCACCGCGTCATACATCCCGCGGCCGAGCCCGGCGATCAGCCCGTCCCAACTGTTCGGGACAAACACCGGCTTCTTGCCCATTTCCTCCGCCAGCGCCTGGATGATGTCGTATTCGAATCCGGTGAGCTTGTTCTTCGAACTGTAAAACCCGTAGGGCGCGTTGCTGTCGGTGGCGGCCGCCCAGCGCAAAACGTTCTCGTCCGCGTGCAGCAATGCGGGAAAACAAATCAGGAAAAATGCAATAACGGCCAAAATCGTCTGCCGGATTCCATGGATCGCGAAGCGGCCGAGTCGGTTCCGCCCGTGGCATGGGCATCCTGCCCATGTCTTGCTGGATTGCTTCGCATGGGCAGGATGCCCATGCCACGGCAGGATTTCGACGAAGCATAAGCGGCTCATTGGAACCTCCCCAGGAACTTGCGCGTGCGCTCGTCTTTCGGGTTCTCGAAGATCTCGTCCTCGTCGGATATCTCGACGATGTGGCCGCCTTCCATGAAGACGATGTAGTCGCTCGCATCGCGCGCAAACCGCATTTCGTGGGTGACGACGATCTGGGTCATTCCCTCGGCGTCGAGCTGTTTCATGACGGCGAGGACCTCGGCGACGAGCTCCGGGTCGAGCGCGCTGGTCGGCTCGTCGTAGAGCATGACCTGCGGGTTCATGCCGAGGGCGCGGGCGATCGCCGCGCGCTGCTGCTGGCCGCCGGACATCTGCGAGGGATACCTTTCCGCAAACGCCTCGAGGCCGACTTTCTCGAGCAGGCGCAACCCGTTCGAGCGGGCCTCGTCCGCCGGGATGTTCCTGCCGACGCGGGGGGCCAGCATGATGTTTTCCAGAACCGTCATGTGGGGGAAGAGATTGAACTGCTGGAAGACCATGCCCACATGCTGGCGCAGCTCGTGGGCCTTGGCCGACAAATCCTTTGGCGGAGCGTCCTCGAGGCCCTGGCAGTCGATCGTGACCCCGGCGATCGAGATCCGTCCGGCATCCGGGACTTCGAGGAAATTCATGCACCGGAGGAACGTGCTCTTCCCGCATCCCGAGGGGCCGATGATCGAGACCAGATCGCCTTTTTCCACATCGAGGCTCACGCCCTGCAGAATCGGAGTCTCGTCAAAGCTCTTGAACAGGCCGTTGACGGAAAGGAGGGGTGCTTCCATGAAATGGTATCTCCTAGCGAAGCAGCCATATCAATGCGAGCCCGCTCTTCCATGTTACGGAATTGTCACAAACGCCTACTCGAGCTCGAAGTTGATGTTCACGGTGTAGGCGCCGCCCGAGGTGAGGGCGGAGGGTGGGGGGTCGATCTGCGGGACGCGTTTCGCGGCGCGGAGGACCGACTCGTCCATGAGCGGGTTGCCGCTCGACTTGACGATCTCGGCGCTCGAGATTTTCCCGTCTTTTTCGATCCGGATCTTGACCGTGCAGACGAACGATTTCGACTGGTCAAAAATCGAGGTCGGCTGGTCCCACTGGCTGTAGAACCGGTCGTGGATGAGCTCGTGATACCATCCAAACTGGGTGGCCTCGCCACCGGATCCGGACTTCGAGGAATTGCCGGAGCCCTTCTCGGCATTGCCTGTGCCATGCGAGTCGGAGCCGGTCTTCGACTGGGAAGCACCGGGAGAGCCGCTTGGCGAAGCGGAGCCTTTGGGGGAACTGCCCGGCGAGGCTTTCGGCGAACTTTTCGGGGAAGCGGATGCGCCGGGCGAGGACTTGGGCGAGGCCGAGGGTTTTGCGGATGGTTTCGGGCTCGGCTTCGGTGTCTCCTTCGGTGTCGGCTTGGGCGAGGGTTTTGGCGTGGGCTTGGGAGTCGGCTTCGGCGTGGGCTTTGGAGTTGGCTTCGGGGTCTGCGAGGGAGTTGGCTTGGGCGTTGGCTTGGGCTTCGGGGTGGGCGGCGCAACGGGGATCTCCGATTCGGCCGGCGTGGCTTCCGGGGTTGGTTCGGGCGTGGCAGTCGGTTCCGGGGTTGCCATCGGCGTGGGCTCAGGTGTTGGCACCGGGGTCGGTTCCGGTGTTTGCTCGGGGGTGGATTTGGGTGCGACCTCCGGTTCGCCGCCCTGGCTTTCCGGTGCCGAGAACGCTCCCGGGTTCATCCAGAGGACCTCCCCCGATGGTTTTTTGATATCCCGCCTGGCAAAATAAAAGAACGCGACCAAGGCCAGCACGTGGACCATGGCGACGAGGATCAGATTCCGCCGGAACCTTGGATCTGCCATGTCAGGGGTTGGTTGGGGCCGGCTCTTCCGGGTGGGTCATGACCCCGACTTTTGCGATGCCCGTGCGCCGCAGGATGTCCATCACGGAAACAAATTTTTGCACGGCCAGGTCGCGGTCCGGGCGGACAATGACTGAGGTTAAAGGGTTCTCGGCGTGAAGCGTGGCGAGTCGGGACTCGAGGTCCGCGGCGGTGAGGACTTCGTTGTTCAGCTTCATGACGTCGTTCCTGTCGATCGAAATCGTATAAACCTCGGACGGGTTGACGCTGGTCTTCGCCGTGGAGCTCGACGGCACGACCAGATCGATGCTGTTCTCGATGAGCGGAGTCGTGATCATAAAAATAATCAGCAGCACGAACGCCAGATCGAGCAGCGGGGTCACATTCAACTCCGTGAGCGTCGGGAGGCTCTGCCGTGAGGAATACCTTCGCATGGTCAGTGCAGCGATGAGCGGCGCGCCTCGCGCGTGCCGTGCTCGACGTAGCGGTGCTCGATTTCGGACGAAAGCTCCGCGGCAAAATTGTCGGCCTGCACGATCATCGAGCGCACGCTCGTGACCAGGAAATTGTATCCGAACATCGCGGGGATTGCGACGAGCAGGCCGGTGACCGTCGTGATCAGCGCGCCGGAGACGCCGGGAGCCATGGCGGCGAGGTTGGCCGTGCCCGCGGCGGCGATGCCAGAAAACGCGTCCATGACGCCCCACACTGTCCCCAAGAGGCCGAGGAACGGGCCTCCGCTGACGGCCGTCGAGAGGATGATCATCTGGGATTCGAGCTTGAGAGCGGACTCGCCGACCGCGCGCTCCATCGCCGCCTGGACCGCGCGCATCTGGGCGGGGCTGATTTTTTCCGAGGACTCGAGTCGGGCGCGGAACGTTTCGTCCACCTCGGTCGATCCGAGCATCTGAAAGCAGAGCTCGGCGGTGCCCGCTGCATAGATGGCGTAGAGCGGCGAACCTTCAAAATGAACGCCCTGCTCGTAGATGCGCAGCGGGGTCCGGTCCCGGTGGAAGAGCGCAGAGAACCGCGCGCTCTGCCTCCGGGCGAAATGCAGGTAGCGCATTTTTGTCACCATCACCGACCAGCTAAAAATCGAGGCGAGGAAGAGGGTGAGCAGAACGAGCTTCCCCTCGATCGTGCTCTCCAGAAATGCGTAAACAAGCCCAGTGGCGATCATGCCCGTTCAGTCGGTTCCCGTCCGGTTCCGGTATTCATCCGCCGCATGTTACCCGACATCGGAAAAATGCAAAACTTTTTGCCACCGGGGGGAATCGGGGTTAATGAGGGCGCTCATGCATCGCACGATCCTCTGTCTTTTCCTGGCCGCCGCACTCCCCCTTCACGCCCAGCAGGCACCCCGCGACAACCCCTACGACGTGATCGGCAAGATCTTTCAACCGCTCTGGGGCGTCCTCCTTGCCGACACGAAAAGCCCGAACCGGGCGGCAACCCTGACGCTCGAGATGACCGAGGTTTCGGGCCGTCTTGCCGGGAACATGAAAGGGGCAACGCTCAAGGCCGCGGTTCAATTTCCCGACAAGGTGAGGCTCGAAGCCCCGGTCCTCGGCGAGCAGT